>Ga0187815_10000238_pt1 | contig 27623 bp, 23 predicted proteins | sample NC_S_5_FD_132962 | JGI IMG/M metagenome (GOLD analysis project Ga0187815, IMG submission 132962) | Wetland sediment microbial communities from Neuse River Estuary, North Carolina, USA - ASW-S_5 | ecosystem: Environmental > Aquatic > Freshwater > Wetlands > Sediment | place: USA: North Carolina...
CATGTGCGCCACGGCATTGCCGCCGCCGCCGCCCACGCCGATGACCTTGATGACTGCGTTTGGTGCAAGTTTCTCGATCAGCTCGAACATTTCCCGTCCTCCAGAGTTGTTGTCGTTGTAACCGCGGGTGGCGACTCCTGTCGCTCCGTGGTGGTGGGCGGACGTCCCGCCGCCCTTGGCTGCGCCTCCTGCGCCGCCGAAACCCTGCCGCTTCCGGCCGGGCGCCTACCGGCGCCCGGCTAGAAGTTCTTCGTGAACCAGTTGCGCCACTTGCCGAGCAGGCCGCCGACGTTGCCGAGTGCCGGACTGACGCCGCGCACCGGGGCGTTGTGGCGCGAGCCGTGCAGCAGCAGACCCACGCCGGTGGAGTGCAGCGGGCTGCTGATCACCTCGCCCAGGCCGCTGATTTCCTGCGGCACGCCGAGGCGCACCATCTTGTGGAAGATCTCCTCGGCCAGCTCCAGCGCGCCTTCCATCTTCGACGCGCCGCCGGTGAGCACCACGCCGGCCGCCACCAGGCTGTCGTAGCCGGAGCTGCGCAGCCGGTCCTGCACCATCTCGAAAATTTCCTCGTAGCGCGCCTGCACGCTCTGCGCCAGCGCCTGCCGCGCCAGCCGGCGCGGCGGGCGGTCGCCCACGCTGGGCACCTGGATGGTTTCCTCGGCGTGCGCCAGGCCGGTCTGCGCGCAGGCGTACTTGATCTTGATCTCCTCGGCGTGCGCGGTCGGCGTGTGCACGCCGTAGGCGATGTCGCCGGTGACCTGGTCGCCGCCGATCGGCAGCGAGGCGGTGTAGCGGATCGAGCCCTGGGTGTAGATCGCGATGTCGGTGGTGCCGGCGCCGATGTCGACCAGGCACACGCCCAGCTCGCGCTCGTCGTCGGTGAGCACCGCCTTCGCGCTGGCCAGCGCCGACGGCACCAGCTCGTCCACCGACAGCCCGCAGCGCTGGATCGACTTGGTGATGTTCTGCACCGCCGCCGCCGCGCCGGTGACCAGATGCACGTTCGCCTCCAGTCGCACGCCGCTCATGCCGACCGGTGCGCGGATGCCGTCCTGGCCGTCGATGCGGTATTCCTGCGGCTCCTTGTAGAGCACCTTGTGGTCGGCCGGGATCGCCACCGCGCTGGCCGCTTCCAGCACCTGCTCCAGGTCGCCGGGCGTCACCTCGCGGTCGCGGATCGCCGCGTTGCCGTGCGAGTTGCGGGTTTCCAGGTGGCTGCCGGAAATCGAGGCGCAGACCGAGCGGATGTCGCAGCCGGCCATCAGCTCGGCTTCCTCCACGGCACGCTGGATCGAGTGCACGGTGGATTCGATGTCCACCACCATGCCCTTGCGCATGCCGCGCGACACGTGGGTGCCGATGCCGATCACGGTGATCGGCTCGCCAGGCTCGTACTCGCCCACGATCGCGGTCACCTTGGAGGTGCCGATATCGAGGCCGACCACCAGCTGCTTGTCGTTGCGCGTCTTCATATGCATGGTTTCCTCATGAGCGGCGCACGGCTCCTGACTTGGCGGCGGGGGGCGTCTGCTGCGGCCAGCGCACGGCGAACCCATTGGTGTAGCGCAGGTCGGCGTAGATAAAGCCCTCGTCGTGGCCGGCCATCAGTTGCGGATAGACGTCGAGGAAGCGGCGCAGCCGCGCGCCGGCGAGATCGCGGTCGCCGATCACGATGCGCGCGCCGGTCGCCGTGGTGATGCTCCAGCTGCCGCGCGCGGTGAGCGCCACGCCGTTGATCACCAGATGCGTGCCGGCGAAGGCCTTGCGCACGTCGGCGTAGAAGCTCACCACCTCGGCGAGGCGATCGTCCGGACCCACCAGGTCCGGCAGCGTGGCGGCGTCGGCGGCGCTGGTCGGCGCATCGAACACCTTGCCCTGCCGGCTGATCAGCTGCTTGTCGTTCCAGCGCGCGAACGGTTCGCGCTCGATCAAGCGCAGCTGCAAGGTGTCCGGCCAGCGCTTGCGCGCCTCCACCGATTCCACCCACGGCAGCGCCGCCACGGCCTGCTGCACGTTGTCGAGGTTCAGCGCGAAGAACCCTTTGCCCAGCCGCGGCAGCACGGCGGCGCGGATCTCGTCCATGCTCACGTGCCGGAACTCGCCCTGCACCGTGAGCCGGGTCACCGGCCAGCGGTTGGCCGCGAACCAGCCGTTCAGCACGCCCACGATGGGCAGTGCCAGCAAGGCGGCGACCAGGCACCAGGCAGCGAGGCGGACGCTTCCCCTCATGCGCCCTCCCGGAAGCTGGTCTCGAGCACGCGCCAGCACAGCGTCTCGTAGTCGATGCCGGCGGCGCGGGCGGCCTTGGGCACCAGCGAATGCGAGGTCATGCCCGGCGCGGTGTTCACTTCCAGCAGCCAGTTGCGCCCTTGGCGGTCGCGCATCACGTCGACACGGCCCCAGCCGCTGCAGCCCAGCGCATCGAACGCGCTCAGCGCCAGCGCGCGAAGCTCCGTTTCGGCCGCGCCTTCCAGGCCGGGGCACAGGTACTGGGTGTCTTCCGCGACGTATTTCGCGTTGTAGTCGTAGAACGCGCCCTTCGGCACGATGTGGATGGATGGCAGCACCTCGCGGCCGAGGACGCCGACGGTCAGTTCGTCGCCCTCGATCAGGGTTTCCATCAGCAGGTCGCCGGGGTACTTCGCCGCCAGTTCGACGGCGCTGTCCAGCTGCGCCTCCTCGAACACGCGGGTGACGCCCACGCTGGAGCCTTCGCAGGCCGGCTTCACGATCAGCGGGAAACCGATCGTGCGCGCAGCCGCATGCACCGCCGCGGCATCGGCGCCGCGCGGCAGCGCCACGAACTTCGGCGTTGGCAGTCCCAACGACTGCCACACGAGCTTGGAACGCGTCTTGTCCATCGACAGCGCCGAGCCGAGCACGCCGGAGCCGGTGTACGGCACGTTGAGCGATTCCAGCGCGCCCTGCAGCACGCCGTCCTCGCCGCCGCCGTGCTGGCCGTGCAGGATGTTGAACACGCGCGCGAAGTGGCCGGCGCGCAGTGCGTCGAGCAGCGCCGGGATGCCGTCGATCGCGTGCGCGTCGATGCCGCGCGCCTTGAGCGCGGCCAGCACGTTGCGGCCCGAGTCCAGCGACACCTCGCGCTCGGCGGAACTGCCGCCCATCACCACGGCGACGCGGCCGAAGTCCGAGGGATTCGCGATGCGCGATGCGGGATTCATCGTGGTGGCCATCAGGCGGCTCCCTTCGTCTTCAGTTGGCCAAGCTGCGCCAGCTCCACCGCTGCCGCGCCGATGTCGCCGGCGCCGAGCAACAGCAGCAGGTCGCCGTCGCGCAGCAGCGCCGGCAAGGTGTCCTTGAGTTCGCGCGGATGCTCGATCAGCACCGGATCGACCTTGCCGCGCGCGCGCACCGCGCGGGCCAGCGCGCGACCGTCGGCACCCGCGATCGGCGCCTCGCCTGCCGGGTACACGTCGGTGAGCACCAACACGTCGGCCTCGGCCAGCACGTTCGCGAAGTCGTCCAGCAGGTCGCGCGTGCGGCTGTAGCGGTGCGGCTGGAAGCCCACCACCAGGCGCCGCTCCGGCCAACCGCCGCGCGCCGCGGCGAATACCGCGGCCAGCTCGCTGGGGTGATGGCCATAGTCGTCCACCAGCAGCACGCTGCCGTGGTCCAGCGCCAGCTCGCCGCGGCGATGGAAGCGCCGGCCCACGCCCTGGAAGTTCGCCAGCGCGTGGGCGATCGCCGCCGGTTCCACGCCCAGCTGCCAGCCGATGCTGGCGGCGGCCAGCGCGTTGAGCACGTTGTGCCGGCCCGGCAGGTTCAGCGTCACCGGCAAGACCTCGGCGCGGCCGGGCAGATGCATGTCGAAGTGCATCTCGAAACCGTGCTGCACCACGTTGGATGCACGCACATCGGCGTCCGCCGTGGCGATGCCGTAGGTCATCACGCGGCGCGTGGTGGTCTTCGCCAGCTGCGCCACTTCCGCGTCGTCCACGCACAGCACGGCCAGGCCATAGAACGGGAGGCGGTGCAGGAAGTCGGCGAAGGCCTTCTTCACCTCGGCGAAATCGCCGTGGTAGTTCTCCAGGTGATCGGCGTCGATGTTGGTGACCGCCGCGATCACCGGCGACAGCAGCAGGAAGGAGCCGTCCGATTCGTCGGCTTCCGCCACCAGGTACTGGCCGGTGCCCAGCCGCGCGTTGGCGCCGGCCGCGTTGAGCTGGCCGCCGATCACGAAGGTGGGATCGTAGTTCGCCTCGGCCAGAACGCTGGCAACCAGGCTGGTCGTGGTGGTCTTGCCATGCGTGCCGGCGATCGCGATGCCACGGCGGAAGCGCATCAGCTCGCCCAGCATTTCCGCGCGCGGAATCACCGGGATGCGCGCGGCCCGTGCGGCAAGCAGTTCCGGGTTGTCCGGCCTGATCGCGCTGGAGGTCACCACCACGTCGGCATCGCCCACGTTCGCGGCGTCGTGTCCCACGTACACCACCAGCCCCAGCCCGGCGAGGCGCTGCGCGGTGGGCGAATTCGCCCTGTCCGAGCCCGACACCGCATAGCCCAGGTTGTGCAGCACCTCGGCGATGCCGCTCATGCCCACGCCGCCGATGCCGATGAAATGCACGCGGCGGAACGTGGTCATCAGGTCTTCGTGCGCAAGCAGGCGACGCGGCGTCATGCGGCCACCTCCAGGCAAGCACGCGCGATCACCGCCGCCGCATCGGGCTTGGCAAGCGTGCGCGCGGCCTCGGCCATGGCGAGCAGCCGTGCGCGGTCGGCGAGCAGCGCGTCGAGGCGCTGCGCAAGTTGTCCCACGTTCAAATCGCGTTCCTGTATCAGTTCGGCGGCGCCGGCGGCGACCAGCGCCTCGGCGTTGCGGGTCTGGTGGTCGTCCACCGCGTGCGGGAACGGCACCAGCACCGCGCCCAGCCCGGCCGCGGTGAGTTCGGCCAGGGTCAGCGCACCGGCGCGGCAAACCGCGAGGTCGGCCCAGCCATAGGTGCCCGCCATGTCCTCGATGAACGGCACCACCTGCGCCTCGACGCCAGCCTTCGCGTACGCCTCACGCGCCTCGTCGAGGCCGCGGCTGCCGCACTGGTGCAGAACCTCGGGGCGCCGCTCCGACGGCAGCAGTGCCAGGGCCTGCGGCAGCGCCAGGTTCAGCGCGCGCGCGCCGAGGCTGCCGCCCAGCACCAGCAGGCGGGCACGCCCCGTGCGGCCGGCGAAGCGCTGCGCCGGCGCCGCCAGCGAAGCGATCGCGCCGCGCACCGGATTGCCCACCCACTCCGCGTTCGGCAGCGCGTCGGCGAAACCGGCCAGCACGCGCTGCGCGTGCGCGGCGAGCTTGCGGTTGGTGAAACCGGCGACGCGATTCTGCTCATGCACCAGCAGCGGCCGATGCAGCAGACGCGCGGCCAGGCCGCCGGGGCCGGCCACGTAGCCGCCCATCGACAGCACGCTGCGAGGTTTCAGCCGGCGCAGCACGGCGAGCGCGGACAGCAGCGCGCGCACTAGCATCAGCGGCGCCGCGAGGCGCGTCCGCCAGCCCTTGCCGCGCAGGCCGCCGACGCGGATGGCGTGCAGTTCGATGCCCTGCGCCGGCACCACCTTCGTTTCCATGCCGCCCACCGCGCCCAGCCATGCCACCGGCACGCCTTGCGCGCGCAGCATCTCGGCCACGGCGAGGCCGGGGAAGATGTGGCCGCCGGTACCGCCGGCCATGATCAACACGGGGCGCTGCGCTGCGCTCATGCCACCGCCGCCTCGCGCGGACGCGCCGCGTCGTTCACGTCGGGCGCCGCCACCGCCTCCGGCATGCGCTTGGCCATCTGACGAGCATCCAGCGCGCGGTTGATCTCGAAGGTGGCGCGCAGCAGCACGCCGGCCATCGCACAGGTCAGCACCATCGACGAGCCGCCGTAGCTGATCAGCGGCAGGGTGAGGCCCTTGGTGGGCAGCGCGCCGAGGTTCACGCCCACCGAGACGATCGCCTGCATCGCCAGCATCAGCGAGACACCGAACGCGATGTAGCCGGCAAAGCGCTGGCCCACCTCGACGCCCTTGAGGCCGAGGTACAGGCCGCGCCCTACCGCCAACGCGAACAGGCTCATCACCAGCACCACGCCGGCCAGGCCCAGCTCCTCGCCGATCACCGCGAAGATGAAGTCGGTGTGCGCCTCGGGCAGGTAGGACAGCTTCAGCACGCTGGCGCCCAGCCCCACGCCGGTCCACTCGCCGCGGCCGATCGCCATCAACGACTGGGTCAGCTGGAAGCCGTCGGTGAACGGGTGCTCCCACGGGTTCATGAACGAGGTCAGCCGCTTCACGCGGTAGCTCTCGCCGGTCGCCGCGACCACCAGCAGCGGCATCAGCGGCAGGCCCATCACGAACAGGTAGATCGGCCGCGCGCCGCCCAGCCAGACCATCGCGATGGTCACCGAGATCACCAGCGTGGCCGAGCCGAAGTCGGGCTGCGCCAGCAGTAGCAGCACGATGATGCCGGCCACCGCGATCGGCTTGATCAGGCCGAGGAATTTCGTCTCGATGCTGTCGCGGTGGCGCACGAGGTAACTGGCGAGGTACACCACCAGGATCAGCTTCACCGCCTCCACCGGCTGGAAGCTGGTCACCACCAGGTTCAGCCAGCGGTGCGCGCCGTTGATGCGCATGCCCAGATGCGGCACGAACACCGCCAGCAGCAGGATGACCGCCACTCCCAGCAGGGGAAACGCGCGCTTCTCGATCAGCTTCAGCTCGGTGCGCATCGCCACGCCGGCGGCCACCACGCCCAAGGCGAGGAAGAACAGATCCTTCTTCAGGAAATAGAACGCACCGTCCTTGCTGCTGTCGGCCACGGCCATCGAGCTGGAGGTCACCATCACGATGCCGATGCTGGCCAAGCCGACCAGCGCGACCAACAGCCACAGGTCATAGCTGCCGCGCGGTCCCTGCCGCTTGATCGCCTGCGATGTGCCGAAACCGAACATGTCAGCGCACCTTCAACGTGGCGAGGCCGATCAGCACCAGCACGACGCTGATGATCCAGAAGCGCACGATCACCCGGGGTTCGGGCCAGCCCTTGAGTTCGAAGTGGTGATGGATCGGCGCCATGCGGAACACGCGCTTGCCGGTGAGCTTGAAGCTGGCCACCTGGATCATCACCGAGACGGTCTCCAGCACGAACACGCCGCCCATCACCAGCAGCACGATCTCCTGGCGTACGATCACCGCGATGCAGCCCAGCGCGGCACCGATCGCCAGCGCGCCCACATCGCCCATGAACACCTGGGCCGGATAGGTGTTGAACCACAGGAAGCCCAGCCCCGCGCCGGCCAGCGCGCCGCAATAGATCGCCAGCTCGCCCGCGCCCGGGATCGAGGGTATGCCCAGGTATTCCGAGAACACGCGGTTGCCGGCAAGGTAGGCGAACGCGCCCAGCGCGCCGGAGACCAGTACGGTGGGCATGATCGCGAGGCCGTCGAGGCCGTCGGTGAGGTTCACCGCGTTGGAGAAGCCCACCACGATGAAATAGGCCACCACCACGAAGAGCGCGCCCAGCGGAATCGCCACGTGCTTGAACAGCGGCACGAACAGCGCGGTTTCCGCCACCGGCGCGTTGCCGACCGCATGCGGTGCGGTGAAATAGAGGAACAGTGCCGCGCACAGGCCGAACACCGACTGCCAGAAATACTTCCAGCGCGAGGCGAGGCCGCGGCTGTCCTTCAGCACCAGCTTGCGGTAGTCGTCGTAGAAGCCGATCACGCCGAAGGCCAGCATCACCGCCAGTACCACCCACACATAGCGGTTGCGCAGGTCCGCCCACAGCAGCGTGGCGACGGTCACCGCGAGCAGGATCATCACGCCGCCCATGGTCGGCGTGCCGGCCTTGGAAAGATGCGTCTGCGGCCCGTCGCTGCGCACAACCTGGCCCGCCTTCAGCGCGGCCAGCTTGCGGATCAGCGCCGGGCCCAGCAGCAGCGACACCGCCAGCGCGGTGAGCGCGGCCATGATGGTGCGGAAGGTGATGTACTGGAACAGATGCAGCGTGGTGAAGTGCCGCGCCAGCCAGTCCGCGAGTTCAAGCAGCATCGGATGCGCCCCCCTGCTTCGTGGCGGCCGACGTTGCGGCGGCCCCCGTCACGACGGCTTGCCCAGGCGCGCCCTCCAGCGCCTTCACCACCTGCTCCATGCCCGCCGAGTGGGAACCCTTGACCAGGCAGGTCACGCCGACATGCAGGCCGGCCTTCAATGCATCGATCAACGCGCCCTTGTCGGCGAAATGCGCGCCGCCGGCGCCGAACGCCTCGACCGCCGCCGCGCCGAGCGGGCCGACCGCGAACAGGCGCTCGATGCCGCGTTCGCGCGCCTTCGCGCCCACGCCGGCATGCAGCGCGCGGGCCTCGGCGCCCAGTTCGGCCATGTCGCCGAGCACCAGCCAGCGCTCGCCCGCGGCCAGCGCCAGCGTGTCGATCGCCGCGGCCATCGAGCTGGGGTTGGCGTTGTAGCTGTCGTCGATCAGCGTCCCGCCGCCGGGCAGCGTCGCGCGGCGCAGGCGCCCCTCGACCGGACGCGCCCGCTCCAGCCCCGCCGCGATGATCTCCAGCGGCACGTCCAGCGCCAGCGCGATAGACGCCGCGGCCAGCGCGTTGGCCACGTTGTGGCGGCCGGGCAGGGCCAGTTTCACCTCGACATCGCCGGCGGGTGTGCTCAGCACGAACAGCGAGCCGTCGACGCGCTGTTCCACGATGTCCGCACCCACGTCGGCCTTGTGCTCGATGCCGAAGCGCAGCACGCGGCGCGTGCCGGCCAGGCCCGCGAAGAAGCCTGCGAACGCGTCGTCCGCATTGATGATCGCCACGCCGTCCGCGGGCAGTGCCTGGTACATCGCGCCCTTGGTCTCGGCCACGCCTTCCACGCTGCCCATGCGCTCAAGGTGCGCCGGCGCGATGATGTTGACGAGGCCGATATCGGGCCGCGCGATGGCGGCCAGGTAGGCGATGTCGCCCGGCTTGCCCGCGCCCATCTCCAGCACGGCGTATTCGGTGTCCTCGGGCATCGACAGCAGGGTCAGCGGCAGGCCGATCTCGTTGTTGAAGTTGCCCGTATTGACGTGGGTGCGCCCGTGCAGCGACAGGATGGCCGCCGTCAGCGTCTTCACCGTGGTCTTGCCGTTGGAACCGGTAATGCCGATCACCCGCGCATGGCGCTGCGCGCGCACCGCGCTGGCGAGGTCGCCCAGCGCCGCTTCCACGTCGTTCACCAGCACCTGCGGCAGCGGGCTGTCCACCTTGCGCGCGACCAGCGCGCCGGCGGCGCCGGCGGCGGCGGCCTGGGCGAGGTAGTCGTGGCCGTCCACACGCTCGCCCTTGAACGCGGCGAACAGGTCGCCGGCCTTCAGCTTGCGGGTGTCGATGGCGACGCCGCCTACCGCGGCATCGTCGCCGAACAGGCGGCCATGGGTCCACATCGCGATGGCGCTCAGCTGCATCACGCGTACCGCTCCAGGGCCGCGCGTGCGACCAGCATGTCGTCGAACGGGCGCTTGCCGGCCGCGCCTTCCTGGTAGGTTTCGTGGCCCTTGCCGGCGATCACCACCACGTCGGCCGGTTCGGCCATCGCCAGCGCCTGCTCGATCGCGGCGGCGCGGTCGCGCTGCACGCCGTATTCGCGCGCCGCGCCCATGCCGGCCACGATCTGCGCCACGATGGCGTCGCCGTTCTCGCCGCGCGGGTTGTCGTCGGTGACAATCGCCACGTCGGCCAGCCGCGCCGCGATCGCGCCCATCAACGGGCGCTTGCCCGCGTCGCGTTCGCCGCCGCAGCCGAACACGCAGATCAGCCGTCCGCGGCAATGCGCGCGCACCGCGTTCAGCACCTGCTCCAGCGCGTCGGGCGTGTGCGCGTAATCCACCACCACCAGCGGCAGGCCGTGGCGGCCGCCGAGCCGGCTCATGCGGCCATTGACCGGCTGCAGGTTCTCCAGCGCGGCCACGATGCGCTCGAACGGCTCGTCCAGCGCGCCGAGGCAGGCCGCCACGGTGAGCAGGTTGGCCACGTTGAACAGGCCCAACAGATGACTCTTCAGCGTATGCGTACCCCAGGGCGTGCGCAGCACGAAGGCCAAGCCTTCCGCGCTGCTGACCACCGCGATCGCGGCCACATCCGCCGCGGTGTCGCCCCGCGCGCTCACGCGCAGCGCGCGCACGCCGGCCGGCAGCTGCTGCAGCAGCTGCGCGCCAAATTCGTCGTCGCCGTTGATCACCGCGCTGCGCAGCCCCGGCCAGGCGAACAGCCTCGCCTTCGCTGCGCCGTAGGCCTCCATGCTGCCGTGGTAATCCAGATGGTCGCGGGTGAGGTTGGTGAACGCGGCGACCTCGAAATCCACCGCGCCGACCCGCCCCTGCTCCAGCGCGTGCGACGACACTTCCATCGCCACGTGGGTGGCGCCGGCGTCGCGGAACTCCGCCAGCAGGCCGTGCACGCTGACCGCATCCGGTGTGGTGCGCTCGCCCTCGCGCAGGCGGCCGTGCAGGCCCGCGCCCAGCGTGCCGATGCTGGCCGGGCGATGGCCGAGGAAGGTCAGCGCCTGGGCCAGCAATTGCACGGTGGAAGTCTTGCCGTTGGTGCCGGTGACGCCGACCACGCGTAACGCCTCGGACGGCCGCCCGTAAAAGCGCGCGGCGATCTCGCCGACCAGTCCGTGCAGGCCCTCGATCCACAGCACCGGCACGTCCAGCGGCGCACACTCCACCGCCGGCGCCTCAGCCAGCACCACTTCCGCGCCACGCTGCACGGCGGCGGCGGCGAACTGGATGCCGTGGCTCTGCGTACCGCGCAGCGCGAGGAAGGCGTCGCCGCGACGTACCTTGCGCGAGTCCAGCGCCAGCCCGGACACCACGATGCGCGCCGCCCCCGGCGTGGCCGCCAGCGGCGCGTCGGCGAGGCCAAGCAGCAACTGGTCGAGGTGGCCGGTGCTCATGGCGTCGCTCCTTCCGTGGGCGCCTCGTCGACCGGTGCTTCGTTGATCGGCACGTCGTTCGCCGCCGGCTTCGCCGGCTGCTGGCTGCCGACCAGGCCGCCGTTGCCCTGCAGCGGACCGCCCACGTACCAGCGGCCGATGTTGTCCGGCGGGATGTCGAGCAGGCGCAAGGCGCCGCTCATCACCGCCGCGAAGGCCGGCGCCGACACGGTGCCGCCGAAGTAGCCGCCGCGGGTGGTGCCGTTGACCACCACCACGCCGACCAGGCGCGGATCGCTGGCCGGCACGATGCCGGCGAACAGCGAGTTATAGGTGTCCTTGGAGTAGCCGCCCGCGATCGCCTGGTGCGAGGTGCCGGTCTTGCCCGCCACGCTGTAGTTCGCGATGCGCGCCTTCGCGCCGGTGCTGCCGGGGCCGGTCACCGTCTCCAGCATGCTGACCAGCTCGTGCGCCACCTGCGGCGAGATGATCTGCTTGCCCGGGCTGTCGTCGCCCTTGATGAAGGTGGGCGTGTGCATCACGCCGCCGTCGGCGATGGTGGCGTAGCCGTTGGCCAGTTGCAGCGCGGTGACGTTCAGGCCGTAGCCGTAGGCCATGATCGCCTTTTCCAGCGGGCGCCAGTCGCGGCCGATCTTGAGGTAGCCGGTGGCCTCGCCCGGGAAGCCGCTGCCGGTGCTGTTGCCGAAGCCGAAGGCACGGAAGGTGTCGTACATCAGCGAGGTATCGAGCGTCATGGCGATCTTCGCCGCGCCGACGTTGCTGGAGCGGGTAATCACACCGGTCGGGGTAAGCAGGCCGTTCGGGTCGTCGTCGCGGATGTCGTGGCCGTAGAAGTACCAGTGGCCGTTGCCGGTATCGATGATCGGGCCGGTCGGCGTGTACCTGCCGCTGGACAGCGCCGCCGCCAGCGTGAACGCCTTCATCGTGGAGCCCGGCTCCACCACGTCCGTGAGCGCGCGGTTGCGCCGCTGCGCCGGCTTGCTGCCGGTCACCGCGTTCGGGTTGTAGGTAGGCAGGCTGGCCATCGCCAGGATCTCGCCGGTGTGCACGTCGAGCACCACGATCGCGCCGGAGGCGGCGTCGAACTTGTCCAGCGTGTTCTTCAGCTCGTTGTAGGCGAGGAACTGGATGCCGCGGTCGATGCTGAGCGTGAGGTTCTGCCCCGGCTTCGGCGCGCGCACCTGCTCCAGAACCGACACCACATGGCCCTTGCCGTCGCGGATCACGCGCTGGGCACCGGGCTTGCCGGCCAGCCAGTCGTCGTAGGCCAGCTCCAGCCCTTCCTGGCCGTGGTCGTCGATGTTGGTGAAGCCGAGGACGTGCGCGGTGACTTCGCCCGACGGGTAGAAACGCTTGAATTCGCGCTGGCCGTTGACGCCGGGAATGTCCAGGTCGAGCACCGCCTGCGCCGCCTCGGGCGGCATCTGCCGGCGCAGGTAGACGAATTCGCGGTTCGCGCGCTGCTCCAGGTAGCGCTGGATGTCGGTCGGGTTGCCGCCCAGCGCCTTCGCCAGCTCGGGAATGCGGTCGTCGTTGGCCAGCAGTACTGCCGGGTTGGCCCAGATCGAGGTGACCGGTGTGGACACCGCCAGCGGCTCGCCATTGCGGTCGAAGATGGCGCCGCGCGACACCGGGATCGGTACCTCGCGCAGGAAACGCGCGTCGCCCTGCTTCTGGTAGAACTGCTTGCGCACCACCTGCAGGTCGAACGCACGCGCCACCAGGCCCAGCGAGACCAGGCCGAGCACGCCCACCACCACCACCATGCGCTTGCGCGCGCTGGGGCCGGCACCGCGGCGACGGCTCGGCGAGGGCGTGGCGCGTTGCGGCTGCGGACGGGTGCGGTCGCGCCACTTCATTGGCGCAGCAACCGGATGTCTTGCGGGCGCGGATCGACCATGCCCAGCTGCTGCCGCGCCTCCTGGTCGATGCGGCGCGGCTCGGCGAAGGTGGCCTGCTCCAGCTCGAGCTTGCCGTACTCGATGTTCATGCTGTCGCGCTGGTTCTGCAGCGCGGTCAGATTGACGAACAGCACGCGGCTCTCGTGGCGCGCCCACACCACGCTGATCGCACTGGCGATCACCGCCCCCAGCAGCGCAAGCATGAGGATGGCCTGGATCGCCTTCATGCCTGCCCCGCCTGCGGCCGGAGTGGACCGGGCAGCTTCTCGGCCACCCGCAGCACGGCCGAGCGCGCACGCGGGTTCGCGGCCAGCTCGGCCTCGGCGGGGAATTGCGCCTTGCCGACCGCCGCCAGCTCGGCCGGCGCCGCCGCCTGCGGCGGACCGCGCCGGCTGCCCTGCACGCGGCCGGAATGGTCGCGGATGAATTGCTTGACGATGCGGTCTTCCAGCGAGTGGAAGCTGATCACGGCGAGCCGGCCGCCGGGCTTCAGCCGGGCCAGCGCGGCATCCAGCCCGCGCCGCACCGAATCCAGCTCGCCGTTCACGCGGATGCGCAGCGCCTGGAAGCTGCGCGTGGCCGGGTGCTTGCCCGGCTCGCGCCGCCCCACCACGCGCTCGATCAGCGCGGCCAGTTCACCGGTGCGGGTGAACGGGCTTTCCGTCCGGCGCTCCACGATGGCGCGGGCGATCTTGCGGCTGAAACGCTCCTCGCCGAACTGCCACAGCACGTCGGCGATCTCGCGCTCGGGGGCATGGGCGAGGAAATCCGCCGCACTCTCGCCCCGGGTGGTGTCCATGCGCATGTCCAGCGGCGCGTCGGCCATGAAGCTGAAGCCGCGCGCGGCCTCGTCCAACTGCGGCGAGGACACGCCGAGGTCCAGCAGCACGCCGTCGAGGCCGGCGGCGGTCTCGTCCCATTCGGCGAGGTCGGCGAAGTTGGCGTGGCGGATCGCCACGCGCGGCTCGGCGGCGAACGCCTGCTGCGCCGCGGCGATGGCTTTCGGGTCGCGGTCCATCAGCAACAGCCGCCCGCCGGGACCCAGGCGCGACAGCACGGCGCGCGCGTGACCGCCGCGTCCGAACGTGCCATCCAGATAACGCCCGCCTGCCTGCACGGCAAGGCCCTCCACCGCTTCATCCAGCATTACCGGGATGTGCCGCAACTCGGCCATGCCGCACCTCCCGTCCCGTAGTTAATCCGCCCGCAAACCCGCGCACCGCGCTAGAGCTGCAGCGCGGCCATGTCGTTGGTGATTTCGTCTTCGCCGATGGTCTGGCGGATCTTGGCCAGGTGGGCCTGTTCGCTCCACAGCTCGAACTTGTTGCCCATGCCCAGCAGCACCGCCTTCTTCTCGATGCCCGTGGTGGCGCGCTGGCTGGCCGGCAGCAGGATGCGCGCGGCGCCGTCGGGCTCCACCACGGCGGCGGCGCCCACGATCTTCATCTGCATGTCGCGATGCGCCTTGACCACCTTGGACAGCCCGTTGACCTGGTCGCGCACTTTTTCCCACTCGGCATGCGGGAACAGCCACAGGCAGCCCGGCTCGAACGGGTTGTAGGTGACCACCAGCCGGTTCGCACAGGCGCCGGCCACCAACTCGCGGTAGGCGGTCGGTATGGCCAGTCGGCCCTTGTCGTCGACGGTAATGGCGGTTTCGCCCTGGAACACGCAACAGACTCCACGAAAACCCACGATTTCACACTGAAAGCCACGATAGTCTCGCCCCCTGAGACTGTCAAGGGATTTTTGCTTGTGAATCAAGGAGAAAGGCGAAGTTATGACTGCGTTTCCAGCACTTTCTCAGGAACGTCCCCAAGATGCTTGAATGCAGGGAAATTTTTCTGCGAAGCGACCAATGCGTCACGCCGCAAAAACCGCCCGACGCCCCGGCAGGGCCGGCCACGGCATGAACCGCGCGTTCATGCCCACCGCATACGCGCGCCCAGCACGTCCCGGCGCGTGCGCCGGGACGTGGACAGGAAAGGTGGAGTCGGCCTGTAAGCCGGGTTCTGTACGCCTTGCGGCGCGACAGTCATTCCTCTCGGCCAGGCGTCGCCGCCTGGCTCCAGCAACCTACCCGGGAACAACGCGGGCCGCGTTATCGTTCCCCTATTTGGTCTTGCTCCGAGTGGGGTTTACCGTGCCGTACGGCGTTGGCCCCGTACGCGGTGCGCTCTTACCGCACCGTTTCACCCTTACCTGTGCCCTTGCGGGCCATCGGCGGTTTGCTTTCTGTTGCACTGGCCGTCGGCTCGCGCCGCCCAGGCGTTACCTGGCACTCTGCCCTGTGGAGCCCGGACTTTCCTCGATGCGCTTGCGCGCGACGCGACTGTCCGGCCGACTCCGCCTCCTAGTCTAGTAGGAGCGCACCCCGTGCGCGATGCTCTTTGCATATTTCATGCGAAACGATCGCGCGCAAGGTGTGTTCCTACCCCTCGTACAGGAGCTTGCGCGGCGCGCCGGTGATCGCCGCCGCGAGCTTGGCCGCCCTGGCCGGCGGCAGCTCCTCGCGCAGGATCGCGAACACGCGCCGGCCTTCGGCGAGCTTCGCATCGGCCTCCTCGCCGCGGCCGGCGACCAGGATCACGCATTCGCCGCGCTGCTGGTCGGGATCGTTCGCCACGCGTTCGGCCAGCTGCGCCAGCGGCTCGCCGATCACCGTCTCGAACAGCTTGGTGAGTTCGCGCGCGAGCACCGCCTCGCGTTCGTCGCCGAACACCGCGCGCATGTCCGCCAGACTTTCGGCGACGCGATGCGAGGACTCGTAGAAGATCAGCGTGCGCGGTTCGCCCGCCAGCTCCTGCAGGCGCGCACGCCGCGCCGCGGATTTCGGCGGCAGGAAACCCTCGAACGCGAAACGGTCGCTGGGCAGGCCCGCCACCGACAGCGCCGCGATCGCCGCGCAGGCACCCGGTACTGGCGCGCAGCGGATGCCTGCCGCCCGCGCCGCGCGCACCAGCCGGAACCCCGGATCGGAAATCAGCGGCGTGCCCGCATCGGAAATCAGCGCCACCGATTCGCCGCCCTGCAGTCGCCGCACGATGGCATCCACCACCTCGCGCTCATTGTGCTCATGCAGCGCAATCAAGGGCGTGGCAATGTTGTGGTGAAGCAACAGCGGCCGGCTGTGCCGGGTGTCCTCCGCGGCGATCACCGCCACCTCGCGCAGCGTCGCGATCGCCCGCGCGGAGAAATCGTCGCGGTGGCCGATCGGCGTGGCGACCACCCACAGGCAACCGGGCTGGATAGCGGACATGCACAAACTCCTGCGGATTCGCGGGTCGCGCGGATTGATCCGGCGCGGTCTCAGGTCACGGAAACGATCGGCTATCATCGCGCACACTCGCCGCGAATAACGACAAGAGAGCTCCGATGCGCCTGCGTCCCGTCACCCGGCCGTCCCTGCCGGCCCTCGGTCCGATCCTGTTGCTGGCCGGCACGCTGGCCCTGAGCAGCTGCGTTACGGGCAACATAAAGAGTTCCCCCGCCGAGATCAGCGCCGCCGACGGCGCCGCATCGCTGGTGCGGCAAGGCCAGTTCGACCAGGCGGCGCAGGCCTACCTCGCGCTGGCCGCGCAGTACGGCGGCCACGCCGACCGCTACCGGCTGCTGGCAGCCGAAGCCTGGCGCGAAGAAGGCCGCATCGACGCCGCTGCGCCCACCCTGGCGCAAATCAAGCGCGCCAACCTCACGGGCAACGACGCCGTGCGCTTCGACCTGCTGCGCGCCGACCTCGCCCTGCACCACCAGGATGCCGCCACCGCGCTGCGACTCACCACCCAGCCCACCGTCGCCGTACCCGACAAGTTGCAGCTGCGCCTGTTCGAGCTGCGCGCCCGTGCCCAGTCCGCCACCGGCGACCATTGGGGCGCCGCCCGCACCCGCGTGCAGATGGACGACCGCCTGCAGGGGCTGGACCGCGCGGAAAACCGCAAGCAGATCCTCGCCGAACTTACCCGGCTCGACGTGGCCTCGCTCAAGCAGCGCGCCGCCGCGATGAAGCCGGGCGACCGTATGCTGCCGTGGACCGACGAGGCGCTGCGCCAGCTCGGCGTCAGCGTGGCGCAGGCGCCGCCGTCGCTGCAGCAGCCGGTGGGCACCTTGCTGCCCGGCGCCAACGCCGAAGTACGCGAGGGCTACAAGATGCCCGCCCACGTAGCCCTGCTGCTGCCCGCGGACGGCGTCTTCGCGGCCGCCGGCAACGCGATCCGCGAGGGATTCTTCGCCGCCTATGCGGAAGCCGCGCGCACGCGGGCGCCGCGCGCCTCGGTGCGCATCTACGACACCCAGGGCAGTGCCGACGGCGCGGTCAAGGCCTACCAGCAGGCGGTGAGCGACGGCGCGCAACTCGTGGTCGGCCCGCTCACCCGCGGCGCAGTAGCCGCGGTGTTCGCGCTGCCCAAGCTGCCGGTGCCCGTGCTGGCGCTGAACCATCCGGACAACCGCCAGCTTCCCGCAAGCAATGCCAACGAATTCGGCCTGCTGCCGGAAACCGAAGGCGCCCAGGCCGCCGACCACATGATCGAGCGCGGCCTGCGCCAGGCCTACGTGGTGATCTCCAGCGACGACTTCGCCCAGCGCGCCGCCAACGCGTTCAAGGCCGAGATGGTCGCCCGCGGCGGCAGCGTCGCCGGCATGGCCACCCTGCCGGTCGGCGCCACCAGCTACGCAAACCTGATCGCCGGCCTGCACCTGCCCGCCGCCACCGCGCCCGACACTACCGCTCCCGCCAGCTCCGCGCCCGCCGCCAGCGCCAGTACGGGTACCGTCGCCGGCGCCGCCGCGAACGACACCGGCATCTTCATCAGCATGCGTCCCAACCAGGCACGCCTGCTGCTGCCGCAGCTGCAGATCGCCAGGATCACGCTGCCGGTGTTCGCCACCTCGCACGTTTACGCCGGCGCCGACAACTCCACCGCCGACGGCGACCTCAACGGTGTGGAGTTCTGCGACGCGCCGTGGCTGTTCGACGCCCAGCCCGGCCTGCCGCGCCACGACGACATCGCCACCCTGCTGCCCGCCGCGCGCGACGGCAGCGCGCGGCTGTTCGCGTTCGGCATGGATGCCTGGAGTCTGGTGCCCTACCTCGACTGGCTGCGCGACCACCCCGGCAGCTACCTGCCCGGCGCCTCCGGCCAGCTCACCGCCGACCAGTTCGGCCGCATCCGGCGCGTGCTGATCTGGGCGAAATTCCAGAACGGCCTGGCGCGCCCGCTGGGCGGCAGCCTGCAGATCGACGACCAGCCCGCACCAGCCGGCAGCGCGCCGGCGCCGGCCAGCAGCAGCGCACAGCCGGCCCCGGCCGCCTCCGCCGGCTGATGCGAGGCACCGGCGCCGCCTTCGAGCAACGTGCCGGCGCCGAACTCGGACGTGCCGGCCTGAAACTGCTGGCACGCAACTACACCACCCGCCACGGCGAACTCGACCTGGTGATGCTGGACGGCGACACCGTGGCCTTCGTCGAAGTGCGCTATCGCGTACGCGCCAGCCACGGCGACGCACTCGCCTCGGTCACCCGCAGCAAGCAGGACAAGCTGGTACGCACTGCGCAGCTCTGGCTGGCCGCCCACCCGCAACACGCGCACCGCCCCTGCCGCTTCGACGTGGTGAGCTACGACGGCAGCGCCACCGATGCGCGCATGCAGTGGTTGCGTGGTGCGTTCGAGGCTGGCTGAAGCGCGCCAAGCGTGGCCCTGATCCCTGATCAAGTGAACCGCCCCCGTTTTGTGACCCTGTTCGCGAAATGCGCCCACTCTGTGACGCAATTATTTGCGATTTATCGCACGGGAATTCGTAACATCCGGCACTGGAGTCAACCATCCGCCAGCATGGAGTCCAGCTATGGATGCGACCCGCTCCAAGAGTGCATTCGTATACGGACAGGTCCGGCGCGCCCTGCAGTCAGGCCGCTACACACCTGGGCAGCGGATCGATCCGGCCAGGCTTGCCGACGAGTTCAGGATCAGCCCCACGCCGGTTCGATTCGCCCTGTACCGCCTGGTCGGTGAGGGTATGGTGGCCGACCATGCCCGCGACGGACTGCACGTGCCATTGCTCAGCGAGGTCGCCATGTACGACCTCTACGACTGGATGGAGCGCCTGTTGTCGATGGCCTGCGACATCGGCGTGGCGCCGGCGTTCCAGGCGACTCGAAAACTGGAGCTCGCAGGCCCAGACGACGACCTGGTGAAACTGACCTGGCAACTGTTCGACATGATCGCCCGTGCGACGGGTCACTGGTCGCTGCACCATGCCGTGAAACGAGCCAACGACCGGCTGGCGCCGATACGTCGGGCCAAGCAAGGATTGTTCGATCACGCCTACGAAGAGCTCACGCAGTTGAACCGGCACTGGCAGTCCGGCGACATGCCAGCCTTGAGCTCCGCACTGCGCGACTACCACGAGCGGCGCAAGCAGCTGGTGCCGCACATCGTGGCCGCGTTGAACGACCGCAGCGACCACCCGCACTAGTCGACTCACCTTGCGCACCCGCTGCGGAGGCACCGCGCCCGGCGCCTCCAAAATAATTATCTGATAATTACGCAATAATCATTTGATAATTAAAAAATCCGGCTCCTACGCTGCCCACGTCATGGGACTGCCATGACGCAACCGCAGGAGACTGAGATGAACACGAACGAGAACACCCGCACCAACGCGTCGGACGATGTCATCGTGCTCGGCGTCGCGAGCATCGAAACCCAGGGAGGCCCCGCAACTGGCGAGGGAATCGGCGCCGGCCCCGTTCTTCTGGGCATTTCCGAAGATTGACCCCCAAGGGGCGCGCTGAAAAGCGCGCCCCCTCTTCAGGGGAAACGACGATGATCAGGCATCTGAATACGGACATATCGTTCTGCGAACTCGATGGTCGGCTGTTCTTCCTGGATATACAGAACGACCAATACTTCCAACTTTCCAGAGCACTCGAGTGCAGCTTTCTCAGCTACCTGGGAGCCCCTGACGATGCGGGCGTCGACATCAGTGGGCTGGTCAAGCACAACCTCATCCCGCTAACCGCGGCAGCTGGGTACGACGGCGCCACAACGGGCATTGCCCTCCCCAGCGAGAGCGTGGTTGAAATGCCCTGTCCCGATAGACGGGTTCCTTTCGATGCGGTTCGAGACGTCTTTCTTATGGTTGCCATGATGCGCTGGCAACTGAAAGTACGGCGCCTGAAACCCATCCTCCAGGCCCTGAGCGACTACCGCAACAGCAGAACATCGCCGCTTGTCCGCGACCAAGCCAAACTCCAACGGCATTTGCCGGAAGCTGCGATCGCCTTCAATCGTGTGCGCCCCTATGTACCCATCGAAATGAGCTGTCTGATCGACTCATTGTCGATGGTCAGATTCCTCGCCAAGCGAGGTTTACATGCCCGCCTCGTCATGGGAGTGGCCTGCGATCCGTTCTCCGCCCATGCCTGGGTGCAACACGGTTCGCTGGTATTGAACGAAACCGTTGGGACCGCCCAAGCCCATGTCCCGATCCGGGTGATCTGATGTGCTATCCCTATATCGCGTTGTCCGGCAATTCTGTCGGCCGTCCGGAAGCCTCCGAATGGTCGCTCGCAGATCCGCTGCGGAGCTTGGGCATGGAATGCCGCGGCCACGTCGGCAGCGTTGCACTGTTCGCGCCCGAAGAGACCCCCACCCTGCACTTGCCAGGCGGAGGCATACTTCTCGGCGACCTGTATGACGAGGGTGGCAGGCCGGTCAACGATCTTGCGGGTCTTCAGCACCTGCCGACGCAGTCGGCGCTTCGACAGCATCTTCTCGACCGCTACTGGGGCGAGTACCTGCTGTTCCAGCCCGCCGAAGCGGACACCAACGGCATCACCCTCATGCGGGACCCCTCCGGCGGCATCGCGTGCGTCTATTCGCTGCAGCACGACAACGGATTCATCACCTCCGACCTGGCGATCGCGTCGGACCTCGGTCTGCATAGCGATCGGGTCGATTGGGATTTCGTGCGGCACAGCCTGACCTATCCGCACATAAAAATATCCCGTACCGGTCTTGCCGGTATCAGTGAGCTGCTACCCGGCTGCGTCCTTTCGGTGGACGGGAAAAAGACATCCACCAGCATGGCCTGGTCCCCGTGGCGCTTCGTCACGCCAACGGGCCGGCAGAGCGATCTCATCGAGGCGGCGCGAATGATCCGGGAGGCCACGACTTCGGTGGTCCACGCCATGGCCGAGACCGATCGCACCGTGCTGCTCGAGCTCTCCGGAGGACTGGATTCGTCGATCGTCGGCGCCTGCCTGTCGGATGCGAACGCGCGAGTGGCCTGTTGCACCGTCATAACACCGTTACCGGGCGCCGACGAACGTAGCTACGCAAGTCAGATCGCAGAGCGGCTCGGCATCGAGCTGCTACAGCGGCCACTCGACTTCGCAGATGCGGACATCGATTTCGAACTGCCAAGGCATTCACCACGACCGGCGGTCTGGGCACTGGGCCGCGCAGTCGCTCGCGCCATGGACGATGCAGCAGAATCGCAGGGGGTGAACAGCCTGTTTTCTGGAGGGGGCGGCGATACGGTCTTCTGCTATCTCCGATCCGCCGCGCCCGCGGCCGACGCCTTCAGGACGCGCGGGGTGGCGGCAGGCTGCAAGGCCATCGTCAATCTGAGCAGGCTGCATGGATGCACCGTGACGAAAGCCGCGCGGCTGGCGCTGCGGAAGCTGTACCTCAACCCCAAGGCCCCGTACAAACCGGATTACTCGTTGTTGCCACGGACCGACGAGATTCCCCCTCTGGAACTCCACCCCTGGTTCTCCGCACCGACCAATGCGCTTCATGGCGACCGGGAGCGGATCTTCGACCTCGCCGGCAACCAAATGTTTGCGGACGCCACGCTTCGAGCCGGTCACCGAAGGGTGCGGATGCCACTGCTCTCTCAACCGGTGATGGAGGCCTGCCTACGCGTTCCCTCCTGGATGTGGATATCGGGCGGCCAGAACCGGGCCGTCGCCCGATCCGCATTCGCCGCGCGGCTTCCGCAAGACGTGCTGGAGCGGCGCAGCAAAGGCACCTTCATGAACTACACCTTCGCGGTGTACTGCAAGAACAAAGAGGCGATCAGTCGCTTCCTGCTGGATGGCCATCTCTGCTCCCGCGGCCTGCTGGATCCGCACAAATTGAATCTCTTCCTGGAAAGCCCGCTACCGGCCCGCGACCGCTCGTTCATGCGCATCTTCGACCTGTGCATGATCGAGAACTGGGTAAGAAATCATGCCTAGCCGGGAGCCATGAAGATTGGGGGCCGACCGCCTCTCCTGCGTGTGCTCCCGCATGACACGCCAGCGCATGTACCGCGCCCTCTTCGAGGGTGTCGGATCCTCGTAGCCCTGCAGCCAGAACCTGAACCAGTCGAGGTTCCTTTCGTACACGGCGAGCTTGTGCTTTGGCTGGAACTTCTGATGCGACTCGTTCGGGAACACGTAGAGGTCCGCCCGATGCTCGCGAATCAGCGGAATCTCGTAGTCCAACGCGTACACGTACTCCTGTTCGGGTGTCTGCATCAGGATCGGCGTGCGGATGCTGTCCAGGTTGAATACCGGCGAGAGCGCCTTCCAGCGCTCCGGTGTCTCGCTTGGCGAACCCAGTCCCCACATGTCCCGCAAGCCCTTAAGGAAGGCCTCTTTTCCCTTCAGGCTTCTCATCAGGTAGTAGAGAGGCGATACCGTCGGGCTGGCAACCGAGGCGGCGGCCAATACATCCGACCTCATGGCCGTCCACATCGTCACCTCTCCGCCGAAGCTCAATCCGCCCATGCCTACTCGCGCACGGTCGACCTCGCCCTCACTGGACAGCAGATCGACCACGCTCTCTACCGCCGCCAGCCCCTCCCCATATCGTGCGACCGCGTCCATCGTGTAACCCGGCCGCCGGTTGATACACAGCGCTGAAATACCAGCCTGCGCCAGGGAGACCAACGGCCACTCGTCCCCCAACCCGCCACGTACGAAGCCTGGGCAACTGTAGTAAGTGATGAACAATGGAGCCGGCCCGGTGCCGTTGCGTCGCGCCGGATAGAACTGGCCTGTGAACCACCGCCCCTGCTTGTCCTCCCACCGCAGCAAACGCACAGGAACCTTGGCCATGTCCATCGCGAGCGCTTCGTTGGGATCGAACAGGACACGACGCGCTCCGCTTTCCAGATCGACCCTCTCCAGCCGCGGCGGACGATCGGCCTCCGCCGTCACACACACCAGTGCCTGGGCCGAAACGCCACACTCCGATGCCAGATCACGCCCACCATCGACCAGCCCCTTGGCCTCCACGACCAAACGCACCTTCCCGGTCCCGACATTCCATCGAAAGATCGACTGCGCCAGACCCAGGCGAGGATCGGTGACGGTGAACAGCACTTCGTCATGCCCCGGACGCCACTGAATCCCCGTGATGGCCTTCTTCGTGCACAATTCCGACTCGCAAGTGACGGCCCTCCTGGCGTGCCCACTAGGAAGCGCCGATAACAAGACGTCGGGCCGATACATCTGCCCTTTGCCATCGCCAACCCGTGTCAGCCAGGCCGTCCTGCCGCCCTGCGGGTCGCGGACGGATTTCCATGGGTCGCCATCGACGCCGAACTTGCCAGGAGCCAGCGGTGGTGCGGTAGGCGCGCCCGAGCCCGCGACCGCCTGTCTTGCCCCCGCGGCGAGGTCGATCGCCATCCAGCGATCCGGCACGCCGGCCAGCAACGGAACATCGCCATCGGACCAACCCTTGTCGCTGAAGCGCTGCGTCGCCATGCGTCCACCGACATAACTGGAGCGGAACAACTCCTGGCCAACCGGCACGGTGGCGTCGATGTGGATGCCGCGGTCGTACTCGGCTTGCTCCGCCGACCGGACCTCTTCGCGCGTCGCGCCGACGCTGTACCTGAGAACACGTCCGCCCTTGCCCAATGCAAAATCGCGTACGTCCGCCGCGTCATGCGTCATGGGTTCCGCGCCCGAACCGTCCACCGCGGCGCGCCACACATCGAGCTTTCCGTCGATCATGGCGCGGTAGTAAATCCAGCGATTGTCGGGGGACCACACGACAGTGGCTGGCAGAGAATCCCCTACGTAGTCGCGCAGAACCGCGCCACCTTCCCCGATCCGGTGAGGAAACGACACTCCGTCGACATCCTGCACGTACCAGAACGCGTCGTAAGTGTTGCGCTCGACCGAAGCCTGCTCGACCCGGAATGCCACCAGCTTTCCATTCGGAGATACGACAGGGCTACTGAAGTCGGCCACCTCCAGCAGGCCGCGAGGCTCGACCGCCTGAGCGTGGGCGACATACGAGAGTCCACTCACGAACACGAGAATCGGCAAGATCTTCATCGTCGTCACCAGTGCTTGGACACAGAAAGACTCAGGAGACGGCCGACCGCCGAATAGTTGGTCGAGTCGTAAGGCGTATAGGTCAGCGAGGTGACGGCATACAACGGCGGCGTACGGTCGAGCAGGTTCTGCGCCGACAACTCCAACGCCACGTTCGACCATGCGTCGGCGCGCGCGCCGGTGTCGTAGCGCAGCGTGGCGTCGAAGATGGTGAACGAGGCGCCCTTCCTGCCGTCTGCTGTGTCGGTCACGCCGCTCTTATAGTTGCCGAACAGCGAGGCGGTGAAGCCGCCCTGCTGCCAGGCTGCCCCGATCCGGCTGTTGATCCTGGCCGGATTGAACAACGTACCGGCCAGGGCGTAAGGGCTTTGAGCCGCTGTCAAAGCCTGGGTACTTTCCAGCCAGCTGGCCGAGCCGCGGACCACCAACCGCCCTGAGCCGAGGTCGAACCGGTACGATCCCGACAGGTCGAGCCCTTTGATTCGTTGCCGGGATGCGTTGACATACCGGCTGTCGACGATCGCCACGACCTTGCTGGCGTCGTAAGGCGTTCCAACGGCGTTGATGAAGTTGCTCTTGCTGATGTTTGCAAGCGCCGCGGCCTGAACCGCCTCGGCAGGTTCGTAATCGACAAAATCCGCGTAGATCGGATTGCCAAGTACATTGGCGTTGGCCGTGGTGATGGGCTGCACGACCCGCGCGTTGTAGTCGATATCGAACCAGGCCAGCTCCATTTCGAGGCTGGACAACGCCTCCGGATGGAATGCCAGCGAGGCACTCCATGTCCGTGCCCGCTCCGGACGCAGGTCCGCGTTTCCGCCCGACAGCCACAACGCCGTGGCATCCGCGGGGTAACCACGCCCCAGCGTTGCCGCCGGATAGTAGACGGCGAACTGGGTGTAATGGCGCTGCACGAGCGTAGGTGCCTTGAACGACTTCCCCCAGGTTGCCTTCAACGAGAAATCGGCACTGGGCGAATAGATCACGCCTAACTTGGGCGTGGTCACCCTTCCGTAATCGCCATCCTCGGTGCGGACCGCGCCCGTCAGTTCAATCCGCTCGATTCCGCCGATGCCCTGCTCCGGCCCGACCAGCGGCAGGCTCAACTCGGCGTAGGCGAAGCGGCTGCTTTCATCGCCATCGGCGTAGACCGTGTTGCCACTCGGGTATAGAAAATCGTTGTACCGGTAGCCCGCACCCGCAGCGAGCCTCGCTTCACCGCCAGGCAGCGTGAACAACGGTCCTTCCGCGCCTATCTCATAGGCCACGATCTTGTTGATGAACTCACTGACGTTGCGTCCGGTGATGGCTCCGTTCGCCTTGCTCACCGCCACCTGTGCCGATGAAGCCTTGTCTTTTCCCACATCCCCGGCGAACGTGAGCGTCCAGTCGTCTGGCAACCATATTTCGAGACTGGGCGCCACCGAGGTGGTACTGGTCCTCGTCTTGCTGGGGTAGTAGGCGCTGGCGTACGCCTGCGCTGTCATGATGTCCCGCTCGCTCCTGAGCGCGTCCAGATGCAGTTCGGCGGCATCTCCCAGCGACTGATGCAGGCTGAGCAAGCCGCTGCGAAGGTCGTTGCCCTGCCACAGCGTCGAGCGCCGGTACATCGATTGGGTGTAATCGCGCTGATCGGAGTAAATCGGATCGTTGGAGGTTTGCTCCCCTGCCACGATCAGGCCACCCGTAGTCCAGGTCGCGCCGGCGGTGGCGTTGTATCCGTGGGTGATCAGTCCGCCGTCGTTGGCACCGCCATAACGCGCGCCCACGGTCACACCGTCGAAATCGCGCTTGAGGATCACGTTGGCCACGCCACCCACCGCGTCAGACCCATAGATGGCCGACGCGCCATCCGGCACGATCTCTACGCGCTCCACCGCCTCCACCGGAATGGCACTGATGTCCACGGCCTGGGAAAACCCGCCGTAGGACATGCGACGGCCATTGAGCAGGGTCAATGTCGCATCCGGCCCCAGCCCGCGCAGATTCAGGCCCGAGCCGCCGGTAACGTTTTGATTGCTGGGGTCCCCCTGAATCGCGCCTACTGTCACCCCCGGGTTCTGGCCGCCGGAGAAGTTCTGCGGCACGCTGCGGATCACTTCACCGAGGTCGGTGAAGCCTTCCTGCTGGATCTGTTCACTGCCGATGGTGATCACCGGCGATGGCGTGGTGCCGCCACGAATGCGCGTGCCGGTGACCGTTACGGCTTGTAGTGTGGTGGCCGTTGGCGCTGCGGACTTGTCGGTCGATTTTTTCGGTTGCATCTTGGCCGGCTCCTTGGTCACTGGCGCCCGCCCCTGCGCGATCGTGTCCCTCGTGGCGTCCTGTGCAGAAGCCCAATCGCTCGCGCCGGGAGCGGCAACGAGCAAAGCGATGGAAATGGCGTTGCGTAGCGTGCTTGTCTTCATGCTGCGTCCCTTTGCTTTCCCCTGAGTTAGCCCTTTCGAACTGCCAGTCCGTTCATACCCCGGAGTTGACAGGGTCGTTGGGCGAGATTGGTTTCGTGGATGGCTTGCACAGGGAGCGGAAGATTGCTGGCGCGAACGCCCATTGCCACGCCATCCACTCCTTCACCTCCCCTGCTATCTCGCTGCCTCCTATGCTCTGGGTTGATATGGAATACATAGCTACATTTTCTGTAGCTGTTTAGACAGCATTTCGCCGCACGCGCGCCCCTGGCTAGGTGTTACTGGAATCCCAACGGCAACATGGCGTGCGCCTAAGAGCCGCTCCCCCAAGTTCACCATATACCATCGCTACATATAATGTAGCATACGTCTGAAGCTAAGCAAGCCATCCTGTGGACAAGTACAGGAACGGCTTGCTACGGCCCATGTCACCTCCCAACTCTCACAGCATGTTCATCAAGCGCCTGAAGAAGGCCCGCTTGGCTTTGGGCATCTCACAGCGCGAGCTTGGGAGGAGGATTGGACTCTCGGAGGATGTCGTGTCCAGCAGGGTTACAAGGTACGAGCGAGGGACTTCTGAGCCAGACTTCGTAACAGCAAGCAAGCTGGCCAAGGAGCTTGGCGTCCCCTTGGCTTACCTGCTGGCAGACAACGATGCCCTCGCGGACATCATTCTTGCGGCAGCGAGTATGTCGCCGGCTGAGCAACGACGATTGGCTGCCGAGTTGAAGGCAAAGGCAAAGCCCTGAGCTAAATGCACGTACAGGCACTTGGCAGGAGCGTATGCGGCATGAAATTGCCGCATAAGATTATGCGGCAGCATGGAATGCGTGTAGCGAAACGGACCTGCGGTGTCAGGAATTGCGCCCCCGCCGTCGGTTCCACCTGACTTTCCGTGCCGGTTGGCTTACGCCTAGGGAAACTCCGATTTTGCCCCGCTGTCGAAGCGGAGCCGCCACTCACCGAGCGTAACCGATGCCTCAGCAGCTGACCTTGGCCACGCAGTCCGATGCGGGTTTCGAAGCCCACCGCAAG
>Ga0187815_10000239_pt1 | contig 27542 bp, 29 predicted proteins | sample NC_S_5_FD_132962 | JGI IMG/M metagenome (GOLD analysis project Ga0187815, IMG submission 132962) | Wetland sediment microbial communities from Neuse River Estuary, North Carolina, USA - ASW-S_5 | ecosystem: Environmental > Aquatic > Freshwater > Wetlands > Sediment | place: USA: North Carolina...
AAGCCGCGAGAAAGTCGACTGCCTGCTCGCCACGGTACTCGCCGCGGGCGGCCCGACCTGCGACGAGCCGGGGAGATTCCGGTCTCATGTGCGCGCACGGCTTCGTCGCCCCGCACGGCCCCAGCTGGGGACTGCATACGAGCGCCGCGCCGGCGCGGTAGCCGCCCGCGTCGTGGGGCCGGCGCATGCTGCCCCCGGTTTTGTTTGCCGCTACGCTTCGCGCATGTGGAAGCACGTCCTTCTCTACGCCGCGTTGCTGGCCCTCGGCACGTTCGTGCTGCAGTGGCTTGACCTGCAGCGCATGGCCCGCCTGTATCCGCAGTCGGTGTACGACGGGCTGCTGGCCACGGGCTTCATGGCGCTGGGCCTGTGGATCGGCGCCCGGGTGCTGCGGGCGCGGCCCGGGCCGGTCGCGTTCGACGGAAATCCGAAGGCGCGGGCGGAGCTTGGGATCAGCCCGCGCGAGGTGGCGGTGCTGGAGGAGCTTGCGGCCGGGCTGTCGAACAAGGAGATCGCGCGGCGCCTGGGCGTGTCGCCCAACACGGTCAAGACGCACCTGGCGCGGCTTTACGAAAAGCTGGGGGCGACGCGGCGGACCGACGCCGTGCGGCGCGCCCGCGAGCTGGGGCTGGTGCGCTAGCCGGGCGTGGCCCCCGGGGCCGGCCCGGTGCCGGCGGCGGGGTGCGGAAAACGGACGATACGGGGGGAATCACCCGTTCGGGTGATGGCGTTCGCGCCGCGCATGGCCTGCAATGCGGGTGGGCCGACGAGACGGAGGTGGGGGATGGGGCGCGGGATTCTGAAGTACGGCGTGATCGCCGGGCTGGTGGTGGCGGCCGGCATGTGGGGGACTCTGCTGGCGTTCCGCGGCGGCATGCCGCACGGGATGCTCGGCATGGTGCTGGGCTACCTGACCATGCTGGTGGCGCTGAGCGCGGTGTTCGTGGCGATCAAGCGCCATCGCGACGTGGACCGCGGCGGGGTGATCCGGTTCTGGCCGGCGTTCGGGATGGGCCTGGCGATCTCGGTGATCGCGTCGGTCTTCTACGTGCTGGCCTGGGAGCTGGCGCTGGCCACGCTGGTCCCGGACTTTGCCGGGCACTACGCGCGCTCCGTCATCGCCGGGGCGAAGGCGAGGGGCGCCGACGCGGCGGCGCTGGCCACGCTCACCGCGCAGATGGACGCGTTCAAGGCGCAATACGCCAACCCCTTGTACCGGCTGCCGATGACGTTCGCCGAGATCTTTCCGGTGGGCGTGCTGGTGTCGCTGGTATCGGCGGCCCTGCTGCGCAACCCGCGGGTGCTGCGACGCGCCCGCGGTCCCGGATAGCGCGGCAGCCCTTGGAAACCTGCCGGGACGCGTTGCTTCGGTGACGCGTGGAAACGGGTTGCCGGCGGCTTTCCCGGCATCCGCGGCGTCACCATGATCCTGCCGCGGTGGACGCCGGATTCAGTCCGGGTCCCGGTCGTAGTGCGCGATGCCGTCGGGCAGCTGCACCCACGGGTGCCGGCGGCACTCGTAGACCGAGTCCTGCGGCGGCGGAAAGCCGGGGTCGGCAAAGGCGCCCACCGCCACCATCACGAGAGCGTCGTTGCCTTCCTCGGTGTGGAATACCTGGCTGCCGCACACCGGGCAGAAGCGGAAACGGAAGCTGGCGCCCTGGTCGCCGGTGCGCACGAACTCGGTGGCCGTGCCCTCCACCTTCCAGGGCGCCGCATAGCCGGCCAGCGCCGCGAACACGCTGCCGGTGCGCTGCTGGCAGGCCAGGCAGTGGCAGACGCCGGTGCCCAGGGTGGGGCCCTGCACCTCGATACGCAGTTGCCCGCAATAGCAGGAGGCGGAGCGGCTTTCCATCGGACACCTCGGTGACGGCCTCGGGATGCCCCGCGCACGGCGGACGGCGGCGGGGCCATCCTGTTTTAATCCTGGCCCCGTGCCGCCGACAGGGCCGAAAGGCATCCCGACCGGCATACGGCTGCCGAAGGCCTTGCCCGGCGGCCACCGCAGTCGCCCGGGGCTGCCGTCGGCCGCTCCGTCATAATGGCCGGTCTTTTTTCCTTTTCAGCGAGCTTCCCCGCGCATGAAACCCCCCGCCAGCCTGCAGGCGCTGATCGACGAAGGCGTGATCGACGCGGTGCTGCGTCCGCTGAAGAGCGGCAAGGAAGCGTCGGTCTATGTCGTGCGTTCGGGCGACGAGGTGCGCTGCGCCAAGGTCTACAAGGACATGGCCCAGCGCAGCTTCCAGCAGCGCGTGCTGTACCAGGAGGGGCGCAAGATACGCGGCAGCCGGCAGGCGCGTGCGATGGGCAAGGCCAGCCAGTTCGGGCGCAAGGAAGCCGAGGCGGCGTGGAAAAGTGCCGAGGTGGATGCGCTGTACCGGCTGGCGGACGCGGGCGTGAGGGTGCCCCGGCCGCACGGCTATTTCAGCGGCGTGCTGGTGATGGAGCTGGTGACGGACGCCGATGGCGCTTCGGCGCCGCGGCTGGGCGAGGTGGAGCTGTCGGCGCAGACGGCGCGCGACTACCACCGCTTCCTGGTGCGCCAGGTGGCCCGCATGCTGTGCGAGGGGCTGATCCACGGCGACCTGTCCGAATACAACGTGCTGGTGGCGGCCGATGGCCCGGTCATCATCGACCTGCCGCAGGTGGTCAGCGCCGCCGGCAACAATGCCGCGCGCACTCTGTTGCGGCGGGACGTGGGCAACATCACGATCAGCCTGTCGCGGTTCGCGCCGGAACTGCTCGACACCCACTACGCCGAGGAGATGTGGGCGCTGTTCGAGCAGGGCGAACTGCGGCCGGACAGCGAACTGACCGGCCACTTCGCATTCGACGAGGGCACGGTGGACGTCGACAGCGTGATGCAGTCGATCATCGATGCACGCGAAGAGGCCATCCTTCGCCAGCAGGGGCTCGAGGCGGCGCAGGCGGCGGATTGAGGCTGGCGACGGTTCAGCGTTTCGCGGCCTTCTTGGCTGCCTTTTCCGCTTTCTTTTCCTTGGCTGTCTTCAGCGGTTTTTTCTTGTCGCTCTTTTTCTGTTCCATGCCTTTCATGGGATGCTCCGGCGGGCGGGGATTCGCCGCAGCGGCATGGTGACAGCTTTGGGCTGCAGCGGGTCCGTTTTCTTTCAACGGGGCGTGGCGCCCGCCGGCAGGCTGGCGCCGCCTTCGCGGGGCAAGCAGCCTGCATGCCGGCCGGTCGTGCCGGGCAGATCGGCCGGGATCAGGCGACGGCGTAGTCGCCCATGCGGATGTCGGGACGGATCGCCACCGTGGTGTCGCCGGAGATCACCTGCAATTCGCCGTCCTGGATCAGGCATTGCAGGCGCATGGTGCGCTCGCACAGGGCGGCGAGTTTCTGCATGCCGGCGGGATCGATGGCGAGCACGCTGAGGTTGTCGTGGCGCGCGAGCGTGCCGGCGACCTTGCCCCACCAGACGTCGGCGGCCTGGCCGCCATAGGCCAGCACCACCACTTGCCGCGACTGGTTGCAGGCCTTGCGCAGACGCGTCTCGTCGGGCAGGCCGACGTCGATCCACAGCTCGGTTTCGTCGGTATAGGCCTTGCGCCACAAGGCCGGCTCGTCGGCGTCGCTGAGCCCCTTGCCGAACTCCAGCCGTTCGTCGGCATACAGCGCGAACGCGAGCAGGCGCGCCATCAGCCGCAGCTCGGTTTCCGAGGGATGCCGCGCGAGCGTCAGCGCATGGGTGGCGTAGTAGTGCCGGTCCATGTCGCTGATCGACAGTTCGGCCTTGTGGATGGTGGCAGTGAGGGCCATGGGCTGCTTGAGCGGACGCAAAGCCGCCATTTTACGCGGCATGGCCAGGACGAGGGGAGAACACGGGGCAGCGGGCAGGGCACACGTTGCGGGTCGACCGGAAGCTTGCCCGACTGCGTTACCCGTGCGTTTGCCGCTGGCCTGGCTGGCGGCTTACGCTGTCCCCTGTTTCGCCTTGCCGCCGTCCCTCACGAAATCCACGAACGCGCGCAGCGGCGCGGGCAGGTGCCTGCGGCCGGGGTAGTAGAGGTACGGCCCGCTGAAGGGCTGCCACCACGGCTTGAGCAGCGGCACCAGCGCGCCGCTGTCCAGGTGCGGCTGCAGCCAGGCTTCGAACAGGTGGATGATGCCGAGGCCATCCACCGCGGCGGCGATCTTGAGGTCCACCGCGGCACCCAGGCGCACCAGCAGGGGGCCGCTGGGATCCACGCGCACGATCTCGCCCCTGCGCTCGAATTCCCAGATCGGTATCGCGCCGCTGGCGAACTGCCCGCGCAGGCAGGCGTGCTGCAGCAGGTCGCGCGGGTGCCGCGGGCGTCCATGCGCCTCCAGGTAGGCGGGCGACGCGGCGGTGGCCATGCGCTGCACGCGCGGGCCGATCGGCACGGCGATCATGTCCTTCTCCAGCCGCTCGTCGTAGCGGATGCCGGCGTCGCAGCCGGCCGCCAGCACGTCCACGAAGCTGTCCTCCACGATCACTTCCAGCCGGATGTCCGGGTAGGCCTTGAGGAACGGCGTGATGATGGCGGGCAGCACCAGCCGCGCCACCGTGGCGGGCACGTTGAGCCGCAGCGTGCCGGCGGGACGGTCGCGGTAGTGGTTCACCACGTCCAGCGCGCTGCGCACCTCGCCCAGCGCGGGCGACAGCCGCTCGGCCAGGCGCTGGCCCGCCTCGGTGGGGGCGACGTGGCGCGTGGTGCGGTGGAGCAGGCGCACGCCCAGCTGCGCCTCCAGCCGGCGCACGCTTTCGCTCAGGCGCGAGGCGGACATGCCGCTGCCGCGCGCGCCTTCGCGGAAACCGCCGGCGCGCACCACGGCGAGGAAGGCGAAGAGATCCCGCAGTTCGGTGTCCATTGTCCTGATTCCCGCACGGCCCGTGCCGATTGGATGGGATTATCGGCCAGGTGGCCGCGTCATACAGTGCGGACTTCGGCGCGGCCTGGCCGCCCTTGTCCGGAGATGATCATGAGCAAGCTGACGAACGCGGGCACCTTCGCCCTGGGAAGCCGCACGGTGAACCGCATGGGTTATGGCGCCATGCAACTGGCGGGACCGGGCGTGTTCGGGCCGCCGAAGGACCCCGCCGCGGCGCTGGCGGTGCTGCGCGAGGCGGTGGCGAGCGGGGTGGACCACATCGACACCAGCGACTTCTACGGCCCGCACGTGACCAACCGGCTGATCCGCGAGGCGCTGCATCCGTACCGGGACGGCCTCACCATCGTGACCAAGGTTGGCGCGGTGCGCGGCGCCGACGCCTCGTGGAAGCCGGCGCAGAGCCCGGCGGAGCTCGCCTCCGCCGTGCACGACAACCTGCGCAACCTGGGCGTGGACGTGCTGGACGTGGTGAACCTGCGCGTGATGGGCAGCGTGCATGCGCCGTCCGAGGGATCGATCGCGCCACAGTTCAGCGCACTGGCGGAGCTGCAGCAGCGTGGCCTGATCCGGCATCTCGGCCTGAGCAACGTGACCGCGGCCCAGGTGGCCGAGGCGCGCGGCATCGCGGAGGTGGTCTGCGTGCAGAATCACTACAACCTTGCCCATCGCGAGGACGATGCGCTGATCGACGGACTCGGCCGCGCGGGGATCGCCTACGTGCCGTTCTTCCCGCTGGGCGGCTTCACCCCGCTGCAGTCGGACACCTTGTCGAGCGTGGCCCGCCGGCTGGGCTTCGCGCCGATGCAGGTGGCGCTGGCGTGGCTGCTGGCGCGCGCACCCAACATCCTGCTGATCCCGGGCACGTCGTCGCTCGCGCATTTCCGCGAGAACCTGGCGGCCGCGACGATCCGGCTCGACGGGGATGCGTTGGACGCGCTGGCGACGATAGGCGCCGGCGTGTGAGGGCAGCGGCCCGCCGCGGGTCAGGGTTTGGGCAGCAGCTCGCCGGTCACCTTGCCGTTGGCATCCAGCATCTGCAGCGACGGCGAGCCGTCTTTGGCGACCTTCATCACGATGCGCGGGTGGCCTTGCAGGTCGTTCATGGCGAGCTGCACGCTGCCGTCGGTGTCGCGGCCCAGCACCATGCGCCGGGTCGGGCCGCCGTGTTCTGCGAAGAAGGCCTTCATCCGCGCCTGTTGCTGGTCCGCCGGCAGGTGCTTGATGGCTTCCATGAGCCGGATTTCCTCCAGGATCGAATAGTCCGGGTAGTCGTTGAACTGCAGCCTGGTGTAGCGGCCATCCTTTTCCTGGTGGGAGTCGAGCGCCATGGTCTGGTCCTGCTCGTAGGCGTCGAAGGACAGGTGGCCGTGCGATTCCTTGGTGCCGTCCTTGTCCTTCTCGCCGCCGAAGATCAGCCCGCCGTTCTCGGTGCCTTCGTCGTTGTAGAAGATCATGCCGGCGGCCTTGCGGTCGGGGTGTGGGTATTCCTTGCCCTTGATGATGATGCCCGGCGCGGTGGCGGCGTCGGAGATCACCAGCCGCAGCGTGCCGTCGGGCTCGCGCACGTTGATGCGCTGCACGTCCAGCTCGTCGAGCGACAGTTTTTTCGGCGGCCGCGCGAAGCCGCTCAGCACCGTCGCGGCGAATACCAGCGTGAGCACGCCGGCATAGATCGTCAGGAAACGCGGGCCGATGGGTTGCATGGGCTTGCCTCGTCGGTGGTGGGCCGGGATGCCCGGCATGGTCACACGGATCGCCCGGATGCGGCGAGAGGGGTCCCGGGCTGGCCTGTTCGCGGGCAACCCTTGCGTCTGCTCCGGCGTGATGGCGCCGCGCCTGCCGCACATCCGCGGATTCGGCAAAAGCAAAGGCCCGCATCGCTGCGGACCTTTGCGAAGAGGCGTGCGGGTGACTCAGGCGCTGGGCCGATGCCTTTCCTTCACCTCGCGAAGCAGGTCGAGCAGGTGCTCCCGTTGCGCGCGCTGCTTCAGTTCTTTCGCTTCAAGCAGCTGCTGCCGCCGCGTCATCGGCCGCACGACCCGGTCCGATGCCGACGACGAAGGATGCATGATGTGGGTGAAGTAGTTGACCCATGTGCGGAAGTGCAGCGGCGATCGGGGGTGCGATTCGATGTTCATGGTCGGGGCCTTCCTCGCGTTCCGCAGCCGGGAGGACGAATCTGCGCCAGCGGTCGTTAGCCGGCAGTGACGTTGTCGATATGCATTTGTCGTCCACCTTGGACCCGGCGTGCCCAGCCCCCATGGTTTCGCAGATGTGGCCGGCGATGATGGAGAGCGGAGCATGAAATCCTTCGGCAAGGCGCCGCAGGGCGAGCGGCTGGAGCGCTTGCGCGATCTGCCGCTATGGGACGGCGAGCGCTTGCGCAATATCCATCCGGTGCTGCCCGGCCTGCGCGATCCGCACGCTCCGCGGCCGACGCTGCGGGAGTTCCTGTGCGGCGACGGGAATCGCACGCCGCCGGACCCGCTGCCCTCGGGCGATCCGCGCGAGGCATGGCTGCGGAAGCCGGCGAGCGGGCTGCGCGCCACCTGGCTGGGCCACTCCACGGTGCTGCTGGAGATCGACGGGTGGCGGGTGCTCACCGATCCGGTGTGGGGCCAGCGTGCGTCGCCGTTCGCGCTGCTCGGGCCAAAGCGCTTCCAGCCGGTGCCGGTCGGGCTGCGCGACCTGCCCGCGGTCGACGCCGTGGTGATTTCGCACGACCACTACGATCACCTGGACTATCCGACGATCCGCGCGCTCGCGAAGTCGAAGGTGCCGTTCGTCACGTCGCTTGGTGTCGGCGCCCACCTGGAAAGCTGGGGCATCGCGCCTTCCCGCATCACCGAGCTGGTGTGGTGGCAGAGCCATCGGATACCCGGCACCGGCCTCACCGTCACCGCCGCGCCGTCGCAGCATTTTTCCGGCCGCGGCCTGAAGGACCGCAACCAGACACTGTGGTCGTCGATGGTGATGACTGGCGAGCGCCACCGCGTGTTCTTCAGCGGCGATACCGGGCTCACCACCGAATACGAAGCCATCCGCGACCGGCTGGGGCCGTTCGACCTGGTGATGCTGGAAGTCGGCGCGTTCCACCCGTCCTGGGGCGACATCCACCTGGGCCCCGCCAACGCGCTGGCGGCGCATCGCCTGCTCGGCGGCGGCGTGCTGATGCCGGTGCACTGGGGCACGTTCGCGCTGGCCACGCATGCCTGGGACGCACCGGTCGAAGACCTGCTCGCGCTGGCCGATCCCGGCGAGACCGCGCTGCTGCTGCCACGTCTCGGCGAGCCGGCCGAACCGGTCGAGCGCCGCGAAGTGCAGCCGTGGTGGCGGCGCGGCCAACTCGCAGGCGACCGCTCGCCGGTCAAGCCCGAACCGGTCGAGGCGGCCATCGACGGTCCGTTGAGCGAGCAATTGCCCTGGCCGCTGGATTGAAGGCCGGGCGGCGCATGTGAGCCCGACAATAGTCAGCCTGGTGCCTGGCCGGTGAACACTGCCAGCTGCGCGGCGAAAGCGCGCTGGTACGCGGGCCGCGCCTCGCCGCGCGCCACGTAGGCGGAGAGGCTGGGGTATTCGCACAGAATGCCCGAGGGTTTCAGCCGTTGCAGCGTGTGCACCATCATGAGGTCGCCCGCGCTGAACGCGCCGTCCAGCCATTCGGCGTCGCCGAGGTAAACGGCAAGCTCGCCCAGCCGGTGGCGGATGCGGTCCTTGATGAGCGGCAGGCGTTCCGCGGTCCAGGGCTTGTCGCCCTCCGCGAACCTGGCAGTCTGCAGGTCGAGGATGGGCGGCTCCACCGTGTTGAGCGCGGCGAACATCCACATGATCGCGCGGGCGCGGGCGTCCGGCTCGTCCGGCAGCAGGCCCGCGTGGCACTGCGCGATGTGATGCACGATGGCGCCCGACTCGAACAGGGTGAGGCCGCCTTCCTGGTAGGTAGGGATTTGCCCGAACGGGTGCAGCGCGCGATGCGCGGGTTCCTTCATCGCCTTGAATGAAACGAGGCGGACATCATAGGGCTTGCCGGTTTCTTCGAGCGCCCAGCGCACGCGCATGTCGCGCGCGAGTCCCTGGCCGCGGTCGGGCGAGCTTTCAAAGGCGGTGATGGTGGGGATCATGGCGGGTTCCAGATGAGCGGGTTGGCGATGATCTTCGACTGCGTGGACCCCCTTTCCCTGCCGGGAAGGGGGCAGAGGGGGCAGAGAGGCCACCGGAAAACTGCCTGGGTCTGCGGACTGCCCCGACGCCACTTTCTTTCATTCCTCCAGCGGGCGGACCTCGGACTCGCCCTCGAACTCGGGCCAGTGAGTGCGGTGCAGCTCCATGAAGCGGGTAGCCAGCTCGACGGCAGCCGTGTGCGTGGGCGCCTCGATCAGGGAATACCCGCCCACGACCTCCTTCGCTTCTGCGAATGGACCATCGGACACGACCACCTTGCCGCCGGTGAGGCGGACGCGCGTTCCCTTAGCGAGCGGTTTCAGCCCCGCGCCGTCGATGAACATGCCCTTCTGCGCGTATTCCGCGATGAATCCACCCATCGCCTCGAACAGGGCGGGCGGGACATCCTTGTGGTCATAGTCCGTGGGGTGCTTGATGAACATCATGTACCGCATTGGGTGTCGCTCCTTGGGGGATGAAAGCGGGTATGAAACAGGTGGATCTTGCCGGTGGGGTCGGCGGGCACGTCGAGGCGTGCCGCACCCACTGCGAATGGCGCCTGTCGAGACCGGCATCGCAAGACGGGTGCGTTCCCGGGGTGCAGGCGGTTACTCCAGGCCCGGCGGTGGGCCGCGGCCGTCGTCACCCGCGCCGCGCCGCCTCGATCGCCGCGATGTCGATCTTCGTCATCGTCATCATGGCGTCGAATGCGCGCTTGGCCGCGGCGGGGTCGGGGTCGGTGATCGCGGCTATCAGCATGCGCGGGGTGATCTGCCACGACAGGCCCCATCGGTCCTTGCACCAACCGCAGGCGCTGGGCTGGCCGCCGTGGTCGATGATGGCGTTCCACAGGCGGTCGGTCTCGGCCTGGTCGTCGGTGGCCACCTGGAACGAGAACGCGTCGGTGTGCGGCACGCCGGGGCCGCCGTTGAGGCCCAGGCAGGGAATGCCCATCACCGTGAACTCGACTGTAAGCACGTCGCCCTGCTTGCCGGCGGGATAGTCGCCCGGCGCGCGATGGACCGCGCCCACGTTGCTGTCCGGAAAGGTTGCCGCGTAGAACGTGGCGGCGTCCAGGGCGGTGCCGTCGTACCAGAGGCAGATCGTGTTCTTGTGCATCATCGGGACTCTCCGGGTGCGGGGTGGTCGGCGCGCTGTCGCAGGGTCGGCGGCGAGGAGGCTCAGCCGGGGATCGCCGGTTCGACCAGCCGTTCCAGCAAGGTCAGCGATTCCTGCCAGCCGAGGTGGCATTGCTCGGTGGGGATCATGTCGGGGATGCCGGCCTGCTCGATCTGCAGCTCGGTGCCGCAGCTCACCGCGCGCAAGCCGATGGTGGTGACCATGGTGCCGGGCAGGTTGGGGTCGTCGAAGCGGTCGTCGTGGACGATGCGCTGGTTCGGCACCAGTTCCAGGTAGGTGCCGCCGAAGCCGTGGCCATGGCCGCTGCCGAAATGGGTGAAGCTCATGCGGTAGCGGCCGCCGACGCGCGCGTCGAACTCGTGCACGGTGCAGGTGAAGCCGTCCGGCGGCAGCCACTTGGCCAGCGCGGCGGGGTCGAGGAAGGCGCGGTAGACGCGTTCGGGTGGGGCGGTGAACACGCGCAGCAGGCGAACGGTGCCGGACATGCTGGATCTCCAGGTGGTGGCGAAGGGCTCACTGTCGCGACGAACGAAGTAGCCGCATATCGACACGGGCGGTTTCGCGGTTTTCCGAGCGGGGGTGTCGCCGCGTCCGCAGGCCTGTCCGCGCGGCGTCCGATGTCCGCCCGGAGTGTCCGCGGACGGATGTCCGTCCGTGGATGCGCGACACGGGAATGGCCTGGGAATGCGGTTTTCAGCGCCCTGCCCGGGTTGGCACGGTGCTTGCCATATCCATCTCGAAAGCTTCATTTCCCGTGCCAAAGGAGAGCCGCCATGAAATTCGAGACCTTGATGCTGCAGAGCCTGTTCACCGCATGCCTGCTGATCTGCGTGATGACCGTCGGCGGCATGCTGCTGGCGTGAGTGGGCAGGACGGGGATGTGGGAGCCGCGATGGTTTCCGCGGTGAAGGTGTCCCTGTCGTGCGGCTCCCGCATTCGAACACGCATTTTTCTTTTTTCGATGCCGCGTTCGTCCATGTGCCATTTTGCATGCATGACCTCCTGCCCATGGGAGCGGACGTTTCCTGGCAGTAGTCTGCGCGCCGCCACCCGATGGAATGGATCCCCCGGATGGAGGCGGACGACGCGTGTCGAAACTCTCCGGCAGCAAGCCGGCTTCGGGCGGCGTTGTCCGCCCTGCTTCACGGGCAGAGTGCCAAACCCCTGGCGTGCCCGTGTTTTCCCCACTGATATCCAAATGGAAGCCATCGTCATGAACAGCGTTTTCTCGATGAATCCCGTTTCGCGTCGCCTGGGCCGCAGCCTGATGTTGGCCGGTGTTGCCGGTGCGATCGCGCTGGCGGGCATCTCCACGGCCAGCGCGCAAGCCACCACGGGCTCGGTGTTCGGCAAGGCGCCGGCGGGTTACGCCGTTACCGTCCGCAGCCCTGCGACCGGCACCGGGCGCACGGTCCACGTGGATTCGTCCGGCCGTTATTCCGCCAGGGAGCTGCCAAACGGCGTCTACACGGTCACGTTGCAGAAGAACGGCCAGCCACTCGCCAAGCACCCGAACGTGACGGTGATCGTGGGGCGCGGCATCGAAGTGGATTTCGACTGCAGCAAGATCAAGTGCGGCGAGGTTGCCGACGCCAAGTGAACCTTCGGGCATGTGATGCCCGATGCGCCATGGCTGGAACGGAAAGGCCCGGCGGGAAACCGCCGGGCCTTTTCTTCAGGCCACGACCGCGGCGGGCGTGGCCGCGAGCAGGAAACCCAGCGCCTCCTCGCAGCGCGCGTCCACTTTCAGCGCCAGCAGCGCGTCGGCGCGGGTGCGGCCCAGCGTGACGGCAGCGATGGGCTTGCCGGCCTGCGCCGTGGCGTGCGCGAAGCGGTAGCCGGAATACACCATCAGCGAGGAGCCGACCACCAGCATCGCGTCGGCGTTGCGGCAGGCCTCCATCGCGGCGGCCACGCGTTCGCGCGGCACGTTCTCGCCGAAGAAGACCACGTCGGGTTTCACGATGCCGCCGCACTGGGGGCAGGGCGGCACGTCGAAGCCGGCGAAGTCGTGGTGCTCCAGGTCCGCGTCACCGTCGGGTGCGTCGGCGCCGTCGAGCTCCGCCCAGCGCGGATTGCGTTCGACCAGCGCGCACTGGAAATCGTGGCGTGCCCCGCGCCAGTCGCAGGCCATGCAGCGCACGGCGTCGAGCCGCCCATGCAGGTCGACCACGTTGGCGTTGCCGGCGCGCTGGTGCAGGCCGTCCACGTTCTGCGTCACCAGCAGTTCGATCCTGCCCTGGCGTTCCAGTTCGGCCAACGCGCTGTGCGTGGCGTTCGGTTGCGCATGACCAAAGCGGCGCCAGCCCACCAGGCTGCGTGCCCAGTAGCGCTGGCGGGCATGCATTTCCTGCATGAAGGCTGCGAAGGTGACCGGCGGCGTGCGCTTCCACTGGCCGTCGCGGTCGCGGTAGTCGGGGATGCCCGAGGCCGTGCTGCAGCCCGCGCCGGTCAGCACGAACAGGCGCGGGTGGGTCGCGATGAAGGCTTGCAGCGGACTCATGGGCGAAGGGCGGACGGGGGCGGCCATCACGATGTGCGTGGCCGCCCCGTCCGACGCATCAGGCGGCCTTGGCCCCCTGCTTCAGCGTGGCCATGTCGATCACGAAGCGGTACTTCACATCGCCCTTGAGCATGCGTTCGTAGGCGGTGTTGATGTCCTTCATCGCGATCATCTCGATGTCGGAGACGATGCCGTGGCTGGCACAGAAGTCCAGCATTTCCTGCGTCTCGCGGATGCCGCCGATCAGCGAGCCGGCGAGCTGGCGGCGCTTGAGGATCAGGTTGAACACGGTGGGCGAGGGGTGCGGATGCTCCGGCGCGCCGACCAGACACAGCGTGCCGTCGCGCTTGAGCAGGGCGAGGAAGGGGTCGAGGTTATGCGACGCCGCCACGGTGCTGAGAATGAAATCGAAGCTGCCCGCGTGCTGGGCCATCTGCGCCGCGTCCTTCGACACCACCACTTCGTCGGCGCCGAGGCGCTTGGCGTCGGCCTGCTTGCCGGGCGAGGTGGTGAACAGCACCACGTGCGCGCCCATCGCATGCGCGAGCTTCACGCCCATGTGGCCGAGGCCGCCCAGGCCGACGATGCCGACCTTCTTGCCCGGCCCGACGTTCCAGTGGCGCAGCGGCGAATACGTGGTGATGCCGGCGCACAGCAGTGGCGCCACGGCAGCAAGCTGTTCCGCCTTGTGGCCGATACGCAGCACGAACTTCTCGTCCACCACGATGTTCTCGGAGTAGCCGCCCCAGGTGTTCTCGCCGCCGAACATCGGGCCGTTGTAGGTGCCGGTGAAGCCGTTTTCGCAGTACTGCTCCTCGCCGTCGGCGCAGGAGGCGCAGTGCTGGCAGCTGTCCACCATGCAGCCCACGCCCACGGTGTCGCCGGGTTTGAACCTGGTCACCTTGCCGCCCACCGCGGACACGGTGCCCACGATCTCGTGGCCGGGCACGGAGGGGTAGAGCGTGTTCTGCCATTCGTTGCGCGCGGTGTGCAGGTCGGAGTGGCAGACGCCGCAATACAGGATGTCGATCTTGACGTCGTGCGGGCCGGGTTCGCGACGTTCGATGCTGAGCTGTGCCAGCGGCTGGCTGGCGGAAGTGGCTCCATAGGCGCGGGTCTGGGTCATGCGGATTCTCCGGGGATGGGGTGACGCAAGCGGTTGAGTCTACGCATTGCGGCGTGAAAGCAAAGCCATTGAAGAATGGCCTGGCGATGCCCATGTGCCATCGATTGCGCCCCGAGAGAGCCGCCATGACCGACCTGTCCGCCTTTCCGATCACCCGCCGCTGGCCCGCGCGGCATCCCGACCGCATCCAGCTTTATTCGCTCAACACGCCTAACGGGGTGAAGGTGTCGATCATGCTGGAGGAAACCGGGCTGCCCTACGAGGCGCACCTGGTCGACATCGGCAAGGACGAGAGCCACTTGCCGGAGTTCACGGCGCTGAACCCGAACGGCAAGATCCCCGCGATCATCGATCCGCAGGGGCCGGGCGGAAAGCCGTTGGGCCTGTTCGAATCGGGCGCGATCCTGCAGTACCTCGCCGAGAAGAGCGGCCAGTTCCTGCCCGCCGATCCGGCGCGGCGCTGGGAGACGATCCAGTGGCTGTACTTCCAGATGGCCTCGATCGGGCCGATGTTCGGTCAGGTGGGTTTCTTCCACAAATACGCCGGCCGCGAGTACGAGGACAAGCGGCCGCTGGCGCGCTACGTCAACGAGTCGAAACGCCTGCTTGGCGTGCTGGACGAGCGCCTCGCCGGGCGCGACTGGATCATGGGCGACGAGTACACCATCGCCGACATCGCCACGCTGGGCTGGGTGAACAACCTGATCACCTGGTACGACGCGCGCGATCTGGTGGAGTACGACCGCTACAGGCACGTCGACGCCTGGCTGCAGCGCGGGCTGGCGCGGCCGGCGGTGCAGCGCGGGCTGAAGATTCCGTCCAGGGGCTGAGTGCCTCAAGGGGAGGGCAGCGATGGGCAAGGTACTTGTGACGGGCGGCAGCGGTTTCATCGGCAGCCACTGCATCCTGCAGCTGCTGGCGGCGGGCCACGAAGTGCGCACCACGGTGCGCAGCCGGCAGCGCGAGGGCGCGGTGCGCGCCATGCTGCGGCAGGGCGGCGCCGAGCCGGGCGAGCGGCTGTCGTTCGCCGAGGCCGACCTGGAGCGTGATGCCGGCTGGGCGGAGGCGGTCGCCGGCTGCGACCACGTGCTGCACGTGGCCTCGCCGTTTCCGCCGACCCTGCCGAAGCACGAGGACGAGTTGATCGTACCGGCGCGCGAGGGCGCCTTGCGCGTTCTGCGCGCGGCGCGCGACGCCGGCGTCAGGCGCGTGGTGCTCACATCCTCGTTCGCCGCGGTCGGCTACGGCCATCCGCAGCAGGCGGCGGCCTTCGACGAAACCATCTGGACCGACGTCGACGGCGACGACGTGCAACCCTACGCGAAGTCCAAGACGCTGGCCGAGCGCGCGGCCTGGGATTTCATCGCCCGCGAGGGTGGTGCGCTGGAGCTGTCCGTGGTCAATCCCGTCGGTGTGTTCGGCCCGGTGCTGGGCCCGGACTACTCCACCTCGATCCTGCTGGTGCAGCGCCTGATGGATGGCGCCATGCCCGGCTGCCCGCAGCTGCATTTCGGCGTGGTGGACGTGCGCGACGTGGCCGACCTGCACCTGCGCGCGATGGCGGATCCCGCCGCGAAGGGCGAGCGCTTCCTTGCGGTCGCCGGCGATTTCATGTCGATCCGCGACATTGCAGTAACGCTGAAGGATCGCATGGGCGGCGCGGCGCGCAAGGTGCCCACGCTGCAGTTGCCGAACTGGCTGGTGCGGCTCGCCGCGTTGCGCGATCCGGCGGTGAAGCAGATCCTGCCGGAACTCGGCAAGCGCAAGAACGCCACCAGCGCCAAGGCACAACGCATGCTTGGCTGGTCGCCGCGCCCAAACCGGGACGCCGTGGTCGCCACCGCCGAAAGCCTGGTGAAACTGGGTTTGCTCAAGGCATGAACGGCGGTGTGCACTACATGATGCTTTCCTACCCCGGATGACGGAGATTCCGCATGCAGACCTGGATTGCCCTGTTGCGCGCGGTGAACGTGGGCGGCACCGGCAAGTTGCCGATGGCCGAGTTGCGCGCGATGTGCGAGCAGGCGGGTTTCGCTGACGTGCGCACCTACATCGCCAGTGGCAACGTGGTGTTCCGCAGCGCGCTGCCGGAGCGCAAGCTGGCGGCGACGCTGGAATCCCGGTTGGCGGCGTATGCCGGCAAGCCGGTGGGCGTGCTGGTGCGCACGGCAGCCGAGATGGCCGCGGTGCAGGCGGCCAATCCGTTCCCCGACGCCCCGGGCAATCGCGTGGTGGCGATCTTCCTGGACAGCCCGCCGCCCGCCGACGCACTGGAGCACGCCAGCGGCCGCAGGCAGGAGGCGATGGCGCTGGGCCGGCGCGAGATCTACGTGCACTACGGCGACGGCATGGCCGATTCGCGCCTGCGCATTCCCGCGGCGAAGGCTGGCACGGCGCGCAACATCAATACCGTCGCCAGGCTGGCGGAAATGGCGATGGCATGAGGCGGTCGGACCGCCGCCGGCGATCGTGCAGCTGATGGACGACGCGCTGCTTGCCCTGGTCGAAGCGCTGGAACGCGCGCGCGCGCTGGATGCGCCCGATCACCTGCGCGAGCGCATCGAGGCGCTCGACCGCCTGGATGCGCTGCAGCCCGCCGAAGGGGAGGGCCTGCTTGCGCGGCGCGTAAGTGCGATCCGGCAGCGGCTGGAGGCGGCCAACGCGATGCAGTTCGAGGCGATGCGCGCGGCGATCCGGCGGCGCGAGGGTCGCGAGGCGCTCGAGGGCGCCGATGATGGCGAAGCATGCCGCGCCGGCGACGCCTACGAATGGCGCGACGAACTGGTCGCCGGCGCGTTGCCGTTCGGCGAGCCGGGCGAGGTGTCGACGCTGGCACCGGAGATGGTGTTCTACCAGCCCACGCCGGCGCGGCATGTGTTCGACCTGCTCCATCGCCTTGCGCTGGATGCGGATGACGTACTGGTCGACCTGGGTTCGGGCCTCGGCCACGTGCCCTTGCTTACCGCGATCTGCACGCCGGCGCGCGGCATCGGCATCGAGATCGAGCCGGCCTACGTGGCGGGTGCGCGCGCCTGCGCACGAGTGCTGCGGCTGGCGAATGCGCAATTCGTGCAGGGCGATGCGCGCGAGGCGGACCTCAGCGTCGGCAGCGTGTTCTACCTGTACACGCCATTCACCGGCACGGTGTTGCGCAGCGTGCTGGACGCATTGCGGCGCGAGGCAGCGGCCCGTGCTTTCCGCGTATGCGGTTTCGGACCCTGCACGGCCGTGCTCGCCGCCGAGCCATGGCTGGCCGGCGGGGACGGGCCGGTGCCCGGCCGCGTGGCGATCTTCCGCACGCGCCGTTGAACCGGCGACTGCCCCGGACTTGCCACATGCCCTGCCCGGGAATGTCCCGGCGCGCGTCCAGAGTGCCGGCTCGATGTGTCTCCCGTGCATCCGCCAAGGAAACCTCATGGATCGACGTACCCTGCTGAAAACCACCTTGCTCGGCGCTTCGGCGCTCGCCATAGGCCCCGTGCTCGGGCGCCCCGCGCCCGAACCGGATGTCGAGGCCCGCTTGGCCGCGCTGGAGCGGCGCCATGGCGGGCGCCTGGGCGTGGCCATCCTCGACACCGGCAGCGGTCGCCGCCACGGCCATCGCGCGGACGAACGCTTCCTGATGTGCAGCACGCACAAGCTGCTGACGGTGGGTGCGGTGCTGGCGCGGGTGGACCGCGGCGCCGAGCGGCTGGACCGGCGCGTGGTGTTCGGTCGCGACGTGGTGCTGTCCTGGGCGCCGGTCACCAGCAAGCGCGTGGGCGCGCCGGGCATGAGCGTGGCTGAATTGTGCGAGGCGGCGATCACGGTGAGCGACAACACGGCGGACAACCTGTTGATGGACAGCTTCGGTGGACCGGCTGCGGTGACGGCGTTTGCGCGCAAGCTGGGCGATCCGCTGACCCGGCTGGACCGCCATGAACCCGAGCTCAATGTCGGCGCGCCGGGCGACCTGCGCGACACCACCACGCCGAACGCCATGCTCGGCGACCTGCACGCCCTGTTGCTCGGCGACGTGCTGTTCCCTGCGTCGCGGCAGCGATTGGCGGCCTGGATGCGCGCCACCCGCACCGGGCTCGACAAGCTGCGCGCCGGCATGCCGCCCGGCTGGCAGGCTGGCGACAAGACGGGGAGCGGCGCCCACGACGAAACCAATGACATCGCGATCTTCTGGCCGCCGCAACGCAAGCCCATCCTGGTGACGGCCTATCTGGCGGGCTCGACGGCGGACGCCGCCGGGCGCAGCGCCGTGCTGGCCGAGGCCGGACGGATCGCCGCGTCCGCCTGAACCCGCGGCGCGTGTCGGCGTGGCATGTGCCCGGCCAACATCGTCTCCCGTGCCTTGTCGATTTTCGATGGCGCCGTTCGTCGCTTCCGCAAAGGCCGGATGGGCCGGTCCTGACCGGGGGAACAGACATGCGTGCGATGGGGTGTTCAAGGGCCAAATCCGCGGAGGGGACCCTGCGCGGGAGCAGGATCGGCGCCGCCGCGATCCGGTACCTCGCGCTTCTGGTCGGGCTCGGCTCGGCACAGCTGCTGTTCGCTCAGGGTGCCGCGGCCCGTTATCCGCGGATGGCCCAGGCCGACCAATACCTCATGGCGGACCGGGGCGCGGAGATCGCCTTGGCGCGCAGTGCGGCGCCGGCATCCATTTCCCGCGATGCGACGGTCCTGGTTCTCGGGCGCAAGGGCTACGAGGCGGCGGTCAAGGGCAAGAACGGTTTCGTCTGCTTCGTGGGGCGGAGCTGGCTGGGGCCGTTTGACTGGCCCGAATTCTGGAACCCGAAAGTGCGGGCCGCCGACTGTCTGAACCCCCAGGCTGCGCGTTCGATCGTGCCCATCGTTTATCTGCGCGCCAGGATGGTGATGGCCGGGCACTCCACGGCAGAGACCGTGGCGGCACTCGTGGCGGCATTCGCGAACAGGCAATTGCCGGACCTCGAAAGCGGCGCCATGGATTACATGATGTCGAAGTCGTCCTATCTGACGGACGAGGGCAGCCACGACATGCCCCACCTGATGTTCTATACGCACGTCGAGGACGGCAGGGACTGGGGTGCCGGTGCAGCGGGGTCGCCGGTGATGTCCAGCCCCTACTGGTTCATCTCTCCCGCGCAACAACCGACCGTGAAGGGCTTGCCGCCGATGCGCGTGTTCCTCGTCGCGGCCGCGAACTGGTCGGACGGGACGCCCGCAGGCATGCACGGCGACTGACGCGCGGGCGGCCCGGCGGCGCGAGCGGTACGGCGCGCCGGCGACCTCGCGCGCTGCCGGGATGCCACCTGGCGATGACAGGGATCCGCCGCTTTCCCCGTCGCAGCGATGTTAAACGCCTCTTCATGGAATGACTCCGGAATATCGACAAAAGACCGGCTAGGGTCGATACGCGAGCGCGGCATCACGGTTTCGCCGTGGAAGTGAACGTGAAGCTGAGGCAGCGCCGCGCTCGCACCCAATTCCGCATCGGAGACCTCGCATGAAAGGTACAGTCACGGCAGCGCTGTTGGTTGCGGCTACGCTGGCATTGTCGGCGTGCGGCAAGAGCGGCGAAATGACACCCTCGTCTGCGGCTCCCGATCACGCGGCGAGCACGCAGGCCCCGGCCGCCACGCCACCGGCCACGCCGTCGCCAGCGACGCCGGCGAGCACGCCCGCCCCCGCGGCTACCAGCGCCGCGCCGCCGTCGGCCTCGACCGCCGCAAGCGGGACGAACCCGCAGCACTAGCGACACCCGGGAATCCCGAGGCCATCGCGCGGCCGAGGGACGGCCACCGCGGTGCGTGCCCATGATCGTCGAAGACGGCCCGGATCCGGGCCGTCTTCGCGACGGCGCGAACAGCCCGGCCAGGAGCCAAGATCCGCAAGCTGCCGGCGGCGACCGGGTGGATCAGCAGGCTCGCCCGTTCATTGGCCGGGGCGGTAAACGCGTTCGGTGTGTCCCCTGAGCTGGTCCGGCCAGAAATACACCGTGCGCAGGTCGCCGCTGGCGTAGCGCCCAGCCTCGTCGGCGAAGTGCCGGGAACCGGGATGGCCGCTTTCGCCGCCGGCGGTGACGGCGCGCGCGCTGACCCGCGGGCCGAACTCCACCACGGCGAGGAAGCTGTTGCCGCTCGAGCCGTAGTAGCGTTTCGTGCCCGGCCAGCGGTGTGCGCCGAACGAGGCCAGCGAGCCCCAGCGCGACGAAACGAAGGGCACCGGGATGCTGGGCTTGCCGTCGTCGAAGTGCGGCCGGATCGCGTCGTCGAGGCGCTGGAAGCGGTTGATCTCGCCCCAGGCCACGCCCCAACTGCCGAAGTCCCGCACGAGGCGATCCACTGCCTCGTCCAGCGCTTGCAGGCGCTCCTGCGCACCACCGTCGCGCGCCATGGTGTCGTAGGGCGAGATGCCGGCGGCCTTCGCCCTGGCCACGCTTTCATCCCACAAGGTGTCGCCCCAGAACACCGCCAGCGAAGTCGGCATGGAGGCGATGCCCCAGCGGTAGTCCCAGTGGCGCAGCAGTTCGACCGGGCCGGCCAGCTTCGCCTTCAGCGGATCGTTGGCGGGCAGGGCGTCGTAGTCCTGCGCGAGAAGGGGGACGAGCCTGGCGAACTCGGGCAGGTAGGGATCGAAGGCGTCGGTGATCAGCTTTGCCTTGCTGAAGCCGCTGGCGCCGGTGAGCAGGTGCGTGGCGTGGATGCCGCGCGGGTTCTCGCCGAAGCTGTCCATGTAACGCGGGAAGTCCGCCTGCCTGGGGCTGTACTTGCCGGCGGCGGAGTACGGCCAGTCGTTGGTGTTCATCACCCAGCCGTTCGGCGGGTTCACCGCCTGCGGCAGTTCGTCCAAGGGCGTGAGGCCGTGCCAGTCGGTGGCCGGATCGCTGCCGTCCACCGGCTTGGTGTAGTCGAAGCGGTTGTCGCGCTTCGGCACGAACTGCGGCATCAGGAAGGCGATCTCGCCCTTGTCGTCGGCGAATACCGTGTTGTTGGAAGAGTTGGCCTTCAGCTCGGCCACCTTCATGTAGCTCGCGTAGTCGTGCGCCTTGGTGCGCAGCCAGCTCTGCTCCAGTGCGGCGACGGGCTTGTCCATCAGCGCCTCGGCGATCCACTTGCCGTCTTCGCGCTTCACGATGGGGCCATGGTGGGTGAAGTACGCGGTGAAGCGGCGTGTCTGCAGCGAGCCGTCCGCGGTGCGGTAGCGCACCGCTATCGTGCTTTCGACGACCGGCCGCAGCGCCTTGCCGTAGCGGTAATACGGCTTGCCGTCCTGGTGCACGATGGTCTCGGCGAACTCGTCCACCGCGTCGAGGCCGGTGGAGGTATGCATCCAGCCGATGTGGCGGTTGAAGCCCTGGTAGACGAAGAACTGGCCCCAGGTCACCGCGCCGTAGGCATCCAGCCCCTCGTCGCTGGTCATCTGCAGCTCGGAGCGGAAATAGAATGAGGTGTGCGGGTTGATCCACAGCAGCGCGTGGCCGTCGGTGGTGAGCCTGGGCGCGATCGCGATGCCGTTGGAGCCGGTCGGCTCGGCCCAGCTCGGCGGGCGGGCCGCGGCCAGGGCAGGATGCGCGTCGCCGTAGAACGCGGCGAGATCTTCCAGCGAGACGCGCTCGATGTCGCCGCCGATGCTGCCTTCGGTGAAGGACAGCGCCATCCACGGCTCGAAGTGCGTGATCACTTTCGGATGCACGTCCGGGTGGGTGGCGAGGTACCAGTTGAGGCCGTCGGCCCAGGCGTCCATCAGCTTGCGCAGCCAGGCGGGGCTCTGCGCGTAGAGCTTCTTCAGCGTTGTTGGGTCGGTCCACAGCTGCTGACGCAGGTCCTGCCAGATCGCGGATTCGCCTTCCGTTTGTGCCGTCCAGCCCAGCGCGGTGAGGTAGTTCGCCTCCACGCGGTTGAAGTCGTCCTCGGCCTGGGCGTAGGCCATGCCGAACACCGCGTCGGCGTCGGTCCTGCCGTGCACGTGGGCGATGCCCCAATCGTCGCGGGTGATCTTGACCGCCTGCGCTTCGCGTTGCAGGCGCGCGTGGTCCGCGGCTTGCGCCGGCGCCGCGACGGCGCAACCCAGCGCAAGCAGGAGCAGCCACGGGCGGACGCGGCGCAGGACGATGATCGGACGGCGTGCGGGCATGCGGATTCCCCTAGGCATGGGTCCGGCCGGCGCGCGGTGGCAACGCCTCCGTCGGGGCGGACAGGTGGACGGGGCATCTTGCGTCGGGCGAAACGATCCGGCAAGCGATCCAGGGGCGCGGCAACGCACGGCCCATGCAAACGGACAGGCCCGCGACGGCGGGCCTGTCCCTCGTGCGCATCCCTGTTGCGGATCAGTGGCGCCTGTCGTCGCGCCGATCCTGATGAGCGGCCGGTGCGGCACGGCCCTGCGCGGCCGCCGGGCGTGCCTGCTGTGCGGGCCGCGCCTGCGCCGGTCGATACGCGGGCTGCGCGACGTGCGGCGCCGGGCGGTAGGCCTGCGCCGGCGGCCGGTACGGCATGCCGCGGTCGCCCCTGTCCGCCGGCTGGTAGCGGGTCGATGCACCGTTGCGCTGTGCCCCGTAGGCATTCGGCCTCGGCTGCCCGCGGTTCGGCGACGCCGGGTTGTAGCGGTTCTCACCGGCCGGCCGCATCGACGTATTGGCATGCGGCGCGAAGCTGGCCGAACGCAGCGCGTTGCCGTGTTGCGGGCCGCCGGCCTGCGGCGCAAGGCGTGTTCCGTGCGTCGCCATCGACGCCGGCGCGACGCCGCGCCCGTTGAACATGCCCGCGCGCGCCGTAGCCGCGATCGGTGGCTGGCCGTGGTTCTGCGAGACGCGCAGCGACGGCATGCGGCTGGCCATGGCGCGTTGTTGCAGCTGTGCCGCCACCGGCGCGGTGTGCGGTTCGCGGCTCCAGGCGAGCTGCTGCGGAGTGGCGCGGGCGGCGATGCCGCGCAGGCCACCGTTGTAACTGGTGCGGTTGACGATCGTGGTGTGGTTGATCACCGTCTTGTTGTAGACGTTGGTGATGTTGTTGGTGACGTGGTTCACCGATCGGTTGTAGTAGAAGCCGTTGCCGCGCCAGTAGCCGCCTTCGTAGCCGCGGCCATCGTAGCCGTAGCCGTAGTCGATGCCGCCGTAGAAACCCACGTGGCGACCCCAGTAGCCGGCGTGGAAGATGTAGACGCCGCCGCTCCAGCCCCAGTAGCCCGGTGTCCACAGCGCGCCGACGAACGGCGCCAGCACCCAGGTGCCCGGCACCCAGTAGTACTCGTAGCCGTCCCAGGCCCAGTAACCCGGCGTCCAGATGTAACCGGGACCCGGTATGGCCGGCTGCACGTAGACCGGCAGCGCCGGCGGCGCGATGTTTACCGAGACGAACACTCCGGCGTGCGCACGGCCGGGGATGGCGGCGATCGAGGCGATGGCGAGCAGGGCTGCCGCGCCCCGCACCAGCCATTGGCTTCGCAGGGAAAAGCGCTTCGTGGTGATGCGGTTCTGCATGGCGACCTCCCGGTTGCTGTGTACGCATCAATAACGCAGGAGCGCCCCTGCCGGCGACGGACCTTCCATGGCGGGTTGCGCATCGGTTCAGCGCCGCGCGCCCGCCCGAGGTTCGCCGGTCCCGTGGCAAGTCTTGTACGCCAAGGGCTGGCGGCTTCCCGTACCGCAACTTAATCGGCGCGGGCCCCACGACTGGCCGGGCCGGGATCCGCCACTCGGCGCATGCGGCATCCGTGGCACGGCAGCATCCATCGAGCCGCGTGACAATCGGTCTTCAGCACACGAGGACATCCATCGCCGGCATGGCGATGGACCACGGCCGGTTTGCGGGCGCCCGGCCCCGAGTCGGCCGTCAGACGGCAAGACCCAGCCGGGCATCACAACCGACCAAGGAGAATCACATGCATACCCGTTTTGAACGTACCGGTGCGCTCACCGAACTGGGCAGTTACCCGCAGTGGGCGCAGGACATGGTGGCCGATTGCGAGCTCGCCAAGCAGACCGTGCTCAATCACGAGGTGTGGGCGCAGATGGGCGAGGCCCGCCTCGACCCGGCGTCCACGCGCAACTTCATGGTGGGCGTGTGGCCGGTGATCGAGCGCTTCCCGGCCTACATGGCCCACAACCTGTTGAAGACCCGCTACGGCAGGAGCCCGGGCGACAACCTCGCCCGCCGCTGGCTGGTGCGCAACATCCGCGTCGAGCAGAACCACGCCGAGTACTGGCTGAACTGGGCCGAGGGCGCAGGGGTGCCGGAAGAGGAGGTGACGACGGGCCGTCCGCCCGCGGGCAGCCAGGCGCTGGCCGCGTGGTGCGAGGAGGCGAGCCGCAGCGGCGACCTGGCGGCGGGCATCGTGGCCACCAACTACGCCGTGGAGGGGGCGACCGGCGAATGGTCGCAGCGCATTTTTGAAAGCACGGCGTACGCGGAGAGCCTGCCGAAGGAGGGGCGCGCCAAAAGCCTGCGTTGGCTTCAGCTTCACGCGGCCTATGACGATACTCATCCCTGGGAGGCGCTGGAGATCGTCTGCACCCTGGTCGGCACGACACCGGGGGTGGATCAGGTCCAGCATCTGGGGGAATGCGTGCGTCGCAGTTACACGAGCATGTGCATCACCCTGGATCATTGCATCGAGAGACAGGGCAAGTTGGGTATGCGGGTGGAGGCCGCGGCTTGATTCCTAAGGCAATTGACCAGGTGGGCCGGGGCATTCTGGCTCACTTGTTGCTTTAGAATTTGGTGCAATGCAGAGCATGATTTCCAGTCAGCGAAGATCATTGTCGCAGCACCTGCTGCCGCTGGCGATTGCGCTGGCGCTGGTGGTCGGCTTGATCCTCGCGCTGACCTGGGGGGCTCTGCAGGTCCAGGTCACTCTCGCCGGTTTCCTCAACGGCGAGAGTGTCTGGTCGAAGGCGCAGAAGCAGGCGGTGATCGATCTCGAGATCTACGCCCAGAGCGGCCGCGCCGAAAGGCTGGCCGACTACCGGAAGAACATGGCGGTGCTCGCCTCGGACCGCTTGGCCCGCGACGCCATCGCCAGCGGTCGTTTCGACCACGCCAGGGTGCGGCAGTCGTTCCGCGACGCGCACGTGATACCGGAAGCGATCGACGGCATGATTTTCATGCTGCATTACTTCTCGTCGGCGCCCCACATGAGCCAGGCCATCGCTGCCTGGTATTCCACCGACGCCACCATCGACGGGCTGGACCGCATCGCCGACGAGCTGCAGCGCGCCTACGCCGACGGCAGCATCACGCCCGCCATGGTGGCGGCGGCGCGCGCGCGCATTGCGGAATCCAATCGGTTCATCGAGCCGCGCAGCAACCTGTTCTCCTCGCAGATCGCCGATGGCGCGGCCTGGATCGGCACCGTGTTGTTCCTGACCGTGCTCGCGGCGGCGGTGGCGGCTTCGCTGCTGTGGCTGCGCATGGCGCGTCGCATCCTGCAGGGCATACGCGGCAGCGAGGAGCGCTATCGCCTGCTGTTCGACAGCGCGAACGACGCGATCCTGATGATCGACGAAAGCCGCGGCCGCATCCTCGAGGCAAACCACACGGCCAAGGCCTGGATCGGCTGCAGCAAGGGGTTGCTGGAGGGGCGCCCGTTCGACACGATCTTCGCCGGCGAGCTGCAGCCGCAGGCCAAGCGGGGCACGATCGGCATGTTGCTGGCCGACGACGGCAGGCAGCGCCCGGTGGAGATCGAGAGCAGCCTGGTCACCTGGGGCGGCCGCCAGGTGCGGCAGGCGATCATCCGCGACATATCCGAGCGCGTGACGATGGAGCGCGAGCGCCGGGTGGCCGCCGAGGCGTTGGCCGGCATCGCCGAGGGCGTGATCATCGCCGACGCCGAACGCCGGGTGGTTTCGGTCAATGCCGCCCATGCCGAGATCACCGGCTTCGACGCGCAGGCCCTGCTGGGGCGGCGCTTCGACGAGACCCGTCGCATGCCCGACGGCGAGCCCCTGCCGGAGTCGGTCTGGAACGGCCTGGCGGGCGGCCGCCACTGGAACGGCGAGGTGCAGAGCCGGCGCCGGGACGGCAGCATCTATCCCGAGCAGCTGAGCATCAGCGCGATCCGCGACGCACAGCACCAGGTGCTGCATTACGTGGCGGTGTTCAGCAACATCCACGTGGCCAAGGCGCAGCGGCAGCGGCTGGAGTACATGGCCACGCACGATCCGCTGACCGGGCTCGCCAACCGCGTCGCCTTCGAGCGGCAGGCCAGTGCCGCGATCGCCGCCGCGTCGCGCACGCGCACCGCGATCGCGGTGCTGTTCATCGACCTGGACGCGTTCAAGATCGTCAACGACAGCTACAGCCATGCGCTGGGCGACCGTGTGCTGCAGAAGGTCGCCGAGCGGATCGGGCGGCAGCTCTCCGAGCGGGACGTGGCCGGCCGCATCGGCGGCGACGAGTTCACCGTGCTGCTGGACCGGCTCGAATTGCGCGAGGACGCCGGCGTGGTGGCCGAGCGCCTGCTCGCCTGCCTGGCCGAGCCGATGGTGGTGGACGACTGCGAGATCGTGCTGAGCGCCAGCATCGGCATCGCCGGCTATCCGCTGGACGGCGGCGATGCGACCACGCTGATCGCCAACGCCGATGCCGCGATGTACGTGGCCAAGAGCACCGAGCGCAACACGCTGCGGTTCTACACGCCGATCATGCAGGCCGATGCGCGCCAGCGCCTGCAGCTGGTGTCCGAGTTGCGCCGCGCGCTGGCCGGCGAGGAATTCAGCCTGCGCTACCAGCCCAGCATGGACTTGCGCAGTGGCCGCATCGTCGCGGTGGAGGCGCTGCTGCGCTGGGAGCACCCGGAGCGCGGCGAGCTGCCGCCGGGCCAGTTCATCCCGGTGGCCGAAAGCCTCGGCCTGATCCGCCGCATTGACGAATGGGTGCTGCGCACCGTCTGCCGGCAGATTCGCGACTGGGACCGCTCCGGCATGCCGCAGATCCGGGTGGCGGTTAACGTGTCCGCGCGCTGGCTGGCCCATCCCGCCTTCGTCGACGGATTGGGCCGGGCGCTGCGCGAGCACCATGTCGCCCCGCAGCGCATGGTGCTGGAGATCACCGAGGGCGCCATGCTGGGGCTGGGCGACGACACCGAGCGCACCATGCGTGCGTTGCACGACCTGGGCATCGAGGTGGCGATCGACGACTTCGGCACCGGCTATTCGTCGATGGCCTATCTCAAGCTGCCCGCCGTGACCTGGCTGAAGATCGACCGTTCGTTCGTCACCGGGCTGCCGAAGGGCGTGAACGACGTGGCGATCGTCGAGGCGATGCTGGCGATGGCGCGCAGCCTCGGGCTGGGCACCATCGCCGAGGGCATCGAGCACGAGGCCCAGCACCAGTTCCTGCTGAAGGCCGGTTGCGACGAGGGGCAGGGTTACCTGTATTCGTACCCGCTGCCGGCCGCCGCGCTCGAGCGCCTGATGAACCCGCGCCCGGCGCCGACCCGCCTCAGCCTCGTGCCACCCAAGCAGCCATAGCGCCGCCTGCGCCTATGGCATGTAAAGCGCGGGGAACCACTGCCGCAGGTTGGCGACCTTGGGCGCGTCGTTGATCATGATGTAGAGGTCGTTCGGGTGGTGGCTGGCGTAGTCCTGGTGCCAGCTTTCCGCCGGGTAGAAGGCCTTGAGCGGCACCAGCTGGGTGACGATGGGTGCGGCATAGACGTGCGCCTTGCCGAGTTGGGCGAGGTAGGCAGCGGCGATGCGCTGCTGCTCGGGGCTGGCGTAGAAGATCACCGAGCGGTATTGCGTGCCGCTGTCCGGCCCCTGGCGG
>Ga0187815_10000240_pt1 | contig 27523 bp, 28 predicted proteins | sample NC_S_5_FD_132962 | JGI IMG/M metagenome (GOLD analysis project Ga0187815, IMG submission 132962) | Wetland sediment microbial communities from Neuse River Estuary, North Carolina, USA - ASW-S_5 | ecosystem: Environmental > Aquatic > Freshwater > Wetlands > Sediment | place: USA: North Carolina...
CGGGCCTTAGCCTCGCCATAGATCGAAACTCCCTGGCCCGTTATTCAAAACGGACGCATGGATCCTGTGTCCACGGTCTTTCGACCGCTTCGCTCCTTGGGGACCACATGCGGCTTTTCGTCAGTTGGTTTCAGGCTCTTTTCACCTCCCTTCCGAGGTACTTTTCAGCTTTCGCTCGCGCTACTAATGCACTATCGGTCTCGGGACGTATTTAGGATCGGAAGACTGTACCTCCCAGCTTCCCGCGCGATATCCAACGCACGGTACTCGGGATACCTCCAATCCCGCCTCTTCCGTTCGCCTACGGGACTATCACCCTCTTTGGTCCGTCGTTCCAGGCACGTTCGGCTTGAGAAGCTCGCGGGTACGGAGGTCCACTACTCCACATCTCCCGGCCCTCTACGGGTCGGGATTCGGTTTGTCCTGTGCCGTCTTCGATCGCCTTTACTAACGGCATCTCGGTTGATTTCTTGTCCTCCCCCTACTAGAATGCTTTACTTCGGGGGGTTCCCTTTCCTTTCGGAATGTCCCTTGCGGGACCGGAGTTCCGATTCGGTGATCGGTGGATCACGGGTTCCTTGCGCCTACCCACCGCTTATCGCAGCTTGGCACGACCTTCATCGGCGCCCGAGCCTAGCCATTCCCCAACTGACAGGAGTCAGCTACACTGAATTCGTTTGACAAGCGTCCAGAACGCGTGTGATCGGCGTCATCGGTCCCTCGCCGGCACGGCGAGGGACCCTCGCCCTTCCCCGGAGAGGCCCCGGCCTCTGCGGGTGCATGTGCCGACCGAACAGCGGCGCCGTGGCGCGGCTACCGTGCCAAGGCAGCTTGGTATTAATTCCTTACGCGAGGGCTGGCTTTGCCCTAATACGAGTTTCTGTGGGGTAGTTTCTGTGCGAACGCCGAAGTTTCTGTGCGAGCCAAAGGGTTACTCTGTAATCCACGCTGCAAGGACGCGGGGCTAAGCTTGTCTCAAGTCGGCCTCCACACGCTTCTTAAAGCTAATGCCGATATTCGTTCCGGCGCGACAAGGCCAGGGTAGTTCCGAATGGGCGGAGACGTTGGAGGGGGCACCGTTGTGTCAGCAGGCGAAGACCACGGCCGTCGAGAGATTACTATCATCGTAAATGACCAGCGAGTTGGACCGTTCCACAGCGATGACGTTACCGGGGCCGAAATCAAGACTGCGGCGAGACTGGACTTGGGTTCGGATCTGTTTGAAAAGCGGGGTCATGAATTGATTCTCATCGAGAACACCCAGCACGTTCGTATCCACGAGAACGAGGTGTTCGTTGATTTCCCACCGACCCCGGTGAGTTGATGGATGGCCTCGGACGCGTTTTCCACTCCCCGAGCGCAGTTGCTTGACTTCTTCGGGGCAGATCGCGTATCCGAGAAGCAGCTCGCTGACGGAAGATATGTGTTCAGAATCAAGGACGTCCCCCTTCCTCCTGGATGCAGGCCAGGGACCACCCCGGTTCTGGTAGTCTACTCAAACCCGGCTGCCACTCCGGAGGTGTTTGTCGACCAGGGAATCATCCTGGCCACCGGCAAAGCACCGCGAAACATGAACCGGCAAACCGTCGACGGAGAGGCATTGGCAAGTTTCTCCGCAAACTACCCTTGGAACCCCGCTGAAGGAGTAAGCCTGTACGTGATGCGCCGACTTTGGCGATTTCGTCAACCGGACTGAGAGCGATGATGAGGAGAACAACACGGACTCGGGCTAAGTCCCGACCGCGAGCCGTTCCCTCGGAGTCTCGGGGGCTTCCAACGCCAGAATCACACCCTCCGACCGGTGGGCAGACCCAATGGCCGTCAAGACGGATAGAAATCCGGTTTCCATCGGGCTTTGCCAATCGCCTCGATTCAGACTTGGGCCGCCCTGGCCCGGGCGGAGCAGAACGTGTGATGTTCGGACTCGCCGGAGGCTTCGAGACGTCGAGTTACTACGTCGTCTCGGTGGCTGATCTACTGCCAGTTCCCGACGAGGAGTACACTCCGTCCGAGAGCGGTACCGCGTGGTCCAGCAAACTGATGGCCAAAGTTGCATCCGAGGCCCTCAAGAGGTCACTCGGACTACTCCTAATTCACAGTCATTCGTTTTCATCTCATCCATCTCTTTCCCGCACTGACGAACTCGGATTCAGAACTCTCGCTCCACGGTTGAAGAGTTTGATCCCTTTTCGACCGCACGGTAGCCTTGTCCTTGGCGAAGGCCGCTCCGTGGGGGGATTAGTCAGCCTCCCGAGGGCATCAAACCAAGCGTTCAATCGAATAGGAGACGTCCGGTGGACTGAGAATCCTATCCAAATGGTCCCTCCCCGTTCGGCCCACAGTATCCCCTTCGAACTTGTTTACGATCGGCAGGAACTGCTGATCGGTCAAGTAGGTCAGAGGCTCCTCCGTGCGGCGACAATCGGGGTTGTGGGACTTGGCGGAGGGGGATCCCACCTCGTCCAGCAAGCCGCCCACGCCGGAATCGGGACTCTCGTCCTTGTGGATGACGACACGATTGAGGCGAGTAATCTCGCTCGACTTGTCGGCGCGGAGGCGAGCGACATCTCTCGTCGCAAGACGGAGGTGATGACGCGCTTGGTGGCGAGAATCAACCCAAGCACGACGGTGCTGGTAGTCAACGAGCGGTTTCCATCAGCACGCAGCATTCGAGCTCTGAGCGACGTCGACGTGGTAGTGAGCTGCGTTGATACGCTCTCCTCGAGAGTCGAACTCCAAAAGTTCGGATGGAGATACCTCCTCCCGGTTGTCGATATCGGCATCGGCACGCGTCTTGCCGAGGGACCCGGCCCGAGGCGTGCCCAATCAATCGCCGGACATGTCCACGTCTACTTGCCGGGGGGACCCTGTATGTGGTGTTCCGGCCTTCTGTCGCAGGAAAAGCTTTCCCTCGAATCCGCCGGATTGGGTCCTGAGTATGTGGTGGGGGCGGCTAACCCAGCTCAGGTTGTGAGCTTCAATGGAGTTGTAGCTTCGATGGCTGTCACAGAACTGATGCAGCTCGTTACCGGATTTATGGCTAGATCGCACAACCAGGTACTCTTGCAATACGACGTCGTTGCTGGAGAGATGTACTCACTCCGCGTCGACCTCGACCATCACTGCCCCCATGACACTTCTGAGTTGGGGATGGGCGATCCGATCGAATTCGCTTCGTCGAGCATTCAACCTCGGGGCTTGTGATCATCTGACTTCAGGGGCCTCGCTCCCGAACGACTCAGGTTGGGCGAGCCCGAGGAATCACTAGAGTTCCTCCGCCAACGGAACCAACGGACAGAGCAACGATGTTTCCAGCCGCTCGCTTCACGGTTACTTCGAAGTAACCGGTAAATTCCATGGGTCGTGCAGTTCCGTTCTCGATCAGGGTAACCCGCAACTCCAACTGCCCGCGCGCTTCCTCTGAACCCAACCCCCTCAATTCCTCGACTACAGCGTCGGTGAGCGAGAGACGAAAGTTGAACTGTCCCTCCTGGCGACCAGGCTTGATTTCTTGCCCGATCTCCGGTTCATAGATCCGCCCGAGACTTCGAACTGTCCTGTTAAACAGGAAAAGGCGAACACTCCACGAAAGGAGGTACGCATCTTCGATTGGTAGAGCGCGTTCGGCACTCCGCTCGAAATCAACGGTGAGCCAGAGGTTCAGGTATGGTGAGGATTGAAACGGTTCAGGTCTATCATCTGACGGAGAATCTTGGTAATCAGCGCTGCACCTTATGAGGCGCAGACCCGCGGGCATCGCAGTCTCGAAAGTACTTTGGCTCATCACGCTTCCCCCGATCCTGGATTGCGGCCGCGTCCCTCGGCTCGAGGGGGCGGGTCTACCTCCGAGGTCCGACGCGGCCCGCCTACGATCTTCTCATGCACCACCCCCGCGTGTTCCTCCTGCTCAGAGAGGCGGACCGTGTGCACAGCGGCTTCCTCTCGTTCATCGTCAATTGTTCTCCTGCTCACTCGGGGGCCCAGTCTTCCAGGGCTGCTCGGTTCCAGCAGTCGCGGCCAGACATTCGGCGGTCTCTGCGTCAGCCTCAGCCGGTGACTCTGGCTCATGCCCAGGAAGCTTGATGCCCCTCTCGAAGGACTCGTGGATCAGAACTTTGACGTTCCAACACAGAACTTTCGAGAGTAGTTCATTTTCCTGCGCGACCGGATCCTTGGAGGTGATGGTTTCCCCCAAGGTCTTCTTAATCCCGGCGAAAACCGCTTCGACGTTTTCCCGCATGTAATAATGCTTTAGGAATTCGCTGGGATTCGATTGAAGCAGGTGCCACATTTGCTTCCATAGAGGCGAGGTGGCTTTCCGCTTCATCGCGATGCCACGGCTGTTGCTTTTGAATAGAATGAACGGAGCCCCGCCAACCGCACCTATCACGTTGAAATTTTCGGCGGCGAGGTAGCCCCGATCGGCGCAGATCTCCTTCACGGTGAAACCTGCCTCCGCGACCGCCCTCACTAGGGCCGGAAGTTGTGGGGAGTCGTTGACGTGACCTTCGGTTACGACGACAGAGGGTATGATGTGCGACTTCACCCCGATAATGATATGGAGCTTCTTCCAGACGTTCTTTGCAGGCGCCCCATACTTTTCCTGCAAATAATCCCCGAAAGTCCGAGTCCGGAACCCCGACGCGTCCACTGCAAACGTGTCCTCGACCGAAGCCAACGCCAGTGCAGATCGCGAGATCAGGCCCTTTAGGATTGGGGTGAGCTCTGGCCGTCGGAACAGGACGGACGCCATGTTTCGAGAAGGAGAGCATGATATTCGGTTCTCCAGTAGCAACCGGTCGGACAGACCGTGAGCCACTCCCAGCGGCAGGCCATGGTAGACTCGCTCCACAGCGCAGTAGAGCACATCCTTGAAGGGAAGGCGAGGCCGGCCCGTCGACCCGGCAGGAGTGGGGTCCTCAACATCGTCCGTTAGTTCATGGAGAACTTCGTCAAACAGTCGAAGTTCAGCCCGTTGCGCTAATCGATACTCGGGCCACATTTGACGATAAGTCGGTCGAGGGCGACGGGTTTCAACTTCCGCGACTTCCTTCGGCGTGATCCCCTTCAGATAGAGCTGAACCGAAATCACGTGCTTACACTGAAACGCGTGAGCTGTGAAGTCGGGGCAAATGCACTTCCAGCTTCCTCGTTCGACAGTCACCAGGTAGACGCCATTCCCGCTTTGGGACCGGACCGCGTAGATGTTCGGGGCTATCTGTTCGATCTGGTCGGGGGTTGAGGCGATGGCAAGTCCTCGTTCGACCCGATCGTGAAGTCCTGCCATCTTCTCTCTCCTCGTTTGGGTTGTGTCCGTGTATCCGTATAACCTGTCACTATATAATGTCGAAGGCTGTGAGGTTTAACACAAACATCTAAATCTGAGAGGTGCATGGTCCCCTCAGAGTATGGGTCGAATCGAAGTGGTTATCCCGGATTCTCTCGATAAGAAGCTGCGAATGGAGGTCGTCAGCCGTTTTGGGGGCAAAAAAGGCGATCTCCTCAGGGCAGTAACCGAAGCCCTAGAGCGTTGGCTGGAGACGGACGAATCGAAAGCGCGGGCGAGGAAGCTCGCCAAGCTCATCAAGGATCCCAAGACACCGGTCGGCGTCAAACAGGATGGGGTCGCTGCCCTCGCGAAGATGGGTTCTGCAGGGTTAGACGTACTCATCGATATCAGCTCCATTCATGACGTGCCCGAATCGGTGCGATCACAAGCACTCAGGGCCCTTGATTTCGCCGGTCGGCGCTAGACTGGTGTCCCTGGATAGGCGGATACCCGAGCAACCTTCGTGCCCTCCGTAGCCGCCAATCGACTGCGTAGTACGCCCGTTGCGTCCCACCGGTTGACTTTAGTAACATTCCACCCAGGAACTCTTTGCTAAAGTCCCTCACGTGTGCCCTCGGGTGGCTCCGCACATAGTCCAGAATGCGGGTCTTCGAAATCTTCTTCATTGCTCCAATCACCGCGAGGGTCATGGCGACGTCGTCCGGACTGACCATCGGCTCAGCCCCCTTACCGCGCCTCGCACCTAGCTAGCGAGATGAGCAGTCCAATTCACACGTTAAGCTTGGAAGCAGAGCACGGAGTTCTCAGTGATGCTGTTGTGGGCATGCATGAGAGACTCCTTCGTGACGGTGATCGGAATGGTTTCCATCAGTTGCCAACCGACGCTTTTTCCAATCTCTGCTAGGACCTTACCGCTCTCGATTTCCACCAAGTTGCCCCCCGCCGTTGTCTTGTTGTCCCCGATAACGAAGAACAACCTCCCACCGGGCACAATCACTCGGGCCAGATTCAGAAACACCTGGTGCATGTCGTCATAGTATCGGAACAGGAGCGCCGCCATATTCCGCCGACGAAACCCGACTGCTGCGGCCTGATTCAACCGGGCCACTCTGCGTACTAAACGGGCGCCAGTGCCTGAGCCAATCCGCTGGTCCAGTCCTGGCGCGGAGAGGGTTTGCTCGAGCGCACGCCGTTCCCGGTCTGAAACCTCCCGCGAGCCTATCAACCCCTGGTCGAGCTGAGATCGACGGGTGGAAGCTATGCCCAAAATTGTCAGGATACTCAGTCGATCCGTGTCGATGTAGGGTAGAGCGGTGGCGTACGGGGGGCTAGTCACGATGCAATCGATTTTGCCCTCCAACCCAGAGTACAGCTCTGGCCTGCGAGAATCCCCCTCCATGGCCGTTACAGGACGGAAGATGACCGGGGCGGCAGAACTGCGCTCCCCGAATTCCTGCAGCCGCACTCGGAATTCTGCAATACGGGCCTCAAACAGGTCCAGAATTGGGGCGTCCTTCAGGAGCTGTTTCCTTCTTCGTACTCTCAGGTCTGCAGGTTCCTGCTGCGACACCTGCCTTATGATCCCGCTAAGCAGAACGCGGAGAATCAGCTGGGCACCTGAGTTGGGGACCCGGTCTATCTCCGATAGTAACCATCCGAGTCGCCTTGCGACGGGTTGGGGAAACCATCGCTCGATTTCGGGCCGTAGCTCCGGCCGGAAGTGGTCGATGTCGTGATCCTCGCTTCTATCGATAGACACGCGGTCATAGAATTCCTTCAGGGCGGAGTCCAGCACAACTGCGCTCGTCGTCGGCACCGCAGTCTTCGCCTGGGAAATCAATGCGGCGAGTGGATTCATGTCGAATCCGACGGCGTTATGTCCGTTGAGCTGCGCCTCGAGAAGGACGGTACCGCTACCGCAGAAGGGATCAAGAATAGTGGCCCCGGGTTCGAGATTTGCTAGGTTGATCAACGACTTGCACAGCTGTGGGTAGAACTTCCCCTTGTACGGATGAATCCCGTGCGTGCAGTACTTTGGATCCTTGCGATGTGCTGCGGCATCACCATTCTCTAAGATCGCTTGCCAAGTCCGCCAACGCGGTGTCCCGCCCGCGACTTCGAGTAGGTGAGTGAAGGCCAGCCGTTGCGCCCTATCGAGCTCGTACGGATCGAGCTTCGCGAAGAGGACTCCGTCCTTTTCTACCGGTTCAATCCTCATCACGGAAGTGATCTCCCTTCTGCGGAGCCGATCTTCGTACTCCCACATACGATAGGGAGCGGGGCGAAAGTACACACCTTGGGTAGTACTCGGTTTGCGAAGGATCAGAAGATCCTCGGATCGTGTGCGACGTGCCGCCGAGATGAACGATCTCCGCGTAGAGTGGACGGGTCTGGAGACGGCACCAATCACCTCGAGCCCAAGGTCCCGTGCCACTACGGAAATCTCATTCGTGGTGGATATGGTCTTCCCGGAGAATACCGAGTCGCCTAGAATGAGGACCGCAAAACGCCCGGCTCGAAGCTTGCGAGCCATCGTCGCGAGCGCGGGACGCATGTCCGAAATGTAGAGCTCGAATCCGAGTCCCTCACGTTGATGCCGAAGGTGGGATCCGACCTCAGCCTGGGCGAGGTCTCGAGGGTCGAAACCCATCCAGAACAGGCGAAATCGGTGGTAGAGATGATAGTCTGTGGCGTTCGCATATGGGGGGGAAGTCACCACCAGATCGATCGAGTCATCTTGCACCTCCGCGCACGACTCACGCGCATCCAACGTGAGTGCCATTGGCTGACGATAGCCCAGGAGATCCTCCAAGGGAGCGTGTCGAGCGAGCCCGTCCGAAAGCGATCGTGAGTACATCGCTAGGGTCCGGCCCGACTGCAGACTCTTCTCGCGACGAGCGTATCGTGTTTCGCCGTCTTGATTCGAGACAGCTATGACAATCGAGGAGAGAACAACGTTCGCGAACCTTTCCGCGTCGGGATCTTCCAAGGCGCCAATCTCGCGCCGGATATACGCCAGTTCCCGAATCACTGAGGGGCAAAACCAATCTTCCAGCTTCGGGATTTGGGGAACGTAGTGTTGGACCTCTCTCCATGCCTGCGAGACTAGATGCTCCACATCCGGCGCGGCGCCCAACGTCCTGAGTCGGCTCTGCAGTACACGGAGTGAATCGCGCTGTTCAGGCGACAAAGCTCGGCACTTGGCCTCCGTGATAAGCGTGGCCAGCGGGTTGACATCAGATGATATTGCGCGTCTCCCGAGAAGCAAGGCTTCGAGAGCCGCCGTGCCCGATCCCCCGAAAGGGTCCCACACCAACTCTCCACGAAGTGAGAGAGCCGAGATCAAGTTCGCCGGAATCTGAGGAATGAATTTCGCAGGGTAGGGATGGAGTTCGTGGGCAAGATAGGCAGTGTCATCATCAGTGAAGGACCAATCAACCGTCTCGAGCCGGCGTAGAACCTCCTCAGCATCGCGAATCTGTTCGAGCGCGCGAAGCTCAGGAACCACCGGCGCGGGCGCCTGAGGCGCGCCCGTTGCATCGCGCATGGACGTTCGGCTCAGCCCAGCAGTCGCTCCCACCATGGGTGCAGCCAAGACGCGGTTACTTAAATCTGGGCCGCTAGTGGAAACCCAGATTTCACCGCAGATGGTAACGTTCTACCAAGCGCCGCCGCTCACCCGTTCGCATCGCGATGCCGACTCTAGATTTCATCCATCCACTAGACCAGCCGTTCGGGAACGTCAAAGATCGCGCTATTGAGTGGATCCGTGCCGCCCTTGGGTGCGGCGATTACTCGTCTCTACGGCTAGCTGTCGCATACGCAAAGCTCGGGGCCCTCACGCGCTTGAAGCCTGCCATCGAGAAGTTCCAGTCCGACGGAGGGACCGTCGACGCCGTCATCGGGATTGATCAAGGCGGGACGTCAATCCAGGCGCTCCAGTTTGCGATCGACAACTTTGACTCGGTGATGGTGTGGCAACACCCAAGCCCCAGCCTGACCTTTCACCCGAAGTTCTACATTTTCGAAGGTACCGCCCGGGGGGAGGTTCAGATTGGGTCATGCAACCTGACCGCTGGCGGTTTGGAGGCTAACTGCGAAAGCGCAGTCCGGATCCGTTATGCTCTTCCAACAGAGCGTGAGGGTTGGCTCGCTGCCACAGCAGGATGGACTAGTCTCACCAATCATCCGAATGCTTTGCCTTTGGATCAGCCCCTTCTCCAGAAACTGGCCAACCGAAGCCTGCTCCTAGACGAGAGCACCCTGTCGGGGCTCCGAATGCGAGTCTCCTTAAAGTCGAGCACGCCGGTAGGAGGCAGTCCAATTTTCCCAGCTACGGTATACCGGCCCGCTTCCCCCCTGCCAGCCCCCTCCCGACCAGCTACTCCTCGACAGAAAAAGGTCGGATCGAGCGCTCGACCGGTCACGGTGACGAGTCCCTCCTCCGGGCCAGTCCCTCAGGCACTTTTGATCCAGATCGTCCCCCATCACAACGGGGAGGTATTCCTTAGCAAGCAAGCCGTTGACCAACAGCATGCATTCTTTGGGTACCCGTGGACGGGTACTACTACGCCCAAGAAGAGCACCAACGCACCCTACGAACAACGGAACCCGGATCCGGTGATGGAGTGGACTGTGTTCGACGCGAGCGGAAGTTTAGCCCTTCACGTGCCCGGACTAGGCATTAACACTGTGTTCTACACCCAGCGAGCCGAGATTCGAATCACCGTGAACCCGCAACTTCGGCAGGCCATCGCTCCACTTTCGATACTGAAGATGGAGCGAGCGGATCCTGAAAAGGGGATTGATTACGTGTGCGAGGTACACCCCCCCGGATCCCCTCAGTTCATTAATTTCCTGCAACTATGCAATCAGACCATGCCGTCAGGGGGGAGAGCTGATCCGCGAAGGTTCGGGTGGATCTGAACCTATCGAGTTTGCAGCCTGAGGAGACAATGGTCAGATCAAGCCCACGCAAGCGCCGCTCTGGTCTCTTGCCCCCGAAGGCGGATGACCCTCCGCTTTGGGCCAAGGAGTCGCCTTGGCCGTACATCGGACCGCCGCCCTCAGACCCGTTCAAATGTCGGTACGGCTGCGGATTCGTTGCTGTCGACGGTAAGCGATTGTGTTACCACCATAATGGACACCGACGTAAGCTCTACAAAGAAGCCATGTCCAGGAGGGCAGCGACGGCGACTTAGGTCTCGATACGGGGTGGACGGCTACCTTCACGCCAGCAAACCTTTGATCCAGTAGGATTACAGGGCAAGGTGACGGGAAAGATTCTGCGGCTCAAGCACTGCCCACCAAGTAGGGATGATCGCTGCGGCAGAGATGGTTGTCTCACGGGGTCGACCAGTCCAAGGGAAGACCCCTAGAAATCCCGATGTCGCAAGCCCAGCATGGCATCGATGCGACCACAGACTAACTTCGTGATGTCGGAATAGCATGAAGTGTCGACTGCAGTTGGAACGACGCTCGGATCCCCGTGGGTAATGCAGTGTTTCTTTTTCACGAGATCACCGATTCCCAGTCGTAGGTCCTCAGAGGGCCGCCTTCCGCCCGTCATGATTTCAACCGAACTGAATATGTCCCGGAAGTCCTACGACCGGAACAGCTCGCGGATGTAATCGCCACAGGAAACTCTGAGCTGATCAGGGAGGCAATCTACAGAACTCTTCTTCAGATCGAACGGCGTGCCAGTGTCCAAGAGGGGTCCGCTTGTCTAAGAGATCGTTCCGTGAGATCCTCGAATCCGAGTTGGTGCCGGTTGTTGATTAGCCGCTTTCCTTCCACTAGCCCGACAGAATGGAACGGAAGAGCATCTATGACCGCACAGAGCAACCGGCTGGCTCTGGGCTGGTGCGGCACAGCGACCGTGGTGGTTTATAACATTACAGAATCCTGGATGCCACTCGTGTGATGCAGAAACACGATGAATCAGCAGCTCTCGCCCAAGGCTACGATAGACGGGCAACACGGGCGCTTGGCTTCTTGGCGCTGGCTGCGACGGGCTACATTTCAGGTATCCAACTGGACATTGTTGCGGCTCAGCATCCTCGCCTATACCTCAGCTACTGGGTCTCCATCACTGTGATCGGAGTGGACCTCGTTGCCACCACTTTGGCAGCCGCCTTGGCGGAAGCGGAATTCTACCTCATGATGGTTTCCGAGCGTGAGAATCGTGCTCTCTTGACGGATGACGCCACAGTTGCCCAGCGAGGACCATTCGGTGTTCGCCTTGGATTATGGCTGCAAAGGTTTTTGCGAAAGAGGTCTCGGGACGATACACTCAGTAAGTTCTGGTTCGATATTGCGACCTACATCCCAGTAGGTTCCCTTTGGTGGTTCTCAATATGGGCTTTGTTTAACGCCGGGCTTGGGTCGGCGATCTCCAGGTTCATAGGCGGGGGCTGAAGCGACTAGGCCGGATTACCTAGTGATACTGTTCCCAAAGCTCAGGGGAACGCGCTAATATGCCACTGCAGGTCCGCAGGGAAGCGAGGGTCGGCCGTCCACGATGCCGCTGAGCCTTCCCGACGGAGCAGCAATTCAGGACCCTATGCAGGCGCCGTGTCGGTTTGAACTGTTCAACGCCTCTCCTGCTTCGGGGGCATCCTGACGATTCTCTGCCGTGCCGTTGGCTCAGCAGGAGGTGAGGCGATCGCATGCCAATCTCGCTGAGCATCAGACGATGGAGCGCGATCCTCATAGGCGGCTCAGGCTCTATCGCAATTCTTCTAGTGGGTCCCTCCCTTAGCTTTAGTGTGATACAATCTGGTTGGCAGTTCGACGATTGGATAGAAGTGGCTGGGCTCGTGCTTGGGTGCAGCGCGCTTCTGACGAGCGCATACGGAGTCATCACGTCGTAGCAATCCATGACCTTCCAAGCCTGTCCCCCCTCTTCAGAGGTGCGATGACATTTGCAACATCTAGGGCGAGTCGGGAATCCGCCGCTCAGCCTACGAGCTTGAATCCGGCGGCGTGGGGACCTGTTCGTCTGTTGACACACTCTACATCGCTCCGTGTCAAGAACCCAGAGCGGACTCTCCTGCGCAGAGGTGACCAACCTCCGCTTATCGGGGGATTGCCCCCCGGGAGGTTCCCTTTCTTAGAGGGAGCAGAGAAGCGGCTTACTCTGTCAATGTTTCTCAAGTGGGATCGTTGCTCGCCGTCTCCGCAGTCAAGCTTCAACGCTTCGTCATGTCTCCTGAAACCTGAATCGTTGTTGGTGCCATTAATCGCGTACTCGGAAACCCCTCTCCCTGGGGATCCCGACCTGAGAATTGCCACCGCACCACGGGCCTACTGGAACTGCTTCGTGTACGAGCCGAGCCCCACAAGGCGGCCTGACCCATTGCACATGGAGGAGCTAGAGGGCGCCACAAAACCAACGACGATGAACACAGCCCCTCAGCCCACCCCTCCGGCGGAGCGAAGCCCGTTTTACGCAACGCCTGTCAAGGTGGAGCTCTCGGATTCGACGACAGTTGCAGGGGCCGTCCGCGGCCTTTCGCTTCAGCAATCTGATCGGGCCGCGAAGCTCTTGGCAATTATTGCGTCGGAACGACAGCGCATCTTTGATCTCGACTTCGCTCTTCGAACGTACACTGTAGTGTTCCCCCGACTGACTCTGCGAGAGGTCCAGACTGAGGCAGGTCCTATTGAAGCGATTCCGATTGTAACGCTTCTTCGTGACGCAGCGGGATCCGCCTTCCTTCCTACTGTCTCACTGGATTTCATTTTTCTGGACCCGGGGGACGAACAAGTTCTCGATGCCAGACCATCCAAGTTGAGGGGCCCAAACGCGGAATCACTCGTTGACCCCGTCACTGGAAGAATCCCCTTCCGCCTCGACCCCACGATAACCGACTACTTTGGACTTCATCAGTCGCACCGTGCTGAACCTGGCGACAACGGGGGACCTCAACCTAAGTGCCCTCGAGTCTCAGCCGTCGACGAAATTGTTTCCCGATCCTCGTTCACGCTTACTGAATTGTCTGCTGCGTTCCTCTCTGACCTACTCAACATGTTCATCGCAGACCCTGGACGTGATCCGAGAAGGGAGCCGGCCACCGAGAGGGAACTACGCTTCAGAATGTCGCGACGCGATGCCGATTCCCGGGTTTGGCTCGAGTCCGTTAGGAATTCAGGTCAGGTGGGCGTCTTTAGAGAGGCCGGCAACCAATCTATCGAACTTCGGCCTGATGGACTCTCCCAGCACGCCACGTCGCCACCAAGGGTTACCGTTGTTCAACTCCCGGAGTCATGGGATTCCTCCGCATACTCTGGTTTGCTCGTCATGTCGCGAAGGCTACCCAATTTGAATCCGGATGCCTCTTACATGAGCCAGGATTCCACCCAACTCCTCGAATCATCAAGTCCGGGTGAGGAGGGGTTCTGGGAGGCTTTCGTACTGTGGTTGAGTCGCCTGTCAGCTCTTTCATCACTGAAAGTGATGGTAGGCAGCTTCTTCAGGGAAGCAGAAGGCAGGGAGGATCTGGCGCTGTTGGAACACAGTCGGACCTTCTTTAGAGAGTTCTTTGAATGGAGTGGATCGACACTTGCAGAACCCAACAATCGTCGAGGTCATCATGCCTTTCTGGAAGAGCGAGGGATAATCGCCGACTTTGACAATCTGAGCACCCGTTCCGAGCGAATCAATAGGGACATCTCAAACGACGCCAACATTCGAGTCGCAAGGGCGACATCGAGACTTACCTACCTCCTGATGCTCCTAACAGTCGTCAACGTCTTCCTAGCCGTCGCGTTACTCTGGGCGACTTCAAATCGTGGCTTGATAGTGGTATTCGCTTGGGTGGCTGGGCTCGCCATCTTCTGGATCTTCCTGTGGAGAGAGTGGACGCGCAAGTCCGATGAACACCTGCACTTGGCGGGTCCCGATACGGGCTGATCGTGCGCGTGCCGCTACCTGGCCTGATGGCGTGGTGAGCGCATGCATTGTCAAGTCCCGACAAGCCGGCCTAGAAGTCTCGGGCAGAGGCAACGAAGTACGCTCCCAAGACCACGAAGGCAAATCCCCCAGTAGTCACGCCGGTCGCGTACACCAAAGGTGCCGCGTGAAATGGATACCCCACAGTGTACAGCAGGAAGTTTGGCAGCCCGCATGTTGAAAGGCCAAGGCTCATGCAGACGTAACCTGCCCACTTCCGATCAATAAGGTGCTTCTTTTCCCCAATTCTGTAAGTAGGAATGCTTGTCTTGATCCAGTAGACGGCCGCAGATGATACCGTCGCACCCCCGATCACTCCAGCTATCGGAAACGGGCTAAAGGCGTCCTTGAAAGCACTGAAGGCCAGAGCCTGCACCGAGATCAGGACAATCAATGTACTCATCACAAGGGCTACAACGCCAACGGCAAGCCGCTCGTAGTCAGGGCTGCCGGCTGCCCAGTCCATTCGTGCCCGGAGGGCTCCGGACCAATACAGGTAGGTGGACATCATGAGAAGGCCTGTTCCGAGCAGCATGATTGGAATTGCGATCATGATTGACGGGCTCCAACTGTAGACATTCCAAGCGAATGCGAACGTCTCGGACGCCACCGAGAGCGTGACAATCGAGCCAACAAGCCCGGCAGAACTGTACGTGAAACGCACTTTCGTCGCCAAGGTCCACCAAGCCGGTCTATTACTCTCCGCTTGGTCCTTCTCGGGGGTCTCCCGCGCCCACGGCAACCTCCCTGCGTGGAAGAGGCCACCGCCGATCTCAACAATAGAGAGTATCAACACACATCCGCCGAACCATGTTGTGGCGCTAGAAGGGCTTCGATGAAGACTTAGCCAATCCAGTTGGATAGCAAATGCGACAATAGAGAATCCAACGACAACACCACCCACGAGGTGCCTAGACAATTCCGGAGCCCCGGGGCCGGACAGCAGGGACCCGACACCCAAGAGGGCGAGACCAACTGCAAGCACCAACAGTGCGGCGACAGGGCTCCAGACAACGTCCTGAGGATAACGCAAGGCGATACCGATAACCACGACGCAAGCGAGAATGCCCAACCCGGCGCACGCGAACCCGATCGCGATTCGTCGTCCTCGGATTTCCATCCTAGTCGGTGTCCGGCGGATGTTTGGCTCTGCCGATGACTTCCGCAGACTAGTGAGGCCCTCAGTCTATTTCATAGCAGTGCAACCTGGCTTTGCAATGGAAGGTCGAAACTGAAACTAAAGGGGTATTGGTTGAAACAAGAGGTTCGACGATGAGCCTCTCAAGGATTCGGGCCCCAAGGGCGGGCTCCATATGACCAACTGCGGCGGTCGGCGGTGGGACTTTGATTCGCAATTCGCGGCTTTGGGATTCTTCTGCCCGGGAGCGCCCAGACGTGATTTTTCTGTGGGAATCGTGATTTTTTGCCTCGCTCGGGGCTCCCTCGCCCCGTCCTCCCTCTAAGTACTCGGAAGCCCATCCTCGGAGGTCTTGGAGGGTCAAGTGTCCGTTGGCCCGACCGGTCTCTCCCCGCCACCGGGATACTCGCTTCGGGGTAAGCTCCTCCCAAGTTCGATGGAGAAGCCCACCCCAGTCCCCGGGTCCCAAGACGAGGCCAGCGCCCGAAGAACTGCGCAGAATGCGTTCCTCTCGCAGGTCGAGGACGGCGCCCTCGCGGCGGGAGGCCTCTTGGCCGCCGTCGCCAGCGGACTGGGCAGTACCGGCTACGTTGTGCTGGCCCTCGTCGTGGCGGCAGTCGGAAAGTCGCTTCCCTCCGTCGTGCGCGAACTCCGGGATTTCAGGGTCCGGCTTCCCCTCCGCAAAGACGGGGACCCAACGCACACTTCGGGGTCACCATCCCCGGCCCCCGCGCCTAACCTCCGTCCTGATGACCCTGCGGGGTGGGGAAGGTTCTCCACCCACGCTGCGGGCGCGCTCGGGGATGGGCTCCTGCTGGCCCTTGCCGCAATGGGTGGACTCCTCTACCTAGGGAAGAGTGGATCAAGTTGGGCCCTCGGTTTCCTCGGCGCTGCCTTCATCGCAAAGGCAATCGTCGATCTGGTCGAGGACGCGATCATCGCCAGCAACCCCAGCGATCCGCGATTCAAGTCCACTGCTGGGACAAACGCCTCGCGAGGTACCGAGAGCATGCTCTTCCTTCTGTTCGGGCTGGCGGCTCTGCTCCTCGTGATCTCGCCACCTACCGCCGCCTCGCCAGCTGCGTCATACGCGCTAAGCCTAGCGGCACTCGGCAAGGCGCTCCCGTCAATCGCGACCTCGAAGGGGAGCGGGGGCGGGTCCGCGCAAGCCTCCTCTGCGTCTCCTGCCTTCGACCTTTACGAGGCTCCTCCGCCGGGTGGCTGAGTATCAAGCGGCCCCCGAGTACCATCTACGGTGTCGTAAGCAACCGGCTCGATCCACGGACAGACGGGCGCCGGGACTCACTCACGTTTGACCGGTTCGACCGGTGGCGTCTGGTCGGGTTCCAGCGAGAAGGTCCCCAACAGCGGGGGGCCGATCGAGCGGCCAAGCAGGGTTCGGCGGTTCGGTCGTCTCGCCCGACCGCTGAAGGAAACGGCGACGTCGGGGACTACGACCTCTTTCGGGAATCCGAAGAGGGCTGCCCCCGACGCCACAACGGTGTGTCCCAGACCCCCCGGCGTTGCAAGCACCTTCTCTGAGTAGAGGTCCCACGTGAGATCCTGCTTGCCAGGTTCGAAACTTGCTAAAGACCCTCGGAGGAACTCGACCATGGCGGAGAAGGAAGCTGTCCAGCCATTGCTGGCAGAGTAGGATGGTCCGGCGTTGGTTCCGAGCGCACCGTCGACCTTCCCCGTCAGCATCGCCGAAATGGTGAAACCGCTCGCTCCCTTCTTCTGAAGCTTGGTCGGGGACGCCAAGGTTTCCGGGGAGTACTCAAGGACCGAAGCCGGAGGGTTCCGGAAGGTGAACTTGAACCTTGCCCAGTCAAGCGTCCACGATCTGGGGTCCTTCATCTCCACCGTCATTGTCAGGCAGCAGCTCCTAAAGTCGTGGGACCTGAGCATCTGGTCGACTTCCTGATCGGAGTAGCCCGGGACCAAGGTCCTGCGGACTTCGTCTGCGGATGGCACCACCACCCGCGGATCAACGGCAGACTTGCCGACTGGCCTCAGGAGTCCAGAACCTTCCCTCTCCGCCGCGACGCCCACACGTCGTTCGCCTTCGGGCCAAGGGGCGTGAAGCTGGTCGCCGTAGGTCCGAGAGATTCCATGAAAGTCCTCGAGCTTGGCGTCCCCACTGATGACTGGGCGAGAATGGCCAGGCGTCTCCAGGAGGATTGGAAACGGGCCGGCGGTCAGCGATAGCCCTTCGGGTTCCTCTAGGTAAAGGTCAGCCTCGAGCCTGCGCGGCATCCACTCGTCTCTTGTGGCCAACCGAACTACAGCTAGTTAGTCCTTCGTAACTGGGGTACTGTTCAGTTGACGGCACCTGAATCCATCCGTTAGAGAGCATTCAAGGCGCATGATCGTGCGGGACGCCACTAGGCCGATGTCCCTGAAGCGGTGGAATACCCAGCTCTTTCCGAACCCGTCGAAGACTGAAGTCGATGGCGCAGAAGGCGCGGCGCGTGCCTCCCGATGATTTGAGGACCACTCCACCAAGGAACTCGCTGCAAAAGTCCTTCACGCGAGCTGTTGGATTGGCGAGAACGAAATCGGCCAGTCGCGGTCTAGGGAAGCGTTTCATCACTCTCATGACCGCGATTGTCGTGGCAACGTCTTCAGGACTGACCATCAGTTGAACCGATGCCCATACCTAGCACTTGGCCGGGAAGAGGCGTAATCCAACGGCTCTGCCCCGAGGAAACGAAACCGCCCGCGTCCCGACGTGCTAATGAATCCTCGCAAAGCAATCTTCATGGAGAGATTGACCCTTACCGTCGGCATGGGCACGCGATACCCCCGTAATCGGATAGTAGCTCCTCGCTTCCCAATCATCACGACTAACGGACCCGATGAGGAAGTGATCGAAGTGCCCATCGCGAACCAAGCCGACCAGAGGACGGCGGAGCGATACTGGGCAATTGTCCAGGACTTGTATGACACGCTCGAAGACGCTAGGGACAGCCTCGATAACGACAATCAACAGTTGGATCCGGAGCAGGTTGGGCTCTGGAGGAGCCGCGTGAAACTGAAGCAAGAGGCGTTAGTGTCCTTCCGGCCCATCGATATGGCGGACGCAAACGGCGAGGCGCGTGAATTCAACACGGACCTATCCGAGGTCGGAGAGAGGTATGAGCGGTGGCTGCGAAACAAGGACCTCGGCGTTTAGCTAGCGGTCCCCCTTCGCGTGCAAGGACCTAATCCACGACAAGAATGAGACCGTTCCGATCGCGGACATAGCTCCGAGAGTAACGGTGCCCTCCTCAATCCCGAGCTGGATGCCAGCCTGAACGTAGCCACACTTCTCACACTTCCATCGCGGGGTAGAGACCGTAATGCCCGGTAAATTTGAGACGCACCTGGGGCAGTTCACCTCCAAAGAGTTCAGTCTGCGCAGACCAACGTCCAAAAGCTGAGCTCGCGCCTCTTTGAGGAGCCTTAGCTCACTTTCAGACATCTTGATGGTCTGCGTCTTAGGGTCTGGCACCGGGTAACGAGGCATCAGTATACTTAGGTAAACCCAAGTATTCTCAAGTATACTTATCATCTCCGGCGACCATTGACCTCTGAGAAGATTGCCGCGGAATTGGGAGAATACCGAAGATCGCGATCCCAGATTAGGAGAAGCGGTCGATGCGAGACGTGAGCCTGGAGTCCACGAGATGGACTTCTTGGACGAAAGCCGTTCCGGGATCTCAATACCCCTCCCTCCGTTCGCCGAAGGTGTTTTCCTGCGAGCCAGTGTGGGGGGTGCTCGTAGGCGTCCGAGATGGCTGTATGACACTCGGAGCGGGCCCCGAACTCTACCGAGTCGATGCAGGCGCCGTCAGCGCGCGCGGCCACCGTCTGGGTCCCGAGGAGTTAGACCCTGCCGCGCGCGAACGTATCCGAGAGCTAACCTCCGACCGCCCGGGTAGAGATCGGATCAGGGAGATCTTGTTGTTGGCTGACCTCACGGGTTTCTCAAGCGCGGGGGCAGCCGAGCTTCTCAGGGACGATGTGCGCTCCGAAGAATGGCGCGTCGGTGAAGCTCTGGCCGAGGCGTACCTGCTGGACAATCATCGATGCCTCTTCCCTTGGAGGTCACGCTGGGACCTCCGGAACCCCAGGGGAGTCCCCCCCGGAGCCGATCTAGTAGGATTCTACGAGGACGGGCAGGAGAGTCGGTTTGCGTTCGGGGAAGTCAAGACCTCTGCGCAGGGCGATCACCCCAGCGTCATGAGGGGCGAGGGCGGCCTCCCAGCCCAGATTATCGACCTTCGTGATAGGGCTGACCTACGCCGTTGGCTCGTCCAGTATCTAACACTGCGCGCACAGGGCCAGCCCTGGTGGGATCGGTTCAAAGCGGCGTTAACAGCTTTTTTCCGGAACCCGAGAGATTTCGTTATCTTTGGAGTCCTTGTTCGCGAAGCCGCTCCAAACCCCACCGACCTCGCGAACTGTGCGACAAAGGTGGCTGATGGATGCCCCACAGAGACTCGCATCCATCTTCGCGGGCTGTACCTACCCCCGGGTTTCCTCAAGTCGTTCCTTAGTCCGCTAGGGGGTGCCGCGGCATAATGCTTCGGCGATCCGATCTGGAGGCACTGGAGTCCCATTGGGCGATCTCTGCAATCCCCCCCGAAGAGCGTCTTCGTGCGGAGGAGACTATGAAATCATCGTTAGTGGGTTCGGCGGTCGGACGTCAGCTATCCCTCTCAGGGTCATTCGACAGTCGCGACGCCGAGTTACTCGAGCGAGTCGCCTCAGCCTATGAGGTCGCCGCAGCTGAAGGGATTCGTAGCCTTCTTCATCCGCAGCAATCTGAAGAGGATCAATTACTGAGGCTTCGTGCCCAGGCTGGAGCGGCGCGGGCATTCGATTTTCTGAGGGTCCTCCCTCCGCCATCAACAGATACGCGATTGGTGTTCCATGTTCTACACCTAGGGGCGTTGGCGTATGTCGGCGATCGATGGGCCGATTTCCGTCGATGGCTGCGGGAGGCCGGGACCCGTAACGCGGCAGGTAGCCTGATCGATGGTCCATGGGACTCCCGAGTATTGGGGACCGTTTTCGAGTGCTGGCTACGGCTCTTGAGGAAGGAAGGGTTGAGCGACCTCTCGGAGGTCGCAGAGTTAGTCACCAAACTTCGGAGTGAGCAGCACGAACTGGAACCGGCCATCTTGACTGAACCCAATGGTACTGACTCAGCCGCCTCGATTGCCTTCCGATTGATTGCGCTCTATCACTGGGCCAAGGGAACCGAATTGCTTGCCGTGTACATGCTACAAGGTACCCCGACGACAATCGAGGCCGAACTCGACAAACACTTCGAAGCGGCGGCCGACTCCGCAGTCGCAGCAGGCGACGCGTCGTTCGAAGTGTTGCTCCGTTGGCTGCATCTTGCCGCTAGGCGCATGGTGGCCGGGTCGTTATGGCTTGTGGCGCAGGCGGTCAATTCGAGAGTGTCCAGTTTCGTCCAGCAACTTACACACCGCGATCTCCGACCGATGTTCGAATTGCTCCCTCCTCAAAGAGCGGCGATTCAGGAGGGGGGTCTTTTGGATGCCGCTCATCGGGCGGTAGTCGTGGAAATGCCCACCTCCGGAGGCAAGACACTTCTTGCCGAATTCCGGATCCTGCAGGCACTCAATCAGTTCCAAGATCGCGGGGGGTGGGTCGCGTACATTGCGCCGACGAAGGCTCTTGTAAGCCAGCTCACTCGAAACCTCCGCCGGGATTTCGAACCCATAGGCGTCAAAGTGGAACAACTGTCGCCCGCTCTTGACATGGATACATTCGAGGAGGCCCTCCTGGGCGGGACGGGTTCAGATGCTCAGTTCGAAGTCTTGGTCTCTACGCCGGAGAAGTTACAGATCATACTACGGAACCGGAAGGTAACCCGACCGTTGGCGCTTGTCGTAATGGATGAGGCGCACAATATCGAAGATGTTGAGCGTGGACTCAGAATCGAACTTCTCTTGGCCACGGTGAAAAGCGACTCGCCATCGACGAGCTTCTTACTTCTGGCCCCTTCTATCTCTAATGCGGCGCAGTTGGCCAGTTGGTTGGGATCCGATTCTGGTAGGGGAATATCGCTGGGTACAACAGCCTGGCAGCCGAACGACAGGCTCGTCGGGACCTATCATGTCGAACCGGAGCCATCGCTCCGTGCTGGATGGAAGTTGCAATTCGAGCCGCTGTTGACCCCGCACCACACGGTCACTCTCCCGGCGGCATGCGATGTCAGTCCGACGAAGCCTCTCAACTTACCAATTTCGAGCGTTCGCGATAACTCGCTCAGGCAGACCGCGGCGATGGGGGTTGTATTCAGTGGGCGCGAAAGGACAAGTGTCACGATCCTGAGGACAATTCAGGATTCTTGGAGCGCAGCTAGACTTGTCGCGGAGAATCTTGGACAGCTGGAAGAAGTTCCTGTGGAGATTGCCTTGGTACAGCGGTTCCTCGCGTCAGAGGTTGGACCAGATTTCGAAATGATTGATTTGCTCGAGTCTGGTGTCGGAGTTCACAACTCTGCTCTCTCGGATGAGACGCGTGCGCTCATAGAATGGCTTACAGAGGAGGGAAAGCTCCGCGTCCTCTGCGCGACCACTACACTCGCACAAGGAGTAAACTTCCCTGTTGGATCGGTTTTCCTTTCAAGCCTCAGGCTGCCGGCACGCGGTGCACCCTTCATGTCAAAGCACCAATTCTGGAACATCGCGGGGCGGGCCGGCAGGATGGGTCATGATACGCTTGGCGTTGTCGGAATTGCAGCGGGTGCTGACGTAACTGAGGTTCGCAGATTCGTCGCGGATGCCGCAGGTGATCTTGCTTCGCGCCTCACGAAAATGCTGGATGCGTTGCGAGAAGCGGGTAGGCTCGCGGACCTCGAGACCGTAATCCAGGAAGAGGAGTGGGCGGACTTCCGGTCGTACTTGGCCCACCTCTGGAATGAAAAAGCGAACATCGAGGCCTTCCTTTCCGATGCCGAGTCCATTCTCCGGAACACTCTTGGTTATGGGGTTCTGCGTTCCCGAAGCGAAGCCTCGGGGAAGGTCGAGGCCGATGCCCTTGTCAATGTCACGAAAGATTACGCGAGAAGGCTTGCTTCGGAGCCATCGCTTGCTCGACTGGCGGACTCGACCGGATTCTCACCTGAAGTCGTGCAAAAGGCGCTGGCAGGGATTCGGGAGTACGGCGGGAACCTTTCCGTCGAGGACTGGAAGCCATCGAGTCTGTTTGCGGCAGGGGGAGCCCTTCTCCCTCACCTTGTCGGCGTGATGCTTCGTACTCCCCAGCTCTCTGGAATGTTCAAAGACCTAGGGCTGGAAGGGGCGGAGACCACTAGAATCGCGGATGTTGCCAAGGCATGGGTCTCCGGTGTGACGATCCAAGAGATCGCCAAGACGTATTTCGCATCCGCCGGGGAAACCGACGTGAGTTCAGCTATCACGACAGCTTGTAAGGCAATATATCACGGACTTGCAAACGCAGGTACTTGGAGCCTCTTTGCGTTCCCACGACTCCAACTGACGGAAGAAGACCAGTCCCGATTATCCGAAGACGATCGTCGCCAGATAAACCTAGGGCCCACTATGTTGTACTACGGCGTAAGCGCTGAATCCGCTCTGCTAATGCGTATGAATCAGGTCCCTCGATCTATCTCTACAAGATTGGGTGTAACCTTCGAACAGCGGGCGGGTGCATTGAGATCCAAGGGAGCAGTGCGAGAGGCCCGGAAATTCCTGGTCGAGCTCCCTCTTTCGGAGTGGCAAGCTGCGTCGCCAGAGGGCGCGACGATGAGCGGCGAGGACTACCGAATGATTTGGGCAACTCTCTCCGGGGAGAGGTGATGCCTAGTCAGAGCCGGTGAACCAAGACCGGTCGCCCACGCGCCAGTAGGCTTTGTCCGGTTCTGTCTCATTTCGGGAAGTCTCAATCTGTAATTCTTCGGGGGCATGTCAATCACGCGTTCGAGCCTCGCCGATGAGCGAGTCGCCGGATTAACAACCCTCCAACGATCTCCCCCGTCCCCACCGCAGCCAACGTTGCTTCGCCTCCATAGGAGAAGGACGCCCCCAAACCGGAGGTTGTGGCAACGTACGTTGTTATCGTCATCAGCAATGCAGTTGCGACGACTCCAAAACCAATCATTGTCAGAGCCGTGTCTTGGATTACGGCGCGAACAGCGTGGCCGGCTCCCTTTCCCCCCTCTCCTTCGGTCACGATGCTCCAATACGGGGTGTAAGGGTTGCTCTTTCCTCCCCTTCTGAGAGTCAGAATCAATCCAAGCAGGGCCACCGAAAGTGCCACGACATCCACTACGAGCTCCAGAATTGAGATGGTTTGAGTTTCGTCCAAGTCCTTCCACCTCACTCATCGCGGCCGACCGAGGCCTCAGTCCCCCCAATCGAGATAGATGCCGCCACCCACTGCAAGGGTCGCCCCCACGAAGAACAGCCCAAGAGTCGTCCCTGGTGATCCCGAGTGCGCGATCAGAAGGCTGTAAACTGCAATCAACTCGAGGATTGCTCCAACGACAAGAACCGCAAGGGCGGCGTAGTTTGTCATCCATATCACGCAGCGCGAGTTCGGTATAGGTACTCTAGGTCCTCACGCGAGGCGCTCTGAAGTGGATCCTATAGAGCCGTATCGCCGGATGTGAGACCGGCCTCTGAACCAGCTCAAGGTCTGCCTCGAACGGGAGAAGGAACACACCGCCTCACAGGGGGTGAGCCAACCCTGAGAACGGTTCAGTCGGGACGAGGCGCAACGGGGAGGGCTCGGGTCTATCGGGCGGGCCTCGTCCGACGAGGACCCAAGTGGGTTTCTGTGCGGCTTGCCGAGTATCTGTGCGGGCGCCCCTTTTCGGGCAAAGCCGCGAGGGCTGCCGGCGCGCGGGAGGGCGCTCTTCCTGCCCTGGCCCGGTCGGCCGACCGCTTCGCGCGCGGACCTTCGCCGGGACGTGGTCCTCCGCTCGCGCGGGGGAGCCGCCGACCCGAGCCGCCCCAACCGCTCGACCGGAAGGCGACGAAAGCACTCGGGCGCATGATCGTTGACGAGGCCGGATGCCTGCATCCAGGCATAGACGATGACCGGGCCGACGAAGGAGAACCCCCGTTTCTTGAGCTCCTTCGAGAGCGCCTCGGATCGCGCCGTCCTTGCGGGCACGGGACCGGCGTTCTGGATCGGCTTCCCGTCCACGAACCCCCAGACGAACTTCGAGAAGTCGTCCCCCGCCGCCCGCATCGCAAGAAAGCTGCGCGCACCTCGTATCGTCGCCTCGATCTTCGCACGGGATCGAACGATGCCCGGGTCGTTGAGGCACCGTCTCACATCGGCCGGGCGAAACCGGGCGACCCGTTCGGGGCGGAAGCCGCGGAACGCCCTTCGGAACGCCTCTCGCTTCCTGAGGATGGTGGTCCAGGACAAGCCGGCCTGGAAACCGTCCAGCATCAACTTCTCCCAGAGCCGTCGACCGTCGTGTTCCGGCACCCCCCACTCTTCATCGTGGTACGCCCGGAGGAGCGGGTCGCCCTCCGCCCAGGAGCAACGGCGCAACGCCGCCGAGGGGTGACCTTTCACTATCGCTCCTGCGTCGAGGCTCTTCGACGGCGTTCGTGCCCGGGACCGCGACGGCCGGACGCCGCCCACCGGGAGCTCACGGCCGTCGGCGGGGTCCCTCGTACCGGGCGGCGGCGTAGAGGCACCGGCCCTGGCCGTTCGGTTCGCATCCCTCGCAGTTGCGCTCGGCGGGAACCGGCGCGCGCACGCGGTCCTCCCGGATCTGCTTCAGGGCGACGGAGAGCCACCGCTCCTCGGCGTCGCCGTACGGGACCTCGACCCAGCCTTCGTGCTGACCGTCCCCCGACGCGTCCCCGTACAGTACGATCCCGTAGGCAGGGCGGCGGCCGAACGCGGTGTGGACAAGCCGGCACTCCGCGATCGCCTGCACCGCGTCGAACGGCCGGCCGTGCGCTTCGTGAAACCCGACGAACAGGTGGGTCGCCTTGTACTCCACCGGGACGAGGCCCCCGTCGGCCCGGGCGATCACCATGTCGGGACGCCCGGCAAGGCCGAGCCCGGGGTCCACGAGGTTCCCAGGGCCGCCCGTGAATCGGCCGTCGATGCGGATCCTCTCCGGGGGGAACAGGACGGGCAGGTCGTCCTCGCCCGGGTCCTGGTAGACGAGGTGGTCCCGGTCGTCGAGGTCGAGGCGACCCTCGTTGACCCGGACCGAACCGAGAGGGGGCGCGAACAGGGGGGATCGGTGGAGCGGGACCACGTCCGCCGGGGTGAGGACGGGGAGCGCGGGTCCGCCGAACCGGAGGGCGTGCCCCGCCCGGACGAGCTCCATCTCGTGCGGGCATCGGTAGTAGGCGACGAGGTCGTGCGGGGTCAGGTGTTCCAGCGCGGAGAGCGGCGTCGGGGCGAGCATCGCGCGAGGTCGCGCGACCGGGGCTATGAAGCTGAGCTTCGAGAGGAAGGAGAGTCAGCGTTCAGCGCTGGACCTGGGAGCGCACGGCGGCCCGTCCCGGCTCCGAAAGAGACGAGCGCGCGAGCAACGCCTCGAGAAGCTCCCTGTCCGGCCCCCGCTCCCTGATCCACGTCGCCAGGGCTCTCGCCGGCTCGACGCGGCCACGCTCGGCAGCGCGGACGAGGCTGTACTCGGGCCGGGTGACGCTCAACTCCTGGTCCCGGAATCGGGCAGGGAGCCGGCGAGCAGCCTCCGGCTCGCCGCCGAACTCCGCGAACGGAGGAGAGCCGCGAGGGTCGACCCGTACCGACCATTCGACGCGAGCGCCCTTCTCGAACGTACCAACGAACGCCCGAGCGCCGAGGACGCTCGCGCCGCCGGACCGGTCGGTGCGCGCGACCGGTTCGATGAGATACGGGGCGAGGAGCTCTCCGAGGCGGGCGACCCCTGCCGGTGTCGTTCCCAGGTCGATGTCGCGGGGGGCGACGCGGGCCCCCAACAACCAGGCCCCCGCCGACCCTCCGACGTACCACGGCACTCCCTCCGAGGCCAGCGGCCCGCTGACCCGGTCCACGATCTCGGCGAGGGCGCCCTCGACGTCGGGGGTCGCGCCAGCGTAGGCCTGGTCGATCATCGCCTGGAGGACGAACCGGTTCCGGTTGTACGCCCGCCGTACCGTCGGGGAGTCGGCGAGGGGGAGCTCGAAGCCGCGGTGCCAGCAACGCGGACCGCCGAACATGCACGGCGCGGCAGGGTGGACGAAGTCGAACACGTCGAGCGGCCCCTTCGGCGGCCCGGCGGCGTCGGACCCACCGTCCTGGGCGTGGTAGATGAACGTGCGCGGGTCCGACCCTCCCTCCACCGAGAGCTGGTGGAGGAAGCCCGCCCCCAGGTCCGGCCCGGAGAGCATCTGGCGGGAGTGCCCGCCACCGGACGACATCGTAGGGTGACGAGGAGAAATCACGCCGCGAGCGGCCGTACCTCGAGGGCGGTCGGGAGCGGGACGGGAGCGACCTTGACGTCGACGCGTCCCTCCTGCCTCTTCGCGACGAGGTAGGTGCCGCTCGAAAGCGATCGCCAGGCCCCACGCTCCCCGTCGAACGGCTCGCTCCCGACGATGACCCGGTGGGGTTCGGCGAGGTACGCCATCTCGTAGTATCGACGGGAACGGTCGAAGAGCCCTGTACCGTGGTCGCCGGTCCACTGGCAGAACGCCCAGAGCTCGTCCGGCCCACGAGCGTAAAGGACGTTGAGCCCCGAGAACGGGGGGATCGCCGGTCGTCCCATCCCCTGCCAGACCCTAACCAGGTCCTCGACGGTGTGCACGTAGCCGACCAGCGGATCGCCCGTTTCCTCGATGTTCCGCTCGAGCAGCCAGAACAGGACCTCGCTGTCGTTCACCCCCCGGACCTTGGTCTCGTGAACCCCCAGCATCGGCCGGGTCTCCCGAGGGAACGGGATCGCGCCGTTATGGGCGAACACGACGGAGTGGGTATGGAACGGCTGGGAGTTCGCCAACCCCAGGAGCTCGGGTCGAGGGAGCTCGAGGGGATTGCTCGCGTGCCGCAGGTGCCCGATGACCGACGGGGGTCGGGCCTCTCGCGCCGCTTGGACGAACCGCTCGCGCTCGCCCGGCTCGAACGCCCCTCCCACACCTTTCTCGACGTGCGCGCGGCC
>Ga0187815_10000241_pt1 | contig 27517 bp, 31 predicted proteins | sample NC_S_5_FD_132962 | JGI IMG/M metagenome (GOLD analysis project Ga0187815, IMG submission 132962) | Wetland sediment microbial communities from Neuse River Estuary, North Carolina, USA - ASW-S_5 | ecosystem: Environmental > Aquatic > Freshwater > Wetlands > Sediment | place: USA: North Carolina...
CAGCTGGCCCTCGCGTGGGTGTTGGCCCAAGGGGACGACATCATCCCCATCCCTGGCACCAAGCGAACCAAGTACCTCGAGGAAAACGTTGCGGCCACGGACCTGTCGCTCTCGGCCTCGGACCTGGCCCGGATCGAAGAGGCAATCCCCAAGGGATCGGTTGCCGGGGAACGGTACTCTCCCGAAACGCTGTCGCTCATCGATCGATAACCGACCGCGCCTTAGCGGCGAGACTCCACGGACGGGGGCAGGTCGGACCTCCCCCTTCACGCAGTATCTATCGCGTAAGATGGGAGAGGCTAGCCAGAGCTGGTGCCTTCTGATGCCGGATTACAGAGAACAGCAGTGTGAGCACGCATGCACCCAACCCCCAGAGGAGAAGTATCGATCCCTGTAGAGTGAATGGAGCGCTGAAGGCTCCGTGAGGGGCGGGGACCCAGTAGCCAAATGCGAGGTACGCTCCGACCCCAACGGCTACGAACCCGCACAGGACGGGGGCGCTGGCCATCAGTCCGGGGCTCCTCCAGACTGCCAGCACCATCGAGAGGGCACTCAGCAATGTCGCGATCTCGAGGAGTTGGAGCTGGAACTCCGCACTGGGGGATGGCGGCCCCAGCGATCCCGCCGTGACGGGCCCGCTGAAACTACCTGCTAGGATTCCCATCAATCCAGCGAGGGACGTCGCGGCCATCAAAAGCCGCTGGACCCGAGTCGGCGTCCGCATAGGCTCGAACTGACGAAGAATCGATGAACGATTTACGTCTGTCGAAGAAGAGGTCGGCGGCCTCGGGCCCGTCGGCGAGATGTGTGGCGGGGGCGCCTCTTCTATAGGGGCCCCTTTTCCCTACGCGCAAGTCGGCCGTATCGTCTGGTTCTTCGCGGGCGGCCTGATGTAAGTTCCACCCTTTGGTAGCGTCCCTCTCGCGGCAGGCCGGGCCCTGGGTCGATGTCGCTCTCGGCCGCGTCGCTTGAAGAGAGGCGCCGTTTGCCACCGGAACGGGCCCGACTCCTTGAACGTCGAGCTAGGCCGTCTTGTACGCCCGGATCGAACGAACGTTAGTCGGACGGATAGGGGCCGCCGCCCACTGTCAACACCAATGACCCATATGCCGGCCAGTCCGGCGCTCGAACACTGACATTGAAGTAGCCGTCTCGGTCGTAGCCGAAAACGACGGGAACGTTGGAAGCCACCACTTTGTACCCCCAAGTGGAGGAAAACACTGAACTGATGACGAAGGTCGCTCCCGTCGTGTTTCCCGGGCCGTACGGTTCACACCCGACTCCCCAGCTCAGATTGAAAACGGAGCCCGTACGCACCTCCAAGACGGGCGGAGGGCCGCCGGTAGTAACCAAGAACGGGCACAAGTCCGTAGGTGGGGTAGAATATTGGAAGGCCGCGTTAGTCACGACGACCCAGCCTGCTCCCGGAGCCAGAACTAACAGACCGATCTCAATCGCAGCAACTAGGAAGGCGGCGGCCACGGCCAGCCCCACCCAAAGCTGTCGATGGCGTCGGGTACGTGGCCTGGGGGCGGGGGCCATGAGCGTACAAAGGAGGACTGCCGGATAAGGGTTCCCGGTTTTCCATCGAGGCTGCCGCCGGTTTCGGCGGCATCGGCTGGACGACCACTCCGGTCATCTGATGCCTTCGGACCAGCGCACGTTCCTGGTGCGACGACTTATCGCGTGGGGTGCGTCCGCTCGACGTAGACTAGCACGGGCCTGCCGGTTCGAGAGTCTCTTGTGACCATCGACCAACGGCGGATCCGGGAAGCTATGCTTCGGCCCTCGAGACCTTCACGGGTGGCGTGGCCCGCACGCCAGCGACATTCTACTCCACGTACCGCATCGTGGCACTCGTCGGGTTCACGGTCGTTGTGCTGATCCTTGAAGCGACCGTCGCCACGTCCCCGCTCACTTGGGGCATCGAGTTCATCGTGGTCTTCCTCGTGGTAGGGACCCCCGTGGTGTTGCGGATCCAGTATCGGGTCAAGAGACCGGTTCGGGAGGATGGGAGTGAGTTTCCCAGGCCGACCGGGGGCGATGGCGTGACGGAAACCGAAATCGCAGAGGACCGATCGACCGGCGAGTAGGCCAACTCTAACGTCGACGAGACAGCAGACCATCCTTAGTCGGCTCTCCTGGCGGGCGAACGTTCCAGCTACCGGCCGCCGATGAACCGCCGGACCGTCCGAGGGATGAACTCGTCAATCCCTTGGAGCCGGGCTCCGTCGCGACGTACTAGGAGGGGCAGCACGCCGTCTGAACCGACCCATCGTTCCACGAGGTCTTGGCGCCCGGCCGGTCGGTTCACGTCGACCAGGGCTACTGTTTTTCCCACGCGCTGCGCGATGCCGGAGACCATGTTGACGCATTGGATCTGTTCTGGGGGCAGGTGCCACGCTTGGTCATCCGATGACACGAGTGGAGAGGAGTCTGTGGACCGCGACGCGCCGCGCTTTGCTCCGGACCACCACCCGCCCACGACCGAGCCCGCCATACGTCGGACCATGGAGGTCTCGACGTCCCTCATCGGATCCGCGCCAGGACCCGGCTCTCCCGCCACGAACAAGAGGAGGTCGGTTCCGCCGCCGGCGGTCATCGTACGGGAATCGACCCCACGGGCTTAAGCCCCGCGACGGGGCGGTCGGGCCGGTGCGGAGTCCACCGTTAATCCGGGGAGGTCCCGCTTTTGTCGGCAGCGTTCGCGTCTCGGTCGACCCGACGTCCGTGAACGACTTGGTTGACGATTTCTAGGTCACGGAGGGCGTCGTCCAAAGAATACACCGTAAGGACGCCCTCTTCCGACAGGCGGAGGACACGCCCCTTGCTCCAGATCGAAGGGCGACGATACGTATCCCCGTCGAGGAGCAGTGACGGAGAGATCTCGGCCTCCTCACTCCAAGGTGGAATCGAAGTGGTCGTAGACGATTCGCTCCATTCTGCGCGGGTGACATCAGGGGCCGGGCGCCCGTACGATCGGTCGCCCGCGGGGTCCGCCGGCTTTCCACCCTGCGAAGGATGCAACCGCATGGGCCAACTCGCCTGCCTCGTCATGGGACTTGACTCGGAATCCTCGTCGGGCCCGGCCATAAACGAAGCGATGCCCCCGGCCAGGCCTGTCATCCCCAACGCAAGGAATAGGAAAGTGGGAGATAGATGATCAATTGACCGGCTCGTCCCTTGGACCGCCCACACGACCGCGAGAGCCACGCAGCCGGATCCTGCAAACAGGAGCGGCCACGACTCCGCTAGCTTCGACCGCCAAGTGGGCGGCCGCGCCGGTGGCTGGGATGATCCTTCGCGACGGGCTTCTCTGGACTGCCCGGCGCCGACGCTCATGGACAAACCGTCGCCGCGGAGCACGCACCCACGACCGTCCGGACGCTCAGGATCGTGGGCGCCGCCGCGGTGCCCAGGTTCACGTAGATCTGCAAGGTAATCGCCGCTCCGCCGGCATGGGTTGTCGTGCCGGTCGCCACGTAGGCACGCCCGACGATTGTTCCGGTCGACGTTTGGACAACGATCTCAACAAAGAACGCTTTCGACACGCCGGGAGGTGCGACGGGCTGGGTCAGTGTGAAGGTCACCCGTTCGGAATAGTCTCCCGCGGTCAGCCCGGCAGGGCTCGCGACGATGTACCGATCCCTGCACGCAGCCGCGAGGCACGCAGGTAGAGCCATGGGCGTTCCCGCGAGTCCGATCGCCCCCGCGCGCTGTGTACCCGCGGCTGGTAATGCCGCGAGGGCGGCCGTGGCGAGACGAAGGGCCGTCGCGGTCACGGTGGCGGCGGGCGCCGCCGGTGCCCCGACATGGGTCACTGCGTACTGAGCGGGAGCATGTGGGGTCACCGAGGTAGCGCCGGACGCCACCCCCTGGGAGACCAAGAGAACGACAAGGAGCGTGCCCGAAAGCGCCCACCGTGTCGAGGATCCGAGGAGAGCGCGCAGGGCCGAAGGGCTCCTACTGAAACCGGGAGCGCCCGAGCGCCCGGCCTCGCTCCGAGGTTCCGAGCTCCGTGCGACGGGTTTCATGTACCGAATTGAAGAGGTTTTTGGGGGACGGCTTTCGCCGTCCCCCGGGTAGGCAAATACGGCGGGGCCTAGGGACAGGTCGTCCCGGTGGAACACTGATTGAACACCACCGACACTGAGTTGACGATCGGTGCGGTCGTGGTGCCGAGATCCACGAACAGGAAGACCGGAATCGTTCCAGTCACCGCGCTGGTGGGCATCTCGAAGTAGGCGAAGGCGACTACTGTCGAGGTGGTCGTGACGATGGTGACCGCCATGTCAAAGCCGAGGCCTGAGTTCGCCGTCGACTGGAAAGCGTTCAGCGTGAGCTGCTCGCCATAGTCGCCTGCCGTCGCGGCGGGAGTGGCCGCCCTGAAGTTCTGGGTCGCGCAGGGCAGTGCGCACGTGGCCAGCAGGAACGGAGTCCCGGAAAGGCCCACTCCGCCACCCTGGGTGCCCGCCACCTGGGCGGTCGACATCGCGGCTGAGAGGACGACTAGTTGCTCGGTTGTCACCGTCGCGAGAGCGAATCCGCCCGGATTTCCCGAGGTAACATTCGACGTCTGAGTGGGCAATCCACTCAGCGTGGTGGCGGCCAACGCGTACCCACCTATCATGGCAATCATAGCGGCGATCGTCACAAGGTATACAGTTCGCTGGCGTCGCGTCATGCCGGCTGTCTCTCCGTGCCCCGAGGGGCGATCAGAAATGTGTATGGATGCGTATTTACGTCTTCTGGCACCGGCAATTGACGGTGTTATACGACCGGACCAATCGAGCTTGCGTCACAACTTCAGAGTTAATAGACCGGTCAATTCCTCAGCCCGAGGATGACCGACGGACTGTATCTCGTCGATGCGTACCTTCGCGAGTTCGATGCTCGAGTCGTGGCGGCGTCGACCGACGAGGTCGTTCTCGACCGTACAACGTTCTATCCGGAGGGCGGGGGCCAGCCCGCGGACGTCGGTCGGTTGACGGCCGGTCCCGACCGATCATGGACGGTCACCAGCGTGGCCAAGTCGAAGGAAGGGATACGCCACCGAGTCGACGGCACCCTGCCCTCCGTAGGCCAGGCGGTCCACGGTGAGATCGATTGGGACCGGCGGTACGCCCACATGCGGTATCACACGTGCCTGCACATCCTGAGCGGAGTGGTGTATCACCGGTTCGGGTCCGATATCACCGGCGGCCAGATCTACCTCGACCGGGCCCGGATGGACCTCTCCATCCCCGACTTCGACCGGAACGTGGCCGAACAGGTCGTGGGCGAGGTCAACCGGGTCGTCGACCAGGATTTTCCGATAGCGGTCCGCTTCGTTCCACGCGATGAGCTGGCGAGGAACCCCGGACTAGTGCGGGTCGACGCCCAGCTGGTTCCGGAGGTTGAGGAGCTGCGGGTCATCGACATCCAAGGGTTTGACGCACAGGCGGACGGGGGGACGCACGTCCGTTCGACGGCGGAGGTCGGCGCCGTGGCGCTTCAGAAGATCGAGAACAAGGGGGCTAGGAACAAGCGCTTGTATCTCAGCCTGGGGCCCCCGGTTCGCCGCCCCGCGTGACCTCGGACCGGTCCCAACGGACCCCGAGCCGTTCGCCTAACGAGGTGAGGAGTTTCTCGGAGCGGTCCGCGGTCCACGGGGATGGCTCCGGTGAAATCCCCTCGTCCCAGCCTCGCGGGGCCGGGTGATGGAAGTCCCGTTCGAACTCTTCCCGCCACCCCGAAGGCAGCGGCTGGCCTAGGACCCGGGTCCCCCACGTCGGGGCCAGTCGCGCCGCAACACGGGCAAGTCCGCGGGACACGTTCTCGGGCGCGTACCCACCGCCGCCGGTGAGCAGGAGCCGGCCACCGCACACTTCATGGGAGAGTGAGTGGACGAGGTCGACCGCCCGTTCGTAAGCGGCCGGGGTGTACTGCAAACTTCCGAGCCGGTCGCCAACGTGGGCATCCATCCCGCACTGGACGACGATCAGCTCCGGTCGGTAGTTCCGGACCATGGTAGGAACAATCTGCTCGAACAGAGGGATGAACGCCTCGTCGCCGGTCTCCGGAGGCAGAGGGACGTTCACCTTGAGGCCAGCGCCATCGCCACGGCCGGTCTCGGAGGGGAACCCTGTGCCCGGAAAGATTGTGCGGCCGTCCTGATGGAAGTCGATGTCGAGGAGGCGGCCATCGCCATAGAAGCCGTACATCACCCCGTCCCCATGGTGGACGTCGATGTCGATGTACGCGATCCGACCCAGGGTCGGGGATTCGTCTTGGAGCGCCCGTATCGCGACGGCAAGGTCGTTGAAGATGCAGAACCCACTGGCCCGGCCCGGATGGGCATGGTGCAGCCCCCCGCCGGGATTCAGCGCGTGACGGGCCGGGAAGTCCCGGACCTGGCGGGCGCCGGTCAGCGTTCCTCCGGCCAGCGCCGCGGCCGCTTCGAAGCATCCGGGGAACGAGGGCGTGTCCCCGGCATCCAACGGATGCGAGGAGTGGCTGCGTGCGAGCCGATCAACGAGATCAAGGTACTCCGGCGAATGAAAGCGCCCGAGTTCCTCCCGGTTGGCCGCGGAGACGTTCTCCACCCACTCGGGTGCCCCGGCTTCGGGCACCCCCCCGAAAAATCCGGTGTCGTCCAGGAGCCGGACCGCCATCCACCGGCTCCGTTCTGTGAACGGGTGATCGAAGCCGAAATCGTACTGAAGGAACTTGGGATCCCAGAAGACGCTCAAGGAACAGTCCTGACCCATAGGCGCTCCGCTGCGTGGGTCACGGTATGCCGGACGTTATATCGTGCGGCCTGGCTTGCCGGCGACGGAGGTTCACGATACGCCCGATTTCACGCCGCGAGAGCTCGAGACTCTCCGGGATGTTTGTGATACGATTGTCCCTTCAATCGCATCCTCAGGAAACTCGCGGGCGTTCTACTCGCGCAAGGCCTCCGATATCGGGGTCGACAAGCAGATCCTGGATGTGATCCGACAGCAGCTTGGGCCGCGGCAGACCGGCCAGATCCACCAGCTCCTGCGTTCCTTCGAGAGCCCCGCCCTCAATCTGCTCCTTGACGGACGCCCGGCCCGGTTCAGTCGGTTGAGTCCCGACGCGCGGACCGCATACCTCGGCCGATGGCGCGACAGCCGTCTTGGCCTGAAGCGAAGCGGGTTTCAGACGCTGAAGCGCCTCGCTTGCTTCCTGTACTACGCAGTGCCCGGACCGACCGGACCCAACCCGAACTGGGCCGACATCGGGTACCCAGGGACCTTACCGGAACCGCCCGTCGCTCAGCCTTCCGAGACCCGGATCGATCCCGTCGTGCCGACCTCGGATTTCGAGCTCACGGCGGACGCCTGTGTGATCGGGTCGGGGGCCGGAGGCAGCGTCGCGGCCGAGGAGATCCAACGGGCCGGCTTCTCCGTCGTCGTGCTGGAGGCGGGCGAGCTGCTTACCTCCGACACCGTGGACGCAAGCGAATTCGCCATGACCGGAAGGACGTACGAAGGCGCCGGAACGCTCGCCACGGACGACGTGGCCTTCCAGCTCCTCGCCGGTCACGGCGGAGGCGGCGGCACGTTCGTGAACTGGATGACTTGTCTGCGGCCCCCCGCGCCCGTCCTTCGGGAGTGGGAATCCGGGTTCGGGATCGATGGGTTGACCGGCCCCGAATTCGCCCAAGACGTCGAGCAGGTCTGGCGGACCTTGGAGGTCAACGATCTCGAGAGCCAGCGGAACCCCAACAACGACGCGCTGTGGCGGGGCGCACGGGCACTGGGGTATCGGGAAGGAGTCGACTACCAAACGATATTCCGGAACGCCGTCGGGTGCCGGCAGCGGTGTGATTTCTGCGGGTACGGTTGCTCGTACGCGTGCAAACGCTCGACGGTGCTCAACTATCTGCCGAGCGCCTACCGTGCCGGCGCTCGGTTCCTGTTCCGTACCGGGGCCGATATCATCGAGCTGTCGGGAGGACGCGTCGATGCCGTCCGAGGCCGTTACACGGGACCCGACGGCGCGAGGTGGAACGTGCGGGTCAAATGTCGCGTGGCGGTCGTCGCGGGGGGTGCGATCCACACCCCGACGCTCCTGCAACGTTCCGGGCTCCGGGCGGCACCCATCGGCCGGGGCCTGCGTCTTCACCCGACGACCGCCGTGGCCGGAGAGTTTGCCGACGAGGTTCGGTGCTGGGCCGGCCCGCCGCAGACCGTGGCGGTGACCAAGTTCCTCGACTGGGAGGGAAGCCGACATGGTTTCTGGATGGAAGCGTCGCCGGCGCACCCGGGACTCTTCGCGCTGGCGACGCCCTGGCAGGACGGACGCTCCCACAAGGACTGGATGCTGCAACGGTACCGGCGGTCGACGGGAACGATCGTTCTTCTGAGAGAACGTAGCCGGGGCCGCGTCGGCATCGACTCCCGAGGGGGTCCACGCATCGAGTACGCGTTAACGCCCGAGGACCGCCAAGAGCTCCAGCGGGGAATCCAGGAGACCGGGCGCGTTCTCGCAGCGGCGGGTGCGAAGAGCCTCGTGACGCTCCACAGTCGGCCGGTCGAGGTGCGCGCCGCTGGCGATCGGCTGTCCGAAGGAGAGGTTCAGCAATACCTCGACGGCGTCGCCGACCGGAGCTTGGCCCCTAACCGGTGCATGATGTTCAGTGCCCATCTCATGGGTTCCTGCCCCATGGGAGCGGATTCCCGGGGGAGCGCCGTTCGACCGACAGGCGAGCTGTGGACCGCCGAGAACCTGTTCGTGGCCGATGCGTCCGTCTTCCCCACGGCCCCCGGAGTGAACCCGATGATCACGATCATGTCGATGGCGCGCCGTACATCGCGCTCCGTGATCGGGCGGCTCCGGAGCCGGACCGGCTGACGGGGGGACGCACCTAGGTCTTCACGCCGCGCCAGACCGCCTTGGGTCGTGGGTCGAGGCACCAGGTTTGGCACCTCACACAGAAGGGCACCGTGGGGGGTGGACGTTGAATGTGGTCCGAATCCGGATGAGGACATTTGGGACACGGCATCGGAGCGGTGCCTCCTAGGATCGGCCACGGACTGCGCTTCGGGCAGGCTTCTTCGGGGGCCGGACGTGCCGATAGCGAGGACGGTACTTCCGCTTTCGCCCGCGCCGGCGCTCTAGGCTCTCGGCCAGGCTTTCCGCGCGCTCCACGCTCGTCGTCCTAGCGCCTGGGCCGGGGCATCGGACCCGGCGATTTGGTTGCCCACGCTAGCTCAGACGTACTGCTGGTCGGTGTAGCAGTAGTACCGGTTGTATTGGGGCACGAAGGTCGCAGGCTTTCCACACCTGGGGCAGATGACCGGCGCGGGAGCCCCCATAGCGGGGGCGGGGGGCGCTGCGGCCATGGGCTGCATGGGTTGCTGCATCGGCTGCTGCATCGGCTGGCCGCCGTACGGCATTCCAGGGGTCATCATCGGTGCTGCACCAGGGTAGCCCTGGGGAGGCATCTGCTGCTCGCGCACGGCGTCTCCGAGCTTGATGTAGGCGATGAGGTACAGGATCCCCGCGATCAGGTTCACGGTGATGAGGGACAGGATCGCGAAGATCAGGGTTGGTGTCCTCGCCTGCTCGTACTGCCCTGCGCTCACCGGTTTGTACGAGAACATCCAAATCAGGATCAGGAAAATGAACCCAAGCGCGCCGAAACCGATCCAAACGGCATCGAAGAGGGGAAAGACCAAGCCCACGCTCGTCGCCGCAAGGATCGCTACCACCCCAAATACAAAAAGGAACAACAGCGCGAAGATCAGCTGGAAGATCAATCCCACTAAGATGAGCGTCTTGGCGGTCGACCCTGAGGGCGGGACGTAACTCGGTGCGCCGGGTGTGCCGTACACGCCGAGGCCACGAAGGGAGGGGTATTTTGACCCTTCGGTGAAGCCCCGAATGCGTTCTTGGGCGCCGGTCTCTCCGGATTTTGCGGAGCCCCAGCTCGCGATCCTGCATCGCCCGAAGGCCTAATCCCCGAACGGGGACTGCGCGCGACATGCGAAGCCGGCCGACGCTCTACGGCTACCCGATCAGTCACTACTGCGTCTCCGCGGAGCGGATGCTGGCGTTCAAGCGAATCAAGTTCGACCCGGTCTACGTGTCGTACTATGACAAACGGGAGCTGATCCGGGCCACTGGCCAGGACTACGTTCCTGCACTGACCTGGGACGGGAAGGTCGTCACGTGGGAGGAGATCCCGGACTTCCTAGAGAACCGGCAGCCGGAGCCCACCCTGTATCCCGGCAGGACCCGAGGCCTCGCGAAGACGCTCGAGAACTGGGGTCACCAGGTTCTCGAGGAACGGGTGTGGCGGTACGTCGTCACCCGCGTGCCCCCGCTACTGAGGGACGAGGTGGAGCGATGGGTGTTTGAGGAACTCCAGACTCGCGCCCGCGGACCGTGGTCCGTCCTCGAGGAACGGCGGGAGGAGTTCCGGGTCGACATGGAGAAGCACATTCAGCTCGTCGAGGAGATGCTCCAAGGCCGAGACTGGATCCTCGAAGGTCCTAGCCTGGCGGATTTCGGGGTCTACGGCGGCCTCTCTCCGTTGCTCACCATCGGCGAGGAGATTCCGCGGCGCTTCCCCTGCACACACGCTTGGTCCCAACGGGTCCAAGCGTTGGGGGGCCTGCCGGCTCGGTGGGACGGACTTCCCTCGCTTGTTGTGCCGACCCCTGTCGGTCCGGAGTAGAGATATGACTCCAACGAGCCCCCGGGGCCGGTCACGACGACCCACTGCCGCGCGCGCACGGACGGCCGACGCGGGGCCCGCGCGTCGGGGCCTTGGTTTCTACGGTTACGTCGTTCGCGACGTGATGTCTCGACCCGTGATCACAGTCCGGCCCGAAGCCTCGCTCGAGGTCGCGGCCTCCCTGATGAGCACGCACGGGGTCTCGGGCCTTCCCGTCGTGGACCGGCGCCCCCGGCTGGTAGGGGTGCTGAGCCAGAAGGACATCGTTCGCGTCCTGCACGAGCGCGCGGGGCTCTCCCTCCCTGGGGGCATCTTCGACCTCATCCTCGATTCCACGAAGGCGCGCCGCAGCGACCTGCCACAGGAGTGCCGGACGATCCTGGAGAACACCCGGGTCCGGGTCGCGATGTCGAGCCGGCCCATCACCGTGAACGCGAACGCTTCTCTGGATGAGGCCATTCGGCTCCTCATGGAACACAAGATCAACCGCCTCCCGGTAGTGGAGAACGGTACCCTCGTCGGGATCGTATCCCGGCACGACCTGCTCAGCGGGTTCCTGTAGAGACCGCGCCGCCCCATCGGGTGGGGCGTCCCGGCGCTAGTGCGCCGGCTCCTTCGGCCCCTCGGCCTTGCGTCGGTCGCGCAGCCGGGCGAACAGGTCGGCGTACTCGAGCCCTTTCTGGATCCCCCGTTCCGCGCCCACGGCGGGGTGCTCGGTGAAGTAGTCACGGATCTCCTTCGGGTGGTCGGTCCCCTCGCACGCGACGAGCTCCTCATACAGGGAAGGGAGGGTCGAGGTCCCGGCAAAGCCCTTCGTGAGTTGTTCCCCGTTCGCAAGGAACCATTGCCAGACCACGGGTCTCGACCGGGGGTGGCGGAGCGCCTCGAAGAGCGCCCACGGAATATGGGAGACCACCATCTCGCCGCGACTCGCTCGGTCGAGCGTCGCGGCTACGGCCGCCGGGTCGTCGAAGGACGCCAGCGCCCGGGCCATCTGGGCCTGGGCGGCGTCGTCCCCCTCGCGAAGCCTTTTCCACAGCTCGTCCGCGACGCGGACGCCCTCGACTCGGGCGTAGGAGATGGCCACTGCTTGGCGGATGTCGGGGTTCAGCTGGTCGAACTGGCGGAACTTCGGGGCGAGTTCTGTGGCGAATTCCGGGTCGAGCAGGATCCGGTTCCGGAGGACGAAATCCCGAAGCCGCCGGTCCATGTCGCTTTCACCCGGCTTGGACTCGAGGCCGAGGCGACGCGTCTGCGCAGTATGGAATCGACGATACAGGTCGACGAAAGCGGGATCGTCGTAGAGCGGAAGCACGAGCTGGGAGAGTTGGCTCAGCACACCGTGCACCACGAGAGGATCACTCTCGCCGATGGCGGTCTCCACGAACGACCTCCAGAGATCGAACGTCGCGTCGCCCGAGAGAAGGAACGTGAACAGATCCTCAGTGATCAGCCAGCGCTCGGCGGGGGGCAGGTGCCCGAACTGGCGCAGGATCCGGTCGTAGCTGGGCCCGTCGTAGAGCACCCGATAGAACCCGAGGGCGCCCTCGTTCAGGAAAATGTCCGTGCCCGCGGGGACGTTCAAGGTGACCTCGGGGCCCGTCATCAGAACGCGCACCGCCTTCCCGTCGGTCCGGGCGACCAAGGGCAGCGGCCAGAATTGCCGAGGGTGATCGCCGCTGATGGAAAACCTGCGTTGCTCGAGGTGCAGCCCGTCGGCGCCTCGGTGGACGATCAGCACCGGGTGGCCGGGTCGCTCGACCCACCGTTGCATCAGGTCGGAGATCGGCTGGTGGGCGGCGGCTTCGAGCGCCGCCCAGAGGTCCTCGCTGCGAGCGTTGCCGTACTGAAACTTCACCAGGTAGTCGTGGACCCCCTGACGGAACGCCTCATGGCCGAGGAAACCCTCGAGCATCCGGAGGACGCTCGCCCCCTTGCCATAGCTGATCTCGTCGAAGATCTGGTCAATCTCCTCGGGTGAGTCCACGGGCTGTCGGATGGGATGCGTCGACGCGAGGGAATCGCCGAGGAACGCCCCTGACATCTCCGACAGGAGAAAATCGCTCCAGATGTCCGGATGGTTTCCCAGCTGATACAGCACCTTGTACGACATGAACGAAGCGAAGCTTTCATTCAGCCAGATCTCGTCCCACCACTGCATCGTCACGAGATCCCCGAACCACTGGTGCGCGATCTCGTGCGCGGTGACGATAGAGATGGCTCGCCGGAGGCCGGACGTGGTGCGCTCGTCGACAAGCAGGTACAGCTCCCGGCTGGAGATCGCTCCCCAGTTCTCCATCGCCCCGGCGCCGAACTCGCGCAGGGAGATCAGGTCCAGTTTGGGCAACGGGTAGGGCACGCCGTAGTAGGTCTCGAATTCCCGGAGCACGGGGCGGGTGACCTCCAACGCAAACCGGCCCTTCTCCGCCTCCCCGGGCGGAGTCCACACCGCGACGTGAGTGCCCGGCCCCTCCCCGTGGAGGGCGTCGAACTTTCCTACTGCGAAGAACACGAGATAGGTCGACATCCGGGGGGTCTTCGCGAAGTGGACCCGTTTTCGTCCGTTGACGATGGTCGTCTCGGAAGCCGACGTGTTGAAGATGACCTCGAGGTAAGGGTCCACCGTCAGCTCGACGTCGAAAACGGCCTTCTGGTCCGGCCGGTCCAGGCACGGAAAAACACGCCGCGCCCCCGTGGACTCGAACTGGGTCGCGACCACGTAACCGGGCGGCTGCTGGGAGCGATAGAGCCCGAGCAACGTCCGATCCAAGATCTTGCCGGAAAAGTCCAGCTCGACCTCCCGGGCCCCGTTCGGGATCCCGTCCAGTTGAACCTGTTCGCTGGCTTCGAGCGCCTGGACGGACAACGAGAGGGAGCCCGACACCGCACGGACGATCTCGAGACCTACGGCATTGAGGCGGAGCGTCGGGCTGTCTAACTCCCCGCTCAGACGGACCTTCCCGCGGAAGGTGAGGTTCGGGAAATCGACGTCGATCGAGAGCTTGTATTCCTCGGCTTTCACGCAGCTTCGCCTTGAGGCGAGGCGTAGCGTCGCCCTCTTCAAAAACCCGCCCCCGCCGCTCCCGCCTCGCGGGATAGGCACATTCTGCGTCCGGGACCCGATGTTTATGCCCCGGAGCGCGGTCGGCCCCGCCCACGGATCGGCATGGAAAAGAAGGCTCCCTCCGACGCGTTACCCCACGACCGCATCGAGGCGCTCTCCGACCTAGTGTTCGGGCTCGCACTCTCGATCGGCGCCATCGTCCTCGTGACGCAGACCGCTCCCAAAGACAGTTCCGAGGTGATCTCGAGCCTCATCGAGTTCGGGTTCGCCTTCGTGGTACTGATCCGGGTGTGGACGCGGTACACCAAGATCATGGGGGAGCTGCCCTTTGACACCTCCTTTACACACAATCTCAACCTGCTCCTCCTGTTCCTGGTCTCCATCGAACCCTACCTCTTCTATCTCCTGTTCGGGTCACTGGGCAAGCACCCCACTAACTTGCTGAGCCCCGACTTCACGACAGCGATCTACGCCCTTGACCTGGCCGGTCTGTTCGCGGTCCTCGGCTTGATGACCTATCTTCTCGCTCAGGAAGAGAAGACCCAGCACGTCCCCGAGCTCGTCCGGAATTTCCAGTTCTCGGCGAACGCCCAGATCGTGGCCGCGGCGCTGTTCCTCGTCTCGGCGGACGGCTACTTCTGGCGGATCGCTCCGGCGGGAATCCCTCTTCGCTTCTGGGTCTGGGCCATCGCGCTGCTGGTCGGGTCGGTGGAGCGAGCGTACGTCCGACGTCATCCGATACCCTCCGCAGCCGTTCCCTCGACCCCGCCGCTCCCGGCGACCCCCGCTCCGGGGACGGTGCCAATGGACGCGGCGCGGAATTCAGCTCGGGGCTTCAGGTCGGCAGGTTTCCCTTCGTCAGTCGCTCCAGAACCGCGGTCCAGGCTTCGGTCTGCCAGCGACGCGCCGCGGCCCAGTCCTCGCCTTCGCGCCACCCGTCATGCTCGAGTCGTAGCCGGGTCCGGTTGGGACCCAAAGGCTGGAACCACACCCCGAAGGTTGTGGCAGGGGTGGCTCCGCTCACGGCCGGACCGAGCTCCGAGGGGAGCCGCCAGCCGACCTTGAGAAGGTACTCTTCCTCGAGCCCTACAATCGGTCCGCCGACGGGTTCACGGAGCGGGCGATCTGCGAGGTGACCGGATAGTTGGTAGGTGCCCCCCAGGCGCAGGTCGATCGTAGCGCCTCCGGCCAGCCAGTTCGCCACCTTGGCGGACTCGGTCCAGAGCGCCCACAGGTCTTCGACCCCCATCGGCAGCTCTTCAATCAGCACGAGGGGTTCCGTGGTCATGCCGGCTCCTCGCGCGCCAGCCGGTCGACCCTATTACGGGTTCGCCTGGGTCGCGTGCCCGGCTAATCGTCCTCAGAGCCGAGGATTCGGGCGCACGAAATGCACGGCGTCGGCCGCGGTTGAAAATCGTACGAGCGGTGGGGGACCCGCTCGACCGGCGGCGCCTCGCCCTCTGCGATCGGGATCCCGAGCTTGCCACTCACGATCGTCCTCACGATGTCCCCATCGGCCGTGCATCGGGCGCACAGGTCGAACTCGACGGGGGAAGACGGAGACTCCGTCGGCGATTGCGTCCGGAATCGAGGCATGGTAGCCCCCCACCGGTTCACGACTACAAGAGATTCGGGGGGGTCGAGGCCGCTCGCCCCGCCTCAGCGGAACGGAATGGCACCCAGGCCACGTGGGGGAGACCCTTCCACTGCCGTTTCATACCCGCTCCGCTCTCTCCGGCCACCATGATCGAACCCGGAACCCAAGCCCCTGATTTCGACGCGCCCACATCGAAGGGTCAGAACCTCAGCCTCGCGTCCCTGCGGGGCAAACCCGTGATTCTTTTCTTTTATCCCAAAGCCTTCACGTCGGGATGCGCCATGGAAACCCGGACCTTCGGCCAGCTTTACCCCAAGCTCTCGGCCAAGGGTGTGGAGGTCGTCGGCGTGAGCGTCGATGACGTAGCGAAACAGACCGCCTTCGCCACCGACTGCGAGGCCAACTTTCCCCTCGTGGCCGACCATGACAAGGAGATCGCCAAGAGTTACGGCGTACTCGGGACCTTCGGACTGGCCAAGCGGGTCACCTTCTACATCGACCCGAACGGAAAGGTGTCGGACGTCGTAGAGTCGATACGACCGGGCCCCCACACCGAGAAGGCCGTCGACAAGTACCTCCAAGGCATGCAGGCGAAGCCGTAGGCTCCCCGGCCCTGCCCGGTCCGGTACGACGGCCCTAGTACGTTCCGACGACCACGGCCAGGAAGATCACGGCCGCGCTCGCCACGGCGGAAGCGGCGCCTAACGCGGCGTTCCAGCGGCGGAGCCCCTGGAGCTGGTCCTCGGTCGCCCCGGCCTTCCGCAACCGGCGGATCCGGGGCCCGACCACGAAGCTGTGACTTCCGGCCGTCAGAAGAACGACCGCGACTGCGAGGAATTTGGCCATGAGCCACTGACCCTGCGGCGTCGCCATCCAGTCGCCGGGCGGGAGGTACCAGGTCAGGTTGAGCCCGCCGGTAAGAATCGTGATCGCGAGCGCAGGCCACATGATCCAGCTGAGCGCGCGCGCGATCGCGCCGGTCTGTTCCGCGACGCGGGCGTCGCCGGGCGGTGCCGTGCGCGCCAGCGCGGCCACCACGATGCCCAGCGCGAAGGTGCCTCCCACCCAAATGCAGGCGCCAAGGACGTGGATTCCGAGGACGACCGTTTCCCAAGGGATCATCGATTCTACGCCCTCGGCTCCGTAAGAATGTCAGTCTCCGGCCGGAGGGCGACGGCTGGAGGAAGATATGCGTTTAGTTGCCGCCGGCGGCAGCGGGGGTGGGCCGCCGAAGCGTCGAGGGCCGTACGCCTCCGAACCCAATGTACAGCAGGAACACACCGATGAATTCGGCGTAGTACAAGGTCACAGGGATCGAAACGATGTATAGACCCCCCGCGGCGCTGATGACCAGGATGCCGGCCGCGATGAAGGCCAGCCGCCATACCCGCTTGCGGTAGACGCCGAGGAGGGCGAGCCCCGCCATCAGGGTCGCCGCCGGCACCGTCAGGGCCGTGGAACTCAGGACGATCCCCAGCGACGGGTTTCCCGTGACCACTCCCTGGCTCAGGACCGAGCCGCTAACCGGGTCGACGAGGCAGAAGTACCCCACCACTGCGGTGGCCACCCCGACATAGGCCATGTAGACTCGCCGCCACTTGGCCGGGAGTCCGTTCTCCGCCGACCCAAACGAAAGAAGCCCCACCAGCAATGCCACGAGGAAGAAGTATGAGCCCAGCAGCGCGCTCGTCCAATAGCCCGCGTAGAACACGACCTCCTCAATGAGGGTAAAGAACACGAGGAACAGCCCGATCGACCAGTAGAGGTGGGCCCGGGCCCCCTGCGCACGGAATCGGCGCCACTCCACCACCCCGAGGAGCGCCGCGAGGAGGCCCAACACTCCGAGGGAGATCAGGATGAGAGTCCGGACGGGGTCCATCTGCCGCGGCCGACTACATTCGGTGCCTTATCTGTCCCGTACTAACAGTTCGAGTCGTCGTCAGACCCCAGCGGTCGGGCTTCGCCCCCGGTCCACGACGAGGCGTTGTCGCCCCACCCGGCAAAGGCAATGACCTCGGTCGAGTCCGCCGCAGCCATGACGGCCCGACGGCCCCGCCCGCCCTCCGTCGGCGCTCCGGGCGGCCGGCGACGCTGGAGGCTCCGGCGGGCTTCCGGCTCCGACTGGAAAGTCCTCGTGGACCATCGTCACCGGATGTTCGCCGAACTCGGAGGACGAACTCCTCGCCAGCTGGCCGTCCACGACGGACTGTACAAGCGCTGGATGCTGCCGCGCCTCAATTCGGGCGAACTGGTCGAACTCCTCATCGAGGCGCCGGGCACCGGGGTCGTGGCGAGTGGGGGCATCTGGTTCCGGCCGGAGCAGCCTCGACCGGAGGCGGCGCAGCTCGACATCCCGTACCTTCTTTCCATGTACACCGAGCCCGAGTTCAGGGGTCAAGGTCTCGCCGGGCGCATCGTCCGCGAGGCGGTGCGGATCTGCCGTGCCCAGGGGTACGGTCGGGTCGTCCTGCACGCCGCCCCGCCAGGGCGCCGTCTGTACCGAAGGGCAGGATTCGAGCGGACCTGGGAGATGCGTCTCGCCCTGCGCCGCTGAACAGAACGGCGAGGCCGGCACGACCTTCTTTCAGGGGTCGGAAGGGCTCTCGCCTCAGTACAGCGGGGGGGGCGGCGGGGGCGGCGCGGACGGCGGGCTGGCCATCGACGGCGCCATCGCGAACGCGGGCCTCTGGCGCACCTGGGACTGGGCGCTGGACGCCCCGACCAGGATCAGGATCTGCCCGACGATGCTCAGGAAGGGAATGATGAGCATGACGGCTCCGATTTTGAACAGAGAGTTCCCATACCGATCCCCGAGGCGCCAGATCGCGACCAACGTGCCGATGTAGCCGATCAGGAGCACAACCAGGCCGACGAAGAGGAGGGCCAGTCCCCCCAGCAAGACTCCGAGGGAGACGCAGGATGTCGGAATGGTGGTCCCGGCACCGACGCAGGACAGCAGCTGGAGGAGACCGACCAGAACGGCGACTAACGCCAGCCACACCATAACGAGGCCGATGATGACCAGAAGTGCCCACGTTGGGGACGAAGAGAACCTCGCGTCTATTCCGCGGAGCGCGATGAAACCATCCCGATAGAACCAAAACGAGACCATCGACAGTGCGAGACCGATCAGGGCGACTCCGAGGACGAGATAGAGCGCGGTGGCGGTGAACGGCAAGGTCGAACCGGACGCCGGAATGGAGATGGTGAAGTGCCCGGAAGACGAAAGCGCGAGGGGAACGGCCACGCCGAGGGCCGAGCCCACAACCGAGATTAGCGCCCCGGTCCACACTTTCGAGAGCGCCGCGAGGTCGGCCTCGCGAGCATCCCGGACCGGGCCGCCCTGCGGGCCCCATCCCCTCTGCGGGCTCCACGTTGGCGCTCCGACGGGGGGGTACGGGCCCGTCATCATCGAGGGGAACGAATCGTCTGATTTAGATGCCTCGGTCCCGGACGCAGGCCCAGAAGACCAACGAACCTCGTTGCCATGCCCCCACCGCTCCGAAATCTCCTCCGGGGCTTCAAGAGAGCGGAGGAACGTCCGAGGAAAGGCCCACAATGCGCACGGCTACGCATCCTGTAGTCCCCCGGAAAGAGCGTTGATATAGTGCGACGGAGCATATCATCGGGGTGAGGAGCGCGGCGGCTCCCTTTCTGCGCGCGCCCTCGTGGGGGAAAATTGACGTTTGTAGCCTTGTCGGCTCCAGCACTCGCCCCGATTCAGGAGTTCAAGACCTCCGTCGCAGCGGTCGCGGTCGCGATAGTGTCCGACGACGGGCGGATGCTGCAGAGTGCGCTGCCGTCGGGGGTATCCGATGAGTCGTTCGCGGTCATGTCCGCGACGATCGTCGGCGCCGCCGCAACGGTCAGCAGCGACCTCAAGCAAACGCCCCCGGATCACATCATCATCCGCGGGAACGACTTCATCATGATCCTCGCACGCTTTGACTCGGGATCGCTGTTGGTCACCGTTGTCGGGGCCACTGCCGACCCCGACCTGCTTCTGCATCGCCTCGACGAGTTCATCCTGGCGCAGCGGGCGACCCCGCCCTCGCCGGGGTAACCCTCTTGTCCCTCCCGGCGTGAGCGGGAGGCGTGCACGAATCTTCGAACGAGGTTCTGATCCTCGGCGCGGGCGCGGCCGGACTGGCGTGCGGGGAGCGGCTGCACCGGCTCGGGGTTCCATTCACTATCCTGGAGGCCCGCGATCGGATCGGAGGACGGGCTCTCACCGACTACTCCCTCGCGCCCGGTTTACCGGTCGAGCTCGGCGCTCAGATGGTGCATGGACGGCACGTCGTTACGCATCAGTGGGCGCACGAGCTCGGCCTCACAACCCGCAGCTGGCCCGTCTCGCAACGCGCGCTCTTTTCGGTGAATCGTCGACTGTGTCGATTTCCTTGGCTGGCCCTCCCCGGGTACCCGGGTTTCGGGCTCCGTGCGTTCTACCAGGGCTCGCGCGCCCTTCCCCAGAAACTGCGCGCGATGCCCCCGCCCGACAGCTCCCTTGCGGCGTTTCTCGAGCAGCAGGCCCCCGCCCTGGCCGCGCGGCGCCTCGTCGAGCTCCTACATGCGCACGTGTACGCCGCGGATCCGGACGAGATCGGGGTTCTTGGGCCGGCCGAGGAGGAGCGGAGGGCGGGCGAGGAGTTTGGCTATCGGAACTTCCGGCTCAACGAGGGCTACACCGAGCTGTTCCAGCGTCGGTCGGCTCCGTTCCGCGACCGTATCAGAACGGGTGTCCGTATCACGGCGGTGCGTTACTCGGACAACGGCGTGAAGGTTGAAACGCAGCAAGACGAGCACAGCGGACCGATCGTCTTCGATGGACGCGTCGCCGTCGTCACGTTCCCACTGGGCGTTCTGAAGTCCGAGGCCATCGCCTTCGACCCGCCGCTCCCTCCATCCAAACGCCGCGCGATCCAACGCATCGCCTTTGGGATGGGCTACGCGCTGCAGCTCCGGATGACGGGCGGGAACCTTACGGATCGCTTCGGAGACTTTTCACTCGTCTGGGCCGGTGGCGCCACGACCTTCCACCGCCCCGGTGTTCTACGCCGCTCCGCTCCGCAGGTGGTCACCGCCTTCACCGTCGGTAAAGAGGCGGCGCGGCGAGCGGCGACGAGCCCTCAAGAGCGCATCGACGCGACCCTGGAGGAATTCTCCTCGGCCCTCCCGGAGCAGGCTCGGGTCGGGGACGTAGCTCAGGCCTCCGTACAACTATGGCCCGAGGATCCGTTCGCTCGCGGGGCCTATTCGTTCCTTCCCCCCGACGTCGAACCGGCCGAGCGACAGACCCTTGCGGAACCGATCGATAACTTGCTGTTCTTCGCCGGAGAGGCGACGAACTGGCAAGGTGAATCGGCGACGATCCACGGCGCCATCGAGACCGGGTATCGAGCGGCCGAGGAAGTCCGAGCGGCCCTTGCCGCTTCACTCCGCCGGCCCCCGCCGGGCGAGGAGCCCCGCCTCGGGGTGAACTCTCTCTCCAGCGAGGCAGGTTAGAGCCAAGTAGGGCGGTGGGTACCACCTTCCTCTGCGCCGCGAGGCGACTCCCGGAGGCTCATTCCTTGTGACCGCTGCCGTCGAAGTCGAGAAGCTGATCAAGAACTACGGCGCCGTCCGGGCCGTCGACGGGATCGACTTCACGATCCAGACCGGGGAAGTATTCGCTTTCCTCGGGCCGAACGGAGCGGGCAAGACCACTACGGTCGAGATCCTTGAGGGGATCCGACCGACCACATCGGGTCAGGTCCTCGTACTCGGGAAAGACCCTTGGAAACACGGTCGCGAGCTGCAGCAGAGGATCGGCGTGATCCCGCAGGACTTCCATTTCTTTCCCAAGCTCAACCCCCGGGAGGCGATCGACCTCTATTCGAATCTCTTCGGGGTCCCTTCGCACGCGAGCGAGCTCCTTGAGCGCGTCGAGCTCTCCGACAAGGCCGACGCCCTGTTCGAAAACCTCTCGGGAGGCCAGAAGCAGAAGCTCGGCCTCGCGCTGGCGTTGGTCAACGACCCGCAGCTCTACTTTCTAGACGAGCCCACGACGGGGTTGGACCCGATGGCCCGGCGCGCCATTTGGGCGGTGATCCGCGGACTGAAGGCCAACGGTCGGACCGTGTTTCTGACGACCCACTACCTCGAGGAAGCCCAGGTCCTCGCGGACCGGATCGCCATCATCCACCTCGGTCACATCATCGCGACGGGAACCCCCTCCGATATCATCCGACGATTCGGTCGACCCGAGCGCCTCCGCATCATCGGAGATCCGGCCCTTGCCGACCCTCTCCGGCGGCAGGTCGGCCTACCCGTCGACGTGCAGGATGGTGCCATCTCCGTCGAACTGCACGCCAAGGGCGACGCGCTACGAATCCTCAGTTGGGTAGAGTCCTCCGGGTACTCGTACAGCAGTTTCAGCACCGCCCAAGACACCCTCGAGGACGTGTTCATACGACTCGTCGGTGGCACCGATCACGCCGCGCTCGACTTGGCGCCGGAGGGGGACGCGGCATGAATGGGCGCCGGGTTCGTTCGTATTTCATCGCCTTCGCGAAAGGCTATATCCGGAACCCCATCGGGCTCTTTTTCACGCTGGTCTTCCCGATCATCCTGATCCTGATCTTCGGGGCCGTCTTCGCCAACACCGGGTCGTCCGCCGTCACCCTGTATGTGGAAAATCTGGATCACAATTCGCCCGCCAGCGTGGCCTTCCTCGGCGCATTGAACGGTACCGGGGCCATTCAGGTCCACGTCATCCCGCCGGACTCGGGCAACCTCTCGGCCTATCTCGCGCGTAACAGCGAGACGGCCGGTCTCGTCATCCCGGCCGGATTCCAAGCCGCGCTCGTCAGCAAGACGCTCGTGAAGGTGATCGTGTTCACGAACCCGGCCGCCGCGTCCCAGACGGGGATCGTGATCGGTGCGCTGAACGGCGTCGAGAGCGCGTTCGACCTGAAAGCGGCCGGGGGGTCCGTCGTCATCTCCTCCTCCTACCTGAATGTGGGGAGTCAGATCTTCACGTACATCGATTACCTGATCCCGGGCCTCATCGGGTTCTCGATCCTGACCAGTCCGATGTTCTCGATGGTCAACATCAGCTCCACCTGGAAGCGGGACAAGCTGTTCCGCCAGCTCTCCCTCACCCCGCTCACCCGGTCCGAATGGCTAACGGCGGCAATGATCTGGTACATTCTGCTCGCCATCATCGCGGCCTTTGTGATGATCCTCGTGGGTCGCTCGGTGTTCGGCGCCCACGTCTCCGTGGTCCCGTGGATGTTCCCCTTCCTCATCGCCGGACCGGTCCTCTTCGTGTCGGTGGGCCTGATCGCCGGGTCCGTCTCGAAGACCCCGGAGACCGCCGCGGTGATCGGCAACGTGATTCTCTTCCCGATGATGTTCCTCTCGGGAACGTTCTTCCCGGTCTCCAGCTTCCCGCCCTACTTGCAGACGGTGGCCCATGTTCTCCCGCTCTACTACGTGATCGATGGGCTCAACGACGGGATCCTCTTCAGCAACGGCGCGGGAGCCCTACGGGACCTGATCATCGTGGCGGGGGTCGCTATCGTCCTTTTCGTCGCGGCGGTCTCGGTCTTCAGCTGGCGCGAGGACTGACGCCGCGCCCCCTGTTCTCGCAGGGTTTCGGCGAACGTTTAAGGGCGGGGGGGTTTGTCCCTCCTCGAGGTTACCCATGACCGTTGATTTTGGTTACAAGCGGGCGCCGTCCTTCCGAGTGGCCACCCTCTCGCGTACGGGCGCCTGGGACGAGAAGAAGCTCCGGGGACAGTTCAAGACCCTCATGGAGTGGGCCCGGAAGAATCACCTCCGAACGGGGCACTGGCTGTTCTTCGAGCCGGACATGAGGACCTTCATCGCCGGGGTCGAGGTCCGGGGCAAGGCGAAGGGAAGCGGACGGATCCGCCTCCGGACGGTCCCCGCCTCGACGGTCGCGAGCGTGATCTTCGACCCCGACGTGGTCTCTCCGCGGGTGGTCTACCACGGGTTGAACGACTGGCTGCGATGGCAGAAGAAAGAGAAGGCGATCAAGAAGGCCCTCTCTTACCGCGAAGTGTACTCCGGCGATCCGTGGTCCGGACCCAAGGTCTGGGCCCATACGGAGATCCAGGTCGTCGTCAAGAAGTAAGCCGCCGGAGCCTCGCCGCGGGCGGGACCGCCGGGCGGTTCAGGGGGGAGTGGCCGGAACTCCTCCTAGGCGAACAGCTCTTCGAGAGGGTTCTCCATCTCTTTGACCTCGCGGATGCGGACCCCCTTCGCCATGAGCTCCGCCACGAGCTTCGGAACCTCCTCGGGCCCGGCCAGCTCCTGCAGGTAGTAGTCCCCCTTCCGGTCGGAACTGGAGAGCACCCCCTCGGCCCCCTCCGCACGGATCCCGATGATGTACTTCGTCGGTCGGAGGTCGCTCAGGAGACCGAAGTATCCGACCTTCCCATCCCGGAGCGCCAGCACGTACTTCCCTATCTCCTTCGCTTCGAACAGGTTGTGCGAGGAGTAGAGCACGAGGTCGTCCTTGCTCAATCCGAGCACGAGATCCCGGATCTCCCGGGCCAGCTTCGGGTCGAGGTTGGTCGTCGGTTCGTCGAGCAGGTAGATGCTCCGTTCCTGCAGAAACACGCGGGCAATGGAGACCCGTTTCTTCTGGCCCTGACTCAGCTCGGAAAAGAACCGAGACCGGAGCTCCCCGATTCCCAGCAGCCCGATGACCTTCTCTACCGCCGGATCCGTCGCGCCTTCCACCGTGGCGTAGAACCGCAAGGCCTCCTCCACCCGGAGTCCATCGGGAATCCCGTCGATGTGAGACAGGTACTGGAGCCGGGTGCGCGCCTCGTGGCGCGCGATGTCGATCCCGTCGATCTTCACGGCCCCGGAGTACGGCTCGAGGATCCCGGCGACGGTTCGGAACAGGGTCGTCTTGCCGGCCCCGTTGGGCCCGAGCACCACGTAGATCGCTGGCTCCTCGACGACGAACGAGACGTCCTCGAGGACCTTGTGACCGTGATATCCCGAACTCACGCCGCGAAGCTCGATCCGATGACCCCCGCGTCGGTCAGGAGGCTCGGCGGAGGGAGACAGGGGAGCAGAGCTCGACAACATCGATGCCCTCAGTTCACAGCGGAGACAGGAAGCGTTCTCGCCCCATGAGTCGCGCAGACATTGCCAGGAGAGCCACCACTGCCGCGATGATCGCGAGGGAAGCGCCCACGGTGATGTAGTAGTAGTCCACGGTAGGAGCGCTCTCGGCCGCAATCAGGACGAATATCGTCGGCGCAACGCCAAACATGGGCGCAATGCCCAGCGGGCTGTTGATTCCGGCCCGTGGGGTGGAGATCGAGGACCAGATCATTCCCACCGTGGACGTGAACAGTGCCCCGGCAAAGCTCATCGGCACGGTGTAGAGCGCAATCGCCTTCAGCAGGTCCGTGGTCAAGGGTACACCCCGGGCCGAGGCGGCGCCCAGTCCCACGAGCAGCGCCAGCCCGAGGATGATGGCTGACATCGCGGCGGTGGCGAGCAGGCCATTCGTGAAGAGACCCCGAGGACGAACCCCGTAGGCGATCAGGTACTCGAACACGCCCTTGGTCCGGTCGCTTGTAAAAGTCATGAGGCCCCCCATCGACCCGAGCACGGCGAACAGGGGAATCTCCAACGGGAACGTCATCGAGAACGCCGTCCCGCCGTGCTTGGTTGCCACGAGAAGGATGAGGGAGAGCAGGAGCGCCAGGCCCGTCCCGATGGCGAGGTAACGCCAGCCGATTACGATGGTGCGTCGGATGGTCGTTCCCGCGAGCGCGAAACTCTCTGAAGTTGCACGGCGCGCGGACTCTGCCGGCATCGACCGAGACCTACTTGTCGGCGTCTTTAAGGGATTCTCCCGGACGCCCGACGCCTTGTGATCTTGCCTCGCCGAGGGGAACAAACTTGAACTAGAGGAGGGTGCCCCTCCTCGAGGTTCCATGAGCGCTACGGCCCCCTCTCCCGTCACGCACGCCGTTCACGGACGGGTCCGGTCGCTCCACCGGAAGCCGGAAACTCGATCCGAGCATGGTCTGCCGAAGCCCGTTGTCCCGGAGATACGCATCGTTCCGGGCGGCGTCGAGGGGGACTTCAACCGCTACCGCCACGAGGACCAGCAGGACGAGCCGACGCAGGCGGTCCTGCTGATGCCGGTCGAGATGATCCGGCGCCTCAATGGCGAGGGCTGGCCGATCCGCGAGGGAGACATCGGCGAGAACGTCACGACGGAGGGGATCCCCTATGGGGAGTTCCACCCCGGCGACCGGTTCCGGGTCGGCGACGCCGTCCTCGAGGTCTCCAAACCGTGCACGCCGTGCACGAACCTCGAGTTGCTCCCGTACGTCGGCGCGGCGAAGGGTCCCATCTTCCTCAAGACGATGCTCGGCCGGCGCGGCTGGTACGCCTCCGTAGTGAAGGAAGGAACGATCCGCACCGGCGATACGATCGAGCGAGCCTGAACCTTTCCCGCGCTGTCGAACGCTCGCCCCGCTCCAGCGGGGGGTTTTTGAACCCGGTCGTACGAGGCACTGTCCATGGCGCCCAACCTGCGGCTCAGCCTGACGATCTTCGCCATCGGGTTCCTCATCGAAGCCGGGGTCAACGCGTACGATATTCTGACCGGTTCCTCCAAAGGTACCACCGGCGAGGTGCTGTTCGTCATCGGGATCATCGCCACCCTGATGGGAATGCTCTTCCTCACGCTCGGCCGGCATGAATGGAACGAGATTCATCGGCAGCGGGTCCACCACGCCCACCTGACCTTTCTGGTGACCGTCCTCCTCGCCGTTGCGGCCGCCGGCCCCGTCGCGTACTACGCGTACATGTCCGGGCTGGCCATCCCTAGCTGGCTCGCGTACGAAGTCGGCGCGGCGGTCGCGGCGTCGTTGTTCTTCTCGTTCGTCCTGTACGCGATCATCGTCTACCATCTGCTCGGCAGGGCCGGCCGGGTCATCCTCCTCCTGGCCCTCGTCGCCGCGGTTCCGGTCGTCGGAGTCGTGGGCTATCACATCGCCGGCGGCCTCCCTACCTACCTGGTGACCGTTCGATCGAGCCCAGCGAAGCTCGCTGCCCTGATCGAGCCGGTCGCTACCTACCTCTCGTACATGTTCCTCGCGTACGCGCTCTTCGCCGTCGCCTTCCTCGACGCGCACCGACGCGTCGCTCGGGGACTGGAGCCCCCTACCGTCGGCGAACTACCTCCCTCAGTCCCGCCTCGCCCATCCTGAGGAAAGGGCGGGCGCCGGCGGGCAGTCAGCTTTTACCACGCGGCGCCTGCGGGCCGGGATGCGCGTCGACGAGATCAGCGAGTCTCCGATTCTCTCCCTGATCGACCGCATTTTCGAGCAACGCCAACGCGGCGCCACCATCCTCGGTTTGCACATCGGGGAGCCCGACTTCGACACCCCCGCGGGGATCCGGGCCGCCGCCGCCCGTGCGATGGACGAGGGCCTGACCCACTACGGACCGGCCCAGGGAATGCTCGACCTCCGTGAGGCGATCGCCGCGAGACTCCATCGGGTGCATGCGATCCCTGCCACCGCCAGCGACGTCGTGGTGATGCCGGGCAAGCTCGCGATCTACGCGAGCCTCCTCTCCACCACCGACCCGGGCGATGAGGTCCTGCTTCCGGACCCGACGTACCTGTTCGAGCAACCGGTGCAGCTCGTCGGCGCGCGCCCGGTCTACTTTCCGCTGCGGGAGGACTTCTCCTTCGATCCGAAGGCGCTCGAGAAAGCGATCACCCCGCGGAGCCGGGTACTGATCCTCACCTCCCCTTCGAACCCCACCGGTCGTCTTCTTTCCCGGGACGAGGTCCGTGATGCGCTGAGGATCGCCCAGGACCACGACCTCACCGTCTTGAGCGACGAAACGTACGAGTCCCTCGTCTACGAGGGGCCGCACGTCGCGCCGGCCAGCCTACCCGAGGGCGCTGGGCGGGTCGTGACGATCGGGAGCTTCTCCAAGATGTTCGCGATGACCGGCTGGCGAGCCGGCTACGCCGTCGCTCCACCGGCCCTCCGGACTCGCCTCGTAAAGGTCGTTGAACACACCCTGACCTGCGTCCCTCCCTTCATCCAGCGCGCCTGCCTCTGGGGGCTCGAGAACGCCGAACCGGACGTCGTACGGTTCCGGGAGG
>Ga0187815_10000242_pt1 | contig 27508 bp, 25 predicted proteins | sample NC_S_5_FD_132962 | JGI IMG/M metagenome (GOLD analysis project Ga0187815, IMG submission 132962) | Wetland sediment microbial communities from Neuse River Estuary, North Carolina, USA - ASW-S_5 | ecosystem: Environmental > Aquatic > Freshwater > Wetlands > Sediment | place: USA: North Carolina...
CGACCTGTTCGGCCGCCTCGGTGGTGAGGAGTTCGGCATCCTGCTGGTGGATTGCGCGCGCGAACAGGGCCTGGCGATAGCCGAACGCATCCGCGCGGCCATCGAGGCCGCCGCGGTGGAGCGCAGCGGCGTGGTCGTGACGGTTTCCACCAGTATCGGCCTGGCCTTCACCGACAGCATCGGCCACGACCTGCATCGCCTTTGCAGCGAGGCCGATGCCGCGCTGTACCGCGCCAAGCACGGGGGGCGAAACCGCGTGATGGCTGGCGTCGAAGATCTCGCGACGGCTTGAGGCATGTACTTGGCGCGATGCGGACGGAGTGCCGTGTGGCCGCGCATGGAGGTGTGCATTGGCACGGTGCGTGCTTTCGACAAACGCGAGCCTGGGCGGTTGCAATCGTGCCTGCCCGTCTCGCCATCGCCAGGCCATGGCGCCACCCGGACTTGTCCTACCATCGCGCAATGCCGACCATCACCCTGCCATCCTTGGACGACACCCTCCGCGGCAGCCTGAGCTGCGTGGGACTGGGTATGACCCTGGGCTCCCACCTCACCCCGCTGGCGCGCAGCCATATCGCGCAGGCGGACGTGGTGTTTGCGGCACTTTCCGACGCTGTTGCGGAAGAGTGGCTCAAACGCATGCACCCGGACGTGCGCAGCCTGCAGCCCTACTACGCCGAGGGCAAGCCGCGCATGAAGACCTACCGCGAATGGGTGGCGCTGATGATGGACGAGTTGCGTGCCGGCAAGCGGGTGTGTGGTGTGTTCTACGGCCACCCCGGCATCTTCGCGTGGTCGCCGCACAAGGTCATCGAGCAGGCCCGTGCAGAAGGCTACGAAGCGCACATGGAGCCGGGCATCTCCGCCGAGGACTGCCTGTATGCCGATCTCGGCTTCGATCCCGGCCGCTACGGTTGCCAGCACTTCGAGGCCAGCCAGCTGCTGTATTGCGAGCGGCGCGTCGACCCCGCCGGCTACCTGGTGCTGTGGCAGGTGGGCGTGGTCGGCAACCGCTCCGTGGGGCGTTTCGATACCGGGCCGGCGTACCGCGCGCTCTTGGTGGAACGGCTGGGGCAGGACTATCCGCCGGACCACGAGGTCATCATCTATCGCGGCGCCACGCTGCCCATCGAGCGGTCGCGTATCCAGCGCATTACCCTGCGCGAGCTGGCCGGAGTGCCGTTGACCGCCGAGGAAACCGTGGTGCTGCCGCCGGCTGTGACCTTGCGGCCGAACCGTGCCATGCTTGAGCGGCTGCAGGCGCTGGATACGAAGGAACAGGAAGGGGCGGTAGCCTGAAGCGGGACGGTGCGGCACGCCGGTGCCGCCCGAACATGGGAAGCAGGGGGCAACATGGCTAATACGATCGAGTTGCTGGAAGCCATCGGCAGCGACGCGTCGCTGCGTTATGCGCAGGCCGATGAGTTGAAGGGTGTGCTAGAGCAGGCGCAGGCGAGTGTTGAACTCACGGAGGCGGTGGCTCAGGGTGATGGCGCACCGCTGCGAAAGGAGCTGAAGCTCCAGCAAACGACGCAAGTACAGCAGACGCACACGCCGGGTCATGATGATGACGAAGACGAATGTGATCCTCCCAAGCCGGAGCGTCGCGAACCCGACAAGGCACCACCGCACCCGCCTGCCAAGAAGCCCCATTAAGCCGAAGCCTAGCAGGTGAAGCAGCATGCTTCGGCGATCGAACAGTTTGGGACGATGGGTTGCAGGCGCGACTCTCGCAGGCTGCCTGTGCTTGCAGGCAGCTCATGCCGCCACCCTCATCGCCGATCCGGACGCTTTGCTCAAAAAGACCTGGGATCTGCAAGTCACGGATCACTCACGTTCCTTGCAATTGCTGGCTCAGCTGAATCAGCACGCTGCCAGTCTGACAGCGGATCAGCAATGGCACCTGCGCCTTCTCAACGCGTGGGAGGCCAAGTACGAAAGCGACTATGACAAGTCGGAAGCGCTGCTCAAGGACATCGCCCTGCATTCCGGCAATCCGCAATTGGCGGATCGCGCTTCCGCCATGCTCTTGAGCCAGTATGGAATTACCCGGCATTACACCAAAGCGTTCGATTTGGCAGACCGCCTTGCGGCACGGCTGCCGCAAGTTACGGATACCAAGACCCGCTATTCGCTGTTGCTGAATCTGTCACAAGCGATGGGTTTGGCTGGTCAGACAGATTTGGCCGTGCGCTATGCACACATGGCGATGACAGCCGATACAGCCGCAGACAGTCAATGTTATGCGGCTGCCATCCTGGTTGAAGTACTCTTCAATGGCAACAGGCTCAAGCCTGACAGCCCTGAGTTACAGCAGGCGTTCGAGGCTTGCCCGATAACCACGGAGCCGCTCTACAACACGGGTATTGCTGTCAACTTGGCTGATCTGTATGCGCATGGAGGGCAGCCGCGCAAGGCGTTGGCCCTGCTCGGCCGGATCCAGCCACGCGTGGATGCCTCTGGCTACGTCTCCAACAAGCTGACCATGCTGGAGATCCAAGCGTGGGCGTTGGCCGCTTTGGGTGAGGATGATTCCGCCCGGAAGGCGGCGCTTGCGGTCATCGCAGCGGGGCCATCGAGTGATTTCGACTTGTGGCTGAAAGACGTCTACGAGGTGCTATATCGCATCGAAAAAAAGCAGGGCAATGCTGTCGCCGCGCTCGATTACTACGAGAAGTTCGCTGCGCTGGACAAAGCCTATCTGGACGATATCAATGCGCGCACGATGGCCTACGAGGCGGTGCAGCAGCACGTGCTGGCGCAGAAGCTGGAGACGGAGCAGCTGAGCAAGCAGAACACGCTGCTACGCATGCAGCAGACGCTGGACGCCAAGACGGCGGAAGCCAACCGGCTTTACCTCGCGCTGTTGCTGATGGCGCTGGCCTTCGCCCTGATGTGGATGTTCCGGCTCAAGCGCTCGCAGCTGCGCTTCAAGAAGCTCTCCCACCTCGATGGCCTGACCACGATTTTCAACCGCCAGCATTTCATGGGCGAGGCGGAGCGCAGCCTGCGCCTGCTGGAGCGACGGGCGGCTGTCGCCTGCCTGGTATTCATCGACCTCGACCATTTCAAGCAGGTCAACGATGCCCATGGCCACGCAGTGGGCGACGACGTGCTGTGTCATGTCGTGGAGATCTGCCGGCAGCATCTGCGTCCCGCCGACCTGTTCGGCCGTCTCGGTGGCGAGGAGTTCGGCATCCTGCTGCTCGAGTGCTCGCGCGAGCAGGGCCTCGCCATCGCCGAGCGCATCCGCCTGGCCGTCGAGGCGACTCAGGTGGAGAGCGAGGACGTCACCGTCGAGGTGTCCACCAGCGTCGGTTTATCCTGCACCGACACCTCCGGTTACGACCTGCGGCGCCTGTGCAAGGAGTCAGACGCCGCGCTCTACCGGGCCAAGCGCGGCGGGCGCAATCGCGTGGAGGGCGATGACGTGGATTGGGCTGCCGTCGAAACTTGAAGCCTTGCCGCAACGGTGCGCGAGGATGCGCGCTCAATGCACCCCGACCAGTTCCACGTCGAACACCAACGTGGCGTTCGGCGGAATGACGTCGCCGGTGCCGTGGTTGCCGTAGGCGAGCCGGGAGGGGATGACCAGGGTGCGCTTGCCGCCCACGTGCATGCCGACGATGCCCTGGTCCCAGCCGGCGATTACCTCGCCCGCGCCCAGCGTGAAACTGATCGGTTCGCCGCTGTCCAGCGAACTGTCGAACTCCTTGCCGTGGTGGTCCTTCGCGTTCGCATCGTACAGCCAGCCGGTGTAGTTCACCTGCACCGTGTCGCCGTCGCGCGCCACAGTGCCCTTGCCGACCACGCGGTCGGTCTTCTGCAGCAGAGTGACGTTGTCGGCGGCCAGGATCGCTGGCGCGGCAACGAAAGCGCCCAGCACGAGGGCGGCGAATGCGGCGGAAAGACGGCGCATGGGTGCGCTCCCGGCAACGAGGTGCGCGCAGTCTAGCGCAGCCCCCAGGCCGGTCGTCGTGCGGCCGGCCCGGGGGCTGCGGATCGTGGCTCAATGATCCTGGCCGCGGTCGTCCTTACCCTTGCCCTTGGAAGCGGGCCTGCCGTGCGTGGCCGCCGGCTTGCCGGCGCCCGGTCGGGCGGCGGGTGTGCGAGGCGGCATGGCCGGCCGCGACGCGGGCGGTGGTGCCATCTGCGGGCGTTGCGGCATGGGTTGCGGCTGGCGGTTCGGCAACGGCCGCGCCGGCCGCTGCGGCGGGTTGCCATGCCACGGCGGCATCGGGCGGTGCGCCGGGGGCGGTGGCGGCCGCCGCGGCACGGGGCGGGCGTACCAGCGGGCGCGCTCCCGGTAGAACGGGCGGTTGCGGTAGTAGCTGTTCCAGTAGTTGCCGATCACGAAAGTGACGATGGGAATGCCGATCTGCATGCCGTACTGGGGCACCAGCACATACTGGTTGTTGTAGTTGTACTGGATGAAGTTGCCGGCGATCCAGCCGCGCTCGCCCTGGAAGATCACGTCGCACCATTCCCAGCCGCTGGTGCAGCCCTGAACGCTTACCGGTGCGCCGGCTGGAATGGTATCGATCAGCGGGTAGCTGATGTCCGGGCCGGCGCGAAGGTTGACGTTGCCGGTGGTGTAGCCGTCTGCGGCCAGCGCGAGCGCGGGCAGGGCGAGCAGCGGGAGCACGGCAAGCCAGGCAATGCGTTTCATCGAAACCCCTCCTGCAGGCAAGGCGTGACGCCTCGAGCGCAAGCCTGTGCCCATTCGGGTGAACCTGGCGAGATGGGCACGCCGAAGTGCGTCAGCCAGGCGGCGCGAGCTGCGCCTGCACGTCGTTGATCGAGTCGCGGATGCGCTTGGAGAATACCGAGTCGAGATGGTGGATCAGCACCAGCCGTTCGGTGGCACGGGTCATCGCCACGTAGAGCAGGCGCGCCTCGTCGGCCTCGCGCTGGCCCTCGCGCGGCAGCGAGCCCAGGCCCGGCACGATCACAAACGGGAACTCCAGGCCCTTGCAGGAGTGCATGGTGAGCAGCTTCACGCTGTCCTTGACCACGAACAGCGCCTGCTTGCCGCGTTCGTCGGCGAGGCTGGAAGGCACGCCGATGCGCTCCAGCGCCTCGTGCAGCTTCTCGCCCTCCCAGTTGTTGCGGTAGATCACCGCCGTGTCGCCCCACGGGCGGCCGTGCGCGTGTTCATCGCGCAATTGCGCGATCAAGGCATCGAGCTGGGTGGCGGCGGTGTCGGTGCGGATCAGCTCCGGCAGCGCGCCGCGCCGGCCGGCGCTCTCGGGCGCCACCAACGGCACGCTGTCGTCGTCCTCGCTGCGCGCGGCAAGCAGTTCGCTGGCGAAGTTACGCGCCACGGCGAGGATCTCCAGCGTGTTGCGGTAGTTGAGCTTGAGGATGGTGGTGCGGCCCTGCGCCTGGATGCCCAGGCTCTTCCAGCTCAGCTTGCGGCGATTGGCCTGGCCGTAGATGTTCTGCGCGTCGTCGTACAGCACCAGCAGCGAGTTGGTGGCCGGATCGATCATCTGCACGATCAGCTTGTACCAGTCCGGCTCGAAGTCGTGGCCTTCGTCGACGAGCACGGCGCCGTACTGGAAGCGCGGGATCTGCCCCTTGTCCACACCCTCGATCACCCGTTCCACCATCGCCTCGAAGAAGTGCTCGCCTTTGGGCGGCAGTTCCACGTGGTAGCTGTCCAGCATGCGCCGGCACCAGCGGTGGAAGTTGTAGACCTGCACCTTGTCGCTGAGGCCGCGCTCGCCGATCAGCTGCTCCAGCCGCGCCGCCAGCGTCTTGTTGTAGCAGAGCACCAGGATCGGCCGGCTCATCGCGCGCGCCAGCTGCATCGCGCGGAAGCCCAGGATCATGGTTTTGCCGGAGCCGGCCACGCCGTGGATGATGCGGTGCTCGTCGCCCAGCGAGCGCGCCAGCTGCTCCTGTTGGGCGTCCATCACCTTCACCAGGTCGGGGATTTCCAGCGTGCGCGCATCCTTGCCCCCGGCGGCGAACAGGCCGAACTGGCCGCTGCCCGGCTCCACGCGGATCTCCGGGAACAGGTGCCAGCGCACGCGGTCGATCTGGGGCAGGGTGAGCGCCACCGGAAACACCTGCGGGAACATCGCCCACAGCCGCTCCTGGAAGGCCTCGGTATCCATCGTCTCGTACAGCTCGTCGCGGCAGATCGACAGGTGCGCCGGGATCACCGCATCCAGGCCGCCCTCCTCGAATTGCCGGCGCGTGATGTTGGCCAGCACCACGCCCCAGGCCCAGGGCATGATCAGCTTGCCGGCATAGCGATGCCCCTCCGGATAGCGCAGCGCCGGGTCGCGCTCCAGCACCACGCCGATCTCCAGCGCATAGGCGCGCGCCTGCAGCAGCGGGCTGGTTTCCTTCGCCAGGCCGCGTTCGGTGACCAGGGTGAACTGGGTCTTGTCGGCGTGGCGGATGGTGTCGGCCTTCCAGTCCTTGACCTCCAGCACCAGCAGGCCACGGCGCGGGTGGAACACCACGAAATCCGGTTGGCGCTGCTTCAGGCCAACGGGCACGTCGTACCAGAGCAGGTAGTCGTCCTCCAGCTTCTGCTCCAGCCGTTCGGACACGCGCTTTTCGCCGCCGGTCATCCGTGGCAGGCAGCTGTTGCGGGAAGGTATGAGCGTGGCCATGCGCGGTCCCGTAGAGTTCCCGCTGGGAAAGTAGCGAAACGGCCGGGAGTGTCAACGTTTCATCAGAGTTGACGCCGGCCGGGACTGGGATTACAGCTAAGGCCATGGGGAGCTAGGCTGCGGCACCGGTCTAGTCGGCAAGGACGCTTGCCTGCGTGGTGGGGGGTGTGGATGCCTGTTCAGGTACAGACGCTGTCGCTGCTTGGCGCCATGCAAGCCATGACCGTGGCGCTGATGCTGTGGGTCGGCGTGCGCGAGGGCGAAAGCCGCGCCGTCCGGAGCCTGCATCTGCGCGCGGCAGCTCTTGCCGTGGAAGGCCTGGGATATGGAACCTTGGCGTTCCTGCATTACTTCCCGATACAGGTCATGACGCTGGGCGGCAATGCGCTCAACCTGCTTGCGCAGGCCATGAGCGTGATCGCGTTGCGCATGCTGCTGAACGCCCCGCTGCGGGGACGCCTGGTGGTTGCGGTAGCCGTGGTCGGCTGGCTGGGCGTGGCCTGGTTCGCGGTGATCGAGCCCGACTATCACAGCCGCGTGCTGTGGGGTTCGGCGGCCATTGCATGCAATCTGCTGCTCAACATCGAGGTGCTGTTCGGCGGATGCCAGCGTGGCGGTTCCCGGGCGCGCTGCGTGCTGCTGTGGATCTTCGTCCTCTCGCTGCTGTTGCTGATATGGCGCAATGCGGTGTTGCTGCTGGGCGTCAATCAGCCCGCCAATATCGTCGTGCCGAGCCCCACGAACGTGTTTTTCATCCTGCTGTCGGGCATGCAGCCGCTGTTCTACGGCCTGGGATTCCTGCTGCTCTACAACGAATTGCTGCAGCGGGAACTGCATGACTTGGCACGTATCGATCCGTTGACGGGGGTGTCGAATCGGCTGGCGCTGGAGGAAAAGGTCAAGACCATGCTTGTTCCGGCTCCAAGGGCACGCGGGCAGTTCAGCCTGCTGCTGATCGACGCCGACCACTTCAAGAGCGTGAATGACCGTTACGGCCACGATTGCGGCGACAAGGCGCTCAAGGCACTGGTGGCCAGCATCCGCGGCGGTCTGCGCAGGGACGATGTGCTGGGGCGGCTGGGAGGCGAGGAATTCATCGTGCTGACCGAGGGGATGGATATGCCCGGCAGCCTGGCCTTGGCCGAACGCATCCGCGTGGCAGTGGAGCGGGCGCAGCTGGCCATCGACGGCCACGTCCTGCAGCTGACCATCTCGGTGGGCGTGGCCTTGGCCGAGCCGGACGAAAGGGAGATGGCCACCGTATTGCGGCGCGCGGACAAGGCGCTCTACGCCGCCAAGCACGCAGGGCGCAACCGAGTCATGGGGGCGGCGCAACCGGATCAGGTGGACGAGCCGGCGACCACGTGAGGCACTGCGTGTTGCGACATAGTCGCTTTCGTCATTTGCAGTGACGGTGCATTGGTGTTATCCATGATCGCCATGACCCTCGCCACCGCCCGCCAGTATTTTTGGTTTTATGGCTATCCGAAGCCGCTGGCGGAGGCATGGGTGCGATCGTCCTGAAGTTCTGACACCCCATCCCGAAAGCCGCCAGCAGCACAGGCGGCTTTTTTCATGGCCGCCGCTGGCACCCCACCCGAGGAGAGCCACCGCCATGCCCCAGTCAGCCACCGACGATCTGCGCATCCGCACGATCATCCCGCTCGCCACGCCCGCCGAGGTGATGGACGAGTGCCCCGCCACGTCCGTCGCGCTCGCCACCGTGGGCAACGCGCGCACGGCGATGCACCGCATCCTCGACGGTACGGACGATCGCCTCGCCGTGGTGATCGGCCCATGCTCCATCCACGACCCGCGTGCCGCGCTGGACTACGCGCAGCGGCTGGTGACGCAGCGCGAGCGCCTCGGCGGCGAGCTGGAGATCGTGATGCGGGTGTACTTCGAGAAGCCGCGCACCACGGTGGGCTGGAAAGGGCTGATCAACGACCCGGACCTGGACGGCAGTTTCCGCATCGACCGGGGCCTGCGCATCGCGCGCGGCCTGCTGCGCGACATCAACGCGCTGGGCGTGCCGGCCGGCTGCGAATTCCTCGACATCATCTCGCCGCAGTACCTCGCCGACCTCGTGGCCTGGGGCGCGATCGGCGCGCGCACCACCGAGAGCCAGGTGCACCGCGAACTGGCCTCGGGGTTGTCGTGCCCGGTGGGCTTCAAGAACGGCACCGACGGCAACGTGAAGCTGGCGGTGGATGCGGTGCAGGCAGCCTCGCATCCGCATCACTTCCTCGCGGTGACCAAGCAGGGCCAGGCCGCCATCGCCGCCACCAGCGGCAATCGCGACTGCCACGTGATCCTGCGCGGCGGCAAGCAGCCGAACTACGACGCGGCCAGCGTCGAGGCCGCCTGCGCCGCGATCGGCAAGGTCGGCCTGCCGGCGCGGGTGATGATCGACGCCAGCCACGCCAACAGCGGCAAGAACCCGGAGAACCAGCCGCGCGTGATCGCCGACATCGCCGCCCAGCTCGAGGCGGGCGAGTCGCGCATCGTGGGCGCGATGGTGGAAAGCCATCTCGTCGGCGGCCGCCAGGACCTGTTGCCCGATCGCCCGCTGGTCTACGGCCAGAGCATCACCGATGGCTGCATCGGCTGGGACGATTCGGTACGCGTGCTGGAGCGGCTCGCTGCAGCGGTGCGTCGCCGCCGCGAAGTGGCGCGGGACGAGCTGGCGGCCTGACGCGTATGCTTGGCGGCAACGTCTACGGAGGCCGCCATGCAACTCGACATCCAGCACAACCGCGCCGCGCACCGCTTCGAGGTGGAGGTGGACGGCACGCTGTGCGTGCTCGACTACACACTCGCCGAGGGCGGCATGGCGATCACCCACACCCTGGTGCCGCCGCCCGCCGGCGGCCGCGGCGTGGCCGGTGAACTGGTGCGCACGGCGCTGGATTTCGCCCGCGCGAAAGGCTGGAAGGTGGCGCCGCTCTGCTCGTATGCCGAAGCCTGGATGGCGCGGCACCCTGACTACGCGGACCTGTGCGCTTGAACAGCGGCGCGGCGAAGCCGCGGCGCTGGCGGCCGCTTCGCACCGTGATGGCGCGGCCGCGGCTCAGCGTATCGTTCGCGATCTTCGTGCTCACCGGTGCCGTGCTGATGGCGCTGGGTCTGCGCGTGGCCACCGCGATCCTGCTCGGCTTCGACCTCGCTGCGGTGATCTACCTGCTCGCGCTGGCGCGGCTGTTCAACAAATCCACGCCGGTGCACATGCGCCTGCGGGCGAAGGCGCAGGACGCCGGGCGCTGGGGCGTCCTGTGGAGCGCGGTGGTGCTCTCCGGCGTGGTGCTGGTGGCGCTGGGCACCGAACTGCACGCAGCCAAGGGTGGCGGCCTGCCTGCACTGGGCGTAGGCGCGCTCAGCGTGGTGCTGAGCTGGCTGTTCCTCAACATCATGTTTGCGCTGCACTACGCGCACGGCTTCTACGGCGACTTCGGCGAGAAGCATGCCGGGCTGGAGTTTCCCGACACGCCCAAGCCCGACTACTGGGACTTCGCCTATTTCGCCATCGTGATCGGCATGACCTTCCAGGTCTCCGACGTGCAGATCAGCAGCCGCTACCTGCGCCGCGTGGCCTTGCTGCATAGCGTGATCGCATTCTTCTTCAACGTGTTCATCATCGCGATCACGGTGAACATCGTGGCGGGGATGGGGGGCTGACCGGCCGGGCGGCAGCGTGCCGGGGACGTTTCCTCACTCCGCTTGCAGGGGGTGGGGAAGGCGGGTGCTCGCGACAGGCTTTCGGCTCCGCAGCTCGGCTCGCCTGCGGCGGGCTTTCGGTCGCCTCCTGGCGCCCGAGTTCCTTCTCTTTGCTGGCCCAAGGAGAAGGAACCAAGAGAAATGGCCTGGTTCAATCCGCCGGAATTACAAGCGGTGTTGTGTCGAGGATGGTGGAGCGACTCCCGCCTACACGATCTACGTGGTGGCCACACCACGCCGTATCTGGAAACTGAGGGCTTTCACGCTCGTCATCCCGGCGAAAGCCGGACAAGCGCGCAGCGCACAGAACGTCCGTAGGGCGGCCCCGAAGGGGCGAGCGCAGCGAGTCATCCAGTGTCTTTGCTGTGGCCGTTGCCTCTGCGCGCTGGGAGCGCGCTGCTGTTCGGGGGCCCCTCGGAGGCGGTGAGGCGTGGACGACAAGGCCGCGCAGCGGGCATCGCCAGGGAGGGCGATGCCTTTTCGACCGGACAGGAGTCCGGCCGAAAAGCCCGGCCGCGGCTCACGGACTTTCCGTCCATGGATGGACGGAAAGCGCCGCCGCGGGGTGCTCTTTCTCTTTGGCTACTTTCTCTTTGAGCACGCAAAGAGAAAGTTGCTCGGCCACCGGCAGGTGGACGAAACCGCTTTGAAACTTGCGCCAGGCGCACGAAACCAGCTTTGTCGCTGGCATAAGAGGCCAAGCGACCCGCAAGCACCTCGACGCACGGCGGCAACACGAAAACCACGGGACTCGAAACACAACTGGCCCCCCCCGCGCCCAGCGGAACCCGTTCAGTCGCGCAGGTTGTCGAACTGCAGCGGCAGTTCCACGTCGGTCTTGCGCAGCACCGCCATCGCGGCCTGGAGATCGTCGCGCTTCTTGCCGGTGACGCGCAGCTTGTCGCCGTTGATCTGCGCCTCGACCTTGAGCTTGGCATCCTTCAGCGCGGCTACCAGCTTCTTCGCGATCGGCTGCTCGATGCCCTGCTTCACGGTGATCTTCTGGCGCGCACCGGCGAGGTTGGCCTCCACCTCGCCGATGTCCAGCGCGCGGGCGTCGATCTTCCGCGAGACGAGCCGGCCGCGCAGGATGTCCAGCATCTGCTGCAGTTGGAAGTCGCTGGGCGCGCTCTGCGTGATCACGAACTTGTCCAGCTCGAACTTCGCGTCCGTGCCCTTGAAATCGAAGCGGTTCGCCAGCTCGCGGTTGGCCTGGTCGACTGCATTGGTGAGTTCGTGCTTGTCGACTTCGGAGACTACGTCGAAGGAGGGCATGGCGGCGGCTCGCGGATGGAGAGGCACAAAGTGTACGCGATGCGATAATGCGCGCCTTGTGCAACGCAGGGCGTGCTTGGGTGAAAACGGATGTGCTGATCATCGGCGCGGGGGCTGCTGGCCTGATGTGCGCGATCGCGGCGGGGCGGCGCGGCCGCCGCGTGCTGGTGGTCGACCACGCGAACCGGGTCGGCAAGAAGATCCTGATGTCCGGCGGCGGGCGCTGCAACTTCACCAACCTCGGCGCGGGGCCGGCGAACTACCTCAGCGCGAATCCGCATTTCGCCAAGTCCGCGCTGGCGCGCTATACGCCGGCGGATTTCATCGCGCTGGTGGAAAAGCACCGCATCGCGTACCACGAGAAGGAGCTGGGCCAGCTGTTCTGCGACGACTCGTCGAAGCAGATCGTGCGCATGCTGCTGGACGAGTGCGCCGCAGCCGGTGTGCGCATCGAGACCGGCTGCGGCGTCGAACGCGTGCGCCGGACCGGCGAGGGTTTCGCCGTACTCACCGCGCGCGGCGAGGTGCATGCCGAGTCGCTGGTAGTAGCCAGCGGCGGGTTGTCGATTCCCAGCATGGGCGCCAGCGGTTTCGGCTACGAGTTGGCGCGACAGTTCGGCCATGCGGTGCTGCCCGTGCGCGCGGCGCTGGTGCCGCTGACGCTGAGCGGCAAGCATCAGGAGCACTATCGGGATCTCGCCGGCGTGGCCCTGCCGCTGGCTGGGGCGCGCGTGGGCAAGCGCGCATTCCGTGCGGGCCTGCTGTTCACCCATCGCGGGCTCAGCGGTCCGGCGATCCTGCAGATTTCCTCGTACTGGCAGCCTGGCGACGACCTGCGCCTCGATCTCGCGCCCGATGCCGAGCTCGGCGACTGGCTGCTGACGCAGCGTGCCGCGCGCCCGGCGGCCGAGCTGAAGAACGTGCTGGCCGATGCCTTGCCCAAGCGCCTCGCGCAGCGCCTGTGCGAGCTGTGGTTCCCGAGCTGGCCCATGCGCCAGTACCGCGATGCCGAGCTGCGTGAGATCGGCCGGCAGCTGCACGACTGGCCCGTCGTCGCCAGCGGCACCGAGGGCTATCGCACCGCCGAGGTCACCCTGGGCGGAGTGGATACCGACAGCCTCTCCTCCAGCACGATGCAGTCGAAGCAGGTACCGGGGCTGTACTTCATCGGCGAAGTGGTCGACGTCACCGGCTGGCTGGGCGGCTACAACTTCCAGTGGGCTTGGGCCTCGGGCCATGCGGCGGGCGAGGCGGCGTGACGCTGCGGTTTCGCGGGAGCTGAACGCCGGGGATGTTTCACTGCACGGAATGGATCCATCCTGGGAGAGCAGCACATGAAAGTCGGTTTTCTCGGCCTTGGCGCGATGGGCGCCGCGATGGCGGCGAACCTGCTCAAGGCAGGCCATGAAGTGACGGTGTGGAACCGCTCGCCGGCGGCGGCGCGACCGCTGGCGGTGCTGGGCGCCGCGGTGGCGTCGACGCCTGCCGAAGCCCTGCGCGGCGAGGCCGTGTTGAGCATGCTGGCGAACGACGATGCCGTGCGCGCCGTGATCCTCGACGCCGGCGTGCTCGATGCGATGGCGCCCGGCACGGTGCACGTGAACCACGCCACGGTATCGGTAGCGCTGGCGAGGGAGCTGGCGCACAGGCATGCCGCACGCGGCGTGGGTTACGTCGCCGCGCCGGTGTTCGGCCGGCCGGATGTCGCCGCCGCCGGCAGGCTCAACATCCTCGCCGCGGGCGAGGTGCAGGCGATCGAGCGCGTGCGACCGCTGCTGGACGCGATGGGCGGCCGCGTTTGGCCGCTGGGCGAAGCGCCGGAGCGCGCCAACGTGGCGAAGATCGCAGGCAACTTCATGCTGGCGGCGGCGATCGAAAGCATGGCCGAGGCGTCCGCGCTGGTGCGTGCGCATGGCATCGGCGCAGCGGATTTCCTCGAGGTGATGACCGGCACGCTGTTCGCCGCGCCGGCCTATCAGGGCTATGCGGCCCTGATCGCCGCGCAGCGCTTCAAGCCGGCCGGCTTCGCGCTGCCGCTGGGCTACAAGGACGTGGGGCTGGCGTTGAGCGCCGGCGAGGCCGTGCGGGTGCCGTTGCCGTTCGCCTGCGTGCTGCGCGACAGCCTGCTGGAGGCGCTGGCCGCGGGCGACGAGGATGTCGACTGGTCGGTGCTGTCGCAGGTGGCGGCGCGGCGCGCACGGCTCGACGAGCGCGGTTGTTAGGCGCGTTGATGCAGCCAGCGGTCGAGCTGGTTGGCGAAGGCCTGCTTGTCGCGAGGGTGGAACGGTGCATGGCCGCCGGTGTCGACGCCCGCGCCGCGCAGTTCCTCCATGAAATTGCGCATGCCGAGGCGCTGGGCGATGGTCTCCGGCGTGAACAGCTCGCCGCGCGGGTGCAGCGCCAGCGCGCCTTTTTCGATCACCGTCGCCGCCAGCGGGATGTCCTGCGTCACCACCAGGTCGCCGGCTGCCGTGCGGCGCGCGATCTCCTGGTCGGCTACGTCGAATCCGCCAGGTACCTGCACGGCACGGACGTAACGCGAAGGCGGCGTGCGCAGGTACTGGTTCGCCACCAGGGTCACCATCACCCGCTCGCGCTCGGCGGCACGGAACAGGATTTCCTTGACGGCGACCGGGCAGGCGTCGGCATCCACCAGGATCTGCGGCTTTGGGAGCATGGGCGGTAGAAACATTCGAGGCGAGAAGTTTGCAATGCGAGGGCAGGTTTTCGGCGAGCCGCCGCCCCGTAGTGGTTCTATGGGGCAAGGATCGACGGAAAGTTGCACCGCATGGCGGACTTCGCAGCCCGGATGCTTTCTGCCGCCTATGCTCCCTGGCTCACGCGTCGTTCCAGTCCAGTGTGCCGTCGATGATGGTGTGGGTACGGCCGCCGATCCACACGGTGCCGTCCACGATGCGGGCGACGAGCTGCGCGTCGTGGCCGATCTCGCGGCCCTGGCTCACGGTGTAGCCGCCGGCCAGCGGGCCGTGCGGTTCGGCCTGCGCGATGTACGCGGCGATCAGGCCGTTGGCGGCGCCGGAGGCGGGGTCCTCGATGATGCCCACGCCGGCGGGGAAGGCGCGCACCACCAGCTGGTAGCCGGGGTTCGTGCTGCGCGCGAAGGCGCACAGGCCCATGCTCTCGCTGGCATGGGCAAGCGCGCCGATCGCGCTGTGGTCGGGCTGCCAGGCGCGCAGTGCGGCCTCGCTTTCCACTTCGGCCAGCCACCAGCGGCGGCCGCCGTCGACTAGGGCGGGCGGCAGTACGCCGGTGCCGATGCCGCCCAGCGCGGCGGCGAGCAGCGGATGCGCGCCGCGGCCCGTGTGCAGCACGCGCTCGCCGGGGGATTTCAGCAGCAGGCGGCGATCCGTGCCGTCGCCTTCCACACGGATCGGCAGCACGCCGGCGCCGCACTCCTGCCACAGCAGGCCGTCGACGGGCCGCACCAGGCCGCAGGCCAGGGCCGCGTGCGCGCTGCCCACGCTGGGATGGCCGGCGAACGGAATCTCCTTGTGCGGGGTGAAGATGCGCACGCGGTAGCTGGCGTCGCTGGCGTCGGGCGGCAGCAGGAAGGTGGTTTCGACGAGATCGGACCAGCGCGCGAAACGCTGCATCGCCGCACCGCTCCAGTGTTCCGCGCCGATCACCACGCCGAGGTGGTTGCCGCCGCCGTGAGTGGCGGCAAAGACGTCCAAATGCAGGTAGCGCAGCGCGGGCATGACGGCGGGATTCGTGGGAGAACGCGCATGATAGCCGCCCTGGCTGGCGATGGCGTGGATTCGACAAGCGGCCGCGCTGCCGCCAAGATGCGCCACTTCATCGTCCGGGCGCGGAAACGTTCATGCCGATCACCCTCATCATCCTCGCGGTCACCTGCGTCATCTCCTTCATCGCCTTCAACAACCGCAAGGTGATGGACGACCTGATCCTGTGGCCGCCGGCGATCACCCGCAGCAAGGAATACCACCGGCTGGTGACCTACGGCCTGGTGCATGCGGACGTCGGCCACCTGCTGTTCAACATGATCACGCTGTTCTTCTTCGGGCGGCTCATGGAGGGCTTTTTCAACGCCAGCCGCCTGGGCGCGTTCGGCTTTGCGCTGTTCTACCTCGGCGCCCTGGTGGTTTCGATCCTGCCCACCTACCTGAAGAACCGCGGCAACCCCAATTACCGCAGCCTCGGCGCCTCTGGCGCGGTGTCGGCGGTGCTGTTCGGCTTCGTCCTGCTGGCGCCGTGGTCGCGCATCATCGTGTTCGTGATACCGATGCCGGCGATCATCTACGCCGTGCTCTACACCGCCTATTCGATCTACATGGACAAGCACGGCCGGGACAATGTCAACCACAGCGCGCACCTGTGGGGCGCGGCCTACGGTGTGCTGTTTACCCTGCTGGTGAATCCCCCCTTGGTGCTGTCGAATTTCCTCGGCCAGCTGCTGCAGCCGCGATTCTGAACATCAGCGCCGGTTCAAGCGGCCCGGCGCAGGCTGATGCCATCGTCTCCCACGGAGGCCATGTCATGAAACGCTTGCTTGGCGGTTTCGTTCTCGTTGCACTGGCTGGGCTGCTGTCGGGCTGCTATTACGACCCGGGCTACAGCTACGTGCGCGCCACTCCGTATGCCGGCCCGGCCTATTACGGCAATGGCGTGGTGTACGGCGACGATTACTACTACGCGGCGCCGGGCTGGTACGGCGGCTGGTACGACGGTGGCTACGGCTGCTGCTATGCGCCAGGCGTAACGATCGGCGGCGTGTGGTACGGCGGCGGCAGAGGGTATCGCCATGACCGTGGCGGCGACCGGCACGGTGGCGACCGCGATCGTGATCGCGGGCACGGGCGCGGCGGTCATGGTCACGGGCGGGATCGCCACGACAACGACCACCACTGAGTTTCCGGCCGCCCGCTGCGGCATCATGGCGGCATGACCCGGCTGCCGGCGACCGTGCATCGCGACCTGCCCAGGCTCATCGCGTTCGCGGCGATGAGCCTGGTGCTGTGCGCCTGCGGCAGCATCCGCTATTACGCGCAGGCGGTGCACGGGCAGGGCGAACTGGTGTTCAAGCGGCAGCCGGTGCGCAAGCTGCTGCACGATCCGGCCACCGATCCGAAGCTGGCCACGCGCCTGTCGCTGGCGCTGGCCGCGCGCGAGTTCGCCAGCCGCCATCTCGGTCTGCCCGACAACCGCAGCTACACCACGTACGTGGCCCTGCACCGGCCCTACGTGGTGTGGAACGTGTTCGCCACGCCGCGCTATTCGGTGGAAGCGGTCCGCCACTGCTTTCCGATTGCCGGCTGCGTGGCCTATCGCGGATGGTTCAGCGAAGCCGCGGCCGAGGCCGACGCGGCGCGCATGCGGCGCCGGGGCGACGACGTGTGGGTGGGCGGCGTGCCGGCGTATTCCACGCTTGGCTGGTTCGCCGATCCCATCCTCAGCAGCATGCTGCACTGGGACGACGACGAGCTGGCCGCCACGATCTTCCATGAGCTGGCGCACCAGCTGATCTACGCCAAGAGCGACACCGCGTTCAACGAATCCTTCGCCAGCTTCGTGCAGACCGAAGGCCTGCGCGAGTGGCGCGCCTCGCGCGGCCTGCCGCCGGGCGACGATGATGCGCAGGCGATGGCCGACGGCTTCACGAAGCTGGTGCTGGGCCTGCGTGACCGTCTGAAGGCGCTGTATGCCAGCGGTGTGGACATCGAAGCGATGGAAGCGGGCAAGCAGCGCGAGATCACTGCGTTCCGCAAGCGCTATGCCGACTGGCGCGATGCGTATTTCCCGAACGACCACCGCTACGACGCCTGGGTGGCCGGGCCGATCAACAACGCGCGGCTGCTGCCGTTCGGCCTGTACGACCAGTGGACGCCGGCCTTCGCCACGCTGTTCCGCGAGAGCGGCGGTCAATGGCCGGCGTTCTACGCGCAGGTGCGGGCGCTGGCGCGCGAGCCAAGGGCGAAGCGTGATGTCGCGCTACAGGGTTTGCTGCCGCCGTAGGAGCGCACCCTGTGCGCGATGGCTCCGACGCTTGATCAAAGCCAAAAGCATTCGCGCACAGGGTGCGCTCCTACGGTTTGATCTTGTGCTTCGCCATGTAGCGCAGATAGGCCAGCACCGCGTCGAGGTCGGCATCCGACAGCGCCTGCTGCGTTGGGAAGCCCTGCATCTTCGCCTCCGGCCAGCGGCGCAGCGACTGCGGGTTGCGGATGAAGCCGCGCAGCAGGTCGGCGCGCAGGTATTCGGTGGGGTTGTACGGAAGGTTGAGGTCCGGCCCCAGTTGTGCATCGCCTTCGCCGTTCATCGTGTGGCAGGCGAAGCAGGTGCGCTTGAACACCGCGAAGCCCTGGCGTACATCGGCACCCGCACCGGCGGGAGGCACGATGGCCGGGAAGCGCGCATCCACGCTGGAAAGCGCCCGGATCGAGGCCAGCTGGTAGGGCCATTGTTCGGGTCCGATATGCGCGGCCTGCGGGTCGGTCCACACCACATAGAACGGGCCGGCGTCCTTGCCGTTCGCGGCCAGCGCGGGCCATGGATGCGCGGGATCCTCGATCGCCAGCCAGGCTTGTGCGCCCTGGCGGTTGAGGATCGTGTCGGCGGGAATCTCGGCGGCGAAGCCGTCCGCGGCCACGAACTGCAGATGCTGGCCAGGGCGCAGGCCGGGCAGCAGCGCGCGCAGCGGCACCGCCCGGTAGTGCATGGTGCGATGGAAGGCGACGTCGCCAGGAATCGCCACCGTGGCCGCGTCGGCGCGGGCCAGCAGCTGCGCGGTGGTCCAGGTCGTCGTGCCGTGGCCCAGGTCGATGCGCAGCTCCGCCGCATGGACGAGGAGAGGCAGGCACAGCCAGAGCAGGCAGCAGCGCAGCAGCGTTTTCATGGAGATTCCCTCGGGACGCGGCATTGTAATCGTGCACTGCCGTCCCCAAGTCCTGGGCGGTCGCAGTGTGTGGCTGGCTGGAAACTGAATCATTTCGTGCGGGTTTCTTGAACTTCCGCCTTAGCAGCTACACTAAGCACACGTATCGCCGTGAGGCGACAGGAGACGGAGCAGAACATCGCGCCGTCGGGGGGTCGGCCCCTCTCTCCCCTCTTGACGCGCCGACCTGACGAATCCCGGTAGCTACTCCCCTGGCTACCGGGATTTTTTATGCCCGCGATTTGCCGCCGGCATGGATAATCGCGTATTCGGCGCCGTTGGCGCCGCCGCGCCGACAGGCAACGCATGATCATCGAATCCCTGCTGGACACCGATCTCTACAAGTTCTCGATGATGCAGGTGGTGCTGCATCACTATCCGGCCGCGCAGGTCGAGTACCGCTTCAAGTGCCGCAATCCCGGCATCGACCTCGCGCCGTACGTCGACGAGATCCGTGACGAACTGGCGGCGCTCTGCAGCCTGCGCTTCAGCACGGACGAGCTGGATTACCTGCGCGCGATGCGCTTCATCAAGAGCGACTTCGTGGATTTCCTGGGCCTGTTCCAGCTCAACGCGAAGTACGTGACGATCGCGCCGGCGGAAGCGGGCAACGGCGAGATCGAGATCCGCATCAAGGGGCCGTGGCTGCACACCATCCTGTTCGAGGTGCCGCTGCTGGCCATCGTCAACGAGGTGTACTTCCGCAACACGCAGCCGGACCACGGCCTCGCCGAGGGCCGCCGGCGCCTGCAGGCCAAGATCGCGCTGCTGCACGGCACGCCGGGCTATGAGCACTGCCGCATCGCCGACTACGGCACGCGCCGGCGTTTCTCGCGGACCTGGCACGAAGAGGTGCTGGTCGGCTTGCGCGACGGCCTGGGCACCCAGCTCGCCGGCACCAGCAACGTGTGGTACGCGTGGAAGCTCGGCCTCACCCCGCTGGGCACGCTGGCGCACGAATACCTGCAGGCGCACCAGGCGCTGGGGCCGCGCCTGCGCGATTCGCAGGTGGCCGCGCTGGAGGCCTGGGCGAAGGAGTATCGCGGCGATCTCGGCATCGCGCTGTCCGACGTGTACGGCCTGGAAGCCTTCCTGCGCGACTTCGACATGTACTTCTGCAAGCTGTTCGACGGCGCGCGCCACGATTCCGGCGACCCGTTCGACTGGGGCGAGCGCATGCTGGCCCACTACCGCGCGAACCGCGTCGACCCGCGCAGCAAGGTGCTGGTGTTCAGCGACGGCCTGGACATCCCCAAGGTGATGCAGCTTTACGAGCACTTCCGCGGCCGCTGCCTGCTCGCCTTCGGCGTGGGCACCAACCTCAGCAACGACACCGGGCCGGAACCGCTCAACATCGTGATCAAGATGATCCGCTGCAACGGCCAGCCGGTGGCCAAGCTCAGCGACTCGCCGGGCAAGAACATGTGCGAGGACGCGGCCTACGTGACCTACCTGCGCCAGGTGTTCGGGATACCTGCCACGCAAGGCTGAGGTTTCAGCCCGCCTGCCGAGCCAGTGCCCAGGCCACGTGCTCGCGCACGACGGGCGAGGGGTGGTCGGCGCGGGCGTTGAGCGCGTCGCGCACCGCTGCCGATTTCGGCGCATTGCCCAACGCCACCGCGATGTTGCGCAGCCAGCCTTCGTAGCCGGTGCGGCGGATCGCCATGCCTTCGGTGCGCTTCAGGAATTCTTCCTCGCTCCATGCGAACAGCTCCACCAGCCGCGCGCCGTCGAGGCTGTGGCGCGGCGCGAAGTCGGGCTCTTCGGCGAGCTGCGCGAACTTGTTCCAGGGGCAGACCAGCTGGCAGTCGTCGCAGCCGAAGATGCGGTTGCCCATCGGCGCGCGCAATTCCTCGGGAATGGAACCCTTGAGCTCGATCGTGAGGTAGGAGATGCAGCGGCGCGCATCGAGCTTGTACGGCGCGACGATCGCCTGGGTGGGGCAGATGTCGATGCAGCGCCGGCAGCTGCCGCAGTGCGCGCTGGCGGGTTCGTCCACCGGTAGCGGCAGGTCGGTGTACAGCTCGCCGAGGAAGAAGTACGAGCCGGCGCGGCGATTGATCAGCACGGTGTGCTTGCCGATCCAGCCCAGCCCCGCGTTGCGCGCCAGCGCCTTTTCCAGCACCGGTGCGGAGTCGACATAGGCGCGGTAGCCGAAGTCGCCGACCACGCCGTGGATGTGTTCGGCCAGCTTCTGCAGGCGGCTGCGCATCAGCTTGTGGTAATCGCGGCCCAGTGCGTAGCGAGCCACGTAGCCGGCTTCGCCGTCGCGGATCACCTCCCAGGCATTGCGCGTGCCGGGCGGCACGTAGTCCATGCGCACCGAGATCACCCGCTGCGTGCCCGGTTCCAGCTCGGCCGGGCGCGCGCGCTTCGCGCCGTGCCGCGCCATGTAGTCCATCTCGCCGTGGTGGCCGTCGGCCAGCCAGCGCTCCAGGTGCCGCTCGTCCTCGCCCAGCGCCACGCCGCTGATGCCAGCGTCGGCAAAGCCCAGCTCGCGCGCCCACTGTTTGATATCGCGGGCGAGGACGGCGTAGTCGATGGCGGGGGTGGCGCGCATGGGCGCATTGTAGGTGGGTGATGCGTGATGCATGGTTAGGGGGCTGCTGTTGGCGCGGTGCATTTGCGCCAGCGACAAAGCGGTTTCGAGCGCCTGCCGGCGCTCGAAACCGCTCTGAATCTTGCGCAAACGCAATTTGCACGCGTGGAGCGCAACCAATCCTGTCGAAGCACCGGCCATCCCCGCTGCAAGCGCCGCAGAGCGGCGCATCCCTATAATCCCCGCATGCCATCACCGTCCCACCGCCACGAGCTCTATACCGTCGCCCAGGTGCGCGCGCTGGATCGCCGCGCTATCGAGGTGCTTGGCGTACCGGGTTTCGAGCTGATGCGCCGCGCGGCGTGGGCGGCGCTGTCCAGCCTGCGCCGGCACTGGCCGCAGGCGCAACGCATCGCGGTGCACTGTGGGCCGGGCAACAACGGCGGCGACGGTTTCCTGCTGGCGACGCTGGCGCGCGAGGCTGGCTTGCATGTGGATGTGCTTGCGCTCGGCGATGCGTCCACGGGCGATGCCGCCCTGGCACGGCAGGCGTGGAAGGATGCCGGCGGCGCCGTGCGCTTGTGGCGGTCCGACGAGGCCTTGCCCGAGGCCGACGTCCACGTCGATGCGCTGTACGGCACCGGCCTGCGCCGTGCGCCGGAAGCGCCGGCGGCGGCGCTGATCGAGGCGATCCATGCGAGCGGCGTGCCGGTGCTGGCGCTGGATGTGCCCTCGGGGCTGGATGCCGACACCGGCCGGGTGCCGGGTGCGGCGATATGCGCCGCCGTCACCGTGAGTTTCATCGCGGCCAAGCGTGGCCTGCACACCGGGCACGCCGCCGCCCACGTGGGGGCGCTGGAACTCGATGTGCTTGGCTTGCCCGATGCGCTGTGGCAGGACACCTTGCCCGATGCCCACCTGTTGACCGCCACGCAACTGCCGCCGCGTCCGCGCGATGCGCACAAGGGCACGAACGGCCACGTGCTGGCGATCGGCGGCGAGCACGGCATGGCCGGCGCGATCCGCCTGTGCGGCGAAGCCGCGCTGCGCGCCGGCGCCGGCCTGGTCAGCGTGGCCACGCGTGCGGAGCAACTGTTCGCCCTGAATGCCGCACGGCCGGAATTGATGGCGCATGGCGTGGATGGCCCGCAGGCGCTGGAACCGCTGCTGGCCCGCGCCAGCGTGCTGGCGGTAGGGCCGGGCCTGGGGCAGGGGGCGTGGAGCCACGCGCTGTGGCTGACTGCGCTGGACAGCGGCAAGCCGCTGGTGCTCGATGCCGACGGGCTCAACTTGCTGGCGCGCGAACCGCGCCGCTTCACTCAGCCGGCGGTGCTGACGCCGCACCCCGGCGAGGCCGCGCGGCTGCTCGGCAGCACGGTGGCCGAAGTGGAGGCGGATCGCTTCATCGCTGCCCGCGCGCTGGCGGATCGTCATCACGCCGTGGTGGTGCTGAAGGGAGCGGGCAGCCTGGTCGCTGCGCCGGATGGACGTCTGGACGTCTGTCCGTGGGGCAACCCCGGCATGGCCTCGGGCGGCATGGGCGATCTGCTCACCGGCATCGTCGCCGGCTTGCTGGCGCAGGGCTGCGACGCGTGGCAGGCGGCCTGCCTCGGCACCGGGCTGCACGCACGCGCCGGCGATCGCGCGGCGCGGCAGGGCGAGCGCGGCCTGCTCGCCAGCGATCTGCTGGCGCCGCTGCGCGCGCTGGGCAATGGGCTCGACGAATGACCGAACATCTCTGGACGCTGGCCGACGAGGCAGCCACGCACGCGCTGGGCCGCCGCATCGCCACCGCGCTGGACGGCAGCGGCATGGTGATCTACCTCCACGGCGAGCTGGGTGCGGGCAAGACCACGTTCGCCCGCGCACTGCTGGGCGCGCTCGCGGTGGGCGAGCGCATCAAGAGTCCCACCTACAGCCTGGTCGAACGCTACGACGCCCAAGGCCGGCCGGCCTGGCATCTGGACCTGTACCGCATCGCCGATCCGGGCGAACTCGAATGGCTGGGACTGGACGCGCTGGCTGACCCGGCCGCGCTGGTGCTGGTGGAGTGGCCCGAGCGTGGCCGCGGCGCACTGCCTGCGGCGGATCTCACCCTGCATCTGGCCTATGCCGATGGCGGCCGGCAGGCGTGGCTGCAGGCGCATACCGCGCGGGGACGCGAACTGCTGGCGCGCCTGCGCTGAGCTTCCACTGCAAGTCGCTGTTTCCATTTGGAAAGGTGCCGTGGATCGGGTGCGGTGTGCCGGATCTTGGCCGGCCATGGCTTGGGCAACTTGCGGCCCTTAGCTAGACGACGGCTGATGAATGGCCTGCAGGTTATGGATATTCAAGGGAAAACTTCTTGCAATCCATGGATGCCTGCGATTCAATGCGCCTCATGCGCGCTTACCTGAACAGCCTGGCTGGAGTCCTGATCGTTGCGCTGGCGTCCGCCCTGGCGCCGGGCGGCGCGCGCGCGGCCGACGTGACGGCGGCGCGGGTCTGGGCCGATGCCAGCCATACCCGGCTGGTGTTCGATCTGGCCGGGGCTCCGGATTACCGCATCGATCGCGGCAACGACCAGGTGGTGGTGGACTTCGCGGGCGGCAAGCTGGCCGCCGGTTTCACCGACCCGACCGCGCATGGCCTGTACCACGGCATGAGCCAGCGCCGGCAGGGCGACCGCCTGCAGCTCACCACGCGCATGGCGGCCGGCAGCAAGGTACGCAGCTTCGTGCTCAAGCCCAGTGCGGGCGACCATTACCGGCTGGTGCTGGATCTGCTGCCGGGCAACGGCCGTGACGTTGCCGATGCCACCCCGGCGGTCGCCGCGAAGCCGGCCGACGCGCCAGCGGCCGCGCCGCGCAAGCTGGCTGTCACGGTAACGCCGGCGGGGACTCGCCATGGCGGCAAGGGCATCGGCGCCAGCCGCCAGATCACCGAACAGGCCGCCGCGTTGCTGGATGGCCAGCGCAAGGTGGTGGTGTGCATCGACCCCGGGCACGGCGGCAAGGATTCGGGGGCGATCGGCCCCGACGGCACCATGGAGAAGAACGTCACCCTGGCGGTGGCGCGCGATCTCGCGGCGCAGATCGACAAGCAGCCGGGCATGAAGGCCATCCTCACCCGCGACGGCGACTACTTCATTCCGCTGGCGCGCCGCTACCAGATCGCGCGCGAGCACGACGCCGACCTGTTCGTGTCCATCCATGCCGACTCCTACGCCGGCGGCGACGCGCGCGGTTCCTCGGTGTGGGTGCTGTCCTCGCGCGGCAAGAGCTCGGTGGCGGCGCGCATGCTGGCCGACCGCGAGAACAGCTCCGACCTGATCGGCGGCGTGTCGCTGGCCTCCGAGAACGATAGCCTCGCCAAGGTGCTGCTGGACATGCAGCAGGGCTGGGCGGTGCAGGCCAGCGACGCGGTGGCCGGCAACGTGCTGAAGGCGCTGGGGCAGATCGGTCCCACCCACCGCGGCTACGTGGAGCGCGCGAACTTCGTGGTGCTGCGCTCGCCCGACGTGCCCTCGATCCTGGTCGAGACCGCCTTCATCAGCAATCCGTCCGAAGAGCACAAGCTGCGCGATCCCGCGCACCAGAAGGCGCTGGCCGAAGCGGTGATGGGCGGCGTGAAGAATTACTTCGAATCCACGCCGCCGCTGGGCACCTGGTTTGCGGCCCAGGCCGCGCACCGCAACGGCACCGAGCTGGCTGCGGCCAGGCCGGGCAAGAAGCAGGATGCCGACGCGCTGGCCGATGACGCATCGTCGGCTGCCGATGCCAATGTGCGCGACGTGCATCGGGTGGGCGTGGGCGAAAGCCTGGGCAGCATTGCGCGGCAATACGGCATCAGCGTCGGCGCGCTGAAGAGCGCCAACCACATCGACGGCAACGTGGTGCGCACCGGCACCGTGCTGGCGATCCCCGCGGGCTGACCCCGCCGCGCAGCTGATAAAGTGCGCGGATGCCCGTCATCCGTCCGCTGCCACCCGAACTCATCAACCAGATCGCCGCCGGCGAGGTGATCGAGCGCGCCTCGTCCGTGGTCAAGGAGCTGGTCGAGAACAGCCTCGACGCCGGCGCCACCCGCATCGAGGTGGAGATCGAGGCCGGCGGCGCGCGGCTGATCCGCGTGCGCGACGACGGCGGCGGCATCGCGCCCGACGAGCTGCCGCTGGCGGTGGCCTCGCACGCCACCAGCAAGATCGGCAGCTTCGACGATCTGGAGCACGTCGCCAGCATGGGCTTCCGCGGCGAGGCGCTGGCCTCGGTGTCCTCGGTGGCGCGCTTCGCGCTCACTTCGCGCCGGCGCGACGCCGAAGCCGCGTTCCGCCTCGAAGTGGACGGCGGCAAGCTGCAGGCGGCGCGTCCCGCGCAGCATCCGCCGGGCACCAGCGTGGAAGTGCGCGACCTGTTCTACAACGTGCCCGCGCGCAAGAAGTTCATGCGCGCCGAGCGCACCGAATTCGCCCACATCGACGACCTGCTGAAATCGCTCGCGCTGGCGCGCGGCAGCGTGGAGTTCCGGCTGGCCCACAACGGCAAGCCGGTGCGCATCTGGAAGGCCGCGCGCGACGAGCAGGCCGAGCTGCAGCGCGTGGCCGAGGTGCTGGGCGAGGATTTCCCTGCGCAGAGCCTGCGCGTGGACCACGCCGCGGCGGGCATGCGCCTGTCCGGCTGGGTGGGCCTGCCCACCGCTTCGCGCGCGCAGGCCGACCAGCAGTATTTCTACGTCAACGGGCGGCTGGTGCGCGATCGCGTGGTGGCCCACGCCGTGCGCCAGGCCTATGCCGACGTGCTGTTCCACGGCCGCCATCCGGCCTTCGTGCTGTATCTCGAACTCGACCCCGCGGGCGTGGACGTGAACGTGCATCCGGCCAAGCACGAAGTGCGTTTCCGCGAGCAGCGGCTGGTGCACGACTTCCTGTTCCGCACCCTGCACGAGGCGCTGGCGCAGACCCGCGCCGGGCAGGTGGAGTCGCATGCGCAGGCCGATGACGGCCGACTGCACATGAGCACGGCGAGCGCAGGCGTTGCGCATGCATCGGCGCCCGGTCTGCCGGCTGTCGCCCGCAGCGCGTCGTGGCCGGTGCACGCCGACCAGAGCCGGCTCGCGCTGGGCGTGCGCGACGAACCGCTGGCGGACTATGCCGCGCTGCTGGGCGAGCTGCCGCGCGCAGCAGCCATGCCGATGCCTGCTGCCGAAGACGGCGAGGCGCCGCCGCTCGGCTACGCCGTCGCCCAGCTCAAGAGCATCTACATCCTTGCCGAGAATGCGCAGGGCCTGGTGCTGGTGGACATGCACGCCGCGCACGAGCGCATCACCTACGAGAAGCTCAAGGCCGGCCGCGCCTGCAGCAACCTGCGCTCGCAACTGCTGCTGGTGCCGCTCAGCATCGCGGTGAGCGCCAAGGAGGCCGCTGCCGCGGAGGAACACGCCGAAGCGCTGGCCGAATGGGGCCTGGAGCTGTCGCGCAGCGGTCCGTCGGGCGTGGTGGTGCGGCGCGTTCCCGCGCTGCTCGAAGGCGCCGACGTGACCCGGCTCGCGCGCGACGTGCTGGCCGAGCTGGCGCAGCACGGCAGCTCGCGCCGGCTGCAGGAGCTGGAGAACGAACTGCTCTCCACCATGGCTTGCCACGGTTCGGTACGCGCCGGGCGGCGCCTGACGGTTCCCGAGATGAACGCGCTGCTGCGCGAGATGGAAGCCACCGAACGCTCCGGCCAGTGCAACCACGGCCGCCCCACCTGGACGCAATTGTCCATGTCCGAGCTGGATCGGCTGTTCATGCGTGGCCGCTAGGAGCTAGGACGGCTTCTGCCGCCCAGACTCCCAGGTGTAGGGATGCCCCCTGCACGCAGGGGAGAGGCGAAAGCCGCCGCGGGCAAGCCCGCACATCCATGCCCGTATGCCGCAGCGCACCAGGGATGGTGCAGTGCATCGCACTAGAATTGGCGGGTTCAAGCACACGAAGTCGGAGTCGCCATGAGTTCTCCCGCCAAGCACGTCCCCGCCGGCGCCCCCCAGGCCGAGACCACCCCGCTGCGCTTCGTCACCGCGGCCAGCCTGTTCGACGGCCATGACGCGGCGATCAACATCATGCGCCGCATCATCCAGAGCCAGGGCGCCGAGGTAATCCACCTGGGCCACAACCGCTCGGTGGAGGACGTGGTGCGCGCCGCGCTGCAGGAGGATGCCGACGCCATCGCGCTCAGCTCCTACCAGGGCGGCCACGTCGAGTACTTCAAGTACATGGTCGACATGCTGAAGGAAAAGGGCGCCAGCCACATCCGCGTGTTCGGCGGCGGCGGCGGCACCATCACGCCGGAGGAGATCAAGGAGCTGCAGGCCTACGGCGTGGAGCGCATCTACCACCCCAACGACGGCATGAAGCTCGGCCTCACCGAGATGATCGAGGACGTGATGCAGCGCGCCGGCCGCGCCGCCGCGCAGCGCGCGCCC
>Ga0187815_10000243_pt1 | contig 27439 bp, 31 predicted proteins | sample NC_S_5_FD_132962 | JGI IMG/M metagenome (GOLD analysis project Ga0187815, IMG submission 132962) | Wetland sediment microbial communities from Neuse River Estuary, North Carolina, USA - ASW-S_5 | ecosystem: Environmental > Aquatic > Freshwater > Wetlands > Sediment | place: USA: North Carolina...
CCTCGCCCTCGCGCAAGCAAAGGTGGGCACGGCGCAGCTGCGCCTTTGCCCAGCCTACCGCTTCTTTCCATTTGACCGGCCGCCGGCCAGCGAGAATGATCAGGCCATGCTGACGCTCTATCCCTATCCGAGGCTGTTCGGCGTCGCCGACAACAACGGCTATGGCCTGAAGGTGTTCGCCTTCCTGCGCCTCGGCGGTGTGCCGTTCCGCCACGAGCACATCTTCGATGCCTCGAAGGCGCCGCGCGGCCAGCTGCCCTATATCGTCGACGGCGACGACACCGTCGGCGACAGCGAGACCATCATCGCTTACGTGACGAAGAAATACGGTGTGACACTCGACACGGGGCTGACGGCTGCGCAGCGCACCACCAACCTCCTGGTTACGCGCATGCTCGACGATCTCTATTGGGTGATGTCGTATTCGCGCTGGAAGGACGAACGCTACTGGCCTCTCTTCCGCGACGCGCTGCTGCGCGAGCATCCGAACGTCACGGTGGAAGGTCTCGCCAAGGCAAAGGAGTACAACGCCCAGCGCTACTATTATCAGGGCATCGGCCGCTTCGATCCCGACGCCGCCATGGCGCGCGGCCTCGCCGACCTCGCCGCGATCGCCGAGCTGATCCCGCCGAGCGGCTTTGTGCATGGCGAAAAGCCTTCCTGCATCGACGCTGCGATCTACGGCTTCATCGCCAACATCTACTTTTATGATATTGATACACCGCTGAAGCACTTCGTGGTTGCACACGGCAACATCGTGCGGCACTGCAACGCGATCCATGCCGCCGTCAGCGGGTAGAATTATCCGATTTTTTGTTGCGGCAATTTGAACCGATCACGTCTTCGGCACACTCAATCAATGCCCGGATCATTCGATTCCCACGGGCGCCGCCCTCGCCGCATTCCCCATGCAAAAGGCGCGGGCCGGTCAACTTTTCCCGATAGGAGCATTGAGCATGCGTCTTTTCGCCCTTTGTGCAGCTTCCAGCCTTGCGCTCTCCGCGCTCGCCTTCAGCCCCGCGCAGGCGGGCCCCTACCACGTCATCAAGTGGAGCGGCAACGACCTCTGCCAGATCTGGGACAACGGCGTCCCCACCAAGCCGATGCCGGCGAACTTCAAGGCCGTGAGCAAGCCGGTCGCAAGCTTCGACGCCGCGCTCGGCGTCAAGGGCGGCCTGATGAAGAAGGGCGTCTGCAAGATCTGAGATTGCGCGTAGGGCGGATTAGCGAAAGCATAATCTACCATCCAGGTCATCGGACGTTGCGGCGGGTTACGCCTTCGGCTAACGCTACTGCGTCACAAGCGGCCTTATCTCCTCATCCTGAGGAGCCGCGTAAGCGGCGTCTCGAAGGATGAGGCCGATATCGTGGCCTCATGGTTCGAGACGGCGCATGCGGGCCTCCTCACCATGAGGGTTGTGACGCAGTAAGACTAACCCGCCCTACCGATTTACAGACCAATCAACGGGCGGATCGGCGGCGACGTCATCCGCCCTTTTTGCCGGGCGCGTGCATCAGCGCGTCGCGTGCGGCGGCCAGCGCCAAGAAGGCATGGGCATCGCCGCCGGCATCGGGATGCACACGCTTGGCGCTGCGGCGGAACGCCTGGTGAATTTCCGTAGGCGCAAGCTGCCGGCCGAGCGGCAGGCCAAGCATTTCGCGATAGCGCTCGTCCGCCGTCAGCACCTTCTCGGTACCGCGCCGGCCGAATTTCGGCGTGACCAGTTCGTGCAGCACATCTCTGATAACGCCGAGCCTTCGCCGCGCCACCACGCCCGTCATGTGATCCTGGGGACTGGCGGCAGCGTTGCGGATGCTGGGCTGCGCCTGCGTTGCGGCATGGCGCAGGTCGGCCTCCTCGGCGGTGGCGGCAATGCTCGCCACGACATGGGCGACCTCCGTCCAGTCAGGCCCTTCCGCCTGCCAGAACCGGTCAACCGCATGCTTCCATTCGCCGAGATGCCGATCCATGGCTCATCCAAAACGGAATGGGGCCTACGCGCAAGCGACGATCCATGTTTTGGTTTCCGACAATTTGAATTAGCCTGTCCGCAATAACCATAACCAAGAGGAAATGCCCATGCCTCTGCTTGCCAATCACATCGCCGTCGTCACCGGGGCGGGCTCCGGCATCGGGCGCGCCATCGCTGCGGGCTATGCGCGGGAAGGCGCGTATGTCGTTGCGCTCGACGTCAACAAGGATGCAGCGGGGGCAACCGCGCAGCAGATCCTCAACGCCGGCGGCAAGGCGGAGAGCTTTGCCCTCGACGTCACCAGACGCGACGATTGCATCGCGATGGCGAAGCAAGTCGCCGACAAGGTCGGCAAGGTCACCATCCTAGTCAACAATGCCGGCATTGTCGGCCGCAACGGCATGACCGGCGCCGATGACGCCGTCATCAGAGACTGGGAGAACATCATCTCGGTGAACCTCACCGGCGTGTTCAATGTCACGCACGCGTTCCTACCCTCGTTGCGCGCCAACAAGGGCCGCATCGTCAATATCGGCTCGATCCAGTCCTTCCTGCATCTGAAGACGCCAAGCTCGCCGGCCTATACCGCCTCCAAGCACGGCGTGCTCGGCTTCACCAAGGCGCTCGCCGCCGAGCTCGGCAAGGACGGCGTGCGCGTCAACGCGATCGGCCCGGGCTTCATCGAGACCGCGATCAATGAGAAGGTGCGTGCCAGCAATCCGGACCTCGTCAACACGTTCCTCGCCCACACACCGCTCGGCCGCACCGGCAAGCCCGAGGACATAGTGGGGCCCGCGATTTTCCTCGCCTCGGATCTGTCGGCCTTCGTCACCGGATCGATCGTGATGGCGGACGGCGGGTACCTGACGGTGTGAGGGCGCGCGACTTGACGCGTAATCGCTCAGCTTCGCGGCAACAGGCCGATGCGACGGAAATACCAGCGCATGGCGAGAAACCAGAGCCAGGCGGCCAGCGCGCCGCAGGCCGCCATGATGCCGATATGGACGGGATTGAAGACGCCGCTCCACCAGACCATCCAAGCGGTCCAGAGAATGGCGAACCCGATCGAGCTCAGTTTCAGAGGGGTCTCCGGCTTCATGGCGCAGCTCCAATGGCTGAAATGTCGTGGCCATTGTGCCGGCGGGACCAGTTCCCCGCCGTGAGCTGCGTCACGCAGCCTTCAGGCCTGCCCAAAGCGCAGGCGCGAGCGTTCCCTCGCTTTTTCGGCCTCGACCTCGCGGTCGCGCGCTGGCGCATGGGTGTGCAGCGAGGTCAAAAGCCGCCGCGCCGCATCGGAGACTTCCGCGACCGCCTGGTTGAACGCCGCCTCGTTCGCTTGCGAGGGCTTGTTGAATCCGGAAAGCTTACGGACGAATTGCAGCGCGGAGGCGTGGATCTCCTCCCTTGTCGCCGGCGGCTCGAAATTGAACAGCGTCTTGATGTTGCGGCACATGAATTTGCTCCTGTCCAGGCGTCCCAAGGACGAACGGCGGGTCCCGGAATCCGACATATCCGCCGCCATTATTCCATTCGATCTTCGCGCGTGGCGACAAAATTTTGCATGGCTCCCTCCCGGCCCTGCTCGGAGAGCGCAGGCCAGCGTGCTAGCTTTGCCCGCAAGCAGCCCGGCCAAGCGGCTGCATTCGGGGAGGCCATCATGAAATTCGTTGCGAGCGCAGTGTCAGCCGCATTGCTGTTCATCGTGTCCGCCGCGTTCGCGGCCGACTATCCCGCGCCGAAGCAAGGCGACTGGGTCGCAAAAGATTTCCGCTTCCACACCGGCGAGACGATGCCGGAGTTGCGTCTGCACTACACCACCATCGGCGAGCCGAGCGGACAGCCGGTGCTGGTGCTGCACGGCTCCGGCCAATCGGGAGCTGCGATGCTGACACCGGCCTTCGCCGGCGAACTGTTCGGCGCCGGCCAGCCGCTCGATGCGACGAAGTATTTCATCATCATTCCCGACGGCATCGGCCACGGCAAATCCTCAAAGCCATCGGACGGCATGAAGACCGCATTCCCGAAATACAATTACGAGGACATGGTCGATGCGCAATATCGCCTGGTGAAGCAAGGGCTCGGCATCGCTCATCTGCGGCTGGTGATCGGCAATTCCATGGGCGGCATGCACAGCTGGATCTGGGGCGTGAAATACCCTGATATGATGGATGCGCTGGCGCCGATGGCCTCGCAGCCGACGCCGATGGCCGCGCGCAACTGGATGCTGCGGCGAATGATGCTGGAGACCATCCGCAACGATCCCGACTACAATGGCGGCAACTACACCGGCCAGCCGCGCATGATGAAATACGCCATCAATGCCTTTTCGATCGCGACCACCGGCGGCACGCTGGCCTTGCAGTCGCAGGCGCCGACGGCCGCCAAGGCCGACAAGCTGGTCGAGGACCGGCTCGCCATGCCGGTCACTGCTGACGCCAATGACTTCATCTATCAGTGGGAAGCCTCGCGCGATTACGATCCTTCCCAAGGACTGGAGAAGATCGCAGCCGCCACGCTTCTCATCAACGCCGCGGACGACGAGCGCAACCCGCCTGAAACCGGCATTACCGAAGCCGCGCTGAAGCGGATCAGGAATGCAAAGCTTTATCTCATTCCCGCGAGCGAGAAGACGCGCGGCCATTCCACCACGGGCGCGGCGTCGTTCTACACGCAGCCCCTGCGCGAATTGCTGCGGACCGCGTCGCAGCGGGCCATGTGAGCGAATGTCCGATGACCTTGCCGTCACGTGGTGGTAATCTCGCAAGGTGACATACGGGAGAACGACCTTGACCGATCTTGCAGCCAGCGACCTTGCCTCGATCTATCCCAAGCCGACGGAGCGTGTCATCGCCAAGGCACGCCCTTCGCTCGATGCGCATTCGAAAAAGTTCATCGAGATGTCGCCATTCTGCGTTCTGGCAACGTCGGGTTCCGACGGCAGCGTCGACGCCTCACCGCGTGGCGGCACGCCGGGCTTCGTTCACGTCGCGGGCCCCAACAGGCTGTTGATGCCGGACCGCTCCGGCAACAACCGCATCGACAGCTATCGCAACATCGTCGAGGGAACGGGCCTGTTGCAAATGATCTTCTTCGTGCCAGGGATCGACGAGACGCTGCGCGTCGGTGGCCGCGGCGCGCTGACGGCCGATCCGGCGCTGATGGCAACGATGGTGGAGTTCGGCAAGCCGCCGCGCGCGGTGCTCGCGATCGATGTCAGGGAAGCCTATTTCCACTGCGGCAAGGCGCTGATGCGCTCGAAGCTGTGGACCTCAGAGCGGGTCGAACGCAAGGTCATGCCCTCTATCGGCGAAGTGATTCACGATCAGACCGGGCTCGGCGAACGGGAAAGCCAGGAGGCCGTTGTCGCGCGCTATCAGACGCAGCTGTAGGGGGAGCAAAGTATAAGGGTGCTCCGCTGCGTCATGGCCGGGCTTCGTCCCGGCCATCCACGTTCTTCGCGCCGTGCCAAAGACGCGGATGCCCGGGACAAGCCCGGGCACGACGAATGGTGAAAACTCTGCGGTCGCTTGCAGCTTCGCAGACGCGCTCAGTCGCCGCTCTCGAGATGGCCGATGTGCTTCTGGGTGTAGAGCTCGAGCCCGACGCGGTTGATCAGGTCCAGCTGGGTCTCGAGGAAGTCGATGTGGTGCTCCTCGTCCTTCATCAGGCTTTCGAACAGGTCGCGCGAGACGTAGTCCTTGACGCCATGGCAGTAGGTCGCAGCTTCCTGGTAGAGCGACCGCGCCGAGTGCTCGGCGGCGAGATCGCACTCGAGGATCTCCTTGACGTTCTGGCCGATCCGCAGGGGATCGAGCACCTGCATGTTGGGGAAGCCGTCGAGGAACAGGATGCGGGCGGTGATCTTGTCCGCGTGCTCCATCTCCTCGATGCTTTCCTTGCGCCAGACCTTGGCCATCTCCAGGAGGCCCCAATTGTCCAGGATCCGGTAGTGCAGCCAGTACTGGTTGATCGCCGTCAGTTCGTGGCGCAGCGACTTGTTGAGATAGTCGATGACCTTGGCGTCGCCCTGCATGATGTCACTCCAGCGTTTTGCGGCCGGTTCGGCCGGAATCGTAGTTTAGAACGCTTCTAAATGAGAAAATGAATGAGAGCAACCATGCAGCCGTAGGCGCGGTGCGACCGATTAAGCGGATATCTTTGGGGAACTTCAGGCCGCCGCGAGGGCGTATTCGACCTGGGTCTCGCCCTGGTCCGCCGAGCTGTGCGGGCAGCCGGCGCAGCAGGCTTGGGCGCAGGGGCCGAGCGCTTCGTCGATGATCGTCTTGATGGTGCGCGCGCAACGACCGCATTCGGCGCTGCAACCGAGGCAGCCATAGACCTGCTTGGCATTGCGCGGAAGATCCGTGCCTGCATTCACGGCACTGCGGACATCATGGTCGCTGAGGACATTGCAGGAACAGACGATCATGAAGCCGGCGGGCCCTTTGGGTGATGCTTGCTGACCCATCGTTATTGAACGCCGCAGCGGGATGCAAAGGGAAAACCAGGCGTTTGTAGTAATTCCAAACTGACGCGATTAACCCTAGAACGGGTCTAAAATGCCGGCAGGACAGCTGCGATTTCAATCGCTGCCCTAGTCGCCACCGCCGCTGCCATCTCCGCCGCCTCCCCCTCCGCCGTCACTGCTGCAGCTGCTGTCGCCGCCTTCCGATGACGAAGTGCAGGAATCGTCCGACGAGGACGAAGACGAACTGCCGCTGAACCAGTTGAGCAGGCTGAAGCCGTCATTGCCGGAGGAGATGCCAGCCGTGTCGGACGTGGGGGAGCCCGCGTAGGCGCGTCGGCGGTCGCGTATCCGGTCGGCCCGGACCATCAACATGAAGAAGATGGCCGAGGCGATGCCGACCGCAATGAAGAAGCCCGTGACGCCGCTCATGGCCGATTTCCGCCCAAATTTGCGGGCCGCGCGGAAGCCCCGCGCTCGCTAGATTGGTCGCCGGATCAAGCGGGCGCGTTCATTGATCGGTCAAGCCGAATGTGCTGTCGTCTGCTCCACGGGAAAGGTGAAGTCATGAGGAAGTCTTTGCTGGCGCTTGCCGCCATTGCCGCTTCGGCTGTTTCGGCCCTCGCCGTGTCCGGCCCTGCTCATGCCCAGCGCTACTATTACGGCCCCGGCTATTATTACGGGCCGCCGGGTTCCTACCTGCCGCAGAGCTACTACTACAATGGCGCCCCGGGACTGGTGGCCAACCCCACTGGCCCCTGTTACTGGCAGCGCCAGCGCCTCTGGGACGGCTTTGCCTGGCGCGTCCGCAGCGTCAGGGTTTGCGGATAAATCCCCGTTCATCTTTGTTAAATCGCACGCACTGTCCCGGAAAACGTGAGTGTTCGCCGGGACGCTTGCTGTAGGAGGCCAGAAAAAACCGCTTTTTCACGCCATGCACAGCCAGCGTTTACCTTCGGTTGACCGTTCTGCGCTTCCCTTGCGGGAACAGCCTTCTTGAAGACAGCGTGCGAATACTTAAACCCGGCGCCACGGTGCGCCCCAGGAGCAGGACATGAAGAAGACATTTGCCGCCATGGTTGCAGTCGCCACCGTTGCCGCCTCGCTGAGCGCGACGCCGGCACATGCCCAGCGCGGCGTTGCCGCGGGGGTGGCAGCCGGTCTGATCGGCGGCGCCATCATCGGCGGCGCGATTGCTTCCAGCCGCCCCGTCTATGCTGCGCCGGCGCCGGTCTATGTGGAGGAATATCCGGCCTGCCGCATGGTGCGCGAAAAGTTCTGGGACGGCTATGGCTGGCGCGTCCGCCGCTACGAGGTCTGCAACTAAGCGGCGTTGCAGCACTATCCAATCAAGGGACCCGGCTGAAGCTTCGGCCGGGTTTTTCTTTGCGTTTGGACGGTGCTATCTCGCTGCGCTCATCGACTGCAACACCGCCTCGCTTGGCCAGCAATCCACCTTGATACCGGCTGACTTCTGATAGGCGCCGAGCGCCGCGCGCGTGAGCATCCCCGCCTTGCCGTCGATCTTGTCCTTGTAGAGGCCGATGCGCGTGAGGTGCTTCTGCATTGCTTCGACAGACGTGGTGCGCAATTGCGTCGAGGCCGACCACGGGGTCGCAAAGGGCTGCGGATTCATCATGCGGTCGCTGAGATGGCCGACGAACAGCACGTAGAGATCCGAGAAATTGTACTCCTTGATGACGAAATAATTCTTCGTCGTCAGGAATGACGGACCGTAGATGCCTTCCGGCTGCAGCAGCAACGCCGGCTGCGCCTGCTCGGCCGCAGACAGTTTCTGTCCGCGGGCCGGCATGAAGCCGGCGCGCAGCCATTCGCCGATCGGTCTCTGCACTTCGGGTACTCCCATGGTGCAGTCGACACTGGCAGGCGCGCGCACCTCATAGGCCCAGCGCAGCCCCGGCTGCCAGTCCTTGTTGACCAGTTGCTTCGCGGCGGACGCGAGCGCGTCCGGCACCGAATGCCAGATGTCGACGCGACCGTCGCCGTCGAGATCAATGCCGTGCTTGTAATATTCCGACGGCAGGAACTGCGTCAGTCCTGTCGCGCCGGCCCAGGACGAGCGGAATTCCTTGCGCGTCACCACACCCTCGCCAAGGAGCTTCAGAGCAAGGATGAATTCGCCGCGGTACTGGTCCTTGCGCCGGCCGACATAGGCCTGCGTTGCCACCACGCGCAGCGTGTCATAAGGCAGCCCATAGCGGCCGTAATCGGTCTCGCGGCCCCAGATCGCCAGCACGATCGTTGCCGGCACGCCGAACTGTTTTTCGATCTGGTCGAGCGCCGCGCGATGCTTCTGCATCAGCCGCTGCCCCTCGCCCGCAAGCCGCGCGATGGTGCCTTCCCTGACGTAGTCGGCCGGCACCTGCACGAATTCTGCTTGCGACGGCGCGCCGGTGGCAGGCCGCCCTGGCAAGATCAAATCGGGCAGCTTGTAGTCGGGCTCCAGCCCACGCGTCTCGCGATCAAACGTTTCGCGCGAGACGCCGGCCGCCTGTGCCTCCGGCCACAGCGAGGCGATGAATTGCGTGAAGGCAGCATCGGCCGCGCGGGCGGGCGCTTGAAACGCCACCACATACAGAAGCAGGGTCAGGACGATTGCGCGGGAACTCACGAGCAAGAAACTGCTCATGCGTAAACTTCGATGTTGTGCATACCAGGGACGCTAGCATACCCGCTCGTCGCTGTGAACGCAGACGATGCCCCGCTAATGTGCGTGTTCCCGCGTGGCCTCGGCGACCGTCGTATTGGAAATCCGATCGACAATCGCAATCCCGATGGCCGAGAGGATGAATACGGTGTGAATGATGGTCTGCCACATCACGCCGGCTTCGGTGTAGGTGGTCTTGCCCGACGTCAATCCGCCGGCCTCGATGAAGGTGCGCAGCAGATGGATGGAGGAGATGCCGATGATGGCCATCGCCAGCTTGATCTTCAACACGCTGGCATTGACGTGACTGAGCCATTCCGGCTCATCGGGATGGCCCTTCAGGTTGAGGCGCGAGACGAAGGTCTCGTAGCCGCCGACGATCACCATCACGAGCAAATTCGAGATCATGACGACGTCGATCAGGCCCAGCACCGCCAGCATGATCTGTTGCTCGGTGAAATCAAAGGAGTGCGCAAAGAGGTGCCACAGTTCTTTCAGGAACAGCACGACATAAATGGCTTGGGCTACAATCAAGCCGACATAGAGCGGCAATTGTAGCCAACGCGAGCCGAAGATCAGCATCGGGACCGGGCCGAGGCGCTTGCTCTTCCTCGGCTCACGCACTTCTGAGACGGCGGACATTCTGGATGGACTCGCTGAGAGATTGCGGGAAGGAGGACCCTATCTACGTACTCCCGCCGCACCGTAAAGTGACAACTCGCCGCAGACCACTGCCAAAAAAAGTGTCAGCTCGCAGCCGGCAAGGCGTGCGCTGGACCGCACGCGCCGCGCTGTCTCGCAGGAATCACCGCGTCAGCTTCTTGTACTTCACCCGGTGCGGGATGATGCTGTCCTGGCCAAGCCGGCGCATCTTGTCCTTTTCGTAATCCTGGAAGTTGCCCTCGAACCATTCGACATGGCTCTCGCCCTCGAACGCGAGGATGTGCGTGGCGATGCGGTCGAGGAACCAGCGGTCGTGGCTGATGATGACGGCGCAGCCGGCAAAATCCTCCAGCGCCTCTTCCAGCGCGCGCAGGGTGTCGACGTCGAGATCGTTGGTCGGCTCGTCCAGCAACAGCACGTTGGCGCCGGACCTCAGCATCTTGGCCAGATGCACGCGGTTGCGCTCGCCGCCCGAGAGCGCGCCGACCTTCTTCTGCTGGTCGGCGCCCTTGAAGTTGAATGTCGAACAGTAACCGCGCGAATTCACTTCCTTCTTGCCGAGCAGGATCAGCTCATTGTTGCCGGAAATCTCCTCCCACACTGTCTTCTTGCCGTCCAGCGCGTCGCGCGACTGGTCGACATAGCCGAGGTGCACGGTCTCGCCGACGGTGATCGAGCCCTTGTCGGGCTTCTCCTGCCCCGTGATCATGCGAAACAGCGTGGTCTTGCCGGCGCCGTTGGCGCCGATCACGCCGACAATGCCGCCGGGCGGCAGCTTGAAGGTGAGATCGTCGATCAGCACGCGATCGCCGTAACCCTTGCTCAATCCCTCGAAGTCCACGACGTTGGCGCCGAGACGCTCTGCGACGGGGATGATGATCTGCGCCGTTGTGGTCTGCTTTTCGCTCGCCTGCTTCAGCAATTCCTCGTAGCGCTGGTAGCGCGCCTTGGACTTGGCCTGACGCGCCTTGGGCGAGGAGGCGATCCATTCCTGCTCGCGCGCCAGCGTGCGCTGATGCGCGGCCTCCTCGCGGCCTTCCTGCTCGAGCCGCTTCTGCTTCTGCACCAGCCAGGAGGAATAATTGCCCTCATAGGGAATGCCGCGGCCGCGATCGAGCTCGAGGATCCAGCCCGTGACATTGTCGAGGAAGTAGCGGTCGTGGGTGACGATCAGGATCGCGCCGGGATAGTTGCGCAGATGGCCTTCCAGCCATGACACCGACTCGGCGTCGAGATGGTTGGTCGGCTCGTCCAGCAGCAGCAGGTCCGGCTGGTCAAGCAAGAGACGGCACAGCGCGACGCGGCGGCGCTCGCCGCCCGAGAGCTTGGTGACGTCGGCATCGTCTGGCGGACAGCGCAACGCATCCATCGCCTGGTCGACCTTGCTGTCGAGATCCCAGAGGCCCTGGGCCTCGATCTCGTCCTGCAGCTTGGTCATCTCGTCCGCGGTCTCGTCGGAATAGTTGACCGCGAGCTCGTTGTAGCGGTCGAGGATCGCCTTCTGCTTGGCGACACCCTCCATGACGTTTTCACGGACGGTCTTGGCGGGGTCGAGCTGCGGCTCCTGCTCGAGATAGCCGACGCGGGCGCCCTCGGCGACCCAGGCCTCGCCGGTATATTCCTTGTCGAGCCCCGCCATGATCTTCAGCAGGGTCGATTTGCCCGAGCCGTTGACGCCGAGCACGCCGATCTTGGCGTCCGGGTAGAAAGACAGGTGGATGTTGTCGAGGATTTTTCGGGTCGGATAGCTCTTGCTCAGACCCTGCATGAAATAGATGAACTGGCGCGCCATCGCGATCCCTTGGAAACCCTTGGATTTGGGGAAGATTTGCTGCCGCTGACATAGCGGCGCTGGCCCAAAAGGGCAACCGCTGGAACCCGTTTTCCCTCTATTCACCACGGATGAATACGGGACGGACACCATACCGGCAGGTGATCCCGACAATTGAAACCAACTTTTAATGAATCGGGCCAAAGCTGCTTTCAGCGCGGCGAAATACGTCCAAGACGGCAAAAAGCCGCGATGAAAACAACGGGTCTTGCGTCATGGCCACGATCGCATCCGCCACCCCCTCTACTCCCCCGACCACGCACATCGCGCCGGCAAAGCCGTTCGCCGAATTCTGCGCGTTCTGGCGTGCCTTCTTCGCCAGGGCGTTCAACCCCTACCGGCCGGAACTGCACTATATGCGCGGCCCGGGCCCGGCCTGCCGCGCCAAGCACATGCGTGACATGGGCCAGTAAGAACTAGGGGCAGTAAGGAGCTGGGGCAGTAAGGAGCCCGGCCCATCGCCCATTTTTGAGCCGTTCCTGCGGCCGGCGCGCTTGCGTGAGCCACAATTGCGCGCGACCATGGCAGCCTCCTCCGACGGCGCCTTCTGCGCCGTCACCCCTGCCAGATCAGGACTACCTTCATGACGCGGCTGCGCTGTGCAATCCCGGACGACTATTTCGACCTCGCTCTCACCGTGGCGGACTGGTCGAAAATCCGCGACCGCGTCGACATCACCGTCTTCAAGGAGCCATTCCCGAACGAGGGGGCCGCAGTGGACGCGCTGAAGGATTTCGAGATCATCTGCGCCATGCGCGAGCGCACCGCGTTCCCGCGCTCGCTGTTCGAGGCGCTGCCGAGGCTGAAGCTGCTGATCACCTCGGGCATGCGCAACGCTTCGATCGATGCGGACGCCGCCAGGGATCGCAAGGTCGTCTATTGCGGCACGCAATATACCCGCGACCCAACCGCGCCGCTGACCATGGGCCTGATCCTGGAATTGACTCGCGGCATCGGCCGGGAGAATGCGCGCATGCATGCGGGCGAGCCATGGCAGGCCTTTGCCGGCACCGAGATCGAGGGCAAGACGCTCGGCGTCGTCGGCCTCGGCAAGCTCGGCAGCAAGATAGCCGGCCTTGCAAAGGCGTTCGGCATGAATGTGATCGTCTGGAGCCCGAACCTGACGGCGGAAAAGTGCAGGGAAGCCGGCGTCACCTACGCCAGCAAGGAAGAGCTATTCTCCACCGCCGACATCGTCACCGTCCATGTGGTGCTGAGCGACCGCTCGCGCGGCCTGGTCGGCGCCGCCGACCTCGCACGGATGAAGCCCACGGCCTATCTCGTCAACACCGCGCGCGGGCCGATTGTCGACGAGGATGCGCTGCTGGATGTGCTGAAGCGGAAGAAGATCGCCGGCGCCGGTATCGACGTGTTTTCGGTCGAACCGCTGCCGGTGGAGCATCCGTTCCGCAAGCTCGACAATCTCGTGCTCACGCCGCACCTCGGCTACGCGACGCGGGAGAGCCTCGGCATCCACTACAGCCAGATGGTCGAATGCATCGACGCCTTCATTGGGGGCGCCGAGCCGCCGCGGCGGCTGGCGTAAGCGGGCGATTCTCCCTCCCAATCAAAAATATCGAAAACAACCCCATGCAAAGTAGCCGGCAGCCGCTGGCATGGATACCTTGAGCGATACTTGACACGTCGGGCAAATCAGCGGCACTCACGAACGCTCGTTCGTTCGATCCTCCATCGCCTCAAGGATGGCGTCGGCCGCCTTTGCTGGTGTAGTTGCTGCGGTGTCGATACGTATCGCCGGCGACGGCATGGCCTGCATGCAGGCCGCCATGGAAGGTTGAAGGTCGCGGAGGATTTCCGGGGACCGAAGCTTACAGAACGCGGCACGGGTCGGGCTGACGAGCCGACGTTTTTGCTCGTTCGGCTCCACATCCAACGCCACATAGATTACTTCACCGCCAGCCGCTTCCACGAGACGAGACGGGACATGCGGTCCGGGAAGTCATCGGCAACGGTAGGTTCCGGGGCAAAGGTAAAGATCAGGGATTGCCCCGCTTCGGCGGCTGTCGAAATTGTTTCAAGCCAGAAGCGCTCGCGCAGCCGGATAAACTCCTTCGACCCGAAGGGGAATGCAACAGCATCGACGATCAGATGATTATGGAACAGCGGCAATCCCGTCCGCTCAGTGATCAAGCGGGCGATGGTCAGCTTTCCAGAAGCCGGAGGGCCATAGATGAAGAGCAGGCGCATGATGCGGCAACCTATCTCCTCCGCTGCCAGCTTTCTACCAGGCCGTGTACCCATAAACCCGGCGGCTTGATGCGACGAAGGCTACGTCCGCTTTGCCCCTTTGGCGACCAAGTTCGTGCGGCAACGCAATATGCCGCGATGGGCCAATTCCGGACTCATGCACCGCAGCAAAGTGAGCCTCAAGTGAGCATGCGAAATCTGCAAGGTGATCCGGTCTGATCGCTGTTCCCGGCGTAGGGGCCTCGCGCAAGCTTCAAGTTTGAATCGAGGCGTTGGACGGTATGCTGCAGGGATTGGTTCGGGATGAAACTCCAGGAAAAACTGCCTGCCCGGCACCACGCTTTCTGCGGTCTTCGTGTTGCCGGTCAGTGACCGCAACGATGATTTCGGGTAGCGCTTCCACGGCGGCTTGATAGCTTGAGCCGATCATCCACTGGCTCATTGCTGCTCGATCGGACCCGCGCCTCGGATATCCCCTCGCCAAGTCTGCGCCGTTGTCATCTTATTTGATCTATCGCAATGTCTCCGACGCGACATCTGCGACTATTGCCAAAATCTATCTTCAGGGAGGGCGCAATGGTCATTGAAATCTTGCGCCAAGAACATCGCAACATCGAAAAATTGCTGCTCGTTCTTGAGCGGGAACTGGACGTCTTCGCGCGGGGAGACCGCCCCGACTACGAGGTCGTCCATGCGGTTCTCGGTTATTTCCAGGTCTATCCCGATGCCTACCACCATCCGCTGGAGGACAGGGTATTCGAGAAACTGAGGGTGCGCGATTCCGCCGCGGCCGCGAAGATCGGCGATCTCGCGGCCGAGCACCGCAGGGGCGCCGAACGTTTGCGCAGGGTGGCCCACGCAGTGGAGAATGTACTCGCTGATCGGGAACTCCTGCGCCAAACCGTCAACGACATCATTCGCGACTTCATCGAGCAGGAGCGGCGTCATATGGCCATGGAAGAGCGAGTTTTCTTTCCGGCCGCGATCAACGCTCTCGAACCTGCGGACTGGGCGGAGATCGCTTTGAGATTGACGGATCAGAGGGATCCGCTCTTCAGTGAAGTTGTCGAAGAGAAGTTCGAGGTCGTGCGGAGGCATATCTTGCAACTGGAGCAGGAGGCAGAGGCGGAACGATCGACGCATTGCTGATGCTGCGTTTTACGGGAGGCCAATGCTTCGCGATATACTGGCGTGCAAGACGCGCCCGCGCGTTCATTGTCTAAAACGAACCGACCCGTTGGCGCAGCCGGCCAGAATTGAATGTCAGAGGATGGAGGGTGCTATGACGACAACCCAGCGTGAACCTTATCCTTTGGTCACTAAAGTCATCGATCTGTTTGGCGACTGGCTCAAGCAGCGTCGAGAGCTGAACGAGCTGATGGAGTTCGCAGTCGATCCGGGCGAGCTCGAGCGGGTTGCGCGTGAGCTCAACGTGACGTCCGCCGATCTCGAGGGGCTGGTACGGCAGAGTTCGCAGGGCGCGAACGAGTTGTGGTACACGCTCACGGCACTGGGCATAGACGAAACGGCCTTATCGCGCGCGGAGCCGGCCTTGTTGCGCGACATGGAGCGCGTTTGTTCGTTCTGTACGCACAAGCGCCGGTGCCATGAGGAACTCGCGGCCGGTACTGCTGCGACGAACTATGTGGAGTATTGCGAAAACGCGGATACCATCGACACGTTGAGGTTCAAGAGTTGAAGATCAGGAGCTGATCAAGATCGCCGCGCGATCTGATGGCGCGCACGAGGCGGGCGACGTCATCAGAGCTTTGGAGCGAATTGCTGCGACGGCCTACTTGACGAAGCTGAGGTAGGAAGCGAGCGCCTCGATTTCAGCCGGCCCCAACGAACGAGCGACGATAGGCATCGGAGTGCGCACGCCCGAATGATAGCCTTGTCCCCATTACTTGAGGCGCGCCCTCAGATAGGTATAGGCTAGGCCTCCGAGACGCGGGATATCCCGCACGCCCTCGCCATTCGGACCGTGACAGGCGTAGCAGGAGGCGATATTGGCCTCGGGAATTCCGTCCATGTAGATCGCTCTGCCCCTGGCGCCGAGATCCCTGTCACCGTCGTTGGCGGGCTTGGGCGGGATGGTCGCAAAATAGTCGGCGAGATCGCGCGCAGCCTGCGGTCCGAGCGCCGCCACCGCACCCCACATATACTGCTTTGAAAACGGATTATCCCGGGTGTGCTCGCGAAAATCTCTGATCTGGTTGAGCAGATAGAGCGGCCGCTGGCCCGCCAGTCGCGGTGCAACCATCTAGCCCTGTGCCCCCGTTCCGTGGCACCAAGTGCAATTGCGGACGACTGCGGCTTGTTCTGCCGCAACAGGGGTGATCGAGACAACGAGCGCCGAGAGCACGATTTTCCAGGCGATGCGCTTCATGACCTCATGCTCTCGCACAGCAGATTCGACCAAGGCCGATTGAAGTCCGTGATGCTCATGGGAGGGTGCTCACGTAGGCGGCGACGGCTTCAATCTGTGATCTCGTCAGATTGTGTGCGGTCGGCGCCATGATGGCAGAGGTATCGACCGCCGTACCCTGTCCTCGCACCTTGCTCCAACCGGTGAGCTGACCAACGGCGTACTCATAGAGTTGGCCGGCCAGCCGCGGAATTTCGTTCTGGCCCTTGGCCTCGCTGCCGTGACAAGCCGAACAGGCCGGCACGTTAGATTCAGGCAGTCCCTCGTCAAAGATTTTCTTGCCCAATCCCAGGGATCCTCTCGGCGCCCCTCCGATCGGTCGAGGATCGAGATGCCTGAAATGGTCAGCCAGAACCGAAATCATCGAGGGACTCAACACGTGCGCGACATTCTGCATCACCGGATTGGTACGCCGGCGCTCGACGAAGGCCCGCAACTGGTTTTCGATGTATTGCGGCTGCTGTCCGGCCAGTCGCGGCATCGGAAACCAGCCGCGATAACCCTGGCCCGCCAGGCCGTGGCACGTCTTGCAATATTCCAGTTTGGCCTCGATGCCGCCTCTTGCCGCGACCGGAACGATGCTCTCGTCCGCGCGACTTCCGACCGAGAAGACTGCAGGCAGAATCACCAGCAGCAACGCGCAGACGACCACCACGCGCCAGACTCGCGTCAGCTCCGCTGGGATCGGACCCGCCATTACCAACCATCTCCCCAGATGTGGAAGTTAAACCCGACCTTGACGACCTGAACGTTCTGCTTGACGTCTACGAGCCCGGAAAAGCCGTTGATCCCATCGGACATTAGAATGTTGCGGTGGCCGAATTGGTAGTAATCGTACTCAATGTTGGCCGACCAATGCCGCGTGAAGGCCCAGTCCACGCCGCCGCCCACAACCCAGCCAAAACGATTGTCCAGCCCCCTGAAATCATAGGGCAGGCCTGTGAACGTGCCGCTGACCTCGAACTTGTCGCCGGCCAGCGCCGCACCGCCTCTCGCGTAAAGCAGCACATTATCGAACGCGTAACCTAAGGCGTTGTCCGAGTATTTCAGGGACCTCAATCCGAAGCCGCTCGGCGGCGCGCCGAGCGAACTCGTACCTGAGGGAAAGAAGATCTACGAAGAAGGCATTCCGAGCGCCAACGTTCCTCCCTGCGCTTCATGTCATGGGCCGGACGGTAAAGGCGCCGACGCGTTTCCACGGCTGGCGGGTCAGCTGCATGACTACATTTTCAGAAAGCTCACCGACTGGGAGAAGGAAAGGGGGCAGGACAAGGCCACACCTCGGCGATCATGCAGCCGATCGCCCATGATCTGACGGCGGAGCAAATCAAGGCGGTCGCAGCCTATGTTGGCCAGCTGAACTGATTGGGACGTCGCTTCGCGTCAGTTCAGCAGACGCCGCTCATAGTCGAGCAGAAGCCTTTTGATCTCCGCCAGATCGGTCAGCGCATCGGCAATCGTCAGCATCCTCAGCCGCTCGTCGCCGCAGTCGATCCACGCGGCCTGCGCAACGTAATGGTCCGCGAGTCTATTCAACTGATCCGGACTCAGCGTTGAGCTCAGCGAGGTTTTTTGCATATTTTGCATAGCAAGCGCTCACAATCTGCAAAACGATGCAGCATGGCTCCATGCGACCCGTCTCACGCCGCCGTGCGCGCCACGACCGCCTCGAAAATGTCTTCCTCCTGCGCCGTGTGCATTCGCACCAGCGTCTCGATCGCCTCGATCACCCGCTGTGCGTCGCGGATGAGATACCGGTCGACCTTCTCGGATGGCAAATCTTCCGCCACGCGCGCGAGCAATCTTGCCAGATGCAATATCTCGCGGTGCGCCCGGCTCATCGCGGAGAGGCTGTAGTTCTCCTGCAGGATCTTGGCAAGCCGCGGATAGATCTGGCCCTCATCGTCGCGCTCGTGCGCGACCACCTGATTCTGGACCAGGCGATTGGCTTCTGCAATCAAGCTCGCGCCATGCGCGGGCTCCACGTCGTCGAGCGTGTCGACGATCGATCGCAGCCGATCGAGCTCGCTCAGCAGCGCGAGATGGTCGCGATGCAATTCTCGCCCATCTTCAACGCTGATGCGCCTTCCGGTGCGGCCAAGCCCAAGCGAAAGTGCCCGCAGCGCGTTGAGGATCACGGCGACGTCGATCACCTCCTGCACGATCGCCGCCGGCACCGGCGCGAGCCAGCCGACGGTCGCCGCCGCCATGGCGAGCAGCGAGAGTCCCATGCCTGCGACAATGCTTTGGATAGCAATCTTGCGCGCACGCCGCGCAATCATGATCGCCTCACCGACCCGGTCCAGCCGGTCGGCGAGGATCACGACGTCGGCAGCTTCCGAGGAAGCGCTGGCGCCGCGTGCGCCGAGTGCAATCCCGACATCAGCCGTCGCAAGCGCCGGTGCATCGTTGATGCCATCTCCGACCATGATCGTCGGAGTGAGCCGCTGCTCGCTGTGCACCGCCTCGACCTTGTCGGCCGGAACGCGATCGGCAAGCACCGCATCGAGATCGAGCGCCGCGCCGATTGCCTGCGCGGCGGCGGCGCGATCGCCGGTTACCATGACGATGCGCGTGATCCCGGAATCACGCAGCAGGCGGATCGCTCGCGGCGTATCGGAACGCAGTTCGTCGGCGAGCAGCAACGCGCCGATCGCCCGGCCCTCGACCGCGACGAAGACGATCAGCGCCGACCGCCAGGAGGCCCGGCGGATGGCACGCGCCGCCCATGGAACCACCGGGGCCGCGGCCATGACCAGATCGCGCGAGCCGGCGCTGACGTGCTTGCCGTCGATGATGCCGGAGAGGCCCGCGCCCATGGTCTCCTGGACCTGCTCCGGTACTTTGAACTTCAGCCCGCGCTCCACGCCGGCCTGAACGATGGCCTTGGCAAGTACGTGATGGGATGCCTGCTCGAGCGAAGCGCCAAGCGTCAGCACGCGCTCGACGGTCTCGCCCGGCGCCACCTCGACCGAAAGCAGGCGCGCCCCACCAACCGTCAGCGTGCCGGTCTTGTCGAACAGTACGGTATGCGCCCGCGCCAGCATTTCCAGCGCGGCGCCACCCTTGACCAGAATGCCGCGCCGCGCCGCTTGCGCGACGCCCGCAATGAATGCCACCGGCGCCGCCAGGATCAACGGACATGGCGTCGCCGCGACCAGAACCGCCAGGCTGCGGATCAGGTCACCCGAGATCAGCCAGGCGAGCAGCGCAATGGCCAACGTGACGGGCAGGAGGATCAGCGCGTAGCGGTCCGCGAGCCGGACGAACGGCGCCTTGGCGGTCTGTGCCGCGGTCACCAGCCGCACGATGCCGCCATAAGTGCTTTCGCCGGCCGGGGCGCTCGCCGTCATTTCGAACGTCTCGCCCACGTTCAGGGCACCCGACAGCACGGCGCCACCGCGCGTTTTCACGACCGGGATGGGCTCCCCGGTCAATGCCGATTCATCCATTGTCGCGGCGGCCGAGGCGACCACGCCGTCGACGGGAACAATCTCGCCCGCCCGTACCATGAGCTGGTCGCCGACTTGAACTGCCGCGATCGGCACATCCTCGATGCGATCGTCAATCCTTCGATGCGCCTCGCGCGGGGCGCGGTCGACCAGCGAGCGCAAATCATGCTCGGCGCGCGCAACCGCGATATCTTCAAGCACATTGCCGCCGGAATACATCAGCGCCACCACGGCGCCGGCAAGCGGCTGATGCAGCGCGATCGCCGCGATCATCGACACCAGCGCGACCGCGTCAACCCCCAGCCGGCCGGCCAGGAGATCCCGCAGCATCGATGCCGCCAGCCCCCCGATGATCGGAAGCGTCGCCAGCGTAAAGCAGAGATCGGCGAGATCGCTCCTGTGCCCGACATAGGCGACGCCACCCGCCGCCAGCCCGAGAAACGCGATCGAGACGAGTACCCATCGCAGGATGCGCTCAAACGACATCGACTCCATCCGCGCTGTAGGGACATATCAAGTTTGACCGAGATTGCGCATCCTAAGTTTGAGGGAGATCAATCGCAGATGAACCGCAAAACCTTACGGAGGTGCACCTGCAACTAGACACGCGGTTATACTCGAGGGTCCGAAGCAACCTTGGCTACCAGCCCGGTCTGACTGAGGCGTAACAGTGGAACATTGGCCGAGATTGTTGCACCAAAAGTGTCCGCACGGACGTGCGCAGATGGTAATTCCCTGACCGAGCAGAAGAGTTCCGCTCAGCCCCCAAGAGCGGCGCAAAAGCGGACGTGCCAATATCGACATCGACGCGACGGGCAAGAGCAGCCATTGGAATATTTTGCAAGCCAAATTTGTCCACGGGTCGTCAGCAGCCGGATGCCCGCGCTTTGACGTAGATCAAATCAGACTTAGCCATTAGTAGTAATTTAGCTTCTGCGTGGCGCGAATAGTTTGAACGCGGCACGGTTTAAGCGTCTGCGCGAGTCAAACCAATAGGCGGCCTGCTCGGGAACGACGCTTTTCGAAGGGCGGAGAATTTCGATGACGGTCCGCCAGTTGCTCAATGAAAAAGGGCATGATGTTTTTACAATTGGCCCGGACAACACCGTCCTTGAGGCCATACAAAAGATGGCTGACCAGAACGCTGGTTCTCTGGTTGTAATCGAGGGCGGAAACCCCATTGGCATCATTACTGAACGACATTACGCACGGAACGTGTTTTTGAAGGGACGTGCATCCCCTACAACTCGTGTCCGTGACATTATGGAGGCGAAGGTTTTATACGCTCACCTTGATCAAACTGTGGAAGAATGCATGGCCGTTATGACTGAGAAGAGAGTTCGCCACCTTCCCGTTATCGATCAGGGCAAATTGATCGGAATAGTATCGATTGGAGATCTGGTGAAAAGCATAATCAGTAAACAAGAATTCGTCATTGACCAGTTGGTACAATTTATTCACCGCTAATGCGGATCGACTATCACGCCGATCGCGCTTTCCGATCTTCTAATGTTTTCCGCTTTTTGGTGATGCTTAATCGCGAAGAAATCGCCTTGTTTCCATCAATCGAAGTTGAGTGTAGCCCTTGCTCGGGCGGGGCTTCGTAGAGTCGGCCTTGGGTCATTTTCGACGGATTCGGCGGGTGTTGTCGGCGGGTTGATGTCCGCTTCTGCCCGTTAAGCGCCGGCCGGGCCAGAACGCCGCACGCACCAGCGTCATGATTGCCACATGTCCTCGCCGGCGGTGGAGCATGCCGGCCGTTCAGGCCGGTTGCTATCTGCCGGCGCGAAACGCGCGTATCTGATTGAGGGCGTTCTCGACCTTCATGTCGAGATAGAGCTTTCCGAGTTCTGCCGTCGCAAGCGCGGGCGAACCCTGAACGCCGCTGGCCTCATTGGCGGCGGCGATCCGGTCCTTGCGGATCCATTCATCTGCACCGAGGAACATGATCGCCGACGTATCGGGAATCCCCGCGTGCAATTCCTTGCTGGAGATGCCGCGTTTGGCGAGCAGCTCGTCGAATTGCGCATCGGCCTTGCTGAAGAGATCGCCGACAAAGAGCACGCGCGCGCCGCTCTTCTTCGATTGGGCATCGAGCGCCTGCGCCACGCGCGCCATCTCCTCCTGCCCGCCGCCATGGTCGCCCATCAGCGCGACAAGCTTGAAGCCGGCGCTAAGCGCGCTCTGCGCCACGGCGCGAACGACGCCTGAAAACACCTCCGGCGGCAACGTCACCGAGCCGGGAAAGCGCATATGCGCGGTCTTCGCCGCGGCGTCGCCGGTGATGGCGAAGGGAATGACGGGATAGACCAGGGCATCGCCGAGCCTGACGGCAATCTGCTCGGCGCAATAGCGCGCGATAAAATTATGCTTGCCGATCGCCATGTGCGGGCCGTTCTGCTCGCTGCTGCCGACGAAAATGATCGCGGTGGACTTGCCGCCCGCTATGGCATCGCGCACTTCCGGCCAAGTGAGGTCGTCGATCCAGACCGAGCGCGTTTGCGCCGTCGCCGGAACTGCGCCGACGTGAGCGAATGTGATGGCGGCGATCATCGCCATGAGCCATTGCAGTGTCTTCACGGGCTCCTCCGACGCGTGGAATCAGACTCAGCATAGGCGAGGTGTATCAACGCTCAAGGCGCATGTGTTGAAGTTCACGCACAGCATGAAAAAGCCCGCTCTCAACCTCTTCAGGAGGATGAGAGCGGGCTTGAGATTTCAGTCTATGCGCCGATCAGCGGATTGTGGTCGGGGGCGGTAGCGGCTGCACCACGGTCGGCCCAGCGCCGGGCACCGGCCCGGAGACGCGGGCCGGAGGCGGCGCGGCGGCAGCAGACGCGGGACCGGCAGCCGGCGGCGGCGCCGCGGCGGCGGTTGCCGTTCCCGGCGGCGGACCGCCCGGCATCACCACCACGCGGGTGCCGACCTTGGTGCGCTCGAAGAGATCGGAGACGTCCTCGTTCAGCATGCCGATGCAGCCCGACGAGACGAACTTGCCGATCGTCGAGGGCTGGTTGGTGCCGTGGATGCGATAGACCGTGGAGCCCAGATACATCGCGCGCGCGCCGAGCGGATTGCCGGGTCCGCCCGCCATGAAGCGCGGCAGATAGGGCTGGCGCTCGATCATTTCGGTCGGCGGATGCCAGTCCGGCCACTCGGCCTTCCTGGTGATCTTCTGCACGCCGGTCCAGGTGAAACCGTCGCGGCCGACGCGCACGCCGTAGCGTATCGCACGCCCGTTGCCGAGCACGTAGTACAGGTAGGTGTTGGGCGTATCGACCACGATGGTGCCGGCCGGCTCCTTGGTGGCGAAGGCCACTTCCGTGCGGCGCAGATGCGGCGGCAGCTGCGCGGGCCCCACTTCCGGCTGCTCTTCCGGCGGCAGCGCGGAGAGCTGGATCGGCTTGCCGTCGGCGTCAACTTGCGGCTGCTGCTGCTGCGGTACGGCACCGGTCACGACGGGCGGAGCGGCTCCGATCGCACCCGGCGGGCGCAACGCGTCTTCATTGGCCGGCGCCGAACCCGGCGGACGGTCGGCATAGATCACCGGCGGCGGACCGGCCGGACGGCCATAACGGGGATCGTCGGGCGAAAGGATCGGCCCGGTCGGGGCGGGTGGCGCCGCGTTGGAATAGGCAGGACGGCCATAACGCGGATCATCGGGCGAGAGGATCGGACCCGTCGGAGCCGGCGGCGCCGCGTTCGAGTAGGCCGGACGGCCGTAACGTGGATCATCGGGCGACAGGATCGGACCCGTCGGGGCCGGCGGCGGCACATTCGAATAGACCGGGCGGCCGTCCGGACGGCCATAGCGCGGATCGTTCGGCGACAGCACGGGACCGGGCGGCGGCAACGCGGTCGAAGCCTGGGCGTTCGGCGTATCCTCGTCGTCCAGCTCGTCGAAATCGGGGGTGCCGGGCTGGCGGCGTTCATCGACGACGTACCCGCCGGGCGGGTAACCAGGGGCGGCCGAATAAACCGAGCCGGGAGCCACCGGATAGCTCTGCTGGGCCTGCGCGAGCGGAGTCCCCGCCGCAGCGGCTGCCACAGCGGCGCCGATCGTCAGAATTCTCTTGATCATCATCGCCCTTGTATAGTCCCCAAGCCACACCGGACCGTTAACGGCTGATGGCGGAAGATAGCGGCGCATTCAAGACAAATCCGCGAAACCCGGCCCGGATCAGGTGCTTTGTGATCCCCATCCTGCCCGGGAATGTCCGGATCGGGGCTGGTTTTGAACGCCGTTTCCACCCGTTTCGCGAGCATTTTCGCCGCGACATTTGGAGCCGACGCGGGCGTGCCGATTGCTGTATCCTCGATTCAGCCTGATTCGCGGCGGCGAACGCGGCTGATCCAGTGTGTCCACCGCGTTCCCTTAAGGCCACCAACGCCGCTTAGGCGGAACCGCGCCCATGCTCCCCGGAATCCGTTTCCTGCTCGCCGCGATCGTCCTTTCCATGTCCATCCTGATCTTCGGCCTTGGCGCGGCAGCCCTGCTGCGCGCTGCGCACGAGGAGGTCGCCAACGTTCCGGCACGGCGGGTGATGCCCGAGCCGGTCTTTGCGCAGCAGGCCGATCCGCCGGCCCCGACATTGGCCATGCTCCGCGTCGAGCCGGCCGCGCCCGAGAGGACACCGGTCCCGCCGCCCGCGGCCATGCCTGCACCGGAGCCCGCGCCGGAACCGATACCCGCGCCGAGGGTGGAGACGGAACAGCTCGCCGCGCTGAAGCTGGACGAGGTTGCAGCGGCCGAGACGGCGAAGGCGGAGGCCGCAGCAACGCCGGAGATCGCGGCGAAACCGGAGATCGCGGCAACGGAAACGCCGGCCCCGCTACCTGCTGCCACGGAGCCGCCGCCCGCGGCCGAGACGAAGCTTGCCGCGCTCGATGCGTCACCTTCGCCGCCGGTTGACGTGGCGCCTGTCCCGTTCGAGCAAATCGCCCCGCCCGCGATGACGGACGCAAGCCTGCGCGCGACGAAGACGGCGGCGCTCGGCGATCCCTCGGCGAAGCCGGCTGAGGCGAGTAAGGCAGACGAGAAAACCGATCGCGAAGAAATCCGCAAGCAGCAACGGGCCGAACGCGCCAAGGAGCGCCGGCGGCAGGCGGCGCGGCGCGCACGGCTCGCGGCCCAGCAGGCTGCAGCACAGCAGGCGGTCGATCCGTTCACGCAGCTAACGCAGACGGCACAGCCTGCAGCGACCACAACAACACGGCGCCGCTAATAATCACCCAGGTCCCGTTGCGACGGGCGGGCCGTTCGCCGCGCCCCATTCCGTCCAGGAGCCGTCATACAGCGCCGGGTTCTCGACGCCGAGGCGATAGAGCGCGAGCGTCAGTACCGCGGCGCTGACGCCGGAGCCGCAACTCGTCACGATCGGCGCATCGAGCTTTGCGCCGGCGCCGATGAACGCCGCGCGCAATTCGTCGAGCGGCTTCATCTCGCCTGTCGCGGTGTTGAAGAGATTGTTATAGGGCAAGCTGAGGCTGCCGGGGATGTGGCCCGAGCGCAGGCCCGGCCGCGGCTCGGCGACCTTGCCCTGATAACGTTCATTGGCGCGGGCATCGATCACCTGTTCGGCCCGGCTCGACAGATTGGCGACGAGCTGCTGCATACTGCGCACGCGCCGCGCATCGAACGCCGCCTTGAAGGTCGCGGGCTTCGGGGCCACCTGCCCGCCCTCGACCTTGCGGCCCTCGGCGACCCACTTCTTCAGCCCGCCATTGAGCAGATGGACACTCTTGCCGAACGACAGGAACATCCACCACGCCCGCGGGCCGGCAACCCAACCGCCGGAATCGTAGATCACCACGGTGTCGTCATTGCCGATGCCGAGCGCGCCGATGTCGCGGCCGAACTGCTCGGCTGTGGGAAACATGTGCGGCAACGGGTTGGAATGGTCCGACACAGCGTCGACATCGAAGAACACCGCGCCCGGAATATGCGCGGCGAGATAATCGTCCTTTGGCAGCGGCAGCACGCCCGGCATCTTGAAGCTGGCGTCGACGACCCTGACGTTGGGCTTGCCGAGATTGGCGGCGAGCCATTCGGTCGAGACGAGCGGGTCGGTGGTGGTCATGGGGCAAAATCCTTTCCAACGATCGTCATGGCTGGGCTCGTCCCGGCCATCCACGTCTTACTTCGCGTTCAGCAAAGACGTGGATGCCCGGCACAAGGCCGGGCATGACGAGGGGCTAACAGCTTCCGCACATTACTTCTTCTTCGGCTCCCACTTCTCCACCGGGCCGCCGGCGTCGCGCCAGGCGGCGAAGCCGCCGCCCATATGCGCCACCGGCGTCAGCCCCATGTCCTTGGCGGTCTTCGCCGCGAGCGCGGAGCGCAGGCCGCCGGCGCAGTGGAAGACGAACTTCTTGTCCTGCTGGAAGACCGGCTTGGCGTAAGGGCTCTGCGGATCGATCCAGAATTCCAGCATGCCGCGGGTGCAGGAGAAGGCGCCGGGGATGCGGCCGTCGCGCTCGATCTCGCGCGGGTCTCGGATATCGACGATGACGATGTTGTCGTCACCGACCAGCTTGATGGCATCGGCCGCGCTGATGGTCTCGATCTCGGCATTGGCCTCGTCGATCATCGCCTTGATGCCGCGGTGGATGGTCTGGGGCATTTTTCACTCCCTTTCCTCATCCTCAGGAGCCGCGAAGCGGCGTCTCGAAGGATGCAGGCCCGTCTGTGGCCTCATGGTTCGAGACGCGCTTCGCGCTCCTCACCATGAGGGTCTTCCTCTGTTTGTCATTCCGGGGCGATGCGAAGCATCGAACCCGGAATCTCGATCCGCAAAGTAACATCGAGATTCCGGATCAGCCGCTCCGCGGCTGTCCGGAATGACGACATACGGTTACCGCACCAGCTCCCTCATCGCATTCTCCAGACCCTCGATGGTGATCGGATACATGCGGTTGGCGAACAGGCGGCGGATAATGGTGGTGGATTCCGAGTAATCCCAGTGCCGCTGCGCGACCGGATTGAGCCACACGGTGTGCGGATAGGTGCGGATGACGCGATCGAGCCAGACCGATCCCGCCTCCTCGTTGACATGCTCGACCGAGCCGCCAGGCACCATGATCTCGTAAGGGCTCATCGAGGCGTCGCCGACGAACACGACCTTATAGTCGTGCGGGTACTTGTGCAGGATGTCCCAGGTCGGCGTGCGGTCGGTGAAGCGCCGCTTGTTCTGCTTCCACACGCCCTCATAGAGGCAGTTGTGGAAGTAGAAATATTCCATGTGCTTGAATTCGCTCTTCGCCGCCGAGAACAATTCCTCGACCTGCTCGATATGCGAATCCATCGAGCCGCCGATGTCGAAGAACACCAGCACCTTCACCGCATTGCGCCGCTCGGGCCGCATGTGGACGTCGAGATAGCCGTGATTGGCGGTCTCGCGGATGGTGGTGTCGAGATCGAGCTCATCCGGCGCACCGGTGCGCGCGAACTTGCGCAGGCGGCGCAGCGCGATCTTGATGTTGCGGATGCCGAGCTCGACATTGCCGTCGAGATCCTTGAACTCGCGCTTGTCCCAGACCTTCACCGCGCGGTTGTTGCGGTTCTTCTCCTGGCCGATGCGCACGCCCTCGGGATTGTAGCCGTGGGCGCCGAACGGCGAGGTGCCGGCGGTGCCGATCCACTTGTTGCCGCCCTGGTGGCGGCCCTTCTGCTCCTCGAGGCGCTTCTTCAGGGTCTCCATGAGCTTGTCCCAGCCCATGGCCTCGATCTGCTTCTTCTCTTCCTCGGTGAG
>Ga0187815_10000245_pt1 | contig 27193 bp, 20 predicted proteins | sample NC_S_5_FD_132962 | JGI IMG/M metagenome (GOLD analysis project Ga0187815, IMG submission 132962) | Wetland sediment microbial communities from Neuse River Estuary, North Carolina, USA - ASW-S_5 | ecosystem: Environmental > Aquatic > Freshwater > Wetlands > Sediment | place: USA: North Carolina...
AATCAGCGAATCGGGATGGCGGCGGAATTCGTCGTTCAGCACCTTCACCGCCACGTAGGGGTCGCGGTCGCGTGCCTCTACCTTGCGCTCGTCGCGGGCGAGGTAGACCACGCCCATGCCGCCACGGCCGATTTCGCGTTCGAGCAGGAAGCGTCCCTTCAGCAACATGCCCACGGTGGCGCGGTCGCTGCCAGCCGCCTCGGCCACTTGCTCCCAATCGGTACGGGTGACACCGGCGGCCTGCGGCGTCCCGGTCGCTGACATGCGCGAGGCTGGCGTGACCACGGTGGCATCCGCGTCAACCGCCGGTGCCGGCTGGCGCGAGGCCGGCTGCACCAAAGTCATCTCGGCGCCCGGCAGCGACGGCGCTGCGCCGTGGTCCGGCGCATGCACCTTCGTCATCTCGTCATCCACCGCTGCCGGCAAGTTTTGCAGCGTCGCGACAAGCTTATGGGCAAGCGTCGGCTCGATCCTGCCGTCGGCTGCCATCGCCTCGAGCAGGGCCTCCTCGTCGTGCAGGGTTTCGTCCGCCACCGCGCCGCGCCTGGCCAAGGCGTCGAGCAGCCCGGACAGCGTGAGCCGCCCGGCCTGGAAGTCGACAAGCAGTTCGGCGATGGATGTCATGGGCCGCTCAATCCTGCAGACGCACGATCACGGCGGAAATGTTGTCGCGCGCGGCACGCTGCAGCGACAGTTCGAACAGGCGCGCCAGCAGGGCCTGCGGCTCGGGCTGGCTGCGGGACTCGATGTCGAGCTCCTCGTCGCCCAGTTCCTTGTTGATGCCGTCGGAACAGAGCAGGAATTGCGTGCCGGGCCGGTTGCCCGCCACCACCCAGTCCATGAACAGGCGCTCCTCGGCGCCGACCGCCCGGCTGAGCACGCCGGCGCCGGCCTGCGCCGTCGCCGTGGCGCCGCCGAACTGGGTGACGTCGTCCTTGGTGCCGTGCACGTGGTCGCGGGTGATCTGACGCAGGTGGCCGTCCTCGTTGCAGTAGGCGCGGCTGTCCCCCACCCAGCCGCACAGCATGAAGTCCTTGTCGTGCACCAGCAGCACCACGGTCGAACCGATGATGTCGCTGCCGCGCTCCAGCGCGGTGGCGATCAGGTCGGCGTTGATCTGCTGCAGGCTGTCCTCGATCGCCTCGATGAAGTCGAACACGCTGCCCTTGCGCGGTAGCGCGCCCAGCCGCTCGACGATCATCTGGCTGGCGTAGTCGCCGGCAGCGTGGCCACCCAGGCCGTCGGCGACGACCCACAGGCCGACGTCGTCGCGCAGCAGGATCGAGTCCTCGTTGTGCCGGCGCACCTTGCCGGTCTCGGTACGGCCGGCGGACAGGTAATGCAGGGTCATGGCTGCACCTCGATCACGGCCAGCGGCCAGCCGGCCGCGTTGGAACCCAGTCCCGCCGCGGCGGCGATGTGCGCGCACGCGGCATCCGGCGACGGCAGCGCCAGCGCCTCGGCCAACAGCGACGACGGCAGCTCCGCCAGCTGGCGGGTGGCCAGCAGCAGCAGGCGGTCGCCGGTATCGATCTCGCAGACGATTTCGTCGCAGATCGGCTGCGCGGGCGCACCGAGTCCCGGCGCCACCGGTGAGGTGCGGCTGAACAGCAGATCGTCCAGCTCACCGCCGAGCCCGGCGCCATCGGCCGGCAATCCATCGCCGCCCGCGGCGAACACGGGATGCAGCTGGCCCGCGCGCCAATGCCAGGCGCTCGCGGTACCGATGCGCAACAGGTCGGCCCAGCGGCCGGTGACGCGCACGGCGATCACCGCACCATCCTCGTGTACCGGCTCGGCGTGATCCTCGGCCAGCTGGCGCAGGCGCGTGTGCAGCACCAGCAGGCGCGTGCGCAGGGCCTGCATGCCAGCGACGAAGTCGCTGGGCACGAAGCGGTGGATCAGTTCGCTGACCGACGCCGCCGCCTGCCGGCGCGGATCGGGTGCACCGTCGTCGGCCACCACCATCGTCAGCGCGCAATCGTAGCGATGCAGCACGCGCGCGCCGCCCACGTCGGCCGCACGCACCGTAGTCTCCGCCGCAGTTGGCTCGATCGCGTGCAGCCGAGGCGCCAGATCGGCGAACAGCTCGGACAGGTCGTCGGGCAAGCGAACCACCGTCGGTGCCGGTGCGGCGACCGCCGACGGCGACGCCACGGGTGCTGGCGCCGGTGCCGCCGGTGCCGCCGGCGATGGCGGCACGCGCGGTGCAGCGAAGGCGCCCGCTGCCTGCCAGGGTGCATCGGCATGCGCCGCGTCGAGCATGCCGGCATACGCGGCCGGTTCGGGTAGGCCGCGGGTGACCAGCGCGACGGGCGGCATCCGCGCCGCACCCGTCGTCCACCACAGCGCGTACCCAGGCAGAGCCTGCAACTGCAGCCACAACGCAGACAGCAGGGCCGTGCCGGCCGCCGGCGGCAACGGTAGGCGCCAATGGCTCGCACTGCGCCAGTCGAGCCGCGGCAGCGCTTCGCCCGCCGGGTCCGGCGGAGCCTGCGGGTCCGGCAGCGCGGCGATGCGCGCTTCGAACACATCGACGCCCTCGCCGCTCGCCTGCGCCTCGCGGTGCGCGCGCTCGGCGGCCGCGAACCAGGCGTCGTTGCGCAGGGCCGCATCGATGGCAGCGGCATCCATCAGCGGCGCGGCGATCACCATCGGAAAGCAGCGCCCCACCCGATCCACGGCCGGCCCCGTCACACCGGCCCAGGCCGGGTCGCCGCAGACGCCGGGCGCCAGCACGAAACGCCACACCGCGCCGTCACGCCATGCCTGCGCCCAGCCGTCGCCCAGGCGTATGCGGCCGGCGTTCACCGCCTGTTCGAAATGGCGATCCCACACGTCCACGAAGGACGCCGGCAAGTGCCGCTGCACGAAATCCCCGGTACCGGGAAGCTTGCCGAAGAACCCCACCCCTGTCGGATTCGGCATGCGGTCATCCCCCGCACCGGAAACGTTGCACTTCGGTATTGAGGAACGGGTTCTTCAGGTTGCTGGCCTGGATCGTCAGCTTCGCCGTCTTGCCGCCGAAGTTGAAACTGGCGAGGAAGCTCAGGTCCGACTGCTTCTGCAGGCGCGCCGCCTGCAGGGCGCGGAAGAACGCCCAGTCGCCCTGGTAGTCGAAGGTGCTGAGCAGGGTGCCCGAACTGTCCCAGGCGGAGATCGTGACGTGGCCCGGCTGCGGTCCCGGCCACTTCATTGCCATGCTGGTGGCGCCGCCGGGCTGGTAGACGTATTTCTGGCCGTCCACGTCGAACTCCAGCTTGCCGATGCCGGGATCGAGCAGCGGCGCCTGCACGGCGAAATCCACCTCAGGCAGGTTTCCGCTGCGGAAATACATCTGGCGGATGTCGTCGGCCATCTGCGCCTGCGCCAGCAAGCCTGCCGGACCGGCCACTGCGCCGGGGCCGGTCTTCCACTGCCAGTTGCGGCCGCTGGCGTCGACCAGCTTGGACAGGGTCTGCTTGTTGAACGTGTCGAAGCTGCCGCCGTTGCCGAACAGCTCGCCGAAGTTCTGCAGCGGGATGTCGGTGCGGCTGTCCGGCGAGAACGGGTAGCGGCCGCGCACGAAGCTGGCGCAGTCCTTGCCCACCACCTGCTGGAACTGGTCGCCGAGCGCGCCCTTGGTGCCGCTGGCCACCAGCGCCTGGCTCTTGCCGGTGAGCGCATCGACCCAGCCGGACACCGGCGCCGGCAGTTGCGATGCCTGCTGTTGCGCCAGCAGCAGCTGCGGGTTGGGCTGGCCGGCGGCGTTGCTGAAGTCGGTCATGGTCAGCAGCGTCTTGCTCAGCTGGTCGAGCACCTGCAAGGTCTGGTCGATCGGCGCGGCACCCGGCGCGCCGGCGCTCAGCTGGTCCAGCGTGGTGAAATGCGCGCTGATCGCCGCACCCGGCGGCTGTGCCGCAGGCGCGGCGGAGCCGCCCGCCGTGGCCAGCGCGCGGGCCAGCGCGTTCTGGGTGAGCTTCTGCGCCGCCTTCTTCTCCGCCGCCTGCTTCGCGCCGGCCAGCGCCTTGTCGCCGGCATCCTGCGGCGGCGCCTTCATCATGTCGCTGGTGTTCGCGCGCACCGTGTTGAGCAGCGCCTTCAGCGGCGAGCTGGGGCCGGACAGCTTGGCGGCGATCGCGCTGGCGTCCTGGATGCTGGTGACGGGCTGCAACTGCAGGTCGGCGAGCAGCTCGTCCCAGGCCTTGATGTAGTCCTGCTCGTACAGCGCCAGCACCTGCTGCGCGAGGCGCGCCTTCTGCAAGGCGTCGATGGAGGTGGCACCGAACACCCAGTCGTCCTTGGCGAACTGGTCGACCGCCTGCGCGATGCCCGTGCTCGCCTCGTACTGGAACATCGGCTGGGTGTACAGCGCCGGGAGCGGATCGGCGAGCGACGCACCGCTCTTGCGGCGAAACACGTTGCCAAGCAGGCCCAGCGCCTTGTCCAGCTGCAGCGGCGGATAGTCCGTGCTGCCGGCGCCGAGCTTGAGGTTGCCGTAGATCAGGGTGGGCAGGTCGGCCGTGCGCAAGGTGTTGCGCGCCTGCTCCACCAGGGTCTGGTCCAGGCTCAGCGCGCGCAGCCGGCCCGGCTCGGCTACCAGCGCCTGGAAATGTTTCGCCAGCGCCTGCTGCAGCACCGTGTCGCCCGGGAACACCTTGCGCCACTCGATATCGGTGAGCGCCACCAGCTCGTCGGCGTTCTGGTGCTGCGGCTCGCCCAGCATCAGGTAGCCCTTGAGGTAGTAGTACAGCGCCTGCGGATCGCCGGCGTTGCCGGTGAGCCCGCTGCGGAACTGCGCGGCCACGCCCGGCAGCAGCAGGCCGTTCAGTTCGCGCAGGTAGGCATCGTGCACCTCCTCGCCCACCGCGCTGCCCTGGTAGAGGCCGAAGCGCATGCCCATCGGCACGTGGCCCTGGTATTTGTTCGCCGCCTCCTGCACGGCGGACAGGCCTTCCAGCCGTTCGAGCACACGGGCGAAATATTCCTTCTGGGTGGTCGCGGCGTCGATGTCGCTCTTCGCCGGATAGCCCTGCAGCGCGGCCTGCACCTGGGCAAGGTAATCGCGGTTGCGTCCGTAGCTGGTGCCGAAGCCGACCAGCAGCAGCACGGTGAGCAGCAGCACGCCCACGTAGGAGGCGGCCTGCAGCAGCACCTTCTGCCGCTCCAGCGCCGGGTTGGTGCCGGCGAAGCCCGACTCGCCGAACAGCACTTCCTTGAGCAGCCGCTCCACGAAGAAGGTGCGCCGCTGCGCGCCGGGCACGTGCAGTTGCCCGGCGTCCACGCCGAAGGTGCGCGCCACCGCGCCCATCATGCGGTCGATCGGCGTGCCTTCCTGGGTGCCAGAGGTGAGGTAGACGCCGCGCAGCAGCGGCGGCGCGGCATACGCGTGGCCGCTGAACACGCCTTCCACGAAGCGCCGCGCGATGTCGCGCAGGGCCGACAGCTGCTGCGGGAACGACAGGATCGCCGCGCGCCGGTTGCGGTCGCGCTCGGCATGCAGGCGGTCGAGGATGCGCGTGTCGAGCTGGCGCAGCAGCAGGTCGAACTCCTCGTTGAAGCGCTTGGCGGCGCTGCCGTCCATGGTCGCCTCCAGCGGGAACGAGAAGCCCCACACCTGGCTGCGCAGCTCGGGACTGAGGTCGTCGAAGAACTCGCCGAAGCCGGCGACCAGGTCGCACTTGGTGAAGGTGAGGTACACCGGTACGCCGATGCGCAGGTGGGTGGCCAGCTCGTCCAGCCGGCGCCGGATCGCCTGCACGTGCTCGGCGAGCCCGGTCTCGTCCAGGGTGAGCAGGTCGGACATGCTCATCGCGATCACCACGCCGTTGATCGGCCGGCGCTTGCGGTACTTGCGCAGGAGCTTCAGGAACTCGGCCCACGCCGAAGCATCGGCGGCGCGGTCGGAATCCTGCATGGTGTAGCGGCCGGCGGTGTCCAGGAACACCGCCTCGTCGGTGAACCACCAGTCGCAGTTGCGGGTGCCGCCGATGCCGCGCAGTGCCTCCTTGCCGAAGCGCTCGGACAGCGGGAAGTTGAGCCCGGAGTTCTGCAGCAGGGTGCTCTTGCCCGAACCCGGCGGGCCGATCACCACGTACCATGGCAGCGCATACAGGTTGCCGCCGCGGCGGGTCTTGCGCAGGGTGTCGACCGCCTCCTGGAAACGCGCCTGCAGCTGGCTGCGCTCGGCCGCGCTGCGCGCATCGCGGTCGCCGGCGCCCGGCTGCGCGTCCTGTCCCGCAAGCTCGCCGGACATCTGCTGCGCCTTGCCGCGCGCGCGCCAGGCGCGGATCTGCAGGATCGCCAGCCACACCACCACGATCAGCACGATCAGCAGCAGCCGCGCCGCCACGCCGGCCAGCGGCTGCGACGCGCCGATGCCCAGGTACGGGCCGCCCAGCCAGATCAGCACCGCCAGCAGCAGGATGCCGACGAGGGTGATGAACCAGCCGGTTTTCAACAAGCTCAGGAACTTGGCCACTGGCTCAACCCTCGGGGATGTACATCAATTCCACGCGCCGGTTGCGCGCACGATTGGCCGGCAGGTTCGGCGGCAGCGCGATCGGCTGCGAATCGCCCGCGCCGCTGGCTTCGAGCCGGCCCGGGTTGTCCAGGCCTTCGCCGAGCACCTGCTGCACCGCGCGCGCGCGCGCCGCGGAGAGCGCGAAGTTGTCCTTGAACTTCAGCGAGCGGATCGGCTGATCGTCGGTATGCCCCACCACGATCACCCGTCCCGGCACCTGGTTCAGCGCCGCGGTGATCGCGTGCAGCAGCGGCAGCTCCGCCGCGCTCACGTCCACGCCACCGGAGGCGAACATGCCGCTGGCCGAAAGCCGCACCAGCTCGCGGCCGTTGCCCTGTTCGATGATGGCGAGCTTGCCGGCCTGCTCCTCGGGCGCCAGCAATTGCTTGAGCGTGGGATGCGCCGGCGGCGGATTGGCCTTGTCCAGCTGCGCCATCGCCGGCGGCGTGGCGCTTTCCAGGCCGACCTGCGCGAGTTGTCCGCTGACCGGCGCGGACAGCGTGTTCAGCCGCGTGTGGAAGTACAGGTAGGCGCCCAGCAGCACGCAGGCCACCGCCACCACGATCACCCACAGCGGCACGTAGCGGATCAGCGGATTGCGCCGGTCCTGGATGCCGCGCCAGTGCGGCGCCAGCTCCTGCGCGGCCGGCGCGCGCTGCGCGCGGATGCGCCGGTACAGGTCTTCCTGGATGTCGGCCAGCTTGGCGCGGCCGCCCGCCTCGATCAGGTAGCGGCCGCCGAAACCCAGCGCGAGGCAGATGTACATCAGCTCGATCAGGTCGATGTGGCGCGAGAAGTCCGCGCACAGCCGCTCCAGGATCTGGAAGAACTTCGCGCCGCCGTAGGACTCGCCGTGGAAGGTCACCAGCAGGGTCTGCTGCGCCCAGCCGCTCTGCTCGCCCCAGGGCGCGTTGAGCACCGCCTCGTCGAGCATGGTGCATAGCACGTAGCGCGCGGCCACCGCGGTCTGCTGGGCGATGTTCGCCTGCTGCGCGTGGCTCTCGAACTTGCGTACCTGGGCCACCACCTGGTCGCGCAGGTGGGTCGCGTCTGGCGGCGTGGCGCTGTGGCGCAGCTGCACCCCGAGCAGCAGCAGGGGACTGGCCGCCTGCACCAGCGGATTCATGCCGCCGCCGAGGAAGGCGCTGATCTCGGCCGGCGTGGCCGCCGCGGCGCGCGGCATGGGTGCCGGCGCCACCGGCGGCGGCGGTGCAACCGGTGCGGGTGCCGGCACCGGCGCAGCGGTGGCGCCGCGCGGACGCACCACGGTGGCGTCGCGCATCGGATCGTCGTCGAACGGGCCCTTGGGGGTACTCACGTCAGCCTCCTCGAATCGCCCAGAGCTGCAGGTCCAACCCGGCGAACCCGCTGCCGAAGTGGAACGCGATGCCGCCGGACGTCTTCAGCTCGCGCCACATCGCCGCGTGACGGTCGAATTCGAAATACAGGTAGCCGGCGTTGTACGGGATCTGCCGCGGCGCCACCGGCATCGGCGTCACCGGGATGCCCGGCAGCTGCAGGTTCACCAGATCGCGGATCTTCTCCACCGGGCCGATCTTCGACTGCGCGGGCAACTGCCGGCGCAGCTCCTCGGATTTCACGTCGGCCTTCGCCGCCAGCACGAAGGCGGCGTTGTCCAGCAGGGTGAGGTCGGGCACCACCGCCACCCACACGCCATACTTGCGCTCCTGCAGCGGGATCGGCATGGCGGTCTGCTCCATCACCGCGCTGAGGCTGGCGCGCAAGGCGGCGATCACCGGTTCGAAACTCTCGCGCAATGCCTCGTGGCGATATGGCGGCAGCGCAGGCGGCCGCTTGCCAGGCGCGGTGAACGTGGCGAGTTCGCCGGCCATCGCCACCAGGATGCGGTACAGCTCCTCCGGGTGCAGCAGCGGCGCTTCGGCCAGGTGCGCCACTAGCGGCTGGCAACGGTTCACCACCTGCAGCAGCAGGAAGTCGGCGATCTCCGCCGAACCGCCGCGGTCGGTCAGCGCCACCCGGCTGGCCAGCGCCTCGCCGCGCTGGTGCAGCAGGCCCAGCAACTCGGTGAGGAAGGTCACCAGCCGCGCCACGCCCTGGCAGGAGAGGCCGGTGGGCATGAACGCATCGTCCAGCGCCACCCGTCGATCGGCGCGGCATTCGACGATGCGCGCCAGCGGCATCCGGGTCAGCCCTTCCATCGGCTGCGACTGCGGCAGCAGCCGGCTGCTCATGCCGCCCACTTCCAGCGGCGTGATGCCGTCGGTGCTGCCGGAAGCGTCGCGCACCTCCGCCTCGCGCACGCGGAAGCGGAACAGCTTTTCCGCCGGCGCCTCGGGCCGTCCGCTGTCGGGCTGGGTGGGCGAGCGCAGCGGCAAGGTGAGGTACACGGTCTGGTCGCGCCAGTTCGCGTCCACGTCCAGCGGCGGCGGCAGCGGATCGTCGCCGGGCATCGCGAACGGCGTACCGTCGGGAAACACGCCCCGCGCACGCTTGATGCCGAGCTTGCCGATCGCCAGCAGGTCGGCCTCCAGCTCCAGCTCGTGGAAGCCCCAGGCATAGGGGCGCAGGCTGCCGGCACGCAGCTCGACGAAGCGCTCCAGGTAGCGTTCCTGCTGCTGCATGTGCTGCGGCCGCAGGAACAGCCCCTCGCTCCAGATCACTTTGTTGTTCTGCGTCATGCCTCGCACTCGCTCTTCATTGGTCTCATGCGCCCGTGCTCGACGGACGCGGCGCCTGCCCTGCCCGCCGCACCGACTTCAGCCGCGCCAGCTGTTCCTCGTAGGCGCGCGCGAACTCGTCGCCGAACAGCCGGCGGAAACATTCGTCGGGGTTGCCCATGAGCTCCTCGAAATGCTCGCGGTAGCGGTCCCAGTAGCGCCCCTTGCCGCCGAAGGCCGCGCGCTTCGCGCCGCCGTCGGCCTCGTGCTCGAAACGGTCGGGGTTGAAATGCACCAGCAGCGACTCGAACGCCGCGCGCACGCCCGCCAGCATCGCCATCTGGTGGCAGCGGATGTCCTCGAAGGCATCCTGGAAGGCGGCGCTGCCGGACAGGAAGGCCGGCCCGGTGGGCGCCAGGATGCGCTGCACCGCCTCGTCCGCGGTGGGCGCGAACTTCAGCGGGTTGTTCTCCGAGCGCTGGATGATCGTCACCGGCAGGCGGAAGGTGTTCTTGATCTCGGCGCGCGCACGCAGCACGTCCATCACGCCGTCGGCCACGATCAGCAGGATCTGCTGCAGCTCCGCCGGCAAGGCAGCCGGCGCCGGTGCGGCGACCGGCGCGACCGCGACCGGCGCAACCAGCGGCGCGGCAGGTGCGGCCGCCGCCGCGGGCGCGAAATCGCCCATGGTCAAGTCCCAGTTCTCCGGCAGCATATGCGCCTGGCGCTGCACGTCGGTGACCGGCGGACGGAAATGGTCGGCCGTGCCGGGCGTGTGGTTCCAGCTGGGGATCGGCTCGGGCTGCGGCGGTGCGGGCTCGGGCGCCGGGGTCGCGTAGGGCGCGTCGAGGAAACTCAGCGGATCGAGATCGCCGCCGGCCGCAGCGGCATCGGGGATCAGGCTGGAACCCGCGTCCATGACCGGCGGCTTGGCCGGCGACAGCAGGTCGGACAGGCCGAAATCCATTGGGTCGCCGGCGGGCAGCGGCGCGGGCGCGACGATCGGCGAAGGTACGGCCACGGGCGGCGCCTCTGCCGCCAGGCCCTGGGCCTGCACCTGCACCGACATTTCGAACGTGTCGATCTGCAGGCGATCGCCGTCCTTCAGCGCGGCGGGCTCGCCCTTGGCCAGCGGCGCACCGTTGAGCAGCATGCCGTTGGTGCTGCGATCCTCGATGAAATAGATGCCGTTGAGGCAGCGCACCATCGCATGGATGCGCGACACGCCAGGGGCGCTGAGCACCCAGTCGCAATCCTCCGAACGGCCGATGCTGCCGCCCACACCCTGGAAGGACTTCTGGCTGCGGCTGCCGAATTGCGCGGCCTGCCGCCCGAGCACCGCAAGCATCAATGTCTGCATCGGCACGCTCAAGCCCCCCTGCTGCCCGCAGCGGCCGCGTCGCCGGTGCCGAGCAGTGTCAAGGCACGGGTGACGAACTCGGCGCGGCGTGCCGCGAAGCGTTCGGCCACCAGCGCCGCCATCAGGTTCACCGCCGCCACCGTGGCGCAGGCCGTGAGGTGCTCGGGCGGCGGCACCGGCGTCTCCTGCGCGGCCGGCGCCAGGCTGCCGCCCGACCAGCCGGCCGCCGCGGCCAGCCACGCGCCCAGCGACTTGTAACCGCCGGAGCTGGCGAACTCGAAGGCGGCGCGCCGATTGCTCTCGGTGGGCTCGCGTACCCACTTCTCCGCCAGCGAGGCGCCGGCCTTGTCCTCCAGCTCCAGCGGCTGGTCGCGCGCGCACTGGCACAGCCAAGCCACCGCGTAGCGCTTGGGCAGCAGGCGCGCCAGCAACTTCAGCGCATCCTGTGCTTCGCCGGCGTCCAGCAGCGTCTGCACCGCCGCCTGCGGCGTCATCTCCGGCCGCAGCTGCGCGCTGGCCGCAGGCGACAGGCCCATCTGCATCGACGCTTGCAAGATTGCGGACATCTGCGCCTCCTCAGCCGATCATCGTGATGCCGCCGCCCAGCTTCGCCATGCCGTCGCCGGTGAGCTGCAGCATCGGCCCCTTCACCGTGGTCATGGCGCCCCCTTCCACGTTCATCATCGCGTCCGAATGCACCTTCACGCTGGCGCCGGCGCCGATGTCCACCGAGGCCTGGCCCGCCATCTTCACCGTGGCGTCGCCGGTGATCTTGATGTTGACGCCCTTGATCTCGACGTCGCCCGAGCTCTTCAGCGTGATGCTGGCGGCGCCGCAGACCAGGTCGATCTGGGTGCCTGCGCTGAGCTTGAACTTCTGGCCGATGCTGGTGGTGCCGTTGGCGGTGACGTCGAGCTTGTCGTCGTTCTGCACGGTGACCTTGCGATCGTTCTTGACCGTCTCGGTCTGGTCGTTCTCCACGGTGAGCGTCTGGTCGTGTTTCACCGTCGACGTCTGGTCGTTCTTCACCGTCACCGTCTCGTCGTGGTCGATCGTCACCACGTGGTCGTTCTCCACTTCCTCGTGCATGTCCTTCTGCGCGTGGATGAAGAAGTCCTCGCTGCCCTGCTTGTCTTCGAAGCGCAGCTCGTTGTAGTCGTCGGTGCCGCCAAGCAGGCTGCGGCTCTTGATGCCGCTCTGGGTCTTGTTGTCGGGCAGGCCGTAGGGCACGGTGTTCACGGCGTTGTAGACGCTGCCGATGATCAGCGGCCGGTCCGGGTCGCCTTCGAGGAAGCTCACCACCACTTCCTGGCCCACGCGAGGCAGGCTTACCGCGCCCCAGCTCTTGCCGGCCCACGGCGAGGCCACGCGCACCGGGCAGGAGCACTTCGCGTTCGCCTTGTCCGGCATGTTCCAGTGGAAGTTCACCTGCACCCGGCCGTACTGGTCGACGGCGATGTCCTCGTCGGTATCGCTGCCGGTGACGATGGCTGTCTGCAGACCGACGACCTTCGGCTTCGCCGTGCGGATCTGCTTGCGGAACGGGATGCTGCTGGGGAGCGCGCGGAACTGGCACTGGAACTCCAGGACCTCGCCGCTGCCCGAGGCATGGCCGCCGCCGCGCAGGTAGCTCTGGGTGGCGGTCAGCAGGTATTCCTGGTTGAGCTCTTTGCGCGGGTAGTCGCTCAGGGTGAACAGGTTGCCGGCCTCCGCACCGCAGGCGTCGGTGGAACCGTGGTAGCCGGAGCGCGCGGCGGTCAGCGCTTCGGCGCGCATGCTGGCGTAGTGCTGACCCACGCTCGCGTCCGCATGCGCGCCGGGAAAATCGAAGACGCTGTAGGTCGTCGTCGGCTGGTTGCCGTCGCTGGTGTGCGAGGAGAGCAGCGAGGCTTTCGGCGTGAGTGGGTTGTAGTCGGTCAGCTTGAAGGTGGCGCCGTCCACGCCGCGCGTCGCCCCGAAGCTGGCGACGGTCGCCGCCTTGCCCAGCGCGCCGCCCGCACCGGCCGCGAACGGCACTTTCTTGAACGCGCTTGCGGCGCTGTGCGCGCCCACGCCGTCGGCCAGCACCATGGTGTGCTTGCTGGCGTCGTGGGTGAAGTAATAGTAGATGCCCTCCTGTTCCATCAGGCGATGGATGAAAGCCAGGCAGTCCTCGCGGTACTGCACGCAGTAGTCGCGCTGGGTGTAGTTGCCGGTGAGGCTGTTCTTCACGTCGGTGTAGCCGGATTCCTCCAGCAGCTTCTGGATGATGTCCGGGGCGGTCATCTCGGTGAAGATGCGGCAGTCGACGATCTGTTCCAGCAGCCAGGGCTTGGGCACCAGCGTGACGGCATATTGCGCGTACACCAGGGTGTCGACGGTGGCGACACCGGTCTGCGACGCTTCGCAGACCATGCCGTTGAAATGGCGCTTGAAGCCGTCCCCCAGGGACAGCGTCACCGTCATCGACGAACCCAGCAGCGAGGTCAGGTCGATGCCCGCGTCCTCGCTCTCGAACTGCAGCTCGAACCTGAAGAGCTCGCCCAGCTCCTCGTCGGCGCTCATGCCGAGGAACAGCAGGTTGTCGCACTTGCTGGAGGTGATCTTGATGGGATCGCTCATGCGACTACGCTCCGTGGAAATGGCGGGAGCCGGTCATGCCAACGGTGTTCCCGCAGGACCCCGTCCCCTGCGCGCCGCGTCCGGACGGCCCGCATCGCAGGGATGCAGGACAACGGACCCGGCCCCGGGACAACGGGGACATGCGAGTTGGCAAGGCGAGCGACGGGCGGCATAGGAACTCCTCCCCCTGTAATGCGCAATCGAGCGGCATTTCGGGTCATGCGCCGGCAACATCGCTCCGGCGGCGGCCCAAGCGCTTGACTGAAAGGGCTTTTCCGGCAGCGCGATCGCCGGCCACGAAGCCGTTCGCCGGGACCGCCTAACGGCCGTCCCTCGCCATGCCCGCCGGGCGGCACTCCCGGTCCAGCGGCACGCGCCGCCCTCCGATCGTGAGGCGGTCGTGCCTGAGGCGCGTCGGCCCGTTGAACGCACGGCTGCGCCACAGCACACGGCAGCTCCGGGTGTCCACCGCGTAGAGGCGGTTGTTGCTGCCCGAGTAGGTCGGCACATAGAGGATGCCGTCGCCAAGCACCACCGGGGCCTCGACGATGGCCACCTCGTCGCTGACCGTGCAGGCGGGCGCGGTACCCGTCGTGATCCGCAAGGGCCCTTGCCACGCGGTCGGATGCTGCGCGTCGTCGGCCGCGCCGAACGCCACCGACACCTCGCCCAGCTTGCCGACGCCGCTGGCGATGCGCATCGGTAGCAGGTGGCAGGCGCCGGCAACCGCCGGAGCCAGCGCCAGAGCAAGGGCAAGGGCAAGGGCAAGGGTAAGGGTCCGCACACCATGGGCCATACGCATCAATGCCCCTCCGGCATGGGCTTCGCGTAATAGTCGACCTTCGGCAGATCGCGATGATTCCACGACCAGTTGATCCCCGTCTTCTCCCGCCCCACGCCGCCCAAGCGACCCCAGTAGCCGATGGGATAGCGGCTGCCCGGCGGTGTAGGAACGATCACCACGACATGCCCGTGCCCGCCCGCCTTGAGGCCGGCGACCACGAAGTAGCCGCGATTGGCGTAGCTGATCGCCAGCGCCGGATCGTGCCCCAAGTCGATCCAGCCGTTGGCCTTGGCATCCATCGTGTCGACCATCGCATTCGCGTTGCCGGCGATGGCGATGCCGAGATCCTTGGCCACGGCATGGACGAAGCCGCTGCAATCGCTTTTCCAGCGGGGCCATTCCCGCCGGGACGCCGTTTCGATGGCGGATTCGGGCGGCGCGCTCATGCTGCGCGCCGCTCGCTTGCCGTCTCCGCCTCACCACCACGGCGCGCCAGCACCACCCAGCTGCGCACCGGCTGGCCGAACTCCTTGCGCAGGCTGTCCTCGGCGATGCGGATGTCGCCGAAACCCGCCTGCTCCAGCGTGTGCAACACATGAACGCGCGAATGGCGGTAACGGCCGCTGGCGGTGAGTTCCACGCGATCCTCGTCGCCCTCAGCCGCCTCCAGCGAGAACGCCAGCCAGCCGCCCCGTCGCAAAGCCGCATGGCTTGCGGCCAGCACCGGGCCCAGCTCGCCGAAATACACCAGAGTGTCGGCCGAGAGCACCACGTCCCAGGCGTCGGGCTGCCCCTGCAGGTAGGCGGTGAGTTCCGCCACGTCCAGCGCGTCGTATCCACCGCGCTGGCGCGCCTTCTCCACCATGCCGCCGGAAAGGTCCACGCCCACCAGCCGGCACGCATGCGGGCGCAACAGCGATGCGCACAAGCCGGTACCGCAGCCGGCATCCAGCATGTCGAGCGCCGCGGCAGGCGGCGGCAATACCTGTGCCAGGGCGTCCGCCAGCGCCTGTGGCGCGCGGTAATCGAGGTTCTGCAGAAGCTGTTCGTCGAAGCTGTCGGCGAAGCGGTCGAAGATGTCGCGCACATAGGCGTCGCCCGCGCGCTGCGGCGCCTCGGCGCCGCCGCAGGCGGCCAGCATGTGGCGCGGAATGGGATTGTCCGGCTCTCGCGCCAGCCAGTCGCGATACACCTGCACGGCCTCGTCGGTACGGCCCAGCACGTACAGCGACACGCTCAGCGCCTCCAGTGCCTGCACGAAACGGGGTTCCAGCGCATACGCCTCGCGGAAGCAAGCCGCCGACTGCTCGATGTGCTCGAGGCTCTGCGCGTTATTGCGCAGGAACAGTCCCAGCAGGTAGTGCCCCTGCGCGAAATGCGGCGCCTGGCGCAGCAGCTTTTCGTAGGCCTCGAACGCCTCCTGCGGGCGCTCCTGCGCCTCCAGCACCACGGCGAGGTTGCTCAAAGCGTTGTGGTGCTGCGGACCGTACTCCAGCGCCTTGCGGTAACAGGCTTCCGCCTCACGCAGGCGGCCGCATTCCTTGTGAATGTTGCCCAGGTTGTTGTGCGCGTCCGGGTGCTTCGGCGTAACCTGCAGCGCGGTGCGGATCAGCTCCACCCCCTCGTCGCTGCGCCCGCGCTGGTGGCACAGCACGCCCAGGTAATGCAGCGCATCGGGCTGCGCCACGCGCAGCTCCAACACCTCGCGGTACAGCCACTCTGCCGTGTCGAAATCCTCGGCCTGATGCGCCTGCATCGCCTGCTGCAGCAAGGCACGCCAGGCCGGCGCCGCCGCGCGAGCTGCCGATGGACGGACGAAGACCTGCGCCGAATCGCGGTTCATGCGCCTACTCACGCAATCAACACGGTGAAACAGCCCAGCACGATCGTACCGCCGTGCGCGCAGGAATCGCCCAGCCGCGCCGCCGGCTGCCCGCCGATCAGCACCGTGGGCGAACCCATGACGATGCTGTCCGGCGGCCCCACGCACACCGCCATGTCGCCCAGCCGCGCCGCCGGCAGCCCGCCGATCAGCACCGTGGGCGCACCCGGCGACACGATAGGTCCGCCCACGTGCGGAATGGGCGGAACCCCGGGCGTGAGCATGGGGCAGACGTGCATGTCGGTAAGGCGGGCGGCTGGCTGCATATGGGTTCCTCCACCCTGCTAATGCGCATTAGACCGTGGATTCGTGTCATGGTCGCAGCGCGTCGCCTCAGCCACTAGCTCGCGCATCGCCTTGCTGCCGGCGGCGAACGTCCTACGCCATGGAGTGGTAGGTGAACAGTCCATTGTTGATCTCGAAAATCCATCTCCGCTGGGCTGCATCCACTACGGCATGAGGAAAGGGAGCAACGCCCATGTAGGCATTCGCTCCCAAGCCCGCCGTCCAGTCGGCAACCCCTCCTCCGATGTACAGAATGGGTAAGGCCACTTGAAATCCAGCCGCGGCCATCGCCGCGGCGAACTGGACGGTATCGTATTGGAGGCCTGATGCAAACATCGAGAAGTGGGCGCCACGCAACCTGTTGTTGTCAGCGATTTGCACTGCACCAAGGCACGAGTCGATTTTTGAAAAGGCGATCACCCGGCCAGCCGTGTATTCCCATTCCCGGATGATAGGTATGCGGTGCGGGTCGGTTTCCTTGGCGGCCAGGGAACCACCGGCGCCACAACGCACACCAGGATCATCCCTTGGATCGGCCGAATTACGTATGCCACGGGAGACTTCGTATTCATAATCTATTGCGGCCATGGGTCATCTCCGCTCAATTCAAATCAGCCACAAATACCCCCAATCTCCATTCACCCGACGGAAAATAAGCTTGATCCACCCACTCAACACCAACTTCGCCCATGTTGCTCGCCGCCTCGCTAGACACTGTAATCGCGACAACATAACGATCAACCTGAACAGGAGCGCCATTATTGGTAACCACTACACTGCGCAATTTGTCAACATCACTCTTAACTAGCTCATAAAATTTATTTCCGTCGACTTGCGTACTATCACTGGCCGACTTAAACAAACTTTCACATTTAATTTCTATTACACTCACTACATTAGTGTGCTCTAAAACAAAATCAGCTTTTTTAGAGTGATCAATAAAAACATTATGCTCTCGATGCACATTTATCAGATTAGTCGCCTGAGCAAAAAGGCCGTCAAACATTAAAACAAATTCACCTTGAATCCACCCCTCTACGCCGCCCTTCGACATATAGATTTGGACAATTTTCCCACCATTGTTTTTGACGTACCCCTGAACCCATCCGACTATTTGCTTCGCATAAGTACCCATACCCGCCCCTCCCTCCGAATAGGAGACTCAACACCCGCTTTAAAACGAGAACAGATACGGCCATTTTGGCCAAATTACGATTAACGCAAGAAACGGGCAATCCCGCCCAGGCCTCGAAATTGCATCAATCACGCGCATAACCAACCCGCCACCGATACAGCAGCACCCCCATCGCCAGCGTCACTGCAGCTCCATCCTGATCCTGTAGGTAACGTCCGGCCCCCAACCGCCGGCCTGCTCCAGCCATTCCTGGCAGTTATCGCAGGGACTCCAGAGTTCCGCGCCGTCGTAGCCGGTCGGCCGGCCAAACGTTATCCGGCTCAAGTCGATCGCATAGCCGGCTCGCCGAATAAACCAGAGCAGCTTCGAGAGCGCCTGTGCTTCAGCGCATGCCCAAGGCGAACGCCTGAGTTGGTTCACGGCATTGATGTGCGCGTACAACTCCGGCGCATACGCCCTCACATTGATCGATGGCGCGCGCCTGTCTCCAAGAGGCCGGTCCGTGGCATTTTCTCCGCGCGCGTAAATGGGCCCATGCCCATGACCATGATTGAAATTGGCGGTAATGGTTGGCATATCTGCGTCCCTTTCGAGATGTTGAGCGCTCAGGCAAACGCGTACGAAAATCCTGCGTCTCCGCCCCCCACCTTCACCCCCGTCACCGGCACACCCGCAATCATCCGATTGAGGAACTCCCGCGAAACATCCGGCAGCATGGTGTTGGTCAAAATCGCATCAATCATGCGCCCGCCCGATTCGCTCTCGGTACAGCGGCTGACCACCAGCTTCACGACCTCGTCGTCATACTCGAAGGGAATCCGGTACCGCGCCTCGATGCGCTTCTTGATGCGGCCCAGCTGCAACTTGACGATCTCACCGAGCATCTCCGGGCTCAGCGGGTAGTACGGGATCGTCACCAGGCGCCCCAGCAGCGCAGGCGGGAAGATCTTCAGCAGCGGCTCGCGCAGGGCTTTCGCCATCCCTTCGTGATCCGGCATCAGCTCCGGGTCCTTGCACAGGCCGGCGATCATGTCGGTGCCGGCGTTGGTGGTGAGCAGGATCAGGGTGTTCTTGAAATCGATGGAGCGGCCTTCGCCGTCTTCCATCACGCCCTTGTCGAACACTTGGAAGAAGATCTCGTGCACATCGGGGTGAGCCTTTTCCACCTCGTCCAGCAGCACCACCGAGTACGGTTTCCTGCGCACCGCCTCGGTGAGTACGCCGCCTTCGCCGTAGCCTACGTAGCCGGGGGGCGCACCCTTGAGCGTGGAGACGGTGTGCGCCTCCTGGAATTCGCTCATGTTGATGGTGATGAGGTTCTGCTCGCCGCCGTACAGCGCCTCGGCCAATGCCAGCGCGGTTTCGGTCTTGCCCACGCCGGAGGTGCCGGCGAGCATGAACACGCCGATCGGCTTGTTCGGGTTGTCCAGGCCGGCGCGGCTGGTCTGGATGCGCTTGGCGATCATCTCCATCGCGTGGTCCTGGCCGATCACGCGCTTGCCCATGATGCCGGCGAGGTTCATCACGGTTTCCAGCTCGCTGCGCACCATGCGGCCTACCGGGATGCCGGTCCAGTCGGCCACCACCGAGCCGACCGCGGTGTAGTCAACGGTGGGCAGGATCAACGGATGCTCGCCCTGCAGTTCGGCGAGTTGCGCCTGCAGGCTCTTGAGCTGCTCGAGCATGGCGGCGCGCTCGGCGTCGCCCAGTGCAGGCTCTGCAACGACCGCTTCGGCCTCGGCGTTTGCCGCCGCCTCCAGCTTGCTGCCGGTGCCCTCCACTGGCGCGGCGTCGCCGCGCAGTTTCGCACGCAGGGCGAGCACCTGTTCAACCAGGGATTTCTCGGCCTGCCAGTCCGCTTCGAGCTTTTCCAGCCTCGCCTTCTGCGTGGCGAGTTTCCCGCTGGCGTTCGCTTCGCGCTCGGCCACGTCCACGCCCACGGTCTTCTCGCGGCCGATGATGGCGAGCTCCGTTTCCAGCGCCTGGATGCGTTTGCGGGTGTCGTCCACTTCGGGCGGCACGGCGTGCTGGCTGATCGCCACGCGCGCGCAGGCGGTGTCGAGCAGGCTCACCGCCTTGTCCGGCAGCTGGCGCGCGGGGATGTAGCGGTGCGACAGCTTCACCGCCGCCTCCAGCGCCTCGTCGAGAATCTGCACGCGGTGGTGCTTCTCCATCACGCTGGCCACGCCGCGCATCATCAGGATGCCTTTCTCCTCGCTGGGCTCTTCGACCAACACGGTCTGGAAGCGGCGGGTGAGCGCGGGATCCTTCTCGATGTGCTTCTTGTACTCGGCCCAGGTGGTGGCGCCCACGGTGCGCAGGTTGCCGCGCGCCAGTGCAGGCTTGAGCAGGTTGGCGGCGTCGCCGGTGCCGGCCGCGCCGCCTGCACCGACCAGGGTGTGCGCCTCGTCAATGAACAGGATGATCGGCTTGGGGCTGGATTGCACTTCCTCGATCACCTGGCGCAGGCGGTTCTCGAACTCGCCCTTCATGCTGGCGCCGGCCTGCAGCAGGCCCACGTCCAGCGTGCGCAGCTCCACGTCCTTCAGCGATGGCGGCACGTCGCCTTGCGCTATGCGGAGCGCGAAGCCTTCCACCACGGCGGTCTTGCCCACGCCGGCCTCACCCACCAGCATCGGGTTGTTCTGGCGGCGGCGCATGAGGATGTCCACCACCTGGCGGATTTCCTCGTCGCGGCCCACGATGGGATCGATCTTGCCGCTGCGCGCCTGTTCGGTGAGGTCCACGGTGAACTGGCGCAACGCTTCCTGCTTGCCCATCTGCGCGGGGCCCATCGCGCCGCTGGCCTCACCGGGTGCGGCACTGCCACCCAGCTTGAAGCCGTCGCTGGCACTCTGGCCGTCCTCGGGCGAGCCGGCCACCAACTCGGCAAACTTCTCCACTAGCGCCTCGGGCTTGACCTTCTCGAATTCCTTCGAGACGCCGAGCAGCGTATTGCGCAGATGGCGCATGCGCAGCACGCCCACGATCAGGTAGCCGGTGCGCACCTGCGCCTCGCCGAACATCAAGGTGGCGAACACCCAGCCGCGCTCGACGGCCTCTTCCACGTCGCTGGAGAGATCGGAGATGGTGGTGGAGCCGCGCGGCAAGCGGTCGAGCGCGTCGGTGACGTCGCGCGCCAGGTTTGACGGGTTGAGATTGAACTGCTTGACGATGCGATGCAGGTCCGAGTCCTGCAACTGCAGGATCTGGTGGATCCAGTGCACCAGCTCCACATACGGGTTGCCGCGCAACTTGCAGAACACGGTGGCGCTCTCGATGCCCCGGTACGCCAGCTTGTTGAGCTTGCCGAACAGCGCGCTGCGACTGATCTCTGCCATGGATCTACCCCTGAGGTGATGATGGCGGCCGCGCGATGGCGACCGCGACGAAAACGGGCTCCCTCCCATGCTTGCAGGGGAGGGTTGGGGAGGGGCGGTCGGTTGTGGCGAGACCGCCTACCCCCTCCCAGCCTCCCCCTGCATGCAGGGGGAGGAGACGAAAACTGGGGCAGCGGGCGCGATCGGATGCCATCGCCCTAGCCCGCCGGCCGCAGGATCACGTGGTCCGCATCGGCATCCCGGCGCGGCTCGCCGATCCAGGTGGAAAGCCCCATGCGCCCGGACTGGCCCAGCTTCATGGTCGGCACCTCGGCGCGTTGCAGCACCAGCTGCACGTCCCAGGCCTTCTCCTCGCCCACGTAGGTCTTCACCGCCGCCACCAGTTGGCGCAGCGCCTCGCCACCGGGCAGGAAGTTGTTGAACTGCGCACGGGTGAGCGGACCCAAGCGCAGACGGAAGCGCTGCTGCGATCCCCACACGTATTCGCCCAGCACCGCGGTGCAGCCCAGGCCGGCCACCTCGGGCGAGGCGCCCAGGCGCAGATGCGCCTCCTGCGGCAGGCGCATCCAGCTGGCCACGAACTCCAGTACGCGCACAGGTATGCGGAAGAAGTGTTCCAGCAGGCCGCGCAGCCCCTCGGCATTGCGTGCCTGTGCCACCAGCCGTCCGGCGAAGAAACGCTTGTACTGGTCTGGCAGCGCGTCGCGCGCCTCGAGGCCGCGCGTGGAAAGCCCCACCAGCGCGCCCATGTACAGGCCGAAGCGATCCTCTTCCGGGCGGTCGAGCTGCACAGTGGGCTGTGCGCTGGCCCAGGCGCGGTAGAACAGGCTCAGCATGCGGTGGTGGAAGATGTCTGCGAACGCGACCAGGGTGGAGTCCTTCGCGTTGCGCTGGCGATCGATGGCATATTCGGTCAGGTGTAGCGGCAGCGGAGCATTCGGCCCGAACAAGCCTAGGAACAGGCCGTGCAGCCGCGCGGGCCGCCCCGCGGCGGCGGGCTCGTAGCGATCCACCGCGCGCGGCGGGAATGCCAGCGAGGGCGTGTGGCACAGGCGCACGGCGTCTTCCGCCGGCTTGGCGGATTCGCCCAACCGCGGCCGCTCGGGATGCGCGCACTCGAGCCGGCGCAGCGCCTCGAAGAACTCGAAGCGCTCCGGCTGCTCCCGCAGCGCGCGCTCGAACTCCACCGGGGCCGGCGCTACAGGATCTGGCGCTTGCCGAGTCGGGCCGGCCATCGGGCCACCTCGTTGCGTTCCAGGGTGCGCAGCACGGTCTCGGTGAAGGAGTTCACCGAAACGTGCCGCGCGAAGAAGTGCTGCATCACCGCGCCGAGCAGGAAGGCACCGGTGCCTTCGAAGGCGCCGTCGTCGCAGGTCAGCGTGATCTCCAGCCCGCGGCCGAAGCTGATCGGCCCCGGCACCGGGATGCGCCGCACCACCGGCTGCGCGGCAACCGCCTTGACGCCTTCGATCTGGCGGCGCGCGCCGGCGTCGAACTCGTCGCTGTACAGCGTCAGCATCTCGCGCAACGCGGCCGCGCCCTCTTCGCCGCTGTCGCCCAGCAGCGAAACGTAGTTCAGCTGCAGGTGGCTGATAAGACGCCAGGCGGTTTCGCCGCTGGCCACCGGTGCACGCGGCTTGGTGGGGCCGGCCACGCAGCGGATCGAGGCCACCGGCGCACCGGTGTCCAGGGTGAAATCGGTGCGCGACTTGCCCACCGGCATCTGCAGCGGCAGGTCGCGGTTGGTGCACAGCAGGCGCATGCCGAGCTGGCGCAGCTGCGTGGCATAAGGTGCGTCGTTGGCGTCGACCAGCGAAATGAACACCTCGCTACCCACGTAGCTGGAGCGCGCGCCATGCAGGCGCTGGCGCGAGGACAGCAGGCGCGGTTCGCGGCGGATGGTGTAGAACGCGGCCGAGCCGCTGTGCCAGGTGCGCTCGTCGCTGCCGTAGAACGGCTGGAAGCGCTGCTCCGGCTCCTGGCGGTCGCCGAAACCCTCCACGTCGGCGACGCTGTGGATCTCGAAATCCATCGGCCGGGTGCGATCGGCCAGAATGTGGTACTCGGCGCGCCCCTGCTGCAGGTGGACGCGGTCGGCGCGGCGCGGGAACAGGTTGATCGCCGGCGTGCAGAACAGCCGGAAGTTGCCCGCGTCCACCGCGTTGTGCAGGTGGTTCACGCTGCGGTCGAACAGCGTCACGATCTCGAACTCGCACGCCGAGGATCGCGCCAGCACCTGCTTCAGGCCGGTGAACACCGCGAACAGGAAGCGCTCCGGGCAGGCGAAGTATTCCTGCAGCAAGCGGTAGCCGCTGAACGAGCGGTCGGTGTACGGCAGCAAGGCCTCGTCGTCGGCGAAGCCTTTGTCGCGGATGCAGCGGCCGTCGAAGAACTCGCTGACCAGGCCACCCGCCCCCGGCGTGCGCACCAGGTAACCCACCGCGTTGCCGAGCAGCTGCTCGTACAGTCGCTTGGGCAATTCGTCGGCGCCGGCGATGAACAGCGGCAGTTCGTCCAGCGCCAGCATGTTCGCCTGCGCACCGGCGGTGACGGTGAACTTCAGCCGCAGGCCTGCGCGCACGGTGCGGTCTGCCGGCAGGGGCACGCCGGCGGCGGCGAGCGCGGCCGGCGTCTCGAAATACTTGGCCTCGGCCAGCTCCAGCGGCCACAGGGCGACGTCGTGCGCGGTGCGGTATTCGCAGGCGGTGCGCTCGTCATGGCCGGTGAGGCCGCGCAGTGCGGTCTGCCGCGCCACCACGGGACCCGTGGCGAGCGCGCTTTCCTTCGGGTCGGGGTTCAGCTGCACCACCGCCATCGACGGCACCGGCGCGAGGTAATGCGGGTAGATCATCTCCAGCAGGTGCTGGGTGAACACCGGATGCTGCGCATCGAGCTTGAGCTGGATGCGCGCAGCGAGGAAGGCGAAGCCCTCCAGCAGGCGCTCCACATAGGGATCGGCGCACTCGAAGCCTTCCATGCCGAGGCGGCCGGCGATCTTGGGGTATTCGCGCGCGAACTCGCCGCCCATCTCGCGGACGTGCTGCAGCTCGCGGTTGTAGTAACGGAGCAGGCGCGGATCCATGGTCAGAGCCTGCCCAGGAATCCATCGGCGTTGGACTTAGCGGGATGCTTGCGGATCATGGGCGGGCTCTCAGCCGAAACTCTCCGACACGTTGATCCGCCCGGTCTCCAGGTCCACCTCGGTCTTGAGATAGAGGTTCAGCGGAATCGGCTGGGCCCACATCTCGGAAGCGATGTTGAACACCAGCGACTGGTGATCCATGCGCTGGGTGTCGGTCTTCACGGTGACCTGCAGGGTGCCCGGCGTCAGCCGCGGCTCGAAGGCCAGGATGGCGTCGCGCACCTGGCGCTGCAGTGCATCGACCTTGACGCCGGACAGCGCCGCACCGGTGAGATCGGGGATGCCGAAGTTGAGCACCGAGCCCGCCACTTCCGGGTAATCCGCCAGCTCGTCCTCTGCGCTCAGGTTCACGCAGTTGAGCAACCAGGACATGTCGCGCGTCACGCAATCGCGCAGGCGCGTGGCCGAGATCACCCGCTTTTCGCGGCTCTCGTCGGCCTTGCCCGGCTCGTCGTCGGTGAGCCGGTCGAGCAGCGAGGGCTGCAGCCGCTCCTGGGTGGTCAGTTCGGCCATGGCTTGCCAAGTCCGCTCAGCTTGCGTTGAAGACGATGCTGCGGATGTCCAGCAGCGGGTATTCGCCGGCGTCCGTGGCCAGCATGCGCTGGCCGGTACCTGCAAAGCACTCGCCGCCGAGATCGTCCCAGTCGGTGCGCCGCGCCAGTACCAGCTCGCTGTCCTGCGCCCGTTCGGAACCGGGATAGCGGCACGGCACGAAACCCACCGCTTCGCCGCCGTTGCTCCAGGTCACCTGCACCGGCGCCCACACCTTGTCGCGCAGGTCGGCAGGCGCCTCGAACACCAGCTTTTTCAGGCGCGTGAACGGCACCCAGGCGTAGCCGCCGTTGACGATCATCTCCAGGCAGGGCCCGAAGCGCGGATCGGCGTCGGCGATCCATTCGAACGGCACGCCATCGATCTCGCCGCCCGCCGCATCGGCCTGCTCGAAGGCCTGCTCGCGCAGTGGTTGCGCCTGCGCGTGCCGGCCCTCGGCCTGCAGCTTCAGCGATTGCAGCAGCAGCGCCAGCCACTGCGCTGGCTCGCCGATCACCATCGGCAAGCGCGTGCCGGCCATCACCTGCTGCCGCTCCAGTTCGCCGGCCAGTGCGCGGCTGTAGGCTTCCACCATCAGCGTGTTGAGCGGATCGAGCTCGCCACTCATCTTGAGCTGGTTCTGCGCCCGCTCCCACTGTCCCAGCACGGCCAGCAGCTGGAACAGGAACACCCGCGCCTTCGCGTCGGCAGGATTGCCGCGCACCTGCGCGGTCAGCCCTTGCAGCGCCTCGTCCAACCGGCCTTCTTTCAGCATGTTCTCTGGGGTCATGCACACACCCGGCTAGTGGAGGATTGATGGAACGAGGAACTGCAAGAGGCCGACCGGAGCCTGCGGAAAATTCCAAATCCTGTGGAATTTCCAATCGCGAGTCCGGCACATGTCCGTACTCGCTCCCGCGAATAAGGCACTGACGTGCCTGATTCGCGTCCGGCCATCCGTGGCCGGACCGAGCGGCTGAATGTCCAGCCTCTCAGCCTCAGGCGCTGGCCACCTGCTGGATGTCGAAGGTGAAGTCCTTGGTACCGCCGTCCTTGCCGCCCTTGTCGTCCTGCGGCTGGAACGAGTACTTGAACTTGCCGAAGTGCAGGGTGATGTTCTCGGTGAGCTTGTCCTCGCCGCCGCTGCCGCCGGTGGACACCGAGGTGACCAGCACGCCTTCGCTCAGCTCGATGGTGAGGAAGTCGGTCTGCTCGCCGGTGGCGTTGGTGACGTACAGCCAGGCGTTCTCCAAGCGACCGCCGGTGCAGCAGGCGTTGAGCAGCGCGTTGGAGCAGCCGTCCACGTACTTGGTGATGGAGATGTCCTGCACATGAGCCTTGCCGCCGCTGGCCGCGCCCGCACCGGTATGCAGGTCGCCGGTGTTGCTGACGCCCCACGACCACGCCAGGATCGGCACCTCGCCCTTGTGCTTCTTGTGGTTGGATGCTCCCTTGATCTCGACCTTGCCCGAGCCGAACTTGATGTGCATGTCGAATGCCATGAACCTTCTCCTCGATCACCTGTTGATGAATTGACCCGCCCGGCCGGGCTGCGCCGGTGCCGGTTGCCACGTATTTGTCGCCATTCCCCCGCGATGTCATCCAGACGATGTCTTGCGTTGTCGCCGCTGCCCGACAGTGCCGGCGCGCTTCCTGTCGCCCGGCACTGGCGCGACCGCCTGCTGCGGCCGCGCCCGGATCTGGCGTCCGTCAGGCCTTGGCCGCCGACGGCAGCCGCGACACCAGCCGCAGCGACACGGTGAGGCCTTCCAGCTGGTAGTGCGGCTTGAGGTAGAACTTCGAGGTGTAGTACCCCGGAGCGCCTTCCACTTCCTCCACCACCACCTCCGCCGCCGACAGCGGCTTGCGTGCCTTGGTCTGCTCGCTGGAGTTGGTCGGATCGCCGTCGACGTACTGCATGATCCAGTTGGTCAGCCAGCTCTGCATCGACTCGCGGCTGCTGAACGAACCGATCTTGTCGCGCACGATGCACTTCAGGTAATGCGCGAAGCGGCAGCAGGCGAACATGTACGGCAGGCGGCAGCTCAGCGCCGCGTTCGCCGTGGCATCCGGATCGTCGTACTCCTCCGGCTTGGCCAACGACTGCGCGCCGATGAAGGCGGCCATGTCCGAGTTCTTGCGGTGGACCAGGGGCATCAGGCCCATCTTGTCCAGCTCGGCCGAGCGGCGATCGGTGATCGCGATCTCGGTGGGGCACTTCATGTCCACGCCGCCGTCGTCGCTGGGGAAGGTGTGCACCGGCAGGCCTTCCACCGCGCCGCCCGACTCGATGCCGCGGATGCGCGAGCACCAGCCGTATTCCTTGAACGAGCGATTGATGTTCACCGCCATCGCGTAGGCGGCGTTCTGCCAGGTGTACTTGGAGGAGTCGGCGCCCGAGGTGTCCTCCTCGAAGTCGAACTCTTCCACCGGATCGGTGCTGGCGCCGTACGGCAGGCGCGCCAGCGTGCGCGGCATGGCCAGCCCGAGGTACTTGGCGTCGTCCGACTCGCGCAGCGAGCGCCAGGAGGCGTATTCGGGCGTGGAGAAGATCTTCGCCAGGTCGCGCGGGTTGGCCAGCTCGTTCCAGTTGTCCATGCCCATCAGGGTGTGGTTGGCCGATGCGATGAACGGCGCATGCGCGGCGGCGGCCACCTGCGCGATGCCGCCCAGCAGCTCCACGTCGGGCGGGCTGTGGTCGAAGTAGTAGTCGCCGACCAGGCAGCCGTAGGGTTCGCCGCCGAGCTGGCCGTACTCTTCCTCGTACATCTTCTTGAAGATCGGGCTCTGGTCCCACGCCGTGCCCTTGTAACGCTTCAGCGTCTTGCCCAGCTCCTTCTTGGAGATGTTCATCACGCGGATCTTCAGCTGCGTGTCGGTCTCGGTGTTGTTGACCAGGTAGTGCAGGCCGCGCCAGGCGCTTTCCAGCTTCTGGAAATCCTCGTGGTGCATGACCAGGTTGAGCTGCTCGCTGATCTTGCGGTCCAGCTC
>Ga0187815_10000246_pt1 | contig 27171 bp, 29 predicted proteins | sample NC_S_5_FD_132962 | JGI IMG/M metagenome (GOLD analysis project Ga0187815, IMG submission 132962) | Wetland sediment microbial communities from Neuse River Estuary, North Carolina, USA - ASW-S_5 | ecosystem: Environmental > Aquatic > Freshwater > Wetlands > Sediment | place: USA: North Carolina...
GCCGCCAGCTCGGCGCTCGCGCGCCAGATCGAAGCCGGCGCGCCGGCCGACATTTTCATCTCGGCCGATCTAAAATGGATGGATGAGCTGCAGGGCAAAAGCCTTATCCAGGGGACGACACGTCATAACCTGCTCGGCAACGAATTGGTGCTCATCGCGCCGGTATCGAGCGGCACCAAGATCAACCTCTCTCCCGGCGTCGATCTTTTGCCGTATCTCAGGAACGGCCCGTTGGCGATGGCCGATCCGGCGGCGGTGCCGGCAGGAATTTATGGCAAGGCGGCGCTCGCCAACCTCGGTATGTGGAATTCCGTCGAAGCCAAGGTGGCGCGCGCGGAGGACGTGCGCGCGGCGCTGCGCCTGGTGGCGCGCGGCGAGGCGCCGTTGGGCATCGTCTATCGCACCGACGCCAATGCCGAGCCGCAGGTCGAAGTCGCCGGCGTCTTTCCGCCCGGCAGCTATCCGCCAGTGACCTATCCCGCGGCGCTCGTTACCCATGCCCATCCACGGGCAGGCGATTTACTCGAGTTTCTTTCGTCGCCGGCGGCGCGGCCGTACTTCGAAAAGCAGGGCTTCAAGGTGCTATTCTAGCGCCGTAGCGCGCGCTGCAGCGCGGCGAGCTCGCGGGCCGCGGTCTTGTGCGAACGTTGCTCGATAGCGCGATAGCGGGCGATCAGCTCAAGGCCGAACGGCGTCACGCGCGCGCCGCCGCCGCGCTCGCCGCCGGGCTGCGCCGTCACCACCTTGCGCCGGAACATGCTGTTGAGGTTGTCGATCAGCATCCAAGCGCGACGGTACGACATGCCAAGCGCGCGGCCGCCACGCGAAATCGAGCCGCTGTCGCGGATCGCTTCGAGCAAGCGGATCTTGCCCGGTCCCACCGCCCGGCCGGGCCCGAAATCGACGCGCAGGGTCAGCTTCGCCAATCGCCGCCCTCAGCCGCCGCAGGTCGGACAATCGGAATCGCGCGGAATCTCGATCTTATGGAAATCGGCGGCCAGCGAATCGTACATCAGCAGCGTGCCGCTCAGGCTGGTGCCGATGCCGAGAATTTCCTTAAGCACCTCGACTGCCTGCAGGGTGCCCATAACGCCGGCGATCGCGCCCAGGATGCCGGCGGTCTCGCAACGCGGCACGGTTTCAGGCGGCGGCGCTTCGCGGAACAGGCAGCGGTAACAGGGATTCGGCGAGCCGAGATAGGCCTTGAAGGTCGAAAGCTGACCGTCAAACGGCGACAACGCCGCGCCGACCAGCGTCTTGCGCAGCCGGTAGCACAGATCGTTGAGCAGGTAACGGGTGGCGAAATTGTCGCTGCCGTCGGCGACCAGGTCGTAGCGCGCGACGATCTCGCGGGCGTTGCGTTCGTCGAGCCGCAACGGATAGGTCTCGACCCGCACCTCCGGATTGATCGCGGTTAGCGTCTTCTGGGCGCTTGCCGTCTTGAGGCTGCCGATGGCCGACGTGGCGTGGACGATTTGGCGCTGCAGATTGGTCAAGTCGACCTGGTCATCATCGACGATGCCGAGCGTGCCGACGCCGGCCGCGGCCAGGTACATCAGCAGGGGCGAGCCAAGCCCGCCGGCACCAATGACCAGCACGCGCGCGGCGAGCAGCTTGGCCTGGCCTTCCTCGCCGACCTCGTCGAGAATCAGGTGCCGCGCATAACGGTGGAACTGCGCTTCGTTCAGCGGGTGCGCCAAAGTTTCGGCCATTACAGATTCTCGAACAGCGCCGTCGACAAATAGCGCTCGGCGGTGTCGGGCAAAATGACGACGATCACCTTGCCGGTCATCGTCGGCCGCTGGCCGATCTCGGCTGCTGCCGCCAGCGCCGCACCCGACGAAATGCCGCAGGCGACGCCTTCGAGACGTGCGACTTCGCGCGCCACTTTGTACGCCGTTTCGTTGCTGATGCGGATCACCTCGTCGATCAGCTTGATGTCGAGAATCGCAGGCACAAAGCCGGCGCCGAGGCCCTGGATCTTGTGCGGGCCGGGCGGGCCGCCCGATAGCACGGCGCTGTCTTCGGGCTCGACAGCAATCATGCGCAGGCCTGGCTTGCGCGGCTTCAGGACCGAGCCGACACCCGTCAAGGTGCCGCCGGTACCGACGCCACTGATCACGACGTCGACCCGGCCGTCAGTGTCGCGCCAGATTTCCTCGGCGGTAGTGCGCCGGTGAATCTCGGGATTGGCGGGATTGTTGAACTGCTGCGGCATGAAGGCATCGCCGAGCTTCTTGACCAAAGCCTCGGCGCGAGCGATGGCGCCGCGCATGCCTTGGGACGCCGGCGTCAGCTCGATTTCGGCACCCAACAGCTTCAGCATGTGGCGGCGTTCAACCGACATGCTGTCAGGCATGATCAGGATCAAGCGATAGCCCTTGGCAGCGGCTGTGAAGGCGAGTGCGATGCCGGTATTGCCCGACGTCGGTTCGACCAGCACCGTCTTGCCCGGCGTGATCTGGCCGGTGCGCTCTGCCGCCTCGATCATCGCCGCGCCGATGCGGTCCTTGACCGACGACAGCGGATTGAAGAACTCGCATTTGGCAAGTATCTCTGCCTTGACGCCGTGCGCTTCGGCAAAGCGCGACAGACGCACCAGCGGCGTCGCGCCGATGGTCTCGACGATGCTGTCATAGACCCGGCCGCGGAACGACGCCGGCGCCGTCGCGGTCGGGATCGGCTTGGGCTCGGGTCGCGCCATGATGGAATCCTTCAGATGGAAAAGTCGAGACGGGCGCCGTATTCGCCGGGCACGCCCATTTTGTGCGCACGCAGGCACAGATCCTCGATGGTGATGCCGTCGAGCCGCGTCATCACCTCGCCATTGAGCTCCTGCCACAACGGCCGCACCACGCGATGGCCGAGTTCGGCGCCGCCGTCTTCCGCCAGCGGGTCTTCGGCGCCGTCGAGCGCCTGTACGACGCGCACGATCTCCCCAAGGCTGATGCGCCGGCGTTCGCGCGCCAGGCGATAGCCGCCGCGCGGACCGCGCACGCCCGTCAGCACGCCGGTGCGCACCAGTTGCTGCAGCACCTGCTCAAGATAGCGGCGCGGGATCCCTTGCCGCCGGGTGATTTCGCCCGACTGCACCGGCAGCGAGCCGGCGTTGTACGCGATGTCGAGCACCGCTTCGATCGCGAACAGCAGCTTCTTCGTGAGCCTGACCATGGCGCGTAGCCTATTGGGCCGCTTTGCGATCGAAGAACTGAGCAATGCGCGCGGCCAGTCGGTCTCCGACGTCGCGTTTGCTGAGCCGGCCCCACGATTCGGTGCCACGATCGTCAATCAGATGGATCTCGTTGATATCACCGCCGAAAACGCCAGTCGCCGCCGAAACATCGTTGCCCAGGATCCAGTCGGCGCCCTTGGCGGCGCGCTTGGCGCGCGCGGCGGCGATCAGATTCTCGGTCTCGGCGGCAAAGCCGACGACCAGCCGCGGCCGCCGGTTGGCCGCGTGCGCCAATGTCGCCAGGATGTCCGGGTTCTCGACCAGTGTCAGCGTCGGCGGTGCGCCCTTCTTCTTAAGCTTCTGCGGCGCCGCATCGACGCGCCAATCAGCGACGGCGGCCGCGCAAACGGCGACGTCGACCGGCAGCTGCGCTTCGCAAGCGCTCAACATCTCGCGCGCCGACCGTACATGCACGACACGCACGCCGGGCGGATCGGCCTCGCGCGTCGGACCCGAGACCAGCACAGTATCGGCCCCCAGCCGGGCGATGGCGGCGGCGATCGCATGGCCCTGCTTGCCGGAGGAACGATTGGCGATATAGCGCACCGGATCGATCGCTTCCTCGGTAGGGCCGCTGGTGACCAGTGCCTTGCGGCCGCGCAACGCCGCATGGGCGACAAAATGGGCTTCGACCGCGTCTGCGATCGCCGTCGGCTCCGCCATGCGGCCGAGACCGGTTTCGGCCTCGGCCAGCGGACCGCTCTCCGGGCCGACGCGCGTCACGCCACGTTTTTCGAGCACGGCTAGGTTGCTCTGGGTCGCCGGATTGGCCCACATCCGGCTATTCATCGCCGGCGCCAGCAGGATCGGCCTGTTGCTGGCGATCAGAACGGTCGAAGCCAGGTCGTCGGCCAGGCCTGCCGCAAGCTTAGCGATCAGGTCGGCGGTCGCTGGCGCGACAACAATCAGATCAGCCTCTTGCGACAGCCGCAGGTGGCCCATTTCGCTTTCATCGGTGAGCGAGAACAGGTCGCTGTAGACACGGTCGCCGGAAAGTGTTTGCACCGACAGCGGCGTGATGAAGCGCTGCGCGGCCGCGGTCATCACGCAACGCACTGTCGCACCGCGCTCGCGCAGGCGGCGGATGAGCTCAAGGCTCTTGTAGGCGGCGATGCCGCCGGCGATCACCAGGAGGATGCGGCGTCCGTGCAGCATCGGTTTTCTAACACCAGATTGAGGAATAACGAAACAATTTACTCTATTGGCAGTGTGATTTCAAAGCTCAAAGCCGCCAACCCGAGTGGATTGCGGCAATGCCGCCGCTGAGCGGGCGCGCTGCCACTTGTTCAAAGCCGGCTTGGCGCATAAGCGTGGCGAGCCGCTGGCGGTCAGGAAAGCGACGGATGCTTTCGACCAGGTATTGATAGGCATCACGGTCGCGGGCCACGAGGGCGCCGAGACGTGGCAACACCGTGAACGAATAGAGATCATAAGCGCGTTTCAGCAGCGGCTGCTCGACGTTGCTGAACTCAAGGCAGAGAAAGCGTCCGCCGGGCTTCAGCACGCGGCGCGCTTCGGCCAATGCGGCCGGAATGCGGGTCACATTGCGCAAGCCGAACGCGATGGTATAGGCGTCAACGCTGGCGCTGGCGATCGGCAGCGCCTCGGCATTGCCGCACAGCCAGTGGAGCGTGCCGCCGTCGCCCATATCCAAGCCGCGGGCGCGGCCGGCCTCCAGCATGCTGCGGTTGATGTCGCAGACGATGGCGCGGCCGGCGCCTCGGGCGCGCGCCACGAAGCGCCGGGCGATGTCGCCGGTGCCGCCGGCGACGTCGAGCAGGATCTGGCCCGGCCGCGGATCGAGCCGCTCGATCATTTGCATCTTCCACAACCGGTGGATGCCGCCCGACATCAAATCGTTCATCAGGTCGTAGCGCTGCGCGACGCGCGCGAAGACGTCGTACACCAGCCGCGTGTGCTCGCGCGCTGCGACGCGGCGATAACCGAAATCCGCTGTCTCTTTTGCCGCCATCTTGGCACCATAGCCGCCGCCCCCCTGCGAGACCAGTGCATGCCCGAACTACCGGAAGTCGAGACCGTCGTGCGCGGCCTTAAGCCGCGCATCGAGGGTAAGCGGCTGCTGCGGCTGACGTTGCGTCGTCCCGATCTGCGGCGCGCGATCCCCAAGGGCCTGGCGGCCAAGGTCGAAGGACGGCGCGTCAGCCGCGTCGACCGGCGTGCCAAATATATTCTCCTGCATCTCGACGACGACGGCGTGCTGATCGTCCATCTCGGCATGTCCGGACGGCTGACGCTCGGCGATGCGGCGCACCCGGCGCCGCCGCAACCACACGACCACGCGCTGATGGTCTTCGAGGATGCCATCGAACTCCGGTTCAACGATCCGCGGCGTTTTGGCCTCATTGACTATGCGCGCGCGGACGAACTGCCGCGGCATCATCTATTCCGTCACCTCGGACCCGAGCCGCTGGCGGCGGACTTTGACGGCGAGACGTTGGCGCAGTCGCTTGCCGGCAAGAAAACACCGATCAAATCGGCGCTGCTCGATCAGCGCGTCGTCGTCGGGATCGGCAACATCTATGCGTGCGAGAGCCTCTACTGGGCCGGCCTGTCGCCCACGCGGCTGGCGCGCACGGTGCAGGGGGAACGCGCCGCGCGTCTGGTCGAGACGATCAAGCGCGTGCTCAATCACGCCATTTCGGCCGGCGGGTCGAGCCTGCGCGACTATGTCAGCGCTTCAGGCGAGCTCGGCAATTTCCAGCGCCACTTCGCCGTTTACGATCGCGAAGGCGAACGATGTCCGGGCTGCGATTGCCGCACCGCCATCAAACGGATCGTGCAATCGGGGCGTTCGACATTTTACTGTGCCAAGCGGCAGCGTTGAGTTTACCCTGCGCCGAATGCGGCGACTGCTTTTCGTCCTCGTGCTGATTGCCGCGCCGCTAGCGGCGCACGCCGACGGATTCGTACCGGGCACCGAGGACCTGCCCCTGATGGCGGGGCTCGAATCTGTCGCCGGTTCGGCGGTGGTGTTCGACAAGCCGGAAGGCCGCATCGTCGAAAGCACGGCCCACGGCAAACTGACGCGCTATGCCGTGACACGCTTTTACAGCCAAACCCTGCCACAGCTCGGCTGGCAGCATGTCGCCGGCACACCGGCCAGCTGGACGCGCGCCGGCGAGCGCTTGCGCCTCGATTTCCGCGGTCCGGACGGCAATCTGACGGTCGGTTTCACGATCGCGCCGCAATGAGCAACGGAGGCTTGTATGAGTTTCGAGAACATCCTTGTCGAAACCCGCGGCGCCGTCGGGCTCGTAACGCTGAACCGGCCGCAGGCGCTCAATGCCTTGTGCGACGCGCTGATTCGTGAGCTTGGCCAGGCGCTTGATGCCTTCGAAGCCGACGACGCGATCGGCGCCATCGTCCTCACAGGCAGCGACAAGGCCTTCGCCGCCGGCGCCGACATCAAGGAGATGCAAAACCGGTCTTTCACCGACGTTTATCTCGGCGATTTCGTCAAAAGCTGGGAGCGGGTCACCCTTTGCCGCAAGCCGGTGATCGCAGCGGTCGCCGGTTACGCCCTCGGCGGCGGCTGCGAGCTGGCGATGATGTGCGACACCATCCTCTGCGCAGACTCCGCCAAGTTCGGGCAGCCCGAAATCAATCTCGGAATCACGCCTGGCGCCGGCGGCACGCAGCGGCTGACGCGTTTCGTCGGCAAGGCCAAAGCGATGGACATGATTCTCACCGGCCGCATGATGGATGCGGCCGAAGCCGAGCGCTCCGGCCTGGTTTCGCGGGTCGTGCCGGCGGCAAAACTCGTGGACGAGGCCGTCAAGATGGCGGCACAGATCGCGACGCTGTCGCGGCCGTCGGTTCTGATGGCGAAAGAGATGATCAATCGCGCCTATGAGACAACGCTCGCCGAAGGCGTGCGCTTCGAACGGCGCCTGTTCCACGCATTATTCGCGACGGCAGATCAGAAGGAGGGAATGTTGGCGTTCGCGGAAAAACGCAAGCCAAATTTTCGCAATCGTTGAACGCCGCTGCCGCGCACGCCTTGACGCGTCGCCCGCGCGGCAGCTATAAGCGCCGCTTCTCTACAATCCGGTTCACACGACAAGTGAAAGCACAGGCCAGCCATGGCGACCCATAAATCCGCGGAAAAAAGAATCCGGCAAACCACACGCCGCACGGCGGTCAATCGCGTCCGCGCGAGCCGCATGCGCAGCGCCGTGAAGGCTGTCGAGACGGCGCTCGCCGCCGGCGACAAGAAAGCAGCGCGCGCAGCGTTCGTTGTGGCGCAGCCCGAGCTGCAACGCGGCGCCAAGCAGGGCGTGATCACGTCGAGCGCGGCAGAGCGCAAGATCTCGCGGCTGTCCGCGCGCATCAAATCGCTCAAAGGTTGATCGCAGTGACCGTTCTGCCGCATGCGAAAATATATTTTTGCGTTCGCATGTCGGCCGTATTGCCTTTCTGTGTCGGCCTTCGGTAGAGTTTGGTTGCGCCGTCGCAGTGAAAGATGTTTTGGGGATCATCGCACCATGATGTCGGGCGTAGCGCTTCCGAAAGAACGGAAAAATCCCGCCGACATCACGGCGATCAACGCGTCGGCTTCGCATTTCGAATTCAAGGTTGCGTCTAAAGGGTAGCGCCGGAAGAGAAAGAAGGCCTCTTCCGACAACGGCGCACGTTCGCGTTTTTGGTTCCTTGGGGGGCGTGGTGACGGATCAAACAGGAGCGTCGGCGCCGACGTGGGCAGCTTCGACGCAAGAGAACGTAAGAGCGTGGGCGTCCGACCGCCTGAGCATCCGGTGGCAGGCGTGACGGAGCCGGCAAGCCGCAAAGGCGACGTCCAGTCGCAATGGGCGCGCGTGCGCGGGCGCTTGCGCGAGGAATGCGGCGACGCCGCCTATCGCGCTTGGCTCAAGTCGATGACGCTCTATGGTATCGACCAGGGCCGGGTACGGATCGGCGTGCCGACCCGGTTCCTGCGCGATTGGGTCAGCCAACATTACTCGGATCGCATCCGCGCGCTGTGGAACGACGAAGACGACGCAATCGCTGCGGTCGAGATTCTGGTCACCGGCCGCACCGCGGCGCAGCCGATCGAAGCCGATCCCGCCGCGTCGGCGGGGGACAGTGCCGAAACCGGCGCGGTCGTCGCCGCCGAGGAAAAGGACATCAGCGCGCCGCTCGACCCGCGCTTTACCTTCGAAAATTTCGTCGTCGGCAAGCCCAACGAGCTTGCCCATGCTGCCGCACGCCGGGTTGCCGAGGCGCAAGTGGGCGCCCGCTCGGGCGGCAATCCCCAGTTGCCGTTCAATCCGCTCTTCCTTTATGGCGGCGTCGGCTTGGGCAAGACCCACCTGATGCATGCGATCGCGTGGCACATCCGCACCCGCGCGCCGCACCGCAAGGTGATCTATCTCTCGGCCGAGAAGTTCATGTTCCAGTTCGTCCGCGCGATCCGCTTCAAGGACACGATGGCGTTCAAGGAACAGTTCCGCTCGGTCGACGTGCTGATGATCGACGACGTCCAGTTCATTGGCGGCCGCGACGCGACGCAAGAGGAATTCTTCCACACTTTCAATGCGTTAGTCGACCAGAACCGGCAAATCGTGATCTCTGCCGACAAGTCGCCGTCGGACCTCGAAGGCATCGAGGAGCGGGTTAAGTCGCGGCTCGGCTGGGGCTTGGTCGCCGATATCCATCCGACGACCTATGAGCTGCGCCTGGGCATTCTCCAGGCCAAGGCCGAGACGACGCAGCTACCCGTACCCGGTAAGGTGTTGGAGTTCCTCGCGCATAAGATCACTTCCAACGTGCGCGAGCTCGAAGGCGCATTGCATCGGATCAGCGCTCACACCCAGCTGACCGGTGGCATGGTGACGCTCGAAGGCGCCCAGGAAGTGCTGCACGATCTGCTGCGCGCCAACGACCGGCGCGTCACCATCGACGAGATCCAGAAGCGTGTCGCCGAGCACTACAATATCCGCCTCGCCGACATGCATTCGGCCCGACGCGCCCGCGCCGTCGCGCGGCCGCGACAGGTGGCGATGTATCTCTGCAAGCAGCTCACGCCGCGCTCGCTGCCCGAGATCGGACGCAAGTTCGGCGGCCGCGACCACACCACAGTGATGCACGCGGTGCGCAAGATCGAGGAGTTGAAGGCCGCGGATACGACCTTGGCTGAAGACATCGAGCTGCTCCGCCGCATGCTCGAAAATTGAGCCGCAAGCGGGACCGCGCTCTCTTTATAACAGCCTGATTTGTAAGACGAAAATCGCGACTCGGCGAGGCGGTTCGTGCGCCTACCGCGGTATACGCTCGATACCCCCTGTGCTATAGTTTTTTCCCGTTCGGCGGCCGTTTTTAGCGCGCGTAGCGACGCGCGCGGAACTCCGACGCGGCGGGGTGTCGGACCGGCAAGACGGTTCGGCGCGAGGAAAAGCCGCTACAACGGACAAACGCCAACCACCCATGAAACTGACGATCGAACGCGCCGCTCTGCTCAAGGCATTGGGCCACGTGCAGAGCGTGGTCGAGCGGCGCAACACCATACCCATCCTTTCAAACGTGCTGTTGCGCGGGGCCGACGGCAAGCTGGCGCTGTCGGCGACCGACATGGACATCGAAATGGTCTCGTCGGTGCCTGCGCAAGGCGTCAAGGCCGGCGGCACCACCGTGCCGGCGCACACGCTCTACGACATCACGCGGAAACTGCCGGAAGGCGCGCAGGTGGCGCTCGAAATCGGCGCCGACAAGGGGCAGATGACGCTCCGGTCCGGCCGCTCGACCTTCACCCTCGCCTGTCTGCCCGCCGAGGATTATCCGGTCATGTCGGGCAGCGACTTGGCGCACAATTTCACGATCTCGGCCGCGGACCTGAAGCGGCTGATCGATCGCACCCGGTTTGCGATTTCGACCGAGGAGACGCGCTACTATCTCAACGGCATCTATCTCCACGCCGCCAAGAGCAACGACGTCAGCATGCTGCGCGCCGTCGCCACCGACGGCCACCGCCTGGCGCGGATGGAGCTGCCGTTGCCCGATGGCGCCGCCGGCATGCCCGGCGTGATCGTGCCGCGCAAGGCGGTCAACGAGCTGCGCAAGCTGCTCGACGAATTCGACCAGGACGTTGCCGTGTCGCTCTCCGATACCAAGATCCGCTTCGGCTTCGGCGAAAACACGGTGCTGACGTCCAAACTGATCGACGGCACCTTCCCCGATTACGACCGGGTTATTCCGACCGGCAACGACAAGGTGCTCGAAGTCGAGTGCAAGTCGTTCGCCGCCGCGGTCGACCGCGTAGCGACGATCTCGAGCGAGAAAAGCCGGGCGGTGAAGCTGGCGATCGAGCGCAACAGCCTGACGTTGTCGGCGACCAGCGCCGAGAACGGCACCGCGTCCGAGGAAATCGAGGTGCGCTACAGCGCCTCGCCGATCGAGATCGGGTTCAACTCGCGCTATCTCCTCGACATCACCGAGCAGATTGAGGGCGAAGGCGCCAAGTTCGTCATGGCCGACGCCGCCTCGCCGACGGTGGTGCGCGATGCCACAGACGCCAGCGCGCTTTACGTCCTCATGCCGATGCGCGTCTAGGCGCGGGCATGACACCCGACCGGGTGGTTCCCTTCGCGAAGCCGGCAATACGGGCCGCTGCCGCCGCGCCGGCGATGTCCGTCGTGCGGCTGGTGCTGACCGACTTCCGCGGCTACGCGCGCGCGCGGCTGGCGATCGAGCCGGGTCCGGTCGTGCTCGTCGGACCCAACGGCGCCGGCAAGACCAATCTGCTCGAGGCGCTGTCGTTCCTGGCGCCGGGCAAGGGTCTGCGCCGCGCCAAGCTCAGCGAGATCGACCGGCGCGGCGGCCATGCTTGGGCCTTGGCGGCGACGGTGATTGGTCCCGCCGGCGAGTTCGACGTCGGCACTGGCCGCGACGCCGACAGCGAGAGCGGCGAGCGCCGTCATGTGCGTATCGATGGCGCGCCGGCCAAGAGCCAGCAGGATTTGTCCGAGCGCCTCGCGGTCGCCTGGCTGACGCCGCAGATGGATCGGCTGTTTGCCGATGCCGCATCCGGCCGCCGCCGCTTCCTCGACCGGCTGGTGACCGGCTTCGATCCGGGCCACTGGTCGCGGCTGCTCGCCTACGAGCGCGCGATGCGCGAACGCGCGCGGTTGCTGCGTGAAGGTGCGGCCGACCCTTCATGGCTCAAGGCGCTGGAAGAGATCATGGCCGAAAACGGCGTCGCGCTCGCTGCCGCGCGGCTCGAAGCGGTCGCCCGCCTCGCCGCCGCTTGCGCCGAAGCGCCAGGGCCGTTCCCGCGCGCCGGCTTGGCGATCGAGGGCGCGGTCGAGCATTGGCTTGGCAGCATGCCGGCGCTGGCTGCAGAAGAGGCTTTCCGCACGGCGCTGCACGATTCGCGCGGGCTCGACCGCGAAAGCGGCGTCACCCAGACCGGTCCGCACCGCTCGGACCTGCTCGCGCGCCATCTCGGCACCGGCGAAGCGGCCGAGCTGTGCTCCACCGGCGAGCAGAAGGCGCTGCTGATCGCCATCATCCTGGCCTATGCGCGGCTGCTGGCGCTGCGGCGCGGCAGCGCGCCGGTTTTGCTGCTCGACGAGGTCATGGCGCATCTCGACGCCGCCCGGCGCAGCGCGCTGTTCCAGGCGCTGCGCGCGCTCGGTGCACAATGCTGGCTCGCTGGCACCGATGCGGCGCTGTTCGCCGAATTCAAAGGCCACGCCCAGTTTTTCGCGGTCGCGGATGCCGCGGTGTCATCCGTATGAATGTGTCGTCGTAACCTGGTGGATGGATCATGAGCGAAGCGGTTTCCCAAGGCCCGGAAGAAGAATACAGCGCCAAATCGATCAAGGTGCTGCGCGGACTCGATGCCGTGCGCAAGCGCCCGGGCATGTATATCGGCGATACCGACGATGGCTCGGGCTTGCACCACATGGTCTACGAGGTCGTCGACAATTCGATCGACGAGGCGCTCGCCGGCTTCTGCGACACCGTGACGGTGACGCTCAATCCCGACGGCTCGTGCACCGTAACCGACAACGGCCGCGGCATTCCGGTCGACATCCATAAGGAGGAAAAGGTCTCGGCGGCGCAGGTCATCATGACTCAGCTGCACGCCGGCGGAAAATTCGACCAGAACTCATACAAGGTTTCGGGCGGCCTGCACGGCGTCGGCGTCTCGGTGGTGAACGCACTGTCCGCGCGCCTCGATCTCCGCATCTGGCGCGGCGGCAGCGAATATTTCATGCGTTTCAAAGACGGCGACCCCGAAGCCCCGCTCAATGTCGTCGGCAAGGCGCCGTCGGTCGAGCGCAACGGCAAGACCGGACCCAAGACCGGCACCGAAGTCACCTTCTGGCCGAGCACGAAGACCTTCACCAAGACCGAGTTCGATTTCGCCACGCTCGAGCACCGATTGCGCGAACTGGCGTTCCTCAATTCCGGCGTGACGCTCGAATTGACCGATGCGCGCGGCGTCGAGCCCAAGACCGTGCGCCTGCATTACGAAGGCGGCCTCGAGGCCTTCGCCAAGTATCTCGATCGCTCGAAGCAGACGCTCCATTCGACCGTCACCATGGCGGCGGTAAAGGATGGAATGACCGTCGAGGTCGCGATGGAGTGGACCGACAGCTATCACGAGACGATGCTGTGCTTCACCAACAACATCCCGCAGCGCGACGGCGGTACGCATCTGGCCGGCTTCCGCGCCGCGCTGACGCGCACCGTCAACAACTATGCCGATGAAACCGGCCTGACCAAGGGGAAGGACAAGATTGCGCTGACCGGCGAAGACATGCGCGAGGGCCTGACCTGCATCCTCTCGGTCAAGGTGCCCGATCCCAAGTTCTCGTCGCAGACCAAAGACAAGCTGGTTTCCTCCGAGGTCCGGCCGGTGGTCGACGCCGTGGTCGCGGACAAGCTCCAGGAATGGTTCGAGAAACATCCGGCCGAGGCCAAGCGCGTCGTCGGCAAGGTGGTCGAGGCGGCGGTGGCGCGCGAGGCGGCGCGCAAGGCGCGTGACCTGACACGGCGCAAAGGCGCGCTCGATATCGCCAACCTGCCGGGCAAGCTCGCCGACTGCCAGGAACGCGATCCGGCGCAAAGCGAACTCTTTATCGTCGAGGGCGACAGCGCCGGCGGTTCGGCCAAGCAGGGCCGCGACCGCCGCTTCCAGGCCATCCTGCCGCTGAAGGGCAAGATCCTGAACGTCGAGCGTGCGCGGTTCGACAAGATGTTGAGCTCGGTCGAGATTGGCACGCTGATCGCGGCGCTCGGCACCGGCATCGGCCCCGAGGAGTTCGACGCGACCAAGGCGCGGTATCACCGCATCGTCATCATGACCGACGCCGACGTCGACGGCAGCCACATCCGCACGCTGCTATTGACGTTCTTTTTCCGCCAGATGCGCGACCTGATCGAGAAGGGCTATCTCTACATCGCGCAGCCGCCGCTTTATCAGGTCAAGCGCGGCCAGAGCAAATCGGTCTACCTCAAGGACGACCCGGCGCTCGAGGAATACCGCATCACCGCCGGTATCAAGGACGCCAAGTTCCGCCAGCACGACGGCGTCGAGCGCGCCGGCAACGACCTTAAGGACCTCGTCGAACGCGCGCGGCTAGTCCGTACGCTGCTGCTGCCGTTGTGGCGCAAGGTCGGTAGCCTCGAAGTGGTCGAGCAGGCGGCGATCGCCGGTGTGCTCGATCCGACACTGCTCGACAAACCGAAGGATGGCGCCGAGGCGGCCAAGTACCTGGCCTCGCGGCTCGACCTGCTGGCGCCGGCCGAAGCGCGCGGCTGGAAGGGCGAGTTGGTGCCCGGCGAGAGCCTGGTACTGACGCGCAAGCGCCATGGTGTCACCGAACGTCGTGTCTTCGACGCTGCGTTGCTCAAGAGTGCCGAGGCCCGCCGTCTCGACGAACGCACTGCCGAGCTGCAGAAAATTTACGGCAAGCCCGGCAAGCTCATCGCCAAGGACAAGGAGGCGGTCGTCAATGGCCCGACGGCGCTGGTCGAAGCGGTGGTCGCGCTCGGACCCAAGCAAGGCGACATCCAGCGCTACAAAGGTCTCGGCGAGATGAATCCCGAGCAGCTGTGGGAGACGACGCTCGATCCGTCGGTGCGGTCGCTGCTCCAGGTCAAAGTCACGCACGAGGATTCGGCGCTCGAGATTTTCTCGACGCTGATGGGCGATGTCGTCGAGCCGCGGCGCGAGTTCATCCAGCACCACGCGCTCGAAGTCGCCAATCTCGACGTTTAGCGCTAGGATGCCCCGATCCTGGCCGGAGCGGGTTCCGGAAGGGAGGGGCGGATGGCGAAGGCAAGCGGCGGCGGCCGTAAGCGGCACCCGGTCATTACCGCCTTGTGGATGCTGGCGGCGACGGCCATCGCCATTGGGTTCACCATGCGCATCGTGGCGCATTTTTGGTTCGGCCTGGGCCTGCGGCTGCTGGGAATCTCATTCATCGCTGCCGGTCTCGCCATAGGCGCAATCGCGTGGCTGGCGGAGCGCATCACCGGCGCACAGCCGCCGCCGTAAACCGCCGCGGCCGCTCGCCGCACGGCCGGAACCGCTCGCACGTCTCTCCGTTGGGTCTTAAGCAGCGCTTAAGCATGTTTCATCGACGGTTAACCGAATTCGGTTATCCCGGTCGGCGGTGCTTCAATGGCCGGCGGTGTGCCGGCCGCAGTCTGATCGGAGCCGACCGTGTCGAACGAGTTGTGGAATGTCGTGGGGGCTTTGCTGATCTTCACGGCGATGTTGGCAAGCCATCCGATCAAGCCCGCAGTCGCTCAGCGCATCGAGAACCGGATCGCGATGAACTGGGACCAGCTGGAGACGGCGAAGACAACCTGCCCGACTGGCGTTCCCTGCCTGATGCCGGTTCCGATCGAGTAGCTGTCTCGATCAGTGCGCTTCGTTGCCGCGCTGCTCGCGGAAGAAACCCAGCTTTTCCTGACAGACGCGGTCAGAGAAGCCGAACAGCACGGCATCCTCCGACGCCGTATGCTCCTGGAAGTGCCAGCTCGGCGCGACGAAGATGTCGTGCGCCTGCCAGTCGAAACGCTGGCCGCCGATGGTGCTCGTGCCGCTGCCCTCGACCACGGTGAAGACCGTGCTGTCGGTCGAACGGTAGGGCTGCGTCTTGAAGCCTTTCGGCACCAGCTGCATCCAGGTCGAGATCGTCGGCATCGCCCAACCGCCGGTCACCGGATTGATGAATTTCATCTTGAATCCGGCGTAGGGATCGGGCTTGCGGAAGCGGCGCAGTTTCTCGAGACCGTCGCGTGTGCGCGCATAGGGGTAGTTGAAGATCGGCGAAGTCTGGCCGCCGAATTCCTGATCGAGCGGCAGCATGTTGTAGCCGTATTCGATTTCGGCGGCACCTTCCGGCCGGGTCACCGGATGGCTCGCTTCGGGGTAGCCGTCGCGGAAGCTCGCATCCATCAGGTTGACGATCGGCACGTCGAGCCCGTCGAGCCATACCATCGGCCCGCTGCCCTCGTTGCCGTGATCGTGCCAGGTCATCGACGGCGTGATCACGAAATCGCCGGGCAGCATGTAAGTCTTCTCGCCGGCGACGGCGGTGTAAGCATCCTTGCCTTCGATGATAAAACGCAACGCCGATGCGACGTGGCGGTGGGCGGGCGCAACCTCGCCGGGCAGGATGATCTGCAGGCCGGCGAACAGGCTGTGGGTGATGCGCGACTGTCCCGGCAGCCCCGGATTCTCGAGCATCATGACGCGACGCTCGGCTTCGGCGGCGGTGATCAGCTTGCACGCCTCCATCAGGTACGGGCGCACGTCGCTGTATTTCCAGATCGTCGCCTTGACCGGCGATACCGGCTCGTCGGTGACGAGCGCGCCGAGCACGCGCCACAACGGCGCCAGGTTCTGGCCGCCGGCGCGCTGGTAGAAGCCCTCGCGGCCGCGTTCGTTCGCCGGATTGACCGTGTGCGCCATCGCACGCGTGCTGTCCATGTCCTGCGCCCTCTGCAATCGCTCTGCGCCGCGACGAAGGCCATATTGGACCGCTTCGCCGGGCTGTCAAGCAACCGTCGGGCGCGGCTAACCAATTGAATTCTGGACGATTGTTGTCGGTGACGCCGCCAACTTTATGGCGTTCGTGGGATGCCTGATCGGCCGCCGCGCGTTGACAGCCCCCAGGACTTGCCCAACACTGCCGGCAACAGGCCGCGCCCGCGGCCGATGAAAATGCGGCCGCGACGGTCGCTCTCCGGGAGGCACCATGGGCAAGACCACGCGGCGTTCAGTCCTGAAATACTCCGCGGCAAGCGCGGCGTTGGCGGCGGCCGGGCCGCTCGCTGGCGGCCGCGCCTGGGCCCAGGCCGCATCGTCGCCGATCCGCATCGGCGTGCTCTACGACCTCACCGGACCGTTCACCGGCGCCGGCTCGGTGCCAGGCTCGATCGGCACCCAGATCGCGATCGATTTGGTCAATGAGCGCGGCGGCGTCCTCGGCAAGCACAAGATCGACCCGGTGAAGGGCGACGCGCAGAGCAAGGTCGAGGTCGCGCTCAACGAGGCCGAACGCCTGATCAGCGAGCAGCATGTCGACACGATTCTCGGCATCTATGCCAGCCCCGAAGCCGTGCCCTTGGCCGAGAAAATGGAGCAGGCGAAAAAGATCCTGTGGATCACCATCGCCGTCGCTACCAAGGTGCTCAAGGGCAAGAACTTGACCTACACCTTCCGGCCCGGCGTCAGCGCCGATGCCTACGGCGCCGCCGCGATCGCCTTCTTGAACGAACATGCGCAGGCGCAACTCAAGATCGCTCCCAGCAAGCTCAAATGCGCCATCATCCACGAGGACGGGCCTTACGGGTCCGACACCGGCGCGGCCGATGAAGTGCATGCCAAGGAAACCGGCATCCCGATTGTCTTGAACGAGGCCTATTCGGCGACGACGTCCGACCTATCGTCGCTGGTCACCAAGCTCAAACGCGCCGACGCCGACGTCATTCTGCACACCGGATATAATCCCGACATCACGCTGTTCCTGCGCCAGGCGCGCGAGGCCGGCCTCAAGTTCAAGATGCTGATCGGCCACGGCGCCGGCTACGGCCAGCGCGACAAGCTCAAGCAGGCGTTCGGTTCGGACCTCGATTATTTCCTCAACGTCGATCCGGTCTCGGCGCAGAACCTCAAGCCGGGCGCGCTCAAGCCCGAGCTCGAGCAGTTGGTCGAGATCATGGTCGAACGCTACAAGAAGGCGACCGGCAACGAAGCCGTGCCGCCGCACGTCTCGATGGGCTTCAACCAGACCTGGATCTTCCTGCAAAACGTGCTGCCGGTGGCGATCACCAAATACGGCGGCACGAATCCGGACGCGATCCGCAAGGCGGCGCTCGACGTCGACATTCCGGAAGGCGGCACAATCCAGGGGTACGGCGTCAAGTTCGCGCCGCCGGGGAACGAGTTCGCCGGCCAGAACCTGCGGGTCGCGGCCTGCGTGACGCAGGCTTACGGGAACGTCGAAACCATCGTCTGGCCCGACAAGATCAAGACCGCCGACGACGTGATGCCGCTGCCGAAAACGAATCCCTACGCCGCCTGACACCGGCTTCCGTTCCAGTGCGTCCGCAGGCCGCGGTCGCGGCACGGTGTCCCAGCCACGGATGGCGATGTGCTCTCGGTCAAGGGCATCAGCAAAAGCTTCGACGGCTTCCTGGCGGTCAACCGGGTGTCGTTCGACGTCGCCGACGGCGAGATTCTCGGCCTGATCGGGCCGAACGGCTCGGGCAAGAGCACTACCTTCAACCTGATCGCCGGCACGCTGCGGCCAACCGCCGGCTCGATCGCGTTCGAAGACCGTGAGATCGCCGGCCTGCCGGCGCATCGCGTCTGCCGCATGGGCCTGGCGCGTACGTTCCAAATCCCCCGGCCGTTCCGCCATCTCGGCCTGCGCGAGAACGTCACCCTGGCCGCGTTCTACGGCGGTCGCGGCGTCGCTTCGCGCGCCGAGGCCGAAGCGCATGCCGTCGCCGCACTCGACCTGGTCGGCCTGCCGAACGATGCCGACGCGATCATCGCGGGTCTGGGCGCGGCGCAGCTCAAAAAGCTCGAGCTGGCGCGCGCGCTAGCAACGCGGCCAAAACTGCTGCTGGCGGACGAAAGCCTTGGCGGTCTCGATCACGCTGAAATGGAACGCGCTGCCGAAATGCTCGGCCGCATTCGCCGTGATCTCGGCATCACCATCGTCTGGGTCGAGCACATCATGGGCGTGCTGATGCGCGTGGTCGACCGTGTCATCGTCCTCGACCACGGCGAGCTGATCTTCGAAGGCTCGCCGCAGAACGCCGCCAAGGACGCGCGCGTTGCCGAAGTCTATCTCGGCCGGTCGCACTGATGACTGCGCTACTGACGCTCGACAGCGTCAACGCGGGCTATGGCTCGTTCGCGGCGCTGTTCGACATTTCACTCGACGTCGAGCACGGCGAGGCGGTCGGCGTGGTCGGGCCGAACGGCGCCGGCAAGACGACGCTGATGCGCGTCATCTCCGGCCTGCTGCCGCCGCAATCGGGCCGCATCCTGCTCGAAGGCGAATCGCTCGCCGGCGCGCCGGCCTATCGCGTAGTCGCTGCCGGCATCGCGCACGTGCCGGAGAATCGCCGGCTGTTTCCGCGCCTGACCGTCGAAGAGAATCTGCGCATGGGCGCCTATCTGCCGGCGGCGCGCCGGGCCTTCGGCGAACGGGTCGCCTGGGTCTATGAACTTTTTCCGCGGCTCAAGGAGCGACGCCGCCAGATGGCCGGCACGCTGTCGGGCGGCGAACAGCAGATGGTGGCGATTGGCCGCGCGCTCATGTCGAAGCCGAAGCTGCTGCTGATGGACGAGCCATCGGCCGGCCTGGCGCCGCTGGTCGTCGAGCAGGTGTTCGAGCTCGTCAAGCGTATCCGCGCCGAGGGCTTCACTGTCCTGATCGTCGAACAAAACGTGCGTCAGGTTCTGGCGGTCGTCGACCGCGCCTATCTGCTCGAAACCGGCCGCATCAAGCTCGCCGGTAGCGCCGCGGCGTTGCAGCAGAACCCTGTCATCCAGCGGTCCTATCTCGGGCTCTGAGGCGCGATGGACATCTATCTCCTCGAAGCAATCATCAATGGGCTGCTGCTCGGCGGCGTGCTGGCGTTGCTGTCGCTCGGCCTCAATTTGATTTTCGGCGTCATCGACGTGGTGTGGATCTGCTACGCCGAGGTGGTGATGGCCGCGATGTACGCGGTCTTCTGGCTCTATACCGCCTGGCATTGGCCGCTGCTGCTCGCCTGCGTCGCCGCTATCGCCTTCGCTACGCTGCTCGGCCTCCTGGTGCATGTCATTGTCATCGAACCGATCCTCGGCTCGGCGCCGATCAACCAGCTGCTCGCCACCGGCGGCCTGCTGTTCTTCCTGCAAAGCCTGGCGACCCTGCTGTTCGGCACCGATTTCCGCAATCTCGGCATTCGCCTGCCGGTGCTCGAGCTCGGCGGCATCTTCATCAGCTTTTCGCGGCTAATCGCCTTCGGCGTCGCGCTGATTGGCGCCGTCGGCCTCTACCTATTCCTGGCGCGGACCTATCTCGGCACCGCCATCCGCGCCATCGCCCAGGACCGCGAGGTGATGGGCCTGATGGGCGCCAATGAGCGGCGGATTTACATCCTCACCTCGGCGATCGGCGGCGGCCTTGCCGGCCTCGCCGCCTGCCTATTGGTGCTGCAATACGACGTGCATCCGTTCATCGGCCTCACCTTCGGACCGATCACTTTCATGGTCTGCGTGCTCGGCGGCCTCGGCAATATGATCGGCGGCTTCATCGCCGCTTTCGTCATCAGTCAGATCATTGCCGTCGGCGGTTATTATTTCCCGATCGAGGCCGCGGAGGTTCTCGCCTTCGTCTTCTTCATTGTCATGATCCTGATCCGGCCGCAGGGATTTCTCGGCAAATGAGCGGCGCGCGCGACCTGCGGCTCGGCCTGTACCTGCCGCTGGCGGTGATGGTGGTCGCGCCTTTCTTCCTGTCGGATTATTTTTTGCATCTGGCGGTGCAGATTGCGATCTGGAGCCTGGTCTACACCGCCTGGGCGCTGATGGGCCGTTTCCGCCTCACGTCGCTCGGCCACGGCGCTTTCCTTGGCGTCGGCGCCTATGTGCCTACGCTGTTGTGGAACAATTACGGCGTCACGCCGTGGCTCGGCATTCCAATCGCCATGGCGTTGTCGGTGGCCCTGGCGCTGGTCGTCGGCTATCCGTCGTCGCGCCAGAAGGTGGTCGGGCATTATTTCGCGCTGATCACCCTCGCGCTCGGCCAGGTGGTGCTGCTGGTGATCGTCGCCGCGCGCGACGTCACCGGCGGCTCGCTCGGCATGACGCCGCGCACCGTCGGCCACTCGTGGTACGCGCTGCAACTGCCGAACAAGGCGGAATTCTACGTCGTGGCGTTGGCCGCTTGGTTCGTCGGCCTGGTGGCCTGGCGCTTGGTCGAGCGCGGCATGATCCGCCTGGCCCTCGAAGCCGTTGCCGAGGACGAGGACGCCGCCGAAGCCGCGGGCGTCGACGTGCTGCGCGAGAAGCTCAAGATCACTGCCTTGTCGACCGGCCTCACCGCCCTCGGTGGCGCGCTCTATGCCCAATACCTGATGTACCTGAGTCCCGATGCGATGTCGGGTGTCGGCATCTCGCTCGAGATCGTCTTCGCCGCCATCGCCGGCGGCATGTACAACATGCTCGGGCCGACGGTGGGTGCTGCCTTCACGATCTTGCTGACCGAAGGGCTGCGCGTGCTCTTCGGAACGCACTTTGTCGGCGCTGCCAACACGATCTACGGCGCCCTGCTGATTATGTTTATCATCTTCATGCCGCGCGGCATCGTCGGCACCGCCGAGCGCTTGCTGACAAGTCCACGCAGACCGCCGGCGGCGCCCCAGGCCGCCGAATGAGCCGCTAGCGCGCGGCTTTCTGCGCCTCGGCCAGACGATAGAACAGCACGCTGCAATTGTCGGCCTGATCCCAGCCGGCGCGCGATGCCGCCTGGTACGAGGTGCGCACGCGTTCGAGCGCCGGCAGTTCGATGCCGAGATGCTGCGCCCAGTCGAGCATGATGTTCATGTCCTTGATTACGCCATCGATGGTGAAGCCGACTGGCGGCCGCTCGCCGGTCTCGAGCGCCTTGACCACCGCCGGTCCGCGCACCTTGAGGCCGTTGATGCCGCCCGAGCTTTCGCCAAAGATTTCCATCATCCTGGCCGGCGGAATCTTGAAGTCGCGCGTCAGCGCGATCGCTTCGCCGAGCGCTTCCCAATAGATGCACAGCGGCAGGTTGATCGCGAGCTTCATCGCCGCGCCGGCGCCGTTTGGCCCGAGATGGTCGACTTTGCGGCAAAGCAGTTCGAGAACCGGCTTGGCACGGGCGAAATCCGCCGCGTCGCCGCCGACCATGCCGATCAGCCTTCCTTCGCGTGCCGGTCCGACTGTGCCGCCGACCGGGCATTCGAGGAAGCCGGCCCCTTTGGCGCGGGCGTGGGCCGCGACGTCCTGCGGCACCGTCGGCGCCACGGTGCTCATGTCGACGAACAGCTTGCCCTTGATGTTGCCCGACAACAGCCCGTCCTGGCCGTCGTAAACCGCGCGCACCGCCGGCTCGTCGAGCAGGATCGACAGCACGATGTCGGATTCCGCCGCGACCGCAGCCGGCGTCGGCGCGGCGCGCGCGCCTTTGGTCACCAGCGGCTTGATCTTGTCGGGATTGCGGTTCCAGACGACGGGCTTCTGACCTTGATCGAGCAGGCGCGCGACCATGGCCGCACCCATCCGCCCGAGGCCGCAAAATCCGATCTGCATCGAAACGCCTCCCGCCGGTTGCGCGACCTGCCTACTGGCATCGCACAGTGCGGTCAAGCGCTGACGGGAAAGGTGGCGGCTGCCCTCAGGCGGCGGAAATCTGGCGTGACATCCGCAGACTGCGCGCCAGCTGCACGCCCTGCGGGTCCTTGAACATGGTCTCGATCGCGCGCAGCAGCGCATAGAGCCGCTCCTGTACGGCGGGGTTCGGCGCGCTCTTCATCTCGGCGATGATCGCGTTGGCTTTGGCCTCGATGGCGGTTCCGAGCCGCTCGCGGCAGTCGCGCGCTTCGTTGGCAAAGCCGTAGCGCGGCCCATTTTCGATGACTGCGCCGATGAACTCGGCCGCTGGAACCGCCGCCTCGAAATCGGTTTCGTCGGCACGCAATACCAGCGCCGTTACCCGATCGTTGAAGGTGCGATCGAACGCAGCCGAGAGGACCGTGCGGGCTTCGGCCGACGCATTCCACGCGGCATCGTCCTGGCCGACGAGCGCAGGTCCGAAGGCGCCGATCAATCCGTTGACGCCATCGAAATAGCGCACGGTGAGCGTCTTGATGACCGCCATCTGGCCGGCCGTATCGCTCTTGCGCGTCAGAGATGCGATTTCGCCGGCGGTGCGCTTCAGTTCGAGGATGAGACGCTGCGCCACGACGTCGAATTCCGGGTACCGCGACCGATGGTCACGCGGCCGCCACGCCAGTCCGCGCGCCACCAGCATGATCTGCCACGGCCGCATCATCCGGTTTGCCAGCGCCAGCGCGAAATACACCGCATCGGGGCCGATAACCTCGGCGAAGGTCTGATACTGCTGGCGCAGCATCGCGACCGAGTCTTTCGACAGGTCGAAGATGCGGCGGCCCTCCATCTGCCCGTCTTCGGCGAGGAGCGAACCCGTGAGCGCGAGCTGCGAGCGCAGCGGGGCGGCGATGGCGAGGATGCGTGCGACCTCGCGAATGTCCTCGATCAGCAACTTGTCGGCAGCGATTGCGTCGACGGCGGGGATCGCCGATGGCTGTTGTATTGCCGTCAGCACCCGCATGTTCCAGTCGACAGCGGCGCGTTGCAATTCGACCGCGATCTGATCGGCTTCCTCGAATTCGCCGGTGCCGATGATGGTCTTGAGCCGCAGCTCGAAACGCACGAGCTCGCCCCCGCATAAGGCGACGATGGCGTCCCACCACGGCACGATCATGCTGCGCGGAATCAATCCCGGCAGCCGCGGATTGTCGGCGCGGTCGGTGAGGAACGCCTCGAACGCCTGACAGACCAGTCGGCACAGGGTCGGAACGCGCGGACCGCCGGGCCGCGCCGCGGCGGCCGCGGGCGTCACGTTCGCAGGCTCGGGATGGGTGTCGTTGGCGGGCACGGCGCTCCCTGGTCAGGCGTCAAATCGCCCCGGAACTGGCGGCACTTATCCTGGCCGAAAATGGTAAATGGCGGGTTTACCGGTGTGGCGAAAGGCTGAAGCCTTTGTTAACCCGCCTTGTCGCGCCGCGGCTCGGGGGCAATAATCGGCCGATGCGCGAGCCGATTCGTGGTCATCACGACATGGGCGGGTTGCCGGCGGGCCGGGTCGAAAAGACCGAGCACGACTACGCCTTCTGGGAAAAGCGCGTCGACGCGCTCAACGTGCTGCTGGCGGCCAAGGGCCATCTGCGCGTCGACGAGATGCGCAAGAACATCGAAGCCCTGCCGCCGGACGCCTACGACCGCATGACCTATTACGAGCGATGGATTTCGGCGATCGCCAACACCCTGCTGCAACGTGGCGTGCTCACCGCCGATGAGCTCGGCCGCAAGATGGAAGAGATCGCGCGGCGCGAGGGCGTGAGCCCATGACCGGCCGCGCTGCCGCCAACGCTTCCGTGCCGGCCCGCTTCAAGCCGGGCGACGCGGTCAGCGTGCGCCGTGCTCATCCACCGGGGCATATCCGAACGCCATGGTATATCCGCGGCCATCACGGCACGGTGGTGCATGCGCTCGGCCCGTTCGCCAATCCCGAGGAGCTGGCCTACAACCGGCCGGGCCTGCCGGCGCAGCCGCTTTATCGCGTGCGCTTCCGTCAGCGCGAAGTCTGGCCAGATTATGTGGGCAACGAAGCCGACACACTCGACATCGAGATTTTCCAGCACTGGCTCGAACCCGCGGGCGGCGAGCGATGAGCGAACCGCATAGCCACGCGCACGAGCATCACGATCACGCGCATCCGCATCGCCATCCGCCGCGGCCGGATACCGACGACACGCTCGGCCATTTCCAGATCATGGAGATCGCGGTGCGCGAGCTGCTGATCGGCAAGGGCATCGTCTCGCCGGACGAGATCCAGCGCGCGATCGAAGCGATGGATGCGCGCGGCGAAGCATTGGGCGCCAAGATCATCGCTCGCGCCTGGACCGATCCGGCGTTCAAGGCGCGCTTGATGGCCGACGGTACGGCAGCCGTGCGCGATTTCGGCGTCGACATGGGCACGACGCGCTTGTTTGTGGTCGAGAACACGCCGACGGTGCACAACGTCGTCGTCTGCACCCTGTGCTCGTGCTATCCGCGCATGGTGCTGGGCCTGCCGCCGGACTGGTACAAGAGCCGCAATTACCGCAGCCGCACGGTGCGCGAGCCGCGCGCGGTGTTGCAGGAGTTCGGCACAATCGTGCCGGCGGACAAGGAAGTCCGCGTCCACGATTCAACCGCCGATATGCGCTACCTGGTTCTGCCGGAACGGCCGGCGGGCACCGAGGGGTGGAGCGCTGAGCGGCTCGCGGCGTTGGTCAGCCGCGATGCCATGATCGGCGTCGCTATCGCGCGGACGCCAGCCTAGCCGCGGTTCAGCCGTCTATCGACCAGGTCCTTGACCACCGAGGGATCGGCGAGCGTCGACACGTCGCCCAGCTGCTCGTGCTCGTTGGCAGCAATCTTGCGCAGGATGCGGCGCATGATCTTGCCCGAGCGTGTCTTGGGCAGGGCCGGCGCCCATTGGATCAAGTCCGGCGCGGCGATGGCGCCAATCTGCTTGCGCACCCACTGGCCCAGTTCCTTGCGCAACTCTTCCGTCGGCTCGTTGCCGGCCTTCAAGGTGACGTAGGCATAGATCGCCTGGCCCTTGATGTCGTGTGGGTAGCCGACGCAGGCGGCCTCCGCCACTTTGGGATGCGCAACCAGCGCGCTTTCGACCTCGGCAGTGCCGATACGGTGACCGGCGACGTTGATCACGTCGTCGACGCGGCCGGTGATCCAGTAGTAGCCGTCGGCGTCGCGGCGGGCGCCGTCGCCGGTGAAATACTTGCCCTTGAAGGTCGAGAAGTAGGTTTCGATGAAGCGCTTGTGATCGCCGAACACGGTGCGCATCTGGCCCGGCCAGGAATCGAGGATGCAGAGATTGCCTTCGGCGACGCCCTCGAGGATCTTGCCCTCGCCGTCGACGATTGCCGGTTTGACGCCGAAGAATGGTCGGGTCGCCGAACCGGGCTTGGTCGGCGTCGCACCCGGCAGCGGCGTGATCAGAATGCCGCCGGTCTCGGTCTGCCACCAGGTATCGACGATGGGCACTTTGCCGCCGCCGACGACGCGGTGGTACCACAGCCAGGCTTCCGGATTGATCGGCTCGCCGACCGTGCCCAACAGCTTGAGCGATTTGCGCGACGTCTTGGTGACGAAGCCGTCGCCCTCGCGCATCAACGCGCGGATCGCGGTTGGCGCGGTATAGAAGATGTTGACCTTGTGCTTGTCGATCACCTGCCAGAAGCGCGAGGCGTCGGGATAATTGGGCACGCCCTCGAACATCAGCGTCGTCGCGCCGTTCGCCAGCGGTCCGTAGACGATGTAGCTGTGGCCGGTGACCCAGCCGACGTCGGCGGTGCACCAATAAATCTCACCGTCGTGATAGTCGAAGACGTACTGGTGCGTCATCGCCACGAAAACCAGGTAGCCGCCGGTGGTGTGCAGCACGCCCTTGGGCTTGCCGGTTGAACCCGAAGTGTAAAGGATGAACAGCGGGTCCTCGGCGGTCATCTCGGCCGGCGGGCAGTCCTTCGACGCCTTCGCCATCTCTTCGTGGTACCAGCGGTCGCGTTTCGCGTCCCAGCCGACCTTGCCGCCGGTGCGCTGCACTACCAGCACGGTCTCGACTTCGGGACATTGCTTCACCGCTTCGTCGGTGTTGGCCTTGAGCGGAATCTTGCGGCTGCCGCGCAGGCCCTCGTCGGCGGTGATGACGACGGTCGAACGGCAGTCCTTGATGCGGCCGATCAGGCTTTCGGGCGAGAAGCCGCCGAACACGACCGAATGGACCGCGCCGATGCGCGCGCAGGCGAGCATGGCGAACGCCGCCTCGGGAATCATCGGCATGTAGATGGTGACGCGGTCGCCCTTCTTGACGCCGAGGGTCTTCAGCACGTTGCCGAGCCGGCAGACGCTCTCGTGCAACTCGCTGTAGCTGACGTGCCGGCTTTCCTTCGGATCGTCGCCTTCCCACAGGATCGCGGTCTGGTCGGCGCGCAGCTTGAGATGCCGGTCGATGCAGTTGTAGGCGGCGTTGAGCGTGCCGTCCTCGTACCACTTGATGCTGACGTTGCCGTCGAAGCTGGTGTTCTTGACCTTGGTGTAGGGCTTGATCCAGTCGAGGCGCTTGCCGTGCTCGCTCCAGAACCGTTCGGGGTTCCGGACCGACTCCTCGTACATGTCGAAATATTTCTTTTCGCTCACCCAGGCGCTTTGCGCGACCTGACGCGGCACGGGGAACATGTTGACGGCGGTGTCCGGCATGGCGCTCTCCCGAAAGGCTTGTTTGCGCCGAGTTTAGGAACCCCGGCGGGTGGGAACAAGCGGCTCGGATGCCGCCGACAACCACCGATTGATCACATCGCGGCCATGCCGCGGACAATGTCTGTGCCCATCTTTTTCAGGTCCGCAACCTAAAGATGGAGTTCGGAATGCGTTATGTCCTGCTGCTACCGGTCCTCGCCTTCGGATTGGCCGGCTGCTACAGCAGCCACACGGTCGAGAAGCCGGTCGTCGTCCAACCGGCGCCGCAAGCCTCTGGTGCCGTGGTCGTGCCATCCGGCGGCGCGACGGTCGTGTGCCCCAACGGCACGACCGTGCCGGCGGGCGATGCCTGCTAGGC
>Ga0187815_10000247_pt1 | contig 27157 bp, 25 predicted proteins | sample NC_S_5_FD_132962 | JGI IMG/M metagenome (GOLD analysis project Ga0187815, IMG submission 132962) | Wetland sediment microbial communities from Neuse River Estuary, North Carolina, USA - ASW-S_5 | ecosystem: Environmental > Aquatic > Freshwater > Wetlands > Sediment | place: USA: North Carolina...
CGATTCGGGATCCAGCCACTGCACATCGTCGACCACGCACACCAGCGGCACCTGCGACGCCACGTCGGCCAGCAGCGTCAGCACGGCCAGCGCGACCAGGAACCGGTCCGCCGGCGGCCCGGCCACCAGCCCGAACGTGCTGCGCAGCGCGTCCCGCTGCGGAACCGGAAGCCGCTCCACGTGATCCGCGAACGGCAGCAGGAACCGGTGCAGCCCGGCATAGCCCAGTTGCGTCTCCGGCTCCACCCCGGTCAGGCGGGAGATCTGCATCCCGGCCGCCGCCGCGGCGGCGACCGTGTAATCCAGCAGCGCGGTCTTGCCGACCCCGGCCACACCCCGCAGCACCAGTGCGCCGCTGTAGCCGTCGGCTGCCCTGGCCAGCAGGCCGCTGAGCGCCTCGCGTTCCCCCGTCCGGCCAACCAGCACCACGTCCACGCCCATCACTCCTCGACGTGCGGGGCAACGCTCCCCATGAAACACCCCATTTGGCCGGATTAATAGGGGACACATAAGTCCGGCAACTGCGGGAGCTTCGGCGCTACCGACGCCGCCCGCAGCGACCCGCTTCTCCCGCTCGACGCCCATAACCTGAGAACTCCAAGGCTCGGTTGCATGCCGGAAAGGAAGCCGATGGCGCCAGGTTATTCACATGGACGCCAGAGGTTCAGGCACCGGCGAAGAACCGGCCGAGATCCCGGACGCACACCTGACATCCTTGGCGGCTGGGGCCAGCCTCCCGCTCGCACAGCGTTGTAAATCGGCACCACGGCCCCGAATATTGCGGTATGCGATCTCCATCCCCCCGTGACAGTTCGTCACGTGGTGACCCCGGTAAGAGAGCCTGAGTGGAACTGGTCGACCGGGTACGCGAGTTGGACCTGCTCACCGGGGCTGCTGACGCGGGCGGCCGAGGGCACCAGCGCCGCGCTGGTGGTGCGGGGTGAGCCGGGCATTGGGAAGACCGCGCTACTGGACGCGGTCGCGGCCCGGGCGGTCGGCCAGGGGATGCGGGTGGCGCGGGTGACCGGGGTGGAATCGGAGGCCCCGCTGGGGCATGCCGCACTTCACCGGCTGCTGCTGCCGTTTCCCTGGCTGGTAGAGCAGCTGCCCGCGCCGCAGCGCGATGCGCTGCAATCTACCTTCGGGCTGCTGGCCGGCCCGCCGCCGGACCGGTTCCTGGTCGCGCTGGGGGTGCTCACCCTATGAACTGGGTGGCGCGCTCGCTGACCTGCCGGCTGCCTGACTGCTGGACGCAATCCTGAGGTGGTCGGCTGTAGCTATGGACGCGATCCCTTCCTAGCCGCGTTCCCCGGCCCGGTCTTGCCTTACCCTGACGGCGTGGTGGCGCCATGCCCCGGAGCGCCGGCGTCGGCAACGGCGAGGTTGCGGCCGGTGGCCGGGTCGAAGACGTGCAGCCACCGCGCGTCGGCCCACAGCTGCGCGTTGTCACCCTCGCTGATCCGCGTGGAGGAGTCGAGCCGGGCGACCACGGTCTCGTCGCTGGCCCCGGCGTCCGCCCGCCCGGCATCCCTGGCGAGTTCCTCCAGTTCAGCCACGAACTTGGCCTTCCCGAGGTCCTTAGTGAAGTAGGCGTACTTCTCCGCGCCCAGGGATTCAAGGACATCGATGGTGGCCTGGAACGTGATCCCGTTCGGCCGGAGATCGGCGGGCACGAGCGCGGCATCCTGGAAGTTCTCCGGCCGGATGCCCACGATGACGTCTTGGCTGGTCGTGGACAGCTCCTGCCGCACACGACCGAAGACGGGCATGTCTCCGAGCGCCGTGCGCAGGCTGCCGCCGGCCAGGGTGCCCGACATGAAGTTCATCGCGGGCGAGCCTATGAAGCCGGCCACGAACAGGTTCACAGGCCGGTCGTAGAGTTCCTGCGGCGGCGCCGCCTGCTGGAGCACGCCGGCGCGAAGGATCGCTACCCGGTCGCCGAGCGTCATCGCCTCGGTCTGGTCGTGCGTCACGTACACCATGGTGGCGCCCAGTCTCTTCTGGAGCTTGGCCACCTCCAGGCGCATCTGCACCCGCAGCTTCGCGTCGAGGTTAGACAGCGGCTCATCCATCAGGAACGCGGCCGGATCGCGGACGATCGCCCGGCCCATCGCCACCCGCTGCTGCTGGCCGCCGGACAGGTTGGCCGGCTTGCGGTCGAGCAGGTCGGTCAGGCCGAGGCTCTCGGCCGCCTCGGTGACCTTCTGGTTGATGATGCCCTTCGGGGTCTTGGCCAGCTTGAGCGCGAAGCCCATGTTCTCCCGGACCGTCATGTGCGGGTACAGCGCATAGCTCTGGAAAACCATCGCGATGTCGCGGTCTCTTGGCGTCTTGTCGTTGACGACCTTGCCCCCGATCCGCAGCTCACCCTCGGTGATGTCCTCCAGGCCCGCGAGCATGTTCAGTGTCGTCGACTTGCCGCAGCCGGACGGTCCCACCAGGATGACCAACTCCCCGTCAGCGATGTCGAGGCTCAGCTTGTCGACCGCCAGCGTCCCGTCCGGGTATCGCTTGGTCACCTGATCCAGAACGATGTCAGCCACTGGTCTCTCCTTGATCCGTGCCTGGATGTCCGCGCTAGCCCTTGACCGCGCCGGATGTCAGCCCGCTGACGATCCTGCGCTGGAAGACCGACACGAAGATGATGATCGGGATGGTGATGACCACGGCCGCGGCGGCAATGGGCCCGGTCGGCGTCGTGAACTGCGAGCTGCCGCTGAAGAAGGCCAGCGCGGCCGGCGCCGTCCGTGCGCCGAGCGTCGAGGTGAGCGAGATCGCGAACAGGAACTCGTTCCAGCAGAACATGAACACCAAGATGGCGCTGGTGACCATGCCCGGTGCCGCGAGCGGGGCAATGACCTTCGTGAACGCTTGCCACGGCGTGGCGCCGTCGACCTTCGCCGCCTTTTCCAGCTGCCACGGGATCTGCTGGAAGAAGGCGGCCAGGATGTAGACGGCCATCGGCAGGCCGAACGCGACGTAGGGGAGGATCAGCCCGGGCCAGGTGTTGAAAAGCTTCAGCACCCGCTCGATGTTGTACAACGGTGTGACCAGTGAGATCTGCGGGAATATCGAGACCAGCAGCGCCCCCGCCACGAGCAGGCGCTTGCCGGGGAAAGCCAGCCGGGCGACCGCGTAGGCGGCCATGGAGGCAAACGCCACGGCGATGAACGTGGCGATGAGGCCGATCCCGATCGAGTTGAGCAGCGGCCGGACGAACGTCGCGGTGGTCAGGATGCCGCTGTAGTTTCCCCAGGTCCATTGCGCGGGCCAGAAGCTGGGGTCGGTGATCGCCGCCGGAGTCTTGAAGGACAGCGACACGATCCACAGCAGCGGGATCGCCACGATCACGATGGCGGCGGTGTTCCCCGCTCCCCAGCCGACCTTCTGCCTAGTAGTAGTAGTAGCAGCAGCAGCCATCAGTGCCTCACCTCGTCAAGTTCGCGCCGGGGGCTGCGGCGCCGAAGCCCCAGATGAACACGGCCGCCATGATCGCCACGCAGATGAAGATCAGGATCGAGATGGCCGACCCAATGCCCAGGTTCAGCGCGTTGAACAGGTTGTCGTAACCGAGGATGGAGACCGAGTAGGTATTGTTGCCGCCGTCGGTCAGGACGTAGATGTTGTCGAAGATCCGGAACGCATCCGCGCTCCTGAACAGCAGCGCGACCAGGATGGCCGGCTTCATCAGCGGAAGCGTGATCCGGGTAAAGCGCTGCCAGACGGTCGCCCCGTCCACCCTGGCCGCCTTCTCCAGGTCCCCGGGCACTTGGGCGAGCCCCGACAGCAGCAGCAGCGCCATGAAGGGCGTGGTCTTCCACACCTCGGCCAGGATGATGATGGCCAGCGACGGGACCGTCGAGGTCAGCGGTGCGCTGTTGTTGAACAGCGCCGATAGATAGCCTTCGTTCGGGGTCCACGCGTAGAGCCAGCCGTACGCGGCGGCGACGGTCACGATCCCGTACGGGATGAGCGCTATCGTGCGGATGAGGCCGCGGCCGAACAGCGTCCGGAACATGAGCTCAGCCAGCGCCATGCCGATGACGAGCTCGAAGAGCACCGAGAAGACGGTGATGATCACCGTCACCTTCAGCGCCTGCCACCAGTACGCAGAGGTGAGCACCGCCCCGTAGTTGTCCAGCCCGACGAACTTGACCGCGTTGGGGAACGCCAGGTTGTACTTCTGCAGGGACAGGTAGACGGCATAGCCAATGGGGTACGCGGCGACGGCGATCATGACGATGACGGCCGGGGCGCATAGCAGGAACGCGAGCTTACGGTCGGCCCGCGCGCCCTCGGACAGCGGTGGCTTCTTGTGCCTGTGACTGGTCGGCGCCTCGCTGGGCGCGGCGACGGCAGCCGCCTCGGTGCTCGTACTCATCGGCCCCTTCCTTTCCTGCCGACCGGACCGCTGCCTGCTGCGAGGCGGCTCACGGGATCAACCCCTTGTCCTGGAGGGCATTGTTGACTTCGCCGACCAGGCTCTTCTCGGTGCTCACCGGATTGATGCCGCCCGGCGGCGAGACCAGGTGCGAGATGTCGATGGACAGGACCTGGTAGGCGGGCGTCTCCGGCCGCACGCTGGCGGTCTCAAGCCCCCGGAGGATGTCGGCGTGGAACGGGTAGTCGGGGAACATCGCCGGATCGCTGTAGAGGCTGGCGAGGGTGGGCGGGAGGCCGCCGACCGTGGCGCTCTCCAGCTGGCTGGCCTGGTCGCGCAGGCACAGCGCGGCCTGGAAGTCAAGCTTGGGATACCTGGAGTAGGCGCTGACCGCGAGGTCGGTGCCGCCGATGGTCACATGCGCCGACTGGCCCGGGACGACCTCCGGGTAGGGCGCCCACTTGAAGTACTTGAACAGCGTCGGGTTGTCGGCCTTCATCGACGGATAGACGAACGGGTAGTTCAGCTCGAAGGCCGCGGTGCCCGCCTCCATCGCGAGCCGGTTCTGGTTCTCCTGCTGGACACCCAGCGACGGGTCAGCGCCGGCCGACGTCGCGAGCCGCTTTATCATGCTCAGTGCGGTCAGCGCCGGCGCGCCCAGCGACACGTGCTCCGTGTCCGGCGTCAGCACGCTTCCTCCGGCGCTGGCCAGCATCGTGTTGAACCAGACGGTCACGCCCTCGTACTGCGCACCCTGGATCTCGATGTAATGCGGCTTGCCCTCCCGGGCCAGCTGGATCGAATCGTTGATCATCTGGGCCCAAGTGGTCGGCGGGGTTTCGACCAGGTCGGACCGGTACCACAGCAGCTGGGTGTTGCTGTTGTCGGGCACCGCGACGAGCTGGTTGTGCCAGATCGCCGTCTCCAGGGCCGGCTTCAGCGTCCCGGCCTCGGCCTGCTGCTCGTAACTGCCGGTCCACGGTACGACCCAGCCGGCCTCGGCGAACTCGGGCTCCCAGGTGACGTCGAGGCCCATGATGTCGATCGAGTTGTCACGCGCGGCGAGTCGGCGGATGAGCTGCTGCCGCTGCTGATCAGAGGCAAGGGGCAACACCTGATAGGAGATCGTGTACTTCCCGTGACTTTGTGCACCGCAAGCGGTAACGACCTTGGCGGTAGCGCCCGAGACATCGGGGGCAGCATAGAAATTCAGCGTGACCGGGCCGGCGTTCGCGCTGGTGCCGCAGGCTGCGAGCATAGACGAGAACATGACGCCGCCCGCTACTCCGGCAACAATGCCGCGAAACCGGGACCGAGCGCGTCGCCCGGGCTTCCGCAGGGGCGTAACGTATCCCATTATCTGCCTGAACAGGGTGTGAGTCCGATCGCCGCTGGCTGATCCGATTCCGCTGTGACTAAAAGACTCGCCCATCACCCTTCCGCCTCCATGCGCCATCGCCGATCCGGCCCCGTTGATTGCTTATCTCGGTGGCGATGCGGCCGCTCGTTCGTCAGCCCAGGTCCGGGCGTCTATGGCATAAAGGACAGCCAGCTGGGCCTGGTCGACGACCCAGGAAGCGTAATCCAGGGCATCGCTTGCGTCTTGCTCTGCGGCCTCGGCGTCCTTTTCTGCCTTTTTGGCGTCATGCTCGTCGCGTTTGCGGTCGACGCGGTCGTGCATGGCCTGCACTTTCGCGGCGGCATCGGCTTTCATCGACTTCCACTGGCTTTGCATGCGGTCGGAGGCCTGCTCGGCCTTCTCCTTCACGGCACCTTGACGGGCAGCGATATCTGCCTTGGCGTGGCTGAGACGCGCCCTGACCTGCTCGTTGGTTTCCTTGCGGCTTTGGTCGAAAGAATTCTTCAGATCCGCGACTCTCTTTTGCAGGCCGTCTATCTGGTCGGTAATGCTCATTGTCTTCCTCCTCGATCCGGATCAACATGCAGTGCTTCTAGGACAACCGACCGCCGCGTCGATGAGCGGGTCGAAGCCGAGGTCGGCTTTGACCGCCTCGCGGACGTCCTCGGTCTTACGCACTTGCTTGAATCTTCTAAATAGGCGATGGTCGTTCCTCAGCCAGTCCACGCCACAATCTGGCCGTAGCAAAGTCGATGCCGGCTCTGCCAATATTGGCCGGCGCTATCGGACGAGTGTGGTCACGATGCCGCGGTGCTGATAGGGGGCCGGTCAGTAATTCCCGCTGGTGGACCGTAGGGACTACACCCGTCTGATCGCCTCGGCTGTGGTCGGCTGTTGATATCAAGACCGGCTTGGCCTGCCCGCAAGCCGCCGGCCCAACGCGAGGCAGAGTGATTCAGATGTGGGAAGATGGCAGCACTGGTAGGCGTCAAAGACGACTCATACAGGTGGGGGTCAGCAGTCGGGCTGATCCGGCCAGTTCCCTGGCGGTCAGTTGCGGTTTCCGGAGAAGATCCGCAGGAAGAACTGAAATACGTTGAGCGCGTCGAGGAAGATCGACGCGGCGAGCAGTGGCGCGGAGTCGAGGTCGGTGGAGCGCCGCAGCCGCTGGAAGTCGGACATGGTCAGGCCGGCGAAGATCACCAGCCCGAGGATCGAGTAGGCCAGCGAGCCGCCTGGGATGTTGACGAAGATCATCAGGATGCCGAACGCGATCAGCGCGAGCAGCGCCCAGAAGCTGGCCCGGGCCAGGCCGGACAGGTCCCGCCGGGTGGCGTAGCCGGCCGCGCCGGCGCCGGCGATGAACAGCGCGGTGGCCCCGCCGGCCTGCCACAGCGCCTGCGGGTTGGCGCTGGCGTAGTACACCAGGGTGGGGGACATGGCCAGGCCGAGCATCAGGCCGACCGCGAACAGCAGGCCGGCGCTGGCCGCCGCGGACTGCCGCACCGCGAACCGCATGCCGATCAGGCAGGCGAAGGCGGCGATGAACCACACGAAGGCCCACCCGTAGGACAGACCACGGCCCACGTAGGCGCCGAGCGCGAAGAACCCGGCCGTGGCCGCGACGTATCCCATCGTCTGCCCGAACAAGGTGTGTGTGTCATCACCGCTCGCCGATCCGATTCCGCTGTGGCTGAGAGTCTCGCTCATGTCACCTTTCTTCCTTCCTATTTAGGGGTTGGTGTCTGGCCCTTGGTGGCCACACCGAGGGGATGATCCAACTTCAACTGGCCGGTGTCGGCGTCGAATTCGTACAGCTCGGCGTAGCGGCCCCAGTTGATGGCCAGGTGCAGCTGCTGGTGTGCCCGGTCTTCACTGAAGCCGCTTCGGAGCGTGTCCAGGAAGTAGTCCTCGCTGAGCGTGCCGTTCCTGGTCGTCGCCAGGTTTGTGCAGATGGCTCGTACTAGTGGCGCCCTGGCCTTGGCCTGGCGGGCGAAGATCGGGCGGGTTGTCCACCGGGTCCGGGATCCGGCCGGCGTCTTCCCGGCGGGCGTTCAGGAACGCGTAAAGGATGATCCCGGCCAGCACGACGACCAGGGCCTCGTACACGGCCGAGTAACCGGAGGCGAAGGTGACCCACATGGAGAACAGCACGCTGACCCCGCTGATGAGCAGGTCCCGGGCGAGCAGCCACCCCTGCACCCGGCGGCGCCGCGACACCAGGAAGGTGAGCTGGGCGCAGGCGGAGAAGAAGTAGGGCAGGGCCACGGTGACCACGGTCAGGTCGACCAGGTAGGTGAACACCGTGAGCCCGGAACTGGAGGTGTACCGCCACAGCATCAGCAGCGAGGGCAGCACCGCTGCGATCACGATGCCGAACCAGGCGGTGTCGTTGCGGTCGGTCCAGGCGAACGGCTTCGGGAACAGGCCGTCGTCGGCCGGTGCCCGCGACACCTCGGTGGTGACCAGCGTCCAGCCGTTCAGCGCCCCGATGCCGGACGCGACAGCAGTGGCCGCGATCAGCTTCCCGGCCCAGGTGCCGTGGGGGAAGATCGCCCCGAAGGCGTTGACGAACGGCGCGCCGTTGTTCACCAGCGCGTGGTGCGACACCAGGCCCATCACCGCGGCCGACACCAGCAGGTACAAGATGGCGCTGGCCCCGGTGCCGAGCACCGAGGCGCGGCCCACGTTCTTGCGGGGGTTCTTCACCTTCTTGGCAGTCATGGCCGCCACCTCGACGCCGATGAAGGAGAACAGCGCCACGCTCGCCGCGATCCCGATGCAGCTGTACAGGCTGCCGCCGGAGGCGTTGAACGGGCCGAAGTTAGCCGCGCGGACGAAGAACCAGCCCACCACCCCGACGAACAGCAGCGGCAGGAACTTCAGCACCACGGTGATGTTCTGGAACCAGGCCATCTGGCGGACGCCGGCCAGGTTTATCGCTACGGGAACCCACAGGCCAACCAGCGCGATGCCCCAGTTCGCCATGCCCGAGGGGCGGTTGAAACCGAACAAGGCGTCGACGTAGAACACCCAGGACGCTACGATCGCCGCGTTCCCGGCCCATGAGGAGATCCAGTAGGACCAGGCGGTGATGTAGCCGGAGAAGTCGCCGAACTCGTGCCGGGCGTAGGCGTACAGCCCGCCGTCAGCCTTGGGTACCCGCTTGGTCAGCTGGCCGAACAGCACGGCCAGCAGCATCGCGCCTACCGCGACGACGGCCAGCACGATCAGCGAGCTGGTGCCCGCCGCAGCCAGCACGCCCGGCATCGTGAACACCCCGGTGCCGATGATGCTGCCAATCACCAGGCCGGTCGCCGAGGTCAGGCCGAGCCCGTGGCTCCGCTCCAGGCTGGCCGGCGGCGTCGGTTCGGGCAGCCCTTCCGGCTGTTGCTGGACCGGCCGGGCGCTTGCAGCGCTGGACATACCAACCCCTTTCAGGATGGCCACGGCGTCTCGTCTGGTTGCGGCCGTGATCTGCTTCGGGACTACGGCCCATTCCTTAGCTGCGACGGTAGGGACAACCGCGCGCGGATCGAATCACGGATATGCACAGTCCGCTGTGCGGTCGCCGTCTCGCCAGCGTCAACCCACGTCAGCGCCGGGATCTCCGGCGGCGCGCAGGGGGAAGCGGGTCGGCCCTAGGTGCCCGGCCAGGACCGTGCGCGGCGCGGCTGAGCGCGGACTACGCAGATCATGGATTCGACCCCGAGGCGGCCGGCCATATCGTCGGAGACCGCGCTCGGGGAACCGCCCCCGGGCCCACCGACAGGAGACAGACCGCGACCACTGGACCCGTTGAGTACCTCGTCGTCGGGTTCCCCGACGGAAACGTCAGTGACGACATCGCTCCCGAACTGGGAAAACTCGTCGGCAACAAGACGATCCGCATCCTGGACGTCGTCTTCCTGACCAAGGACACGGATGGCAACGTCACCGTCGCCGAGGTTGACGAACTGGACCAGCTCGCCGGCTTCGTGGAGATCGACGCCGAGGTCGGCGGCCTGATCGGCCCCGAGGATATCGGTTTCGTCGGCGAGGAACTCGACCCCGGCTCAGCCGCCGCTGTCCTGCTCGTGGAGGACCTGTGGGCGGCGCCGCTGGCCAGCACGCTGGACCGCTCCGGCGGATTCCTCATCGAAGGAGCCCGCATCCCCCAGGACCTGGTCGACGCGGCCCTCGCCGATCTGCCGGCCGCCTGACCGGGCTGTCGGCCACTCATCCCAAACCACCACACCCACCACCGGAAAGGAACCCGCCATGCGCCGACGTCGCATCCTCCGCAAGGCCGTCAAGACGGCCCTCATCGCCAAGTCCGCCCGCCGCCTCGGTCAGCGGGCAGAAAAGCACCTGCACAAGAACAGGTAAACCCGGCCCGCTCACGCGGCTGGCCACCGTACCCCGGCTGACCCGCCGCTCCGGAATACCGCATTTTTGGCCGAACGAGCCGTGGTTCCACCCTTCGGAGCTCGTCAGCGTAGCGAGTGGCGGGCGTGTCCGCGTTCTACACCTAGTTCCGCTCGCCGGTCAGCCTGCTGGACACCATCGTGCAGTCCCGCTCGATCCGCCGCCGCGTCTGGTCAGCGGCAGCGACGATCCGTGCCCGAACCGCTTTCCAAGTCTGCGCGGCTGAGCCGGGCGAAGGTCGGCAGGGTCCGTGACCTCGGCTGCCTGTCTCTCGTGGTGTGCGCCGAACGGTTCCGGACGTAGCCGGATGAGCCTAGAAATGAGACGATAACGTGTCGGTCCACAGGTGTGGAGAGCTGTGCTAAGAGGGCGAGCGACGCCGTCGACGCCCTCACAGGGAGTTCGCTGTTGCTTGAACGATTGCGGGCCCGGACCACCGTGATCGTGTTCGGGGTCATGGGTGGCTTGGTGGCCGCCTATGTGCTGTGGTTGGTCGTGCGTGGGCCTCAGCTCCCGCAGTCTGGGTGGATCAACGGCTGGTCGGAGGATGCGTTCTATCTGGCGGTCGGTGTCGTTTCCGTGATCGGTGGGCTGCGTCGGCGTCCAGGGTCATATGTCCCGCTCGTGTTCGGCTTGGCCCTGATCTTCACGGCGACCGGCAACACGATCCTGACGGTCTACGCGCTCCATGGCATCCCGCCGCCGCCGCCGACGCCCGCCGACTTCTTCGGCCTCGGCTTCATGGTGCTCTGCTTCGCGGGGATCGGGCTGATGGCGCGCGAGGATCGGGAGCGGCTGAGCCCGCGCGAGCTCCTCGACGGCGGCATCGCGGCGCTGGGTGTCGGCGCGGTGTGCGCGGCCTTCGTCCTGGCGCATCTGCCCCATAGGCCGGGACAGTCGACGTTCGGTTCGGCAACTCAGCTCGCTTATCCGATCGGCTATGTCGTCCTCGTGCTGATCGTGGTCGGTGCCGCTACCGTCGCCAGCGAGCGGTCCGCAGCACCGTGGGTGACGCTGACGGCGGCATTCGCCTTGCTCGCCGTGGGGTCCGCGCTGGCTGCTGCGGCGGGCCCGTCGAGACTAGAAGCGATCAAAATCGTGACCTTGGCTGTATGGCCGGCGGCGACGCTGCTGATCGCCGCGTCGATGTGGGCCGATCCGGGCGTGCCCGACCCGCTGGCGGCGCGCAAGGGGACCGTCGTCTGGATCCCCGCGCTGGCGTGCGCTGCGGCGATCGCGGTGCTGTTCGCGGCGACGCTCACGCGGGTCGACCATGCGGCGACCGGGCTGGCGACGGCGGCGCTGATCCTGGTCATGCTGCGGGCCTATAGCGAGCTGCGCGTGGAGATCGCGGCGCGCGAGCGAACCGAGAAGAGCCTGCGGGCCAGCGAAGCAGGGTACCGCCGGGTCGCCGACGAGCAGGCCGCGCTGCGCCGGGTAGCGACCCTCGTCGCCGGGGGAGCGCGGCCCTCGGAGGTGTTCGCCGCCGCCACCGACGAAGTCGGCCGCGTCCTGGGCGCGGATGTCACGTGGCTGCGGCGCTACCTGCCGGGCCCCGCTGCGGCGTCCATCGCGGCATTCGCCGCCGGGCAGCGGCTCCCGCCCGAAGAGCCCAGGCCGCTCGGCGGCCACAACCTCGCGACCCTCGTCCACCAGACAGGGCGGCCAGCTCGGGTGCAGGGTTCCGACTGGCTGCTCCACGACTGGGACGGCCAGGTGCTTCCCCTCACGTCCGGCGTCGGCGTGCCTGTCGTCGTCGGAGGGAGCCTGTGGGGGGCCATGGCGGTCGCATCGTCAACCCAGACGCCGCTGCCGCCCGACACCGAGGCGCGGCTAGCCGCCTTTACCGAGCTCATCGCCATGGCGATCGCAAACGCGCAGGCGCACGACGAGTTGAGTGCATCGCGGGCGCGCGTGGTCACCAGCGCCGACGAGACGAGGCGCAGGATCGAGCGTGACCTCCACGACGGCGCGCAGCAAAGGTTCGTCTCGATCGCCTTTCAGCTTCGGGCCGTCCAGGCATCGGTGCCGCCCGGCCAAGCCAAGCTAGCCGACGGCCTTGACCGGGTCATCACGGGGCTCAAGGACGCGCTCAATGACCTGCGCGAGTTCTCGCGCGGCATCCACCCTGCGATTCTCGCGGAGGCCGGGCTCGAGCCTGCGCTGGAGTCGCTCGCAAGCCGCTCACGGGTACCCGTCCGACTCGAAGCGCGGATCGAGAACCGGCTGCCCGAACGGGTCGAGGTCACCGCCTACTACATCGTCTCTGAGGCGCTGACGAACGCGGCGAAACACGCTCACGCCACCGTGGTCGACATCGACGTCGACGCGACACACGGCGCCGTCCGGCTTGCCGTGCGCGACGACGGCGTCGGCGGCGCCGACCCCGCGCTCGGCTCGGGCCTGCTCGGGCTGTACGACCGCGTCGAGGCGGCCGGTGGGACCATCACCATTCATAGCCCGATCGGCAAGGGAACAGAACTCCTGGTGGAGCTCCCGCTGCGGCCCGTACCGGCGCCGGACTGAGTGCCAACGTGTCGGGTTGCGGAACCACGTGCCGACGAGACGGTCCCGCAGCCGCAATCCGGCGGATCCTGGGCCAGAGGACTAACGGGTGCGGAGGAAGGCGAGGACGGCGAGCACACGCCGGTGCACGTCGTCGGCTTCTGGAAGGCGCAGCTTCATCATGATGCTGCGCACGTGCTTTTCGACCGTGCTCTCGGCCAACGAGAGCTCCGCGGAGATGCCGCTGTTGGAGCGGCCCTCCGCCATAAGCGCCAGCACCTCCCGCTCCCGGGGGGACAGCACGTTGAGCGGGTCATCCACGCGGCGGCGTGAGACGAGCTCCGCGACCAGCGCGGGATCGACGATCGAGGCGCCCCGCACCAGCCGCTTCAGTGTCTCGATGAAGTCTCCCACGTCGATGACCCGGGTCTTCAGCAGGTAACCGCTGCGCTGGCCGCCGACGAGCAGATCCATCGCGTGCTCGACCTCGACGTGCGCGGACAGAACCAAGATGGCTATGTCCGGGTATTCCGAGCGGATCTGGCGTGCCGCATCAAGACCTTCGATCGAGTGGCCAGGCGGCATCCGGATGTCCACGATCACCAGCTCCGGCCGCCGCTCCCGGACCAGCGCGAGGAGGTCCGGCGCATTCGCGCACTGCCCGACGACCTCGAAACCTGAATGCTCCAGCAGGCTCGCCAGGCCCTCACGCATCAGGACCTCATCGTCAGCCAGTCCAACCCGGATCGGCACATCGGTCACCTTCACGATTATCTCTCGTATTGGGTCAGCCTGGTCAGCTAGAACCACCACTGTCCGCGCATTATCGCAATGGCCGCGAGTCAATCCCGGCGGTAGCGTCACTGCTCGTTCGCCTGCTTACAGGTCCTGGCGAGCGGTCGGCTCTTAGTGGTCAGGCCCTAGCAAGCTGCCGGATCGCGTTCGCTGACAGTTCCGACTTGAGCACGAACCCGGCCACCGGCGCCCGCTGGATTAGGACCGCCAAATCCGCCTCCGCGTGGGAGGAGATCAAGATGATGGCCGGACCACCTGAGTCGGCCGTGGCCAGCCGCCCTGCGAGCTCAATACCACTCTCGCGACCCAGCATGATGTCGACGAGGACGACGTCAGGGCGCAACTCCCTGGTCTGCAGAAGCGCGTCGGCGCTGGCCGACGCGACGCCCACCACAGTCAGACCCTCTCGATTGAGGAGGTCGGCCGCCGCTTCCAGGAAGTACGCGTTGTCGTCGACAATCAGACACCGCAGCGGCATCTCAGCAGGGTCGCACACACGGGCCGCCGGGCACATTGCGGTTAGCGGGGACTGTGATCATCCAGCTGTAGCTGCCCCGGTTCCGCCCCGTCATGCGCTTGCTTTCGGTTCGGTGAGCGCGGCCATCGTGCGCGCGAGCTGCGTACGGGAGGCCACGCCGGTCTTCCGGAAGATCTTGCGGAGATGGTAGTCGACGGTGGAGGGGCTCAGGAACAGCTGCGCGGCGATCTCCCGGTTGCTTTCGGCCTGGCTGACCAGCCGAGCGATCTGCAACTCCTGCGGGGTGAGCTCGGTTTCGGTCTCGGCGGTCCGCTGGCGAGCGTGTTCCCCGGTGGCCAGCAGCTCGATGCGGGTTCGTTCGGCGAAGGCCTCGGCGCCGATCGAGGTGAAAATGTCGTGGGCGGTGCGCAGCTGCTCGCGAGCGTCGCGGCGGCGGCGCTGGCGGCGCAGCCATTCCCCATACACCAGGTGGGCGCGGGCCAGCTGGGGTCTGGCCCGGCACGCCCTCAGGTGCCCGACGGCCTCTTCGTAGAGCCGCTCCGCGTTGTCGTCGCTGGCGAGTAGCGCCCGGGACCGGGCGAGCAGCCCGAGCGCCAGCGGGGTGCCGGCCGCGGTCGCCCGCTCGGCGAGTCGGCCGAGCGCGGCTTCGGACGGCCCGGTCTCGCCGCAGCGCGCGGCGGCCTCGACCAGGTCGGGTAGCACAAGAGTGCCGGAGAACGGAGCATCATCGTCATAAACGCCGAGCGCACTCTGCAGCGCCGCCTCGTAGTTGCCTAGGCCGAGCTCGAGCACGGCCACGCAATACTGTACCCAGTTGCGTAGTCCGCCACGGCCGGCGCCGGTTGCCTCGCGGGCGGCCGCGGCCGCGACCCGGCGCGCGTCCGTCTCGCGACCACGCCCGACGAGCTCGAACGCCTCCGAGACGCCTGCCGTCCCGAAGATGCCCGGATTCCCAGTTGCGGCTGATATCTCGGATGCCTCGGCGAAGCATGCCGCGGCAGCGTCGAACCGGCCCGCCGCTACCTCGGCGAACGTACTCTGGATGTTGAGCGCTACCGGCAGCGCAGTCAGCGCCCCCTGATCGCGGGCCAGCTGAACCCAGCGGATGGCCAGCGCGCGCTGAGCTTGGTCATCGAACAGTTCGGCCGCCGCGAGGCAGCCGAGCCCAAGCAGCCGCAGGCCGTCGGCCGGGCTGAGATCGGCGGCATCGAGCATGACGACGGCGCGGCGGAACAGCGGCGCGGCCGTCGGGTAACCGTCCGCGGCCCGGGCGGCGAATCCGCTTAGCAGCAGGTCGGCTACCGACGCCGACGACCCGGCTGCGGCCGGCGTCGCGCGCACCGCGCCCGCTGTCTCTGACACGGCCGCCTTGCTCGCCGACCAGCCAGCGTACTGTGCCACTGTGACCGCCTCGAGCAGCGCCGCGCGGGCACCGCGCGAGTCGGTCGGAGCGAGGGCCTGGGCGGCCTCCAGTAGGACCGGCGCTGCCTCGTCAGCGTGTCCGAGGGCAAAGAGGATCGTGCCGTGCAGCCGCCTGGCCTGGGCGCGGGCCAGCGAGTCGCCCAGCCGCGGCGTTGCCTCCTCCAGCAGCGCACCAGCTCGGCGCGGCTGTCCTGCGGTGAGCGCTGCCTCGGCCACGGCGAGCAGCCGCCGGGCACGCTCGCCCTCCTCCTCGGACAGCTCCGCCGCGCGGGACAAGAACGCCACCGTGGCGGCGTACCCGCCGCGGTCCCTGGCCCGCCCGGCCGCATGCTCCAGCTGGGCCGCCACCGCCTCGTCAGGGCCAACCGCCGCCATCCCCAGATGCCATGCGACCCGGTGTGGCTCACTCCCGTCACTCACCGCCGCCAGGGCCTGATGAATCCGGCGCCGCTGCCACAGCGGCGTGCCGTGGTAGGCCACCGAGCGGATCAGCGGATGCCGGAACTCTACCTGCGAGCCGATCTCGGCCAGGCCGCCCAGATCAGCCGACGCGGCCGCGTCCGGGTCGACCCCGAGCTGCCCGGCCGCGCGCCACAACAGGTCTTGCGAGGCGGTCGGCTCGGCCGCCGCCACAGCCAGCAGCAGCCGCGCCTTGGGCGCCAGACGGCTCACCTGGCGGCCGAACGCCTCCTCCAGCGACCCGCCGACGGGCAGCGGCTCGGGCAGGACCTCCGAACCCGCCAGCTGGGCCGCCGACAGCTCTCTCGCCACCTCGATCAGCGCCAGCGGATTCCCACCGGTCTCGGCCACGATCCGGGCGCCGACGGCCGGGCTCAGCCGTCCTGGCGTCAGCGACGCCAGCAGCTGCATCGCCGCACCGTGGTCAAGGCCGCCGACCGCCAGCTCTGGCAGTCCCGCCAGTGCCGGCAGCGGCCCGGCCGGCTCGCGGACGGCGAACAGCAGCACGACCTGCTCGGCGTGCAGGCGGCGCGCCACGAACCCCAGCACCACTGCCGATTCGGGATCCAGCCACTGCACGTCGTCGATCACGCACAACAGCGGCGCATCCGACGCCGCGTCGGCCAGCAGGGTCAGCACCGCCAGCGCGACCAGGAACCGGTCCGCCGGCGGCCCGGCGACCAGGCCGAACGTGCTGCGCAGTGCGTCCCGCTGCGGAACAGGCAACTGCTCCAGCAGATCGGCGAACCGGAGCAGGAACCGGTGCAGGGCGGCGTAGTGCAGCTGGGTCTCCGGCTCTACCCCGGTCAGCCGGGCGATCCGCATTCCCGCCGCCGCCGCGGCGGCGACCGTTTCGTCCAGCAGTGCGGTCTTGCCTATCCCGGCCTCGCCTCGCAGCACCAAGGTGCCGCTGAAGCGCTCGGCGGCCTTGGCCAGCAGGCCGCCGAGCGCTTCGCGCTCTGCCGACCGATCGACAAGTGCCACGTCATGGTCTTCGCGTAGACGTGACCTTGGCTTATCGTGCGTTATCGCTGTTACCACGGTAGTTGAGGCATGGGCAGCGGCAAGATCCCCGTGCAGCCAGTCTGTGCGTTCCATAGCGGCCCTTCCCGGCCCAGCGGTGACCCTCGCCTCAGCTAAGGATTTCACGCTGACCGTGGCCCGCCATCGCAGCTAGCTGCGCCACGTTATGGTGGCTAGCCACACGTCCCGTTTGCCGATACCCGCAGCGAGCTGCCGAGCTATGGGCCTCCGCCGAGAACCCATCAAGACAGAGAACCATCAAGACAGAGAACCCATCAAGAGATGAGCTTGCCCACCCCGACGCCGGCCAACGCCGCCGCCGCGGCGATGCCAACGGTCTGGGCCACCGTCGGCAGGAGGCGACGGTGCCCGGCCTTCGCCCTGCCCACGCCCAGCAGGACCAGCAGCACGAACGTCACCAAGAGCGAGACGATCCTCGCGGTCGCCAGGCTGAACAGGGCGAAGGGGATGACCGGGACCGACGCCGCGAATAGATCAGTGAAGAACATCCACGCCGACCGAACCAGGGGACTCTGCCGGCTCGCCTCGCCGACCCCCAGGTCGACGGCGGCCGCGATCTTGACACCGGTCCCGGGATGCTTGCCGACGATGCCGATGACGGTCTCCGCCTCCGAGTCGCTGAAGCCGGCCGAGACCAGCCGGCCATGGATCGCCTGCTCCTCCTGGCTGGGGTTGGCGTCGAAGCGGGCCTTCTCCTCGGAGCCGACCGAGGCGATGAAGGAGCGATGGATCCGGCTGAGTACCGTCGCGGGCCCATCCGCTGGGGCGAGGATATCCGCGGCCGGGGTCATGGCCCGCTCCGGGTCCACCGCGGTCCGACCGTTGACCAGGCCGCATCCCATGCGGCCAGGCGCCGCCTGATGAGCAGCCACCGGATAAGCCGCAGGATGGCCAGCAGCGCGAGGCCCACGAGGACGAGCGCGACCACGGCCGCCAGCACGGCCAGCTGGGCGACTTGGCCCGGCTCCGGCGGAGTGCCGGCCAGCCCGCCGGAGGCGTCCACCCACACGGTCACTACGCTCCCGGTAGCCGTGCCGACGGGGGCCAGCACCATACCGGTGCGAGAAGACGCGCCCGTGACCGCCCACCGGGCCCTGACCCACACCTGGCGCTCTGCGGCGGCCGCGGCCGGGCCTGCGACGGGCCGAGCTGGCTGTAGCAGGACCGCACGGACATCGTGTGTGCGCGCCGCATCCTCCCGGACCTCCGCCATCCCCGCGTGGTGCGTCCACTGCGCCATGGCGTTGGCCGCCAGCGGGCCGCCGGCCAGGAAGGCGGCGAGGACGCCGATCCGGATCCAGGCCTCGGCCCGGTGACTGGCCCGGCGCAGGGGATTGCCGTCCAGCCCGAGGATCCGCTTGAGCCGCGCGGTCCCGCGCGGCTGGCCGGGTATCGCTCGCATCGCGTCAACACCTCCTATCGGCGACCGGTACGGCTGATGCGTGGTCACGTTTCCCCTAAGGGTAGAAACCGGGCGAGTCGATCGAATCCCGTCAATCCCCAGTCATGAGCCACCGCCGGCCGGGGGAAGGCCGCGATACGCCACCAGGGATGACGCCCCGCGCCGGCCTGGCAGGCCAGGGCTGACGCCGATCACGCCGTGATGGACTACGGATTTCCTTGATGCGATCCGCGGCCCGCCCTCCGTGCCGTCGGCGGCATGACCGGCACACTCAGCAGCAAGCAGGCCGCACCTGCCGGCGAACACCCGGGCGGGCGATCCAGCACTCGGGCAGCGCTCCGGCGGGCGGACGGCCTGAGGTGGCTGGTCCTCCTGTGCACTTTCGTCTGGCTGATGACCACGGCCGTCTCGCTCCCCGCGGTACCCAGGCCGGCGCAGGCGCGCGCGGCGAACTAACCTTGCGCGGATCTGGTGGCCGGCCGCGATGATCGAATCGCGGTGCCTCTTGTGATGGTGCTCGCACAAGAAGAGCGAGCCCGCGCCGGTGATCACTTCTACACTCGCCGATGCCACATGGCACCGGTCGCACGGCACCGATACCGGCTCTGCTGAGATCGGCTCGCGCTATAGGCGGAGCCTGGAGGTGGGTCATAGCCCGGGCCTATGTCACGACAGCCGACATCGTCTTGCCCTTGCTGAGCACGAGTGGACTGAATAGGGAGACGTCGTGGAAAGGGTGGATTAGATGGGGCGTTCAGGCTGGCTGACATTTTCCGCCGTGATGCTGATCATCGCGGGGATCATGCGGGTGATCGATGCGATCTGGGCCTTCGGGTACCACGGCGCCATCCCCGATAACCTGCAGGGTGCGCTGCTGGGGCACAGCCTTGCGACCTATGGGTGGATATGGCTGATCATCGGCATAATCCTGATCGCCGCCGGCGCCCTGGTCCTTGGCCCAAGTGACCAGCCCAGCGCGGAAATCTCCCGCTGGGTGGGAATCATCGCCGCGGCGCTCGCCGCCGTCTCGGCCATGTTCCTGGTGCCGTACTACCCGGTCTGGTCGCTTCTGTATATCATCCTCGCGGTCCTGGTGGTCTACGGGCTCTCGGCCCATTATGGCGAGAAGACGGCTTGACGACGCCACCGGGCGGTACGACCGCCGTGGCCAAGGTCAAGGCACGCGCCCGGCCGTGGCGGTCCATTGTCCTGCTGGTCCTGGCAGCGATCATGGCGGCCGTATCCCGCTCGGCCCGTGCGGCGGCCGCCAGCGAGTTTTTCCCCGAGACGGCTTACCGGGCGCTCGGCCACACCGGGACCGAGGCGGCGGCAGACGCCGCGGCGGTGGCGTTTGGCCTGCTCGCCTACATGGGCACGGCCGGGTTGGCGGGCCGGGCCCGCGCGGTCCTTGAGCCGAAGATCGGCACCTCACACGCGGCGGTCATTCGCTACACCATAGTCCTGCTCGGTGACCTGGCCACGATCCTGATCACCTTGCAGCTGTTCAGCATCGCGGTCACCCAGCTTCTTCTCGGCGGCGCGTTCGCCGCGATCCTGGTCGGCATCGCGGCGCAGCAAAGCCTGTCCAACGTGTTCGCCGGCATAGTCCTGCTGCTCGCCCGGCCGGTCGACGTCGGTGACCGAGTGTTGATCAAGTCGGGGGCGCTGGGCGGCGAGCTTCGCGGTAACGTCACCGAGATCGGCATCACCTACGTCCGGCTGGATACGCCCGACGGGCCGCTCCACCTGCCTAACTCCCAGGTCCTCGCGGCGGCGGTGGCGCCCATAGGCAAACCGGACGAGCCCGGGCCGACCGCGGGCTCGCCGCCGCGGCAAGCCGCCCCACCGCAGGACGCAGGCCACCAGGGTCCGGTGAGGACCTGACCCGCCGTCGCAGCTAGGCCCAGCCGCTGGTGAGGATGCTGCCCGTCAGGGTTGGCCGGCAGTGGCTGACCTGGCGGGCCTGGGCGCTGGCCGTCCGTAGCGGTGACGGAATAGCAGGTAGGCCGGCGGCCCGGCCATGAGAGGGAGCCAGTAGGAGGCGATCCGGTAGGCCAGGGTGGCCAGGAAGGCATCGCCGGGGTGGACGCCGGCCAGGATCAGCAGGCCGCTCAGGCTGGCCTCGACGATGCCGAGTCCGCCCGGGGTGACAGGGAAGAGCCCGACGATGCCGGCGGCGGCGTAGGCCAGCAGGACCAGCGACGGACGCGGGCCGGCCCCGGTGGCGACTAGGGCGGACAGGCAGGCAGCCGTAGTCGAAGCCGAGGCGGCCGGCGGTCAGCAGGACCGCCCGCCACCATTTCTGTCCCAGCACGGTCCTGATCGTGCCGCGTTCGGTCAGCAGCCGGGTGTCCAGGCCGGTCATCGGCGGACGGCGGCCGCGGGTGAGCCGGTTTCGCAGGCCCTGCGCGGCGCGGCCGACGGTAGCCAGCGGCCGGTCGGTGTACAGCAGGACCGCGCCGAAGATGGCGAACAACACGAATCCGGCGATGCCGAGCAGCGCGGTGTGGGCCAGCCCGGGGCTGACCGCCCCGCCGACCAGCATGGCGGGCAGGGCGAGGATGGGTAGCGCCAGCAGGACGCCGACACCGAGCAGGGAGGCCGCGGTCAGGCCGCCGACGGCGGTGTCGGTGTCGAACCCGGCGGTGGTGAGCATGCCGAACTGGACGGCGGCGCCGGCCGCGTCGCCGCCGGGCAGGCTGTTGGTGACTGCGTTGCCGGCCAGCCCGGCGGTGACCACGGCGAACCAGCCCGTGGTGCGCAGCGCCAGCCGCTGCAGGGCGAAGCGGCAGGTGAAGGAGGCCACTTCGGCGGCGACCGCGACGCTGAACCAGACCGGGCTCAGCGTCGACAGCCGCGGCCACGAACCCAGCACCGCAGCCAGCTTGGGCAGGACGAGATAGATAGCTGTGCCGGCCACCGCCACGACCAGGGCCCGCTTGACGGCGGTCTTCCAGGTCAGCGGGCGCTGCTGCGCCGCATCGATGGCCGCGGCCTTCGCCGCGACCGGAGGAGGCTGGCCGGCACTGACGGCCCCGCTGTCAGCGCCCTGAGAATGCCCGCGCGTCGTCACGGCGTATTCTATTTCATTCTTGTCAGCCGGGACTGCACTTCACGCGGGACTTCGATGTCATATGACGTGGAAAACAGCTAGGAGAATAAGGGTCACGATTACCGATACGGCGATGGAGCCCAGGCACCCGAGACGGCTCGAGAAGAACAGGAACACTTTCACTCACTCCTTTCTGGCCATCATCGACAGGGCGTGCCTGACGCGAACTCTCATGACCCCCGCCGAGTTGCTTGGCGGCAGGCCAGGGGTACCTGCCGGTCTCAGTATTCGACCACGATGCGGTCGTCGACCTCGGTGACGCCCGGCGCGGACCAGGCGGCGGCCACCGCTTCGTCGTGCTCGGCCCACGAACTCACTGCCCCCGCCAGGATCACCGTCCCGTAGGACGTGGTATCCACGGAAAGCTCGTCCGCGTCAAGCCTGGCGCTGCGCCGGAAGGCGTTGCTGATGCCGTTCTTGATGTCGCGTCCGTCTGGCGCCAAGGTCAGCGTGATGTCGTTTTCGACACCGAACACGCCAGGCACGCTTGCGGTGAGGAACTCGGCCTCGTCTCGCTGGTACTGCCAGTCCGCGGTGCCGGTCAGGGTGACGAAGCCGTCCCGTACCTTCGCATCCACGGTCATCGGAACGAGGCTGTCGAGCATGAGGGCCTGCAGGACATCGCCGCGCAGGTCGGCATCGTCGCGCTTGCTGCCTTCCAGCATCCGCACCTGCAACTGGTTACTGACCTCGGTCACCCCGTACACCCGCGCGGCTGCCTTCGCCGCCTCCCGCTTCTGCCGGAAACTGGCTACCGTCCCGCGCAGGGTGACCGCGCCGTCCTCTGCCGACACGGCGATCGCCTGGCTGTCCACCTTCGGGTCCCAGGCAAGCTCGGCGGCGACATCGAGCTGCAGGTCATCGTCGGTCACGATTGTCTCCTCCCTGTCGTCGCAGCGGCCCAGCGTGATCGCGGGCCGCTGCGACTACGCACAAGAGGTTACGGACGGCCCGGCCGGCGTCGCATCCATGAAATGCCCAGTCCGCTGCGGGCGGCAGGCCCAGGCAACCAACGGCCCGCGGCCGCGGGCCGGGCCTTGCGCGCGCGACGAATGGATTGAGTGCCTGGACCGGGATGGCGCTGAGGCACTCGCGTTCGTTACGCGCAGCTCGGCGTCATGTGGCGCAGCCAGCTTGTGAGCGCGCTGCCCGGACGCAGCCCGCCGGACTACGCATTCCCGGGATTCGATGCGCTCTCCCCGATTCGGATCGTTGAGGCGGACCTGTTGTGCACGCCGGCTTCCGGCGGCAGTTCACCATGGCCTCGCGCAGGTCGAGAATCATCTCCGCGAACCCCAGTGGTCGTGAGTCGCCGCCCGAGAGAATCCGCCGCCACGCCGGACCCTGTGGGCGAGACTAGGAAATCCGTGGATTCGACCGCGATGCCGCGCCCGGCACTATGCAGGTGGAAGTTGAAGTACACCACACTCAGACATAGGTGGCCGATATGGAGCAAGCACAAGCGGGACCGGGTTGCCTACCCCGGGCGGTCGCGGAAGCGCCGGCGGGTATTGAGCTGCGGCACTTGCGTTACTTCGTAGCCCTCGCTGACGCGGGCAGCTTCACGCACGCCGCCGAGCGGATATTCATCGCCCAGCCAACCCTGAGCCAGCAGATCCGGCGGCTGGAAGACATGGTCGGCACCCCGTTGCTGCAGCGCCGGCATGAAGGCCTGAGGCTCACGAAGGCGGGCACCGTACTGCTTGACGCGTCAAGGAACGTGCTGTCTCTCGTGGATCACGAGGTGAGCCGTACCCGGCAAGCGGCAGGGCTGGAACGGCAGCGCCTGCGCGTGGTCGTGCCGCCGCATCTGCCGGATGCCCTGGCGGTAGAAACAGCGTCTGCGCTCCGGTCGACAGCAGCCGCCGCGGACGTGGACGTCGTCTGGATGGAAACGCCCTTTGACGCCGAGTTCTCGCTGATCCGCCAGCACCGGGCCGACGCCGGCCTGGGCTGGCTGACCACCAGCCCCGACGCATTGGCCGCCCCACTCGATGTCATGAGCCTTGGGGAGTTCGAGCCCGATGTGTGGATCCCTTCCTCGCACGCGGCAGGACGTCGCGGGAGCATCAGCCTCGACCAGGTCGTCAGCATGGATGTCATCCACGGGCCGCGCCGCGCCGAGGCGGGAACTTACGACGCCTGGACGAGGGTTCTGCGGGCCGTGGATCCGCGCTTCGAGTTCACCGATCCGCCGTTCCGGCATTCGCTGTCCATGGCTCTGGCCTTCGCCGCGACCGGGGACCGGCCTACCGCGCTACTGACCGGCCCCAGTGTCATCGCCGGGACCCGGCCCGGGCTGATCCGGCTGCCCCGGTCGGCGGGCATCCATGACATGGTCCGGGTCAGCATCGAAAATCATCCGCTGACCGCGACGGCGGCCCTCGTATGGAGCGGCGACCTGCCCCGCCCGCTCCAGCAGATCCTCTTCGAGACCGCGGACGGCGTAACCTCGCCGGCCCCGGCTCGATGTGCCGAGCTGGTCCCTAAGCACGTTGCCTGCAGTCGGTCCTGACCGGCCCGGCCACCGGGTGACCAATAGCTACCGGCTATCCGCCTATCGCCGGCAGATATTAGCCAGCGCGGCAGCATTGCACGGCTGGTACCCAGACCCACAGAAAGGAATGCTTGTCATGTTCAAATCGACGTCCACCCAGTTGATTGTGCTCGGCGTTCTCGCCATTATCGTCGGGATCATCGCCATCGCCTGGCCTGGGGTGACCATCCTGGCGCTGGTCATCCTGTTCGCGATCTACGCGTTCATGGCCGCTGGCCTGGATGCGGCAACGGCCTTCAGCAGCCGCAGTGCGGGACCGGTCTTCGGCCACCTCCTGCTCGGGCTGATTGACCTGGCCGCCGGGGTCATCGCCCTGGTCTGGCCCGGTCCCACCGCGTTCGTGCTGGTGCTGGTCGTGGGGATCTGGGCGTTCATCGGCGGCTTCGCCGAGATCTTCACCGGCTTCCGAAGCGGCGAAACCGCAGGCACCCACGCGATGTTCATCCTGGGCGGGCTCATTTCCATCGCATTCGGCGTCGTGCTCTTCGCCCGCCCCGGCATCGGTGCGGTCACCCTGGCGCTGCTGTTCGGCCTGTTCAGCTTGATCTACGGCGTCTCGGCGATCGTGGTCGGCAACGAGCTGCACCGGACTGGGAAGACCTTGCAGTCTGTCCTGTAGGACGCGGCCTGAGTCGCCCGAGCAGGTGACCGCAACGACGGAGGCATCACGATGGCGAAACCCGGCCCGGCGGCAGGAACCTCAGACGTTCCCCCGCCGGGCCAGCCACGGCCGCCAGGAAAGAGGCGGAAACCCGCTGGCCAGCAACGGCACCGATTGCGTCACCTGCTCGGGATCCTCGGCCCCGGCCTGGTCACCGGGGCCGCCGACGACGACCCGTCGGGCATCGCGACCTATTCCCAGACTGGCGCTCAGTTCGGCTACGGGCAGCTGTGGACGGCCTTGTGGATGCTGCCGCTGATCACCGGCGTGCAAGAGGCCTGCGGTCGGATCGGCAACATCACCGGCCAGGGACTGGCCCGCAACATCAAGAACAAGTACAGCCTGCGCACCCTCCGCCTGCTCGTCTTGCTCTTGGTGGCCGCGAACACCATCAACATCGGCGCCGACATCGGCGCCCTCGGCGCCGCCGCGGCGCTGGTCATCCACCACATCCCGGTCTCGGCCCTGATGGTCATTTTCACCATCGGAATCCTCGCCCTGGAGATAGCCGTCAGCTACCGCAGGTACGCCAAGGTTCTTAAGTGGCTGACCGTATCGCTGCTGGCCTACCCGATCACCGCGTTTCTGGTCCCGGAACCATGGGCCACCATCCTCCGGGCCACCTTCGTCCCGCACATCCAGTTCTCGGCCACGTTCTTCTACGTCATCACCGCGGTCATCGGCACCACCATCACGCCCTACATGTTCTTCTGGCAGGCCTCCCAGGAGGTGGAGGAAAACCAGGGCCGGGCGGCTAAGCGTTCGCTGCGGGACCTGCGTACCGACAACGCGATCGGCATGTTCTTCTCTCAGGCCGTGGCCTGGTTCATCATCATCACCGCAGCCACCGTGCTGCACGCCGCCCATATCAGCACGATCAACACCGCGGCTGACGCGGCGCGGGCACTCGAGCCGCTGGTCAAGACCTTCCCCCATTCCGGTGAGATCGCTCAGGGCCTGTTTGCCCTGGGCATCGTGTCCCTCGGCATGCTGGCGATTCCCGTGATGGCCGGATCCACCTCCTACGCGCTGAGCGAGGCGCAAGGAAAGAAGGAGGGCCTGGACCTCAAGCCCAGGCAAGGCCGGTACTTCTACGGGGTCATCGCCGCGTCCATGGTCATCGGCCTGTGCCTGAACTTCATCGGCGTCAGCCCCATCCGTGCCCTGATCTTCGCCGCCGTGTTTAACGGCGTCGCGGCCGTCCCGCTCATCTGGATCATCGACCGCATCGCCGCCGACCCCAGGGCAATGGGGGAAGCCAGAAGCGGCTGGCTGTCCCGCACCGTCCTGGCGCTGACCTTCATCGGCATGTCCGGCTCGGTCGTGGCCATGGCCGTCTCATACGTGAAGGGCTGACGCCGGGCAGGTCCAACGGCGATGGGTCCCGAGCGTGAGCGAGTCCAGAGGACTGCACCACCGCTCGTTCGGGCAAAGATCGTGAAATCTTTTCTTCCGAACGGCCCCGGCATCACGGCTCCCATACGTACCTGCCTGGCGGGCTGACACCTTTCCCCGCAGTAGCGGGCTCGCCGGGAGCTGATGGCCACCGGCGCGACGGCCCGGAAGCGCACCAGCGACGCGGTTGGGCTGCTGCGCATTTAGGTGACGGACAGGATCTGAATCTGATGCATGTCGAGGACCTCCCGGTAGGCAAGGAGGTCCTCTGGATCACTGGTAAGGACCAGGGACGGGCTGTGCCAGGCAGCCGCGACCATGACCAGGGCGTCTACCGCATCAGGCTTCTTCTTTGCGGGGAGATGGGCCTTACCCAGCATGTGCCCGGCGCGCTGGAAGTCGGCTCGCCGGTAGACGCGATGACAGGGAAGGCAGCCGATGACGCCTCGTTCTAGTCCGCGGATGGGGCCGATGTCGTCCTTGGCCTGCAGGATCGTGCAGTCGTCGGCGATCCCGGCGAGCGCGTGCACGGTTGCCGGGCCATCTCGCCATACCTGGGCGAGAACCGGGCCGGTGATGACGGGCCGGTGCGGGGATGCTTTCAGCGCTTCGTGAGCTGCCCGGGCGCGCAGATCCTTGTCGAGCAGTGCGATGAGCATCCCAGCGTCGTAGTAGACCACGCGCTCGCCCGTCCGGGTGTCCGGGAAGTCCGCTAGCAGATCCCGGGCGGACACGGTCAGGCGACCTGGCCGGACCCGGCGGTGTCCGCAGCGATCTCGGCATCGATGGTGGCGAATGACGCGGCGGCCTGATCGTCGCGAATCATCTGCTGAACGGCGGCGGCGATCATGTAGGTGGAGATGTCCACTCCCGCCGCTTCGGCATGGGCTCGAATGCGGTCATGGACCTCTTCCCTCGCGCTGATGCTGAATCGTCTCGTTCCCATGTAACCCATGGTAACACGTGGTGTTACGCATCCTGCGGGCAATGTTCATCCTGGCCGGGCTGGTGTCCATCGCGTTCGGCGTCGGGCTGTTCGCCCGCCCCGGCATCGGTGCGGTCACCCTGGCGCTGCTGTTCGGCCTGTTCAGCCTGATCTACGGCATCTCGGCGATCGTGAGGGGCTCCGAGCTGCGCCGGACCGGGCGGACCCTGCACGGGGTCTTGAGGGACGCGGCC
>Ga0187815_10000248_pt1 | contig 27067 bp, 27 predicted proteins | sample NC_S_5_FD_132962 | JGI IMG/M metagenome (GOLD analysis project Ga0187815, IMG submission 132962) | Wetland sediment microbial communities from Neuse River Estuary, North Carolina, USA - ASW-S_5 | ecosystem: Environmental > Aquatic > Freshwater > Wetlands > Sediment | place: USA: North Carolina...
CCCGCCAGCGGAATGCTGTTGCCGACCGCCGCGCCGAGCCTGGGCATCGGCATCGCCGTCTCCGGCGCGCTTTACTTCGCCGACCGGCGCATGAAGGCCGCCGACAATCACTTTCGCGGGTTTCCGGCGCTGTGGAATGTCGTGGCATTCTACCTGTTTCTGCTGCACATGCCCCCGATACCCTCCACGCTCGCAGTTGCCGTTCTGATCGTGCTGACCTTCGTGCCGATTCACGTCCTTCATCCGTTTCGGGTCGTCCGTCTGCGCTGGCTGACGCTGTGGCTGCTGGCGGCCTGGGCCGTGCTCGCCATCATCACGCTCGTCTATGACTTCAATGTCGGCTTGCCGATTACGTTCGCGCTTTGCGCCATCGGAGCCTATGTCCTCGGCAGCAATGCCGCCATCCGTCTGATCAAATCGTTGAAGGCATGATCGAACTCCTGACCAGCCCGGAGGCCTGGGCGGCGCTGCTGACCCTGACCGTCCTCGAAATCGTGCTCGGCATCGACAACGTCATCTTCATCTCGGTGCTGGTGTCGCGCATTCCCGAACCATATGCGACGCGCGCGCGGCAGATCGGGCTCTTGCTGGCGCTGGTGTTCCGCATCCTCCTGCTTAGCCTGCTGTTCTGGCTGATCGGCCTCACCGAGCCGGTCCTAACCATAAAGGGCTTTGCGCTGTCCTGGCGCGACATCATCCTGATCGGCGGCGGCATGTTCCTGATCGCTAAGGCTACCCACGAGATTCATGCCGAGGTCGAAGCCGATGAGGGCGGAGACGACGAGCGGTCGGCTGCAAGCGCCTTCTTTTGGGTGATCATGCAGATCATCGTCATCGACATGGTGTTCTCGCTCGATTCCATCATCACCGCGATCGGTATGGCGCAGGATCTGGAAATCATGGTCGCCGCTGTCGTGATCGCCTGCGTCGTCATGTACGTGTCCTCGGGCCCGGTGGCGCGCTTTGTCGCAGAACATCCGACGACAAAAATGCTAGCGCTGGCCTTCCTGGTGCTGATCGGCGTGGCGCTGGTAGCGGATGGGTTCAAATTCCACATTCCGCGCGGCTACATCTACTTCGCCATCACGTTTTCGGCAGCGGTCGAGTTCTTCAACGTGCTCGCCAAGCGCAACCGGAGAAAGGCGGCGAGATAAGCCACCTTTCGGGTTTTTCGCCGCTGCGTTGGTTGACAAGGCCTGTCCGCCAGCGTTCGGTTCGGATCGGGTCAAGACAAGGGAGAAGACGCCATGACCAAGGCGGTCCGCGTGCACAAGGTGGGAGGTCCGGAAGTCCTGACCTACGAAAGCGTGGACGTGCCGGCGCCGGGCCCGGGCGAGGTCCGCATTCGCCAGCATGCCGTCGGGCTCAATTTCATCGACGTCTATTTCCGCACCGGGCTCTACAAGGCGCCGGGGTTGCCTTTCGTCGCCGGCAACGAGGCTGCAGGCGAGGTGATCGCAGTCGGTCCGGGCGTGACGCATTTCCATCCCGGTGACCGCGTCGCCTATTATTTCAATCTCGGCGGCTATGCCTCCGAGCGTAACATCCCCTGGGACAAGCTGGTCAAGCTGCCCGACCACATCACCTATGAGCAGGGTGCCGTGCTGATGCTCAAGGGGCTGACGGTCTGGTATCTCCTGCACAAGACCTTCAAGGTCGAGACCGGCCATCGCGTGCTGATCCATGCCGCAGCCGGCGGCATCGGGCTGCTCGCCTGCCAATGGGCGAGGGCGCTCGGCGCCCACGTCATCGGCACGGTCGGCTCCAAGGCGAAGGCCGAGCTCGCGCTGTCAAATGGCTGCGACCACGTCATCAACTACAACGAAGAGGATTTCGTCGAGCGGGTGAAGCAGATCAGCCGCAACGAACTCTGCGATGTCGTCTATGACGGCGTCGGCAAGGCAACCTTTCCCGGATCGCTGTCCTGCCTGAAGCGGCGCGGCATGTTCGTGAGCTTTGGCAACGCCTCCGGGCCGGTGCCGCCCTTTGCCATTGCCGAGCTGAACAATCACGGCTCGCTGTTTGCGACCCGGCCGAAGCTCAATGACTATGTCGCCACCCGCAAGGAATTGCTTGAGGGCGCCGACACGGTGTTTGCCGCCGTCATCAACGGCAAGCTGCACGTGCCGATCAATCACGCCTATGCGCTCAAGGATGCGGCGCGGGCGCACACTGAGCTGGAGAGCCGGGCGACCACGGGCGCGGCGATACTGCGGCCGTAATTGTAGCCCGTCATTCCGGGATGGTGCGCAAGCACCAGACCTCAGGTGCGCAATTGCGCACCGGGAAATCTCGGGAATCCGGGTTCGATGCTGCGCATCGCCCCGGAATGACAGCATCGATTAAGCCACCCTTCGCGCCACGCCGGCTTCGGTCAGGATCGCGTCGAGCCCATCGATCATCTCCGATATCTCGGCTCGCGTAACGTTCAGCGCCGGCATGAAGCGTAGCGCATCCGGCTGCGGTGAGTTGAGCAACAGGCCCTGCTGGAACGCCTGCGCCACGATCGAGGCGCCGATCGGCAGCTTCAGGTCGAGCGCCAGCAATAGCCCTCGGCCGCGGACCTCACCGAGGCCGTGGCGGGCCGACAGTTTTTGCAGCTCGCTCTCCAGGAATTGGCCGACATCGGTAGCCGCCTTCAGAAACGCGGGCTGGCTGACATGTTCGAGCACGGCAAGGCCGGCGGCACACATCAGCGGATTGCCATTGAAGGTGCCGCCCTGATCGCCATGCTCGAAGCAGGAGGCCTCTTCCGTGGCGAGAAGCACGGCGAGCGGCACGCCCCCGCCGATACCTTTGCCGAGCGTCATGATATCGGGCTCGATCCCGGCATGCTCGTAGTGGAACAGTTTTCCGGTGCGGCCGACGCCGGTCTGGATCTCGTCGAGGATCAGCAGCAAGCCGTGCTCCGAGGTCAGCGCGCGCAATTCCTGCAGGAACTGGTCGGTTGCCGGCCATACGCCGGCTTCACCCTGGACAGGCTCCAGCATCACGGCAACCGTCGATGGCGTGATCAGCGCCTTCACCGAGTCGAGGTCGTTGAGCCGTGCTTTCCGGAAGCCAGCCACCTTCGGCTCGAACAGCGGCTCGAAGGCCTTCTTGCCGGAGGCCGACATGGTCGCGAGCGTACGGCCGTGAAAGCCGCCCTCGAAGGTGATGATCTCGTGCGCGCCGTTCCTGCGCAGCGAACCGTATTTGCGCGCGAGCTTGATCGCACCCTCGTTGGCCTCTGCGCCGGAATTGGCAAAGAACACCTGGTCGAAGCAGCTCTTGTCGACCAGCGCTTTCGCAAGCTTCAGGCTCGGCGCATTGTAGAAGGCAGGGCTCGGCGTCAATAGCGCTGCCGACTGCACGACGAGCGCATCTGCGATGACGTCAGGGGAATGGCCGAGGCAATTCACCGCCCAACCCTGCACGAAGTCGAGATAGCGCTTGCCGCTCTCATCCCAGAGCTCGCTGCCCTTGCCGCGCACGAACACGACCCGCGGGCGCGCAGTGATGTCCATCAGCGCATCGAACGAATGGGTGGCGTTGGTCATGTCGATCTCCTCTTGGGTCTTGCGATGAAAGGGCAGGCCGAAACGCAAGAAGGCCGCACCTTGCGGGTGCGGCCTTCTCGAAAACTTGGCTGATCTAGTTGTTCAGCGTTGTCGTCGGACATGGCGCGCGCCCGCATCGTCGTGGGTACGACGGCGGTCGGCGGCGCGGCGGATGGTCCGGTTCAACATCATGGGGCGCGCTCATACAGCCGAAGGGCGGGCCATGTCAAGGCTGCCCGTTCTCGCATCGCCGTCTGTGTTGCGCACCGGGAAGCGCCAGCCGGCGTCCTCCAATGTCAGGTAACTCGAAAGCCGGGGCGCTCGCGATCGGGCGGCGGCGGCTCGTACCAGATGGTGACGACGAGCCATGGGCCACCTGCGCCACCAGCGGCCGAGATCGCCGTCTCCGTCTTGATGATGCTCACGGAAGTTTGCGAAGCCAACCAGGCATTGATCTGCTCTTCGATGACGCTCGCCTGGCTATCCATGAAGATCTTGATTTGCAGTGGCCTTGGCATCTTGCTCGCCCCTGTCAGAAGCCGGCAACGCTGCCGTGCAGGTCGTATTGGTCGGCGCGCTCGATTTTCGCGGTGACGATCTCGCCGACTTTCAGTGGCCGGCGGCTCGACAGATACACGGCGCCGTCGATCTCCGGAGCGTCGGCCCTTGATCGGCCTTTCGCGACGGTGGGACCGACCTCGTCGACGATTACCTGCTGCCGCGTGCCGACCTTGCGCTTCAGCCGGCGTGCGGAGATCTTCTGCTGGCGTGCCATCAGCGCGTTCCAGCGCTCCTGCTTGGTCTCGTCGGGCACGGGACTGCCGATCGCATTGGAAGCTGCGCCCGCGACGGGCTCGTATTTGAAGCAGCCGAGGCGGTCGATCTCCGCTTCCTCCAGCCAATCCAGCAGATAGGCGAAGTCGGAATCGGTTTCGCCGGGGAAGCCGACGATGAAGGTCGAGCGCAGCGTCAACTCCGGACAGGCTTCGCGCCATGCCTTGATCCGCGCCAGCGTCTTCTCCTGCGCGGCCGGACGCTTCATCGCCTTCAGCACCTCGGGGCTTGCGTGCTGGAAGGGGATGTCGAGATACGGCAGCACCTTGCCCTCAGTCATGAGGGAGATGACCTCGTCGACATGCGGGTAGGGATAGACATATTGCAGGCGCACCCAGGCGCCGAGCTCGCCGAGCTCCTTGGCGAGGTCGAAGAATTTTGCGCGGACCTCGCGGTCCTGCCACTGGCTCGCGGCATATTTGATGTCCACGCCATAGGCCGAGGTGTCCTGCGAGATCACCATCAGCTCCTTGACGCCGGCCTTCACCAGCCGCTCGGCCTCGCGCAAGACCTCATTGGCCGGACGCGACACCAGATCGCCGCGCAGTTTCGGAATAATGCAGAAGCTGCAACGGTTGTTGCAGCCCTCGGAAATCTTCAAATAGGCGTAGTGCCGCGGCGTCAGCTTGATACCTTGCGGCGGCACCAGGTCGATATGCGGATTGTGCGACGGCGGGGCCGCGCGATGCACGGCCTCCAGCACGCTCTCATATTGCTGCGGGCCTGTAATCGATAGCACGCCCGGGTAGGCCGCCTCGATCTGCTCGGGCTCGGCGCCCATGCAGCCGGTGACGATCACCTTGCCGTTCTCGGCCATGGCCTCGCCGATCGCAGCGAGCGATTCCTGCTTGGCGCTGTCGAGAAAGCCGCAGGTATTGACGATCACGAGATCGGCACCGTCGTGCCTGCGCGCGAGCTCATAGCCCTCGGCGCGCAGGCGCGTGATGATCCGCTCGGAGTCCACCAGCGCCTTGGGGCAACCGAGTGATGTGAATGAAATGCGCGGCGCTCTTTCCATGGTATCGCCTGGAACCTGCATCTGAATTGTTCGGATATGCGATCTAACTAATTGGTCCGATAGCGAAATTCAATACTAAGGTGCGCGGTGCGATGCTAAAGCAGTACTCGCGCATACTATGAGGCAATCGGCCAGCAACTAGGGAGGCATGGACTGACTGAGGGCTCTTGATGTGGAAGCTCTTTCGAACGAGTGGAGGAGCCGAGACGAATTGCTCGAACGTGCACGTTTTAGTTGTTATTTTGCGTCTTGCTTGATTCCATGGAGTTTAACTGCGATGCGCCGTTTCATCTTCGGCATGGCTTTCGTTACGGTTTCCTGTGGCGCGATGTTTCCGGCGCGGGCTGAAGTCGACAAGATCATCCATGCCTGCGATCGGCAAGAAGGATTGTGTCCGGAATTCAGGCCACGCGTGAAGGCACCGGATGGGTGGGCGAGGGACGAGGCCGCGAGTCTCAAGTACGGCGCCTCGATGTTCGTGCCTAACGGGAAGAGATTTGGTAAAGCCGAAGTAATCATGTATGCCGAAGGCCGCTACAACAAGGATCGGACCGAGCTGATTCAATGGGTCGCAGCCAGCGATCGGGATTGGGCGACGTCATCCGGCAAGAATGCCAAGATCACCACGCTTCCCTCGGTCAATCCCAAGGTCATTATCAACCGCTACGATAATCCGTCGCTGAAGGATCAGCCGATCGAAGTGATCGCGCATTACGCCGATCTCGACAAGGACGGCAATTCCTACGTCGTGCGGCTAGCGGTCTCCGGCCTCAACGAGACGGCGGTGCTGGCTGTCCTACCGCTTCTCGACAAGATGATCGTTGGCGCGAAGATTCCGTGAGAGCATAAGCCCAGATGGTTAGGTCACGACAGGTAAGGCTCCGACGGACCACGTGAGTTCCGCTTCGCATCCAAGAACCAAAATCTCGCCTTAACGAGTACACGCCCAAATTGATCAGTTGATAGTCCAGATGACTGCTGCCTTCGGGCGGCTCTTTCTTTGGGGCGCGCGGCTCAAATTTCTATACATTCGTTGTCTCAGGGGCACCCAAGCGAAACAAAGCTGACTTTGGGCGCGGCGGCCTCTGCCGTGACTATCCTATCCAAATTGCGTGATTGACGGGCTGGAGCTGGTCCCATTTGCTCGCAAATACAAGAATTTGCGGCGGCGTTTGGCGTGGGATATGCATGCCTCGCCGGCTTATGAGTCAATGATGAGTGCCGAATCGTCTCCCAAGATCGTCATTGTCGACGAGAGCCCGATCCGTGCCGCGATCCTGGAGGAAGGATTGCGGGAGGCCGGATACACCGGCGTTGTCCGTATCAGCGAAATGCAGAGCCTTTTGGCGCAGATTTTCGCGCTCGACCCCGACGTCATCCTCATCGACCTCGAAAACCCCAGCCGCGACGTGCTGGAACAGATGTTCCAGGTCAGCCGGGCGGTGCGCCGGCCGATCGCGATGTTCGTGGACCAGAGCGACGCCGCCTCGATCCAGGCCTCCGTCGACGCCGGGGTCTCCGCCTACATCGTGGACGGGCTGAAGAAGGAGCGGATCAAACCGATCCTCGATCTCTGTATCTCGCGCTTCAACGCCTTCGCCAAGCTGCAGGACGAGCTCGATCGCGCCAAGTCCGCGCTCGAGGACCGCAAGGTGATCGACCGTGCCAAGGGCATTTTGATGAAGGTGAAGGGCCTCACCGAGGAGGAGGCCTATGTACTGCTGCGCTCCACCGCGATGCGCGAGAAGAAGAAAATCAGCGAGATCGCCCAGTCGATCCTGACCGCGTCGGAGATGCTGAAATGACCGCGTCGCTTCGTATCGGCTTTATTCCGCTGGTGGACGCGGCCGCCCTGATCGTCGCGGTGGATAAGGGCTTTGCCAGGGAGGAGGGCCTCGACGTCAGCCTGGTGCGGGAGGTGTCGTGGTCGAACGTCCGCGACAAGCTCAACATCGGCCTGTTCGATGCCGCCCATCTGCTGGCGCCGGTGGCGATCGCCTCCAGTCTCGGACTCGGCCACATCAAGGTTCCCATTGCCGCGCCTTTCAACCTCGGCCTCAACGGCAATGCCATCACGGTCTCGCCGGCGCTGCATGCGGCGATCATGGCCGAGATCGACGGCGAACGTCTGGACCCGATGGCCACGTCGGCCGCGCTTGCACGCGTCGTCGCCAGGCGGAAGAAGAACGGCGTCGAGCCGCTAACCTTCGGCATGACCTTCCCGTTCTCTACCCACAATTACCAACTGCGGTTCTGGATGGCGGCAGGCGGCGTCGATCCCGATGAGGACGTGCGGCTGGTGGTGCTGCCGCCACCCTACATGGTCGACAGCCTCGCCAGCGGGCAGGTCGACGCGTTTTGTGTCGGTGCGCCCTGGAATTCGGTGGCGGTCGATCTCGGCGTCGGCTGCATCCTGCATTTCGTCTCCGATATCCTGGTGCGCGCGGCGGAGAAGGTGCTTGCCGTCAGGCAGAGCTGGTCCGAGCAGAATGCCGATGTGCTCGGGGCGCTGATCCGTTCGACCTCGCGCGCGGCCGAATTCATCGAGCAGCCGGAGAACCGCGCCGAAGCTGCGAAGATTCTGGCGCAAGCAGACCGCATCGGCGTCGACGCCGAGGTGATCCAGCGCACGCTGGACGGGCGGCTCAAGATCTCGCCCGACGGCACCATGCGCCAGAGCGGCCGGTACTTGCTGGTGGGACGGGAAGGGGCCGGGCGGCCCGAGCCTGTGCAGGCGGCGTGGCTCTATGCGCAGATGGTGCGTTGGGGACAGACCGCATACAGCGCAGAAGCGCTGAAAGCCGCCATGGCCGTATTCCGTCCGGACCTCTACGACGCGGCGTTGGGACGTCGCGGGAAATCTGCCGAGGCTCCCGACACGATCGGCGCCTTTGCCGGCCCGCCATTCAATCCCGAAGATATTGCGAGCCATCTGGCCGCCTTCGCGATCGGACGTCGAAAGTCATAGAGCGCGCTGGAACCGAAGAAGGCGGGTTCCAGTCGGAACCCGCCCAAATAGGTCCAATCCGGGCCAAACATGGCCAAAGAATATTCTCGCGCGCCCCCGCTCGGGAGAAGAGCTTCACTGAAATCCGCCCTCGGGAAAGCGGCATTATCACTATTTTCGCGAGCGTATTGCATCCGATCGCCTGCGATCTTCCATATTGCGCCAATGCTGCGTTGGAGATCGACCATGCGCCAACTATCGGCGGAAGCCCGCCTTCACTTTCGTGCGCGCGCCCAGTCATCCAGGACGGAGCAACGGCTCCATATGGTTGCGATCTATAGCTCGCTGGCACTCATCGCGGCCATCGTAATCGGCACGTTGTCGGTGCATCCGTTCTGATGTGCGAATCCGCCGCCGAAAACCCCGGCGACGGAAGACCCTTGTAAATTTCTCATCGAACGAGACGCGCGGAAGCGGCGCTCAAGCGACTCCAAACTCCATCGTCAGCCGTCAGACTCAATTCGGCTTCTTGAATGGCGCGACCTCGATTCCGGCCGCCTTCAGCGCCGCGCGCACGCCACGCGCAATCTCGACGGCGCCTGATGTGTCGCCGTGGATGCAAACCGTGTCGGTGCGCATCTTGATGACCTTGCCGGTGACGGACACGACCGCGCCGTCCTGCACCATCCGCACCACGCGATCGGCGATCGTCTTGGCATCGTGCAGCACGGCGCCGGGCTTCCTGCGCGAGACCAGCATGCCGTTGTCCTCATAGGCGCGGTCGGCGAAGACCTCATGTACCATCGGCAGGTTGGCGTCCTCGCCAGCCTTCACCAGCTTTGAGTTGGCAAGCACCACGAAGATCAGGTTGGGATCGACGGCCTTGATGCCGCTGGCGATCGCCTTCGCGGTCATGTCGTCCTCGCAGGCAACGTTGGAGATTGCGCCATGCGCCTTGACGTGGGTAACCTTGTAGCCGGCAGCGATCGCGATCGCTTGCAGGGCGCCGATCTGATAGGCGATGAGGTTCTCGATCTCCCGTGACGTCAGGCCCGGCATCGGGCGGCGGCCGAAGCCGTGCAGGTCGCGATAGCCAGGGTGTGCGCCGACGCCGACGCCGCGCGCTTTCGCAAGCTCGACCGTACGGCGCATGATGTCGGCGTCGCCGGCATGGAAACCGCAGGCGACATTGACCGAGGTGGCGAGTTCGATCATGGCGGCGTCATTGCCCATCTCCCAGGCGCCAAATCCCTCGCCGAGATCGCAGTTGAGATCGACTGTCTTCATGGTGCTTGCTCGCTTTCTGTCGAGGCGTGGGGATGCCAGGTTCCGGCATCGACGGCGCTTACCGCGTGGCCTGCCACGTTAGCAGCCGCCAGGGCTTCGATGTTGAATTCGGCGCCATCCGCGCGCAGCCGGTCAGGCAGGCCACGTATGAGTTCCGCGAATTTCTTCGCCTCGGCCTGCGCCTCCGCCATGCTGACGGCGCGAAAGCGAAAACTGCGGCCGGCGGAAATCTGGGCAAAGCGGCCGAAATCGGCCGAGATCACGGTGGCGATCTTGGGATAGCCGCCGGTGGTGCCGCGGTCGGGCATCAGCACGATCGGCTGGCCGTTGCCGGGCACCTGGATGCTGCCGTTCACGGTGCCGTCGGAAACGATGTTGTGGCCGTGCAGATGCCTGATGACGGGACCTTCGAGCCGGTAGCCCATCCGGTCGCTGGTTGCGGAGATTTTCCAGTCGCTGCCGATGAATAGCGCTTTCGCTTCGTCCGAGAACTCATCGTCCTGCGGTCCGAACACGACCCGGATCGGAGCATCGGAGCCGGCCGGCAATTCGATGCGGCACTCCGGCGCGCCGCTCGCGGCTGCGACCTGCAATTCGTCGCCGGCCTGTAGCGGACGCGGGTAGGGGCTGCCGAGACCGGCACGCGCATTCACCGAGAGACTGCCGAACATCGGCTCGCCCGAAATGCCGCCTTCGATCGCGAGGTAGCTGAAGGAGCCGTTGCGCGCAAAGCCTGTCGTCAGCGTCTCGCCATCGGCAAGCGTCATCGAGCCGTCGAGTGCCACGGGTCGCTTGGCAACATCGGCACCGCGCTGGGCGCCGGCAAGCGCCACACGAACCGGGCCGCCGCGCGCCGTGAAGGCCGCGCCGAACGGACCGATCTCAATGGCTGCCGCGAAGGGCGCATTGCCGACGAGCGTGTTGGCCGCGGCCAAAGCGAGCCGGTCCATCGCGCCGCTCGGCACGAGGCCAAAGCGCTGCGACCCCGGCCGTCCACCGTCCTGGACTGAGCTTGCGGGACCGATCGAGGTGATGACGAGAGTAGGCATCAGGCGACCAGCTCGGCGATGATTTCGCCCGCTTCCGCGGCGCGGTCCTGCTCCGCAAAGGTCTTGGCGTCAACGCGGGAAAACGTAACGTAATCACCGGGTTCGAGCAGGAAGGTGGGATCGCGGTGTAACTGGTAGGTGCGCACCGGCGTGCGGCCCAGAAGATGCCAGCCGCTGGGGCCGGCGAGGCACTGCACACCGGTCTGCACGCCGCCGATGGAGATCGTGCCCGCCGGGGTCAGCAGCCGCGGGTTCTGCCGTCGCGGCATGTTCAGCGATTTGTCGAGCCCGCTCAGATACGACCAGCCGGGCGTGAAGCCGATCATCGCCACGCGATAATTGCCTGCGACATGCCGCGCCACGATGTCATCAGATGTGGTGTTGAGCGATTTTGCGACATCCTCCAGATCGATGCCGTGCTCGCCGCCATAGGCAACGGGAATGCGCCAGCGCCGCGCGCTTGCGGTGGCCTCCGCCGGCGACTTTGCGAGCGCAAGCAGCCGCTGGCTCAGCGTATCGAAATCGACCTGGACGGGATCGTAATGCACCAGCAGCGAGCGATAGGTTGGCACGGCCTCGGTCACGCCAGCGATCGCCGCGCGCGTGAGCGCGCGGTCAAGCGCGAGCACGCTCCGGTTTGCGCCATCGTCGATGTCGCGGGAATACTCCACTGTGATGGCACTGTCGCCACTCGGCAGCAGGCGGGGGAGGGTGTTGGTTGCGGCCATGGCCTTCTTCGGATTCTCGCTGCGCAGGCTAGCGCCTTTCGCGGTGGAGTGGAATTCGTTCCGTGAAAAAGTTCGTGCAACTTCAATAAATTAAACAGCAGGTCAGCGATAAGCCGGGTTGATCGCGCCGCCCTTGACGCAAGCCGTCTTCCCCGCAAGATGCGATTGCAAGAACTATCTTCCCACCGGAGCCTGTCTTTTCGATGTCCCTGTCCCCCGAGCAGATCGCAACGCTTTCCCAAATTTCCACCGCCACCATCACGACCGTGCTGCTCAAGAAGGGCCTGCGGAACGTCTGGATGCGCGGCACCAAGCCGCTGCATCCGGGACAGAAGCGGCTGGTCGGTCCGGCCTTCACGCTGCGCTTCGTGCCGGCGCGCGAGGATCTCGCCACGCCCGAATCCTGGTCGTCGCCAATCTCGACACGCACCGCGATCGAAGCCATGCCTGCCGGCTGCATTGCCGTGGTGGATGCGATGGGCGTCAGCGACGCCGGCATCTTCGGCGACATCCTTTGCGCGCGCATGGTCAAGCGCGGCGTTACCGCGCTGATCACCGACGGCGTGGTGCGCGACGTCGAGGGCGTGATGGGGACCCACCTTCCGGTGTGGTGCAACGGCTACGCCGCGCCGCCGTCGGTCGCGGGCCTGACCTTTGTCGGCTGGGGCGAGCCGATCGGCTGCGGCGGCGTTGCCGTATTCCCCAACGACATCGTGGTCGCCGATCAAGATGGCGCCGTGCTGATCCCGCAGGCGCAGCTCGACACCATCCTTACCGAGGGGCCGGAGCAGGAACGGATGGAAGCCTGGATCGTCAATGAGGTGAACAACGGCGCCGTCCTGCCCGGCCTCTATCCGATGAACGCCGAGACCAAGGCGCGCTACGCGGCGAGCAAGAAATAGGATCCTCAGGGAGATACAGCCATGGAAATTCATCTCGCGGGTACCCGCCCAACACGCCGCGCCCCCAAGGAATCCTTCACCGGCACGGTGCTGCAGGATCCGATCATCCAGACCGCGGCACCGGCGCGGCTGGCCTCGAACCGGGTTGCCTTCGAGCCTGGCGCACGAACTGCCTGGCACACGCATCCGCTCGGCCAGACGCTGTACGTGATTTCAGGCGTCGGCCGCGTGCAGGCCAAGGGCGGGCCCGTGCGGGAAATCCGCCCTGGCGATGTCGTCTGGATTCCGCCGGGCGAGAAGCACTGGCACGGCGCTTCGCCAAACAACGCGATGACCCACATTGCGATGCAGGAAGCGCTCGACGGCAGCTTCGTCACCTGGATGGAGCACGTCACCGACGACGAGTACAACGTCGCGCCGTCTGCCTAGTGTGCCAGGCCGGCGCCACGCCGGCGAGGTCAGTTGCGCTGCGCGGTCCAGGTGCCCGAGCACATCGCCGCGCGCCAGGTGCCGGAGCCGGAGGAGCCGTTGAGGCGCCCGAAGCCGACCGCGCGCTTGATCCCCGAGCTCAGGGTCACGCTGATGGTGCCGGCCTCCGCAACGCGGCCGGATGCCGACACGCTCGCGGTGTTCGAGGCGACCTGACCGTTGCTGATGTCGATCGAAACCAATGCACCATTGATGCAGGTGGAGCTCGACGAAGCGATCTGCACGCTCCATTGGCCGTCAAACGTGGCGCTGGCGCCGGCAGGCGTTGCCAGCAAGACGCCGGCAAGCAGGATGCTGGTCAACGTGGCTTTGCGAGATGCGCTCATGGTCATCACCTTCCCCGGTAGTGTTCCTGGAGACGGAACGTGCCACGTCGGGAACCCGGGGACCGTGATGGCTGTCACGCAGAAAAAGGCCCCGCCCGGCGGGGCGAGGCCTTTCCCATGACGAACGTCACACCGAGCGGCTAATTCACCCGCGTCCAGGTCTGGCCGCCGCAGAACACGCCGCCGAAGGCGCAGCCCTGCACGCGCAAGGTGTCGGTGCCCTTCATGGCGATGGTGGAATCATAGGTGCTGCCGGTGCTGGGGTCGAAGATGCGTCCGCTCCACTTGTCCTTGCCGGGCTTCATGTTGATCAGCACCTGCTCGCCATTCTGGTTGGTCTTCTTGTCCACAGAGTAGCCGCACAGATTGGCGCCGCATTGCTCGATGCGGACCTTGCCTTCCTTCTCCTCGGTCAGCCAGATGCCGACCGGTGAATCGCTGGCTACCACAGGGGGCGGTTTCAGCGCGGGCGGCGGGGCGACGGGAGCCGCCGGAGGCGGAGCCACGGCAACCGCAGGCGCTGGCGGCGGAGGCGCCGCAGCGGGCGGGGGCGGGGCAATACTCTGCTGAACCGCGGGAGGCGGCGCGCTTGTCGTGGTCGCGGCCGGATTGCCTGTCGGTGCGGCCGCTGCGGTCGTCGTCGACGGATTGGCGGCAGCGCCGAGCGGCGGCGGGACAGGCGCCTGGATCCGCGGCGTTGCGGGCGCCGCGACAGCGGCGGGTGCGGGGGCGGGGGCCGGCGGCGCTGCTGCCGCGGCCGGCTGCTGCTCAACCGGAGCCGCCGGAGCTGTCGTCGTAGTCGTCTCCGGTTGGTTCGACTTGGCAGCCGGTGCCTCGTCGCTCTTCGACTTCTTGGCCTTCTTGGTGTTGTCGTAGACGCCCGGAATCTGGACCGTGCCGCGGTCGGGATCGATGCGGATGGTCTTGCCCCCATATTCAAAGGTGTATTGAGCTTGCGCTGCACTGCTCGCCAGCAATATGGCGGCGGCAGCCAAGAGCGTTTTCATATCAGCCTCCTGAACAGGGATTCCCGGCTCGAAGCTCTAGGCTTCGGCGGCTTAAATCAGAGTGATCTAGATCACGTTCAAACCATAAGTCGTGACCATGCGGCTTCGGTTCAATCCGACCGCGGGCGAATCTAGGTTCAGCCGGAAATGCCGTCAATTCCACGCAAAATGTCGCAGATCTCCTGGTCTTCGAAACGTGCCGATCAGGTGTCGTCGTCGCCTCGCAACACGTTGGCGATGGCGCTGCGTCCCGCCATCTCGTTACGCAGATCCTCGAACCGCCGGCGCGCGTTGGCTTCGCGGTCGTCGACCATCCTGATCGCAGCTTCTCGCTCCATCGGGCCCGATGTGATGGGAGCAGAATTCTCCCCGATGGTTTCATCGACGAAATACTCGTCGTTGTCGCCACGCCGCATCGACCACCTGAACCGGATCGAGGCCATCGGCCCGGGCCCGACCTTGAAATAGGTATCGCCATCCGGCTGCTCAGGCGCCAGCGGCTTTTCTTCGATGACCGCAATGGCGTGCCGTTCGGCCTCGCGCTGCGGCTGCAAGGCGGCCTCGTCCTCGGCGTTGTCGCGAATGCTGGCGATGGCCGCCAGCGCATGGTCAGTCGGATCTCCGCTTGTCACGATCGGGCCTCCGGATTTTGAGCTCCATCCGCGGACCCGGTGTCCCCGTTGCCGCGCCGGTTCCCTTCCTTGCCTGCGAATAAGGCTGAGTTTTGGCCGGGAACCGATGTGCTTACGCACATACCGGCGGCAATCTGTCCCTCCAGGGGCGCGCCTGCTCGAGCTGGCCCGCGAGGCGGAATAGGGTCGCCTCATCGCCGAGCCTTGCAGAGAACATCATGCCGAGCGGCAATCCTGCCTTGTTCCAGGCCAGCGGCACACTCATGGCGGGTTGACCGGACATATTGAACATCGAGGTAGCAGGCATGTAGCGGCGCAGGATCGGGGTGATGTGCGAGAGATCATCAGCCATCGTGTTGAGTTCGCCGATCTTGACCGGCGGCAAACACAGCGTCGGACACAGGAACACGTCGCAGGTCTCGAAAAATTCGGCGAGCGACCGCGAGATCCGGAAGGCATCGAGCTGGGCCGCGACATAGTCGGTGGCGCTGGTCCGCTGCGCGTTGTGGCTCATCGCCATGGTCAGCGCTTCGAAATCGTCGCCCGTCATCTGGCGGCCGAACGCCGCTTCGGCCATCCGAACGGTAAGCGCGGTGTTGGTGCCGACGATGACGGCCATGACGGCGGCCGGATCGGTCGGAAGCGCGGGGCTGCGCTCTTCGACATGATGACCGAGCTTGCCCAGCATCGCGGCAACGTCGCGGACGGCCGCGGCGATCTCGGGATCGATGGCATCACCATAGGGAGAGCGCTCGGTGAAGGCGATGCGCAGGCGGCCCGGATCGCGGCCGACTTCCTGCGAAAAGGGGCGCGCCGGCGGCGGCGCCACATAGGGGCTTGTCGTCTCCGGCCCGTGGATGGCGTCCATCATGACCGCGCTGTCACGCACGCTGATGCTCACGACATGGCCGCAGGAGAAGCCGCCCCAGCCTTCGCCGCGGTCGGGCCCGAGCGGATTGCGCGCGCGGGTCGGCTTCAGGCCGAACACGCCGGAGGCGGAAGCGGGGATGCGGATCGAGCCGCCGCCGTCGCTGGCATGCGCCATCGGCAGGATGCGCGCCGCCACGGCGGCGGCCGCGCCGCCTGACGATCCGCCGGAGGAGTGGGCGAGATTCCAGGGATTGCGCGTCGGACCGAACAGGCGCGATTCCGTGGTCGGCATCAGCCCGAATTCCGGGCTGGAGCTCTTGCCGAAGATCGCTACGCCCGTGTCGACGAAACGCCGGGCGAGGGTACCGCTGTGGTCGGCGACATTGTTGCGGTAGATGCCGGCGCCGAATGTCGTGACGGTGCCCTCCAGCAGGTCGAGATCCTTGAGCAGGAAGGGCACGCCGGTGAAGGGACCATCCGGCAGGCCCTTGTCGAGTTGCTTCTTCGCATAGTCGTAGTGCTTGACCACGACCGCATTGATCTGCGGGTCTACCTTCGCGGTGCGCGAGATCGCCTCGTCGAGAAGCTCCTGCGCGCTGACCTGTTTCTTGCGGACGAGATCGGCGAGGCCGACCGCGTCATGCTTGCCGTATTCCTTGAAGGCCATGGGATACCCGCTTCAATGCAATGCGCCCGGCAGGCCGGGCGCAGGTCCGCGAAACGATCAGCCCAGCACGTCCTGATTGATCACGTTCTGCCGGATCGGCGTTCCGTCGAGCGCGCTCAGGAGGTTGAGCGCGGTCTGCTCGCTCATGCGATCGACGGCCTCCCGCGTCACGCCGGCAACATGCGGTGCCGTGATGACGTTGGGCAGGGCAAGCAAGGGATGTCCGACCGGCGGCGGCTCCTGCTCGAACACGTCGAGGCCGGCGCCGGCGAGCTTTTTCGACACCAGCGCCTCATGCAACGCCTTTTCATCGACGATGCCGCCGCGGGCCGTGTTGACCAGGTAGGCGGTCGGCTTCATCAGCTTGAGCCGCGCCGCGCTGAACATGCCAACGGTCTCCGGATTCTTCGGGCAGTGGAGGCTCACGAAGTCGGCGCGCGGCAGGGCCGCGTCGAGATTGGCAACCGGCTCACAGCCCGCGGCCTTGATATCGGCCGCAGACTTGTAGGGGTCGTAGATCAGGACATTCATCTCCATGGCAAGGCACCGCTTGGCGGTGCGGGTGCCGATGCGGCCGAAGCCGACGATCAGCACGGTCTTGCCGAAGAGATCGTATGGCAGATAACCGAGCCGTGTCGCCCATTTGTTGCCTTTGACAATCGTATCCATTTCGTAGGCCCGCTTCGCCAGCGTGAGCATCATGAACAGCGCATGCTCGGCAACCGACGGTGAATTCGCGGTGCCTGCGACCATCAGCGGCACCTTGCGGCGGCTGAGTGCCGGCACGTCGACGGCATCGAATCCGACGCCGATGCGGGTCACTACCTTGATGTCGCCGGATGCTTCCAGCTCGATCTCGCCAAATCGGGTCGCGCCGAGCGCCACGCCGTGCACAGGCGCGTGCTCCCGGAGCTTGGCCTGAAAATCACCGGCCGAAATCATGTTGGGGAATTCGACCATCTCGATGTCGTCGCGTTCTCCGAGAAGTGTGCGACCGGCCTGCGAGAACGACTCTGTGATGAAAATCTTTTTCTTGTTGGACGACATTTCCTACCCTGGTGATGCTGCTTGCGCCGTCAAAGGACGGCGCCGGTCACCTCGTTTAGCAAATGCATGTTGTTGAGGTCCACAGCCAATCGGAGCGGGGCGCCATCCTGCGCGCCGGCATTGGGGCTGACCCGTCCGCAAACCTGCGCACCCTGCAATGTGAAGTATATCAGCGTCTCCATGCCCATCGGCTCGGTGACGTCGAGAACGGCATCGAAGGGCTCGACGCCCGGCTCCGCATGCGCGCCCGCCTCGGCGATATGCTCGGGGCGAATGCCTAGCAGCAATTTGTCGGTACGCGGAATTTTCTGGTAGTTTGCCGCTCGCGCCCCCGGCAGCGGGAAGGCGATCTTGTCGCTGAGGCGGATCTGCAGCTTGCCGCCGGCATCCTCGAGCTGGCACGGGATGAAGTTCATCGCCGGCGAGCCGATGAAGCTCGCGACAAAGCGCGTCGCCGGCTTGTGATAGAGCTCGGTCGGCGTGCCGATCTGCTCGATGCGGCCGTGATTCATCACCACGACCCGATCGGCCAGGGTCATCGCCTCGACCTGGTCATGGGTGACGTAGACGGTCGTGGTGCGCACCTTCTGGTGCACCTTCTTGATCTCGATGCGCATCTGCACGCGCAGCTTGGCGTCGAGGTTCGACAGCGGCTCGTCGAACAAGAATACTTTGGGGTTGCGCACGATGGCCCGGCCCATGGCGACGCGCTGGCGTTGACCGCCGGAGAGCTGCTTCGGCTTGCGGTCGATGAGCTCGACGATGTCGAGCATGCGCGCGGCCTCGTTGACCCGCGCCTTGATCTCGGCCTTGGGATAGCGCTTCAGCCGCAGTCCGAACGACATGTTTTCTGCTACCGTCATGTGCGGGTACAGCGCGTAGTTCTGGAACACCATCGCGATGTCGCGGTCCTTCGGCGGTACGTCGTTGACGACGTCGCCGCCGATCAGGATGTCTCCGCCGGAAATATCCTCCAGCCCGGCAATCATCCGTAGCGTGGTGGACTTGCCGCAGCCCGAGGGGCCAACAAGAACCACGAACTCATGGTCGGCAATGTCGAGGTCGATGCCGCGCACTGCTTCGACCTCGTCGTAACGCTTGACAACCTTGCGCAGATTTACTTCGGCCATGAGTCCCTCAACCTTTTGTCGCACCGGCGGTGAGGCCGGCAATGTAGTAGTCCATCAGGAACGCGTAGATGATGAGCGGCGGGGCGGCGCCGAGCAGGGCACCGGTCATGATCTGTCCCCAGTTGAAGACGTCGCCCTTGATCAGGGTGGTGATGATGCCGACCGGCATCACCAGCTGGTCGGTCGAGGTGGTGAACACCAGCGGATAGAGGAACTGCGCCCAGGAGACCGTGAAGGCGAAGATCGTTGCCGCGATCAGGCCGGGCAACGCCACCGGAATGAAGATCCGCGTCAGCGTCTGGAACCACGACGCGCCGTCGATGATGGCAGCCTCATCCAGCTCCTTCGGGATGGAGGCAAAATAGCCGATCATGATCCAGGTGCAGAACGGCACCGTCAGTGTCGGATAGATGATCAGCAGCACATACCATCTGTTGATGAGCTGGATGCCGGTCCAATCGCCGATCATCGCGAACATCTTGAACAGCGGAATGAAGAGCAGGGTCTCGGGAATGAGGTAGGTCAGGAACACGCCGGTCGCGAGCACCGCCGAACCCCAGAACCGCATCCTCGACAGCGCAAAGGCTGCAGGTACCGCGATCAGCATGGTGAGGGTGACGACGATGATCGAGACGAGCGCCGAATTCCAGAAGAAGCGCAGGAACTGGTTCGATGTCAGTAGCGCGCTGTAGTTTTCCAGGGTCGGATGGAAAACCCACCACGGATTGGTCGCCGCCGATATCTCCGCGCTGCTCTTCAGCGAGGTGATGAACATGTAGATCGGCGGCGTCAGGAAGAAGATCACGAAGATCGCGAGGAAGAAATAGGACCAGCGCAGCGCCCAGGCGCGGTCGCGGCTCATGCTGCCGTACTTGACCTTGCGGGTCGGTGCGGCCTTGTCGATTGTCATCGTACTCATCAGGCTTCATTCCCGCGTTTGTTGACGTCGCGCAGGATGAAGACCGCCGCGACCGCAAGGATTGGTACCATGAACAGGGAAACACTGGCGCCCAGCGGGATGTCGCTGCCCTCGATGCCGACGCGGAACGCCCAGGTCGCGAAGATATGCGTGTGGTCTAGCGGGCCGCCCGCGGTCAGGATCCGCACGATGTCGAAGTTGGCGAAAGTCACGATCAGCGAGAACAGTGTCGTGATCGCGATGATGTTGCGCATCATCGGCAGCGTCACGTACCAGATGCGCTGCCACCAGTTGGCGCCGTCGATGGCGGCGGCCTCGTAGAGCTGATCCGGCACGGATTTCAGCGCGGCCAGATACATGATCATGAAGAACGGCGCGCCGACCCAGATATTGACAAGGATGACCGAGAAGCGCGCCCACAAGGCATCGCCGGTCCATGGAATCGGCCCGATGCCGAAGAAGGACAGGGTGTAATTGAACGCGCTGTAGGAGGGGTCGAACAGCCAGAGCCAGGCGAGCGTGCTCATCGCCGGCGGGATTACCCAGGGCACCAGCAGCATGCCGCGCCATTTGCGCTGGCCCTTGGCGGGGATGTTGTGGACGAAATGCGCGATGATGAATCCGAGCAGCGCCTTGAAGATGACGGCGGTGATCGCAAAGATGCAGGACTGCTTGACGACGAGCCAGAACGTCTCCCGCTTGAACAGGAACTCGAAGTTACTGAGCCCGACAAAGCGCTGCATCGACTTGTTCAGCGTCGCCAGATGCAGCGCGTAGAGGGCCGGATAGATTACGAGGAGCAGGATCAGCAGGATCAGCGGCAGCGTCATCAGGAACGCGACAGTTGATTTGCGCTTGAGCACGTTCTGCAAGCCCGACCGCTTGCGAGCCTTCTGTGCGGCGGTCGTCCGGCTCGACTGCAATGCCACATCAGCCATGGTGCATTCCCCGTGAGTTTCCGTCCCGAAGCGCGCAGGCCCGCCAACCTGCATGGCATTGTCCTGCGGCGGCCCGCCGGGGCGAACCGCCGCAGCACCGAAGCATCAGCTCCGCATGAAGCCTTCGCACTCGCCTTCGGCCCAGGCGAGTGTCTTTTCCATCGACTCGCCCTTTGCGTAGCGCAGGCACATCTTGGTCAGTGTCGCCTGGGTGTAGATCTGCTGCGCGATTTTCGGCGGCGCAGGCGAGGCCGCGATCGAAAGCACCTGATGATTGTACGGGTTCGGATAGTGGTAGAGGGTACCCTTCGGCGGCCCTTCCTCCTGCCAGACCTTCAGCGTAGTGAGCTTCTCGTAACAGGGCAGATCGTAGCCGCCGCTCGCCACCACCATCTTCTCGATGGAATCCGGCTGCGAAAGGACCCTGAGCACGCCCTTGGCAGCTTCCTTGTTCTTGGAGAACGACCAGGTGCCCCAGAAGTAGGGCAGGTACGGCGCGAAGCGGCCCTTGGGACCCGACGGGAAGCCGTGGGTCCAGCATTGCTCGGCAACCTGCGGCGCATCGCGCTTGGCGACCGCCCAGGCGCTCGGCGGGTTCATGATGAGCGCGCCCTTGCCGGAGACCAGCCACTTGTTGTTGGAGGCGTCGTCCCAGGCCCCGACATCAGGCGGGAGGAACGAGATCAGCTTCTTGTAGAACTCCAGCGCCTGTCGAACCGCGTCGGTCTTGACGGTGAGGTTGCCCTTCTCGTCGACAAGAGCCGCACCGAACGCCTGGAAGAACGCGCCCGCGGAGTCGACATTGTCGCTGGTCTCGCCAAGTCCGATGCCGAAGGGAACGCCACCCTTCTGGCAAGCCTCTGCGGCTTTCAGGAAGGTATCCAGGTTCCAGTTGTCGGCCTTGGGCGGCGCGCCCGCCGGATACATCGCCTGCACGTCGATGCCGGCATGCTGCTTCATCAGGTCGATGCGCGAGCAGGGGCCCTTGATCTGGCTGCCGACGCTTGCGGGGACCGCGAGCCACTTCCCGGCAGCCTGTCCCAGATATTTCACCGTGCCGTTGACCTCGCCGTTCTGCTTGATGAGGTCACCCATCACATCGTTCATCGGCTCGAGCAGCTCAGCCTGGGCGTGCGGCCACCAGGTCGGCATGGCCAGGATGTCGTGACCGGATTTCGCCTGCGCTTCGGCGGCGATGGTGAGCAGGTTCTTGTTGCCCTGGCTCGGGATGTAGTCGATCTGAACTTCGACCTTTTCCTTTTCCGCCCAGGCATTGACGATATCCGTCGAGGCCTTGTTGGCGCCGGGAACCCAATGATCCCAGAAACCGATGGAGAGCTTGCCGGCGGCATAGGCGCCGCGGACATAGGGCGCAGTGATCATCGCGGCGGATGTCATCGCGGTAGCAGCAACAAATTGTCGGCGAGAAAGCTTCTTGCGGGACATGGCGTTTCCTCTTTGCTGTGCCAGATTTTTGTTTTTTATTTCTCCGTCTGTCCTGCATCGGGTGTCACACGCGCGATGCGTCGGTGGAGATTTTTGTAATGAGATCAGAGCAGAATTGTTTGCATCTGTCGAGAAATCAGCTTCGCCGCCTTCATTGAACTAACGTTGTGTACAAATCCGCGGCACTGCGCCGCGGCATTGGGCCGGCTGCGCGATCGTCAATAATCCCCGCGACAATCCCCGCGACAGATATTGCGCTGCACACCCGCGCCGATGATCCGCAATCATCAGTCACGCGATCGGCTCCCGACGTGATGGGGCGAGTGTAACTCGTTCGCCTCACAAGTGTTTCCCGATGCGGAACCGCGCCGCTCGGCGGTGGACGAGTTCGCGGCGGGGGCGATAAGCTCAGGCCTTACGCAGATTCCCGTCGCAGAGGCCAGCACACGCAAGATCTCTGGATCGACCAAGGAGACCAAGTAATGTTCAGTCCTGAACCGGTCGCGCGCACGCAGTCGCGATTGCGTTTCGTCACCGGCGCCGTCGCGCTGTTGGGCTTGGGTGGGCTGGCGCTGGGGCCACCGGCCGCGCTGCATGCACAGGGATTGGTGGAAGGCGCGCAGAAGGGCGCGCGCGAGGGCAACAAGGCCGCAGGTCCCATTGGTGGGGTGCTGGGCGGAGCCATCGGTGGCGTCGTCGGCGCGGTCGGCGGCGTGGTCGGCGCGGTTACTGGCGCCGGCAACAACAACCAGAAGGGTGCGCAGCCTGCCGGAAAACAGGATGCGGCGAAGGATGGTGCAAAGTCCAACGCCGCCAAGTCCGATACCGCCAAGTCCGATACTGCCAAGTCCGATACTGCCAAGTCTGATGCTGCCAAGTCCGACGCCAAGTCGGCGAAGGCAGCGAAGGCCGGCAAGGGCGCGAAACAGCCGCAGGTGCTGACCCAGAGCGGCGCGCCACAACTCACCGCCGATCAGATCGTCGCCACCAGCGACGCCAATATCGAGCGGATCAAGAAAGAGCTGAGCCTGACGCCGGAACAGGAGAAGCACTGGAGCGCCTTCAACAGCGCAATGCACTATCTCGGGCACAATGGCGCCGAACGGCTGAACTTGCGCATCGCCCGCGCCCAGCGCGATCCGCCCGACGACATCATCGAGCAGATGCGCAACGAGGCGCAATTCCTCAACGACCGCGCCGTCGACCAGCGCAACGTGGCCGATGCCGCCGAGCCGCTGTTCGCGAGCCTGGACGACAAGCAGAAGCAGGTCTTCATCAACGAGATGGTGCGGCTGAGCCACGAACGCGGGCTGGATTGAGACCGCCGTCGCGCGGAAAGCAAGGCAGCGCCGCCGCTGCGAATAGCCGGGCGCGCATGCCCTGGGGTAGGTTGAGAGGCGCGGCACCCGGCTATCCTGCCGCAGCGGCGCGGCACCCGTAATCTGCGTCCAATCATGATCAAACGCTGACGGACTCGCGCCCTACTGATGGCTTACTCGGGGCCTTCTGGGGAACTTGCTTTTTCTCCTTGCAGGTGTTGCGCGCGCGCATCGGCTGATGCGTTCGGCTGGCGCGCCGCCGGCCAAACTGATGTCGAAGCCAAGGCGGGACCAAGACATATTGCGCAGGTCTTCGACGCATCATGGTTTGGGAAAATTCAGCTCAACGCCGACGCCATCGGGATCGTAGAGGAAGAACTGCGTGTCGCCCGTGCGCGGCACGATGCTCTCCCGGAACTTGACGTTCTTCGACTGCAGATGCCGGCGCATCGCCTCGACATCGGTTGCGGCGAAGGCGATGTGATCGAGCCGGCCGGTGTCGTCGTATTTCCTCTGCGTGCCGCGGACGATGATGCCCTCACGCGGCTTGCGCGTGCCCATCAGATGCACCGTGGCCTGGCCGCCGGAATAGAGCCAGTAGCCGGGGAAATCGAGCGGCGGGCGATCGCCGATCTCAAGCCCAAGCACGTCGACATAAAAGTCCTTGGTGCGCTCGAGGTCCTGCGGTTCGATGGTGTAGTGCTGCAGTCCGCCAAGTGGCATTTGGTCGTTCTCCCCTAAGGTGACTTCGGCGCCAGTGTCGCCTGTCCCGCCGCCGACGATTGTTTCAGTTCCTGGTCGATTTGTTCGATCGACTTGCCCCTCGTCTCGATGCCGAGGAAGTAATACACGGCGCCAGCCATCAGGAACCAGCAGCCGAGATAGAGGAAGGCGGTCGGTATCTGCGTCAGCGGCACGTCCGGCTTGAGATAGTTGCCGGAGCCGACGATCAGCGCGAGGCCAACCGGGCCGATGATCTTGCCGATGCCGCCAAAGCCGTAGGCCGATCCCATGCCGGTGGTTCGCAGATGCGACGGCCAGATCTCGGCCGCATACGGCCCGACGATGGCAAAACCGCCATCGGCGAAGAAGAAGGTGACGATCAGGATCAGCCAGAACGCCGAGACGCCGAACAGCATGGCGTCGTAATTGTGGCCGGCGATGATGGTGAGGATGCCGGCGCCGAAGCCGAGCAGGCCGCCAGCGGTGCGGCGTCCCAACAGCTCGGAGAAGTAGGAGAACGACACCCGGCCGATGAAGCCGGAGATGCTGAGTGCAATCATCATCTTGGCGGCTTGCTGCGGCGTCACCTTGAGCAGCAGCACGAACAGCGAGGGGGCCCATAACGTGATCCCGTAGACGCCGGTCTGCGCGCCGGCATTGCCGAACCAGGAGACGATGAGACTCCGCGGATATTTGAACAGATCGAGCCAGTTCGTCCTGATGATGGGCCCGGCATCGGCCGCGGTCGGCAAGGGCAGGGTGGACGGTTCCACCTGCAGCGCCCAGGCCAGCGACTTCCGAGCCTCCTCGTAGCGACCCTGGCGGCATAGCCAGCGCGGGCTTTCCGGCACCCAGATGCGCACCAGCAGCACCAACAATGCCGGCAACACGCCGATCGCGAACAGCAGCCGCCACTGGTCGCTGCCCATGAAGGCGCCGAGCACGGCGCCGAGGCCTACGCCAAGCGGGATCACGCAGGTGACGAGGCCGCCGATCCAGCCGCGCTTGGAGGAGGGCATGAATTCCTGCACCAGCGGCAGGTCCACGCAATACAGCCCGCCGACGCCGGTGCCGACGAAGAAGCGCAGGATGGTCAGATAGATCCAGCCATTGTCCGGCGTGAAATAGAGCAGGCCCGTGGCGAGCGAGAAGTTCAGGACGGTGCCGATGAACACGAGGCGCCGGCCGAAGCGATCGGCCAGCCAGCCCCAGACATAGGCGCCGATGATCGCGCCGATGCCGGAGCTCATCAAGACGACGGCCGACTGGCCGAAGGTGAGCTTCCAGGGGCCGATCAGGAAGGCGAGCACGAAACCGATCAGGAAGTAGTCGAAGAATTCCAGCGCGTCGCCGATGATGGCTGCAGCGAGGATCTTGATCTGATTGCCGGTCAGACTGGTCCGGCGGTCGAGAATCTCGAACATGGCCGTTCCCTCTTGGCGCATGTTCATTTTCGCACGGCCGTCGCGCCCAACGCCGCGATGTCAAAAGGCTACGCCCTGCTCGCGGCGCACAACAAGACACACGTTGCGCAGGTCTCCTGCGCAGAAACACAACGTCAGGCTTCGCCGCGTTGCGACGCGGCGGGCAGCAGGCGCGGCCATGAGTGGTTTCTTTAATCTTTGGCATTATGTTCCGCCGACCGGACCAGAGCAGGCTGAACGGGATGGAAGAGCGACGGCGGTTTCCGCGAACCGAGATCAACGAGCCCGCCTTCGTGTCGTCGGGGGGATCAGTGATGCGTTGCACCGTGCTCAACATCTCGCCCGAAGGCTGCGCCATCGAAGTCAGGGAGCCCGCTTTCGTGCCGCAGCGCTTTCGCCTGGTGATGGCCAACGACGCTTCCATGGTGCGCGAGTGCCAGATCGCCTGGATCCAGCAGAACCGGATCGGCCTGACCTTTGTCGCGGCACCGCAAGCAGCCAGACGCACATCCGCCGACCCGGCGCCAGCCTGACAGCGCAAAATCCTGCGCCACCTGGCACGTGCGATGCTAGACTGGCCGTACCCTTGCAAGGGAACGCAATGACGCCGGAACCTGCGACGCTGTGCCTGGGCTGTTGGCAAAACCTGCATGTGCCGGTTGCCCTGCGGGGACCATTCGCGGTGCCGTTCCGGGTATTCGGCGTCAAGCCGAGCCGCATGAACCCCAACACCTGCACGATCTGCGAGATGGCCTTCTCGAAGATCATGAAGGCGCGCGCAGTCACGATCGACGCCACCATCATGTTCGCGGACCTGCGCGGCTACACCGCGTTGACGCAGACCATCGGGCAGGCGGCCCTGACTTCCCTGCTCGATACCTTCTACGATGACTGCGCCGCCGCGATCTGGCGCTATGACGGGCTGCTCAACAAGACGATAGGCGATGCCGTGTTCGCGATCTTCAACTTTCCGGTCAAGCAGGAGGATCATCCGGCGCAGGCGTTGCTCGCCGCGCGTGCGATCCAGCAACGCTTCGCCGAGCGGCGCGATGCGCTGCTGGAGACGATCGGTACGCGCGATGCCGAGCTTGGCATCGGCATCGGGATCGACTGCGGCGATACCAATTTCGGCGAGTTCGGCACGTCCCATCGCGACCTCACCGCCGTCGGCACGGTGGTGAACCGCGCGGCACGGGCGCAGGCGGCGGCGAAATCCGGCGAGATCCTCGTCACTGCGGCAGTCCGCGAACGCAGCAGCGGCATGGTCGATGGCGAGGGGCGGGATTTTTCGCTCAAGGGGTTCGAGCAACCGGTGCGACTGTTCGCGGCGTAAGCGGGGCCGATCCTCGTTTTTGTTTGAGCATGATCTCCGCGCAAACGCTTCGCGTTTGTCGCAGGGAAAACCGGTCTCCACTTCTCGCTAAAACGGCCTTGCGGTCGGGATCAGGCTCTAGCGCTTGAGCATCGGCTTGATGATCGCCTCCAGCTCCTCGAACGACATGGCGCCCTTCAAACGCTGGCCGTTGACGAAGAAAGTCGGCGTGGAATCCACCTTCAGCGTGCCGAACGCGTATTGCTGGTCCGACTTCAGTTTGTCGAGCAGCGATTGATCGGTCTGGCAGGTGACCACCTCCTGCTCGCTCATGCCGTTGAGCTTGCCGATCAGGATCAGCGTATCCTTGGTGTGGGCGAGCAACGGCTCAAGCTGCTGGTACATGGTGGCGATCACGGCGAGATATTTCTCGGCGTCGCCCTTGGCGATGCAGCGCGCCAACATCGAGGCGCTGGCGGCCTTGATGTCGAGCGGGAATTCGCGGAACACGAAC
>Ga0187815_10000249_pt1 | contig 26984 bp, 25 predicted proteins | sample NC_S_5_FD_132962 | JGI IMG/M metagenome (GOLD analysis project Ga0187815, IMG submission 132962) | Wetland sediment microbial communities from Neuse River Estuary, North Carolina, USA - ASW-S_5 | ecosystem: Environmental > Aquatic > Freshwater > Wetlands > Sediment | place: USA: North Carolina...
ATGGGGACCTGCACCACGACAATGTGCTCGACTTCGGCGCGCGTGGCTGGCTCGCCATCGATCCCAAGGGCCTGGTCGGCGAGCGCAGTTTCGACTTCGCCAACATCTTTACCAACCCCGATCTGAGCGATCCGAGCCATCCGGTCGCAACCGAGCCGGGCCGCTTCGCATCGCGCCTGAAAGTCATCGCCGAGGTCGCGAAGGTGGAACGACAACGACTCCTGCGGTGGATTCTCGCATGGACCGGATTGTCGGCGGCTTGGTTTCTTGGCGATAGAAATCCCTTGGCCGAGATCGATCTACGCATTGCCACGCTGGCGGCCGCCGAACTGGATCGATAGGCCGTGACAGCCGTGGTATTGCTGCAGGTATTCGTGCCTCAAATGCAGAGGCTGAACACCTTGATGGTGCAACTCGTGGTTTTGGTCCGGCCTGCGGGAGCGGCTTCGCGCTTCACCGCGACAACGGGCTCCTGGTCTTTCTTGCCTTTGCCCTTGCCGGGCTTGGGCTCGTAATCGCCGGCGATCACCATGGCCCAGTAGGTGCGCTTGCCGCTTGGATCCCTGGCGCTCGCGATCCCGACGCGGGAGGCATTGCGCAACAGCAAATTCTTGCGGTGACCGGAGGAATCGATCCACTGGCCGAGCGTCTTCTCGAAATTGTCGTAGCCGTAGGCGATGTTCTCGGCGGCGCGGCCTGCACCCGCCGGCGCCACCCGCCTGTTGAACGGGCCGAGCACGTCATGGCTGAGATTATTCTTTGCCGCCATCGCGCGCGCCTGATCCATCGCGATGCGGTCGAGCGTTGCATCGCGCACGACGCGGACTTCGCCATGCTTGAGGCGGAAGCGGGAGATCAGCTCGGCCGGAGGCTCGGCGGCCATCGCGGGCGCGGCCAGCAGTAGAAGGCCCGCGATCACTGCCCCAATTGCACGACCCGTCATGGTCCCCCGGCTGTCCATTTCCCACCAAGCCATACAAAGCCGCTTCTCCATCGGCAATGTGGACGCTTCAAGGCAATTTGTGTCCTGTTCGTGGCGCCGACCACGTCCGATCCGGAGCTCAGGACAGGCTATGCACCCCTAGTTCAGCCTGAGCTCGGTGATGTGGCGGGGATCCGGCTTGAGCTCGCCCCGCTCCACGCGCGTGACGAGGTCGGTCAGCACCGCGTTCGCACGGCAGGTAATGCCGACCTTCTCGCCCTCGCGCACCACGAGGCCGTTGAGGAAATCGATCTCGGTGCGCCGGCCCTTCTGCATGTCCTGCCCCATCGAGGGGCGCTGCTCGGATGAGGTGCGCTTGCCGTCCTTGAAGCGCTGCTCGTCGCAGGCCTTCATCGCGGCCTCATCGCCCTCGCCGGCGCGCGCAATGGTATCCGGCGGCAGGTGCAGGATCTCCTCGAGTTGATAACCCTGCGCCTGGCCGACGCGGATGGCTTCGCTGCCGAGCCTTGTGGAGAAGCGGCGGATCGGCTCGCTCTCCAGCATCTGTCCGCCGGTCAGCCCCGTACAGGCTGACAGCCCGTTGCCCATGACGTTGGCCACCAATTTCGACCAGCGCTCGCCCCACAGATTGTTCGTCACCTTGGCGCTGTCGGAATAACCGACCAGGCGGCAGATTTCCTGGGCGCGTTCGGTGATCCGGCCATGCACCTCGCCGGTCCGGAACACCGTGTGCGCCGCCCCGCCCTTGCCTGCGCCGCGGTGGATGTGGCCGGGCGCCGGCAGGTTCACGGTGATGCTGCTGGCGATGCAGCCCAGCGTCTTGCCCCAGCCGACGATGCCGGCGATGGTCTCTTCATTCATGCAGTTCTGCAGCGACACGACATAGCCGCCGGCCGCCAGATACTGCCGGATCATCATGGTCGCCCACGCCGTGTCGTAGGACTTCATGCAGACAAAGGCGATGTCGACCGGCTTCTCTTTCGACAGCTGCTGCACATCGGTGACATGCAGCGCCCGCACCGGGACCGAGAATTCCGCGACGTCTTTGGCATGGGTGACGCGCAGGCCGTGCTTGCGCATGTGCTCGACATGTTCCGGCCATGGATCGATGAAAGTGACGTCCTCGCCCGCCTGCACCATATGCGCGCCGGCATAGCCGCCGACAGCGCCCGCTCCCACGATGGCGATTTTCCGGCCCATGATTCCTCCCGGCGTTCTTGCGTTGGACGGACCCTAGCGCATCGGCGACCAGGATCACAAACGCAGGGAGCGAAACTCAGCTATTACCAATTGATCGCCGACGCGGCCGCTTGAGCGAGCGGCCTTCGGCGATGTGCTCCAGCAGAGCGCAGCGATGGCGCGCACGCTCAAAGCCGGATGGCAGAATGCAGCCGTGGCGGCCTCTATTCCGCTGCCACGGCTCTATTGGCGATCAACTGCGCGTCGACCGTTGTGACGATCTCGTCGATGGCCTGATCGCGAAGCCCCCTCTGCGCAGCCACCGCCTGGACGAGTCTATCGACACGTTCGATATTTCTCGCGCCGGCGGAGAGAGCGCGTACGGCGGACGACGGGCGCGTCAGGCCGTTGGCGGCCTGCGCATACTTCTCGAAGGGGACCATATCCTCTCGCAGCGCGCCAAGCGCCACGCACAAGTCGACCACCCATTCATAAACTGAACGCGAGCGGTCGATATCGGAATGCACCGCCTGTTGAATGGAACGAGGCCCGCTCCGGGTTACGCAGCGGTAGTTTCCGGTCATCAGCATGGCCCACTTCGCCAGAGGCACAAAAACGCTCTCATGCACCTTGAGCTTGACGGGAACATCCACTTTGCCGCCCGGCGTATCGAGCCGGATTGCCTCGATGTCGGCCTGCAGCCTTCGCAGCATCGCCGTGTGCTCATCGGCGGCGAAGCGCGCCATCTTGAAGTTGGTCGGCAATGTCACCTGCAAGACATTCGGTCCGGCCTCGGGCGGCCGAAACGCCTGGGGATCGGGACTGCCGAGTGTAAAGAGGTCTGGATCGAAGTGCTGCCACACGCTTGCATCCGCGTAAGCCTCTGTCAGGCCGCTCACGTCGATGCCGGGTATACGTTTCAGATAGACAAGCGGCGGCATGTTCATGATCGAGATCGTCGGAATGCGCGCGGCAGCGATCGCGGCGGTCAATTCACGCACGCCGGACGAACCATATTGGGGCTCCTGCATGGCCAACGACACAAGATCGTAGCGACTGAGATCGACGTCGCGCGGCGAGGACGCTGTCAGCCGTCCAGGCAGATCGCGAGAATTGATCTCGATGGGACCGTGCTCCTTTGTCGCCGTGCGAATAATGGCGCCGTCGCGGTTGATTGCCTGCACTTCGGCCGGCAGGCAGACAAGGGTCACGTTGTGGCCGGCCATGGCCAGCTTGGCACCGAGCAGCGAGCCATAGGAGGCGCCAAGTATGAGGACACTATGTGCAGTCAACTGTGTGCTCCCGTCTTGTGCATCACCGGGAGATCCGGGGCCTGCAGCCATTTCTTGCGCGGCAGATGAATTCCGTGTGGCTTCTCATCGACCAGTTGTCCGTCGTGCATCACCGTCTTGCCGCGAACCATTGTCAGGACAGGCCAACCAGTTATTTCCAGACCCTCGTAGGGCGTGTAGTCGGAACCATCGCCGAGCAAGTCATGGCGAATGATCACCTTCCTGGCGGGATCCCACAGCGCGATATCCGCGTCGGAGCCGACCGCGATGGTGCCCTTCCGCGGATAGAGCCCGTAGATCTTGGCGTGATTTGTCGCAGTCAACGCAACAAACCGATTGAGATCGATACGGCCCTCGACCACACCTTTCGAGAACAGAATGGGAAGGCGGGCGGCAACTCCTGGAATGCCGTTCGGCACCCAGCGAAAGCTGGTGCGTCCGCGCGGCGCAAGCTTGCCCTGAGGATCGTCGTAGCGGAACGGACAGTGGTCTGAAGAAAATACCGAGAATACGCTTCGTTCCAGCCCTTCCCAACATGCCTGTTGTGCGAGTTCGTCGCGCGGCGGCGGCGAGCACACATACTTCGCGCCCTCCATGTTCAGACCTTCGAGATCTTTCTCCGTCAACACCAGGTATTGCGGGCACGTTTCGCCGAACACCCTCAAGCCCTTCGACTGAGCGCGACGAATCTCCTCCATTGCCTCGCGATTGGAAACATGCACGATCATGACCGGCACATCGACGAGCTCCGCGAGTGAAATCGCCCTGTGCGTCGCCTCGCGTTCAACGGGGATCGGTCGCGATGTGGCGTGGAAACGTGGAGCTGTCTTGCCCGCGCGCTCCAGCCGGTCGGTCAAGAAACGGATCGCGTCGTAATTCTCCGCGTGGACCATGACCAGCGCGCCCGTCTCGCGCGCGACCTCCATGACCTCCAAAATTTCGAAATCCGTGAGCGCCATGCCTTCGTAGGTCATGAAGACCTTGAACGACGTGTATCCGTCTTCGATCAAGGCCGGCAACTCCTGACCGAGCACCTGCTCGGTCGGATCCGTGATGATGAGGTGGAATGAAACATCGGTGTAACAGCGGCCGCGCGCCAGCGCATGATACCCTTCGACGGCCGCCCGCAACGACTGTCCCTTCTCCTGCAAACAGAACGGAAGAACGGTTGTGTTGCCGCCGAGAGCCGCTGATCGCGTCCCGCTCTCGAAGTCGTCCGCCATGACAATTCCGGGCCCCGACGGCTGGGCGAAGTGAACGTGGCTGTCGATGCCGCCCGGCAGGACCAGTTTTCCGGCGGCATCGATGATGGCCGAGGCAGTGCCGAGATCATTTCCAAGGGCGACGATACGACCGTCGCGAATGCCGATATCGGCATCGAAGATGTCGGATGCAGTCGCTATGCGTCCTCCGCGGACGATGGTATCGAAGGCCATACGTCTTCTCCGAATTCAGATGGCGGCCGGCCATTGGTGGACGAAACCGCATTTCCGCTCGAGCAGCCGCGCGAAGCCGAGCAGGCGTGCTTCCGACAGCGGGGGCCCGACGATCTGCAGACCGAAAGGCAACCCCCGAACCCAACCGCAAGGGATCGAAAGACAGGGCATCCCGACCAGCGACACGAGGTAGGTGATCGACAGATAGTCGATCGGATTGCGCAGCGGCTTTCCGTCGATCTCGAGCACCTCCTCCTGCGTGTTCGGGAACGGAAGCACACTGGCGCTCGGCAACAGCAGGAATTCGAAGCGCTCGAAGAATTCGATGAACCGCGCATAGATGCGCGATCGAGCCTGCTCGGCGGCCAACATCTGAGCCGCCGAAATGCCTTCGCCTCGCTCCATGTTCCAGCGCGCCTGGTCGGTCAGCTGTTCACGATGCGTGTGCAAATGCCCCCTGTGCGCGTGAAGAACGGAGGCCGCGCGAAGTGTCTCGAATGCTTCCTGTCCGCCGGAGCAATCAGGGGCGGCCCATTCCACAGACGATACGGACGCGACTTCTTCGACGGCCGCACGAAAGGCCTCCGCGACTTCGGCCGCGATCGGCGCGACGCCCAGATCGATGCTTGCGGCAAGGCGCCTCGGACGCCCAATCGCCTGGCCGTCATCTGACCAACCTGGCTGGGCGATCGACACGGGGTCACGATCGTCGCGGCCGGCCATCACCGATAGCATCAGCCCGGCATCGCCCGCCGAGCGCGCCAGAATCCCGTGCGTCGCCATCGCGTCCCAAGCAAGACCCTTGGGCACATTTGGTATCCGGCCCGGCGTCGGTCTCAAGCCAATGATACCGCAGAAACTTGCCGGAGTTCGGACTGAGCCGCCGAAGTCAGTACCATGCGCAAGCGGCACCATTCCGATCGCAACCGCCGCCGCCGAGCCGCCGCTCGATCCCCCGGCGCTGCTTTCGGCATCGTAGGGCGTCGCTGTCGGCCCGCGCAAGCGGTTCACGGAGCGCGGTCCAAACGCGAACTCCGGCATGTTCGTCTTTCCGATGACGATCGCACCCGCGGCTTTCAGGCGCGCGACACAGAGGTCGTCAACCTCGGGCACGTTGTCGGCATAGATCGGTGAACCGAACGTCGTGCGGATACCTTGCGTCAGCGTTGTGTCCTTGATGGCAACCGGTACGCCGTGAAGGGCTCCGCTCGCGTGCCCCGCTCGTAATGCCCGGTCAGCCGCGTCCGCGGCCGTCCGGGCAGGCCCGGCCGCAACCGTGATGAAGCCGCGCACCCAGTCGTCGTGGCGGTCAATCCGATCAAGGCTGCTTTCAACGAGATCGCGTGCGCTCACGCGACCCTCACGAACCGCTCGCGCCGCCTCGACGGCCGAAAGCCGCCAAAGTTCTTCCGCCCGATATTTCTGGTCTGCATGGGCCATCAGCGCACCATCTGCCGCGACAGGCCAACCATGCGCTCCATTACCGTCATCACAATCAACGTGAGCACGATCAATACAGCCGAAATCGAAGCGACACGAACATCGAGATCGGCCTGGAGCATCTGCCACATGCGGATCGGCAGGACCTGCGATCGCGCGTCGGCAAGGAAAAGCGAGATCGGAACGTTGTCGAATGACGCGATGAATGAAAGAAACGCGCCGGCGCCGATACCGCGCGAGATCAGCGGCAGAGTTATGCGGCGGAAGGAGTAAAATTTCCCCGCGCCGAGGCTTGCAGAGCTCTCCAGGAGTGAAGCAGGGAGCTGCAGCAGGCTGGCGATCGTCGTTCTCATCACAAAGGGAATGCAGATGATCACATGACCGGCGATCAACGTGAAAGGTGATAGCGGAACACCCATCAGATTCAAGAACATGAGAATCGACAGGCCGATCGCGATCCAGGGCACAATGAGCGGCGACATGAACAAAGCGTCGAGCGCGCGCGCCCATCCCGCCTTGCTGCGCGCAATGGCAAGTGCTGCCGCGGTTCCCAGCACCGTTGCTACGAGCGTCGCAATCGCAGCAATCCACAGGCTGCGGATCGTGACCCGCTGCAACTGTGTCGACTCCAGGAGTTCGACATACCACCGCAGGGAGTAGGACGACGGCGGAAACTTCAGCGTGTTGCCGTCGGTAAACGACGTGATGATCACAATCACGGTCGGCGCGGTCAGGATCAACAGCGCGATGCCCGCGAGCACCCGTACGACAGCATCAAAAGCGCGTTGCTCCATCCGGTCCATGGCTAGGCCTCCACGTGCTTCATGCTCTTGCGGCCGAGCCAGGTGAACAGCACCACGGTGAGCAGGACCGTTACGAGCAGAAACATCGTCATCGCAGCGGCGAACGGCCAGTTCTGAGCGCCGATGGATAGCTGGTAGATGTACTCCGGCATGTACATCAGGCGACCGCCGCCGATCACTGATTGTGTGACGAAGGCGCCGACTGACGTGGTGAAGACGAGCAACGACCCGGCGATGAGACCGGGCGTGCTCAGCGGGAGCGTGATCTTCCAGAACGTGCGGAAGGCACCTGCGCCGAGAACGGTCGAAGCTTCGATCACGTTTGGCTCGATCCGCATCAAGGTATTGATCAGGGGCAGAACCATGAGCGGGAGCTGGATCTGCGCGAGCGCGAGGACGACTCCAAAGTTGGTGTAGAGCAGACTTAGCGGATCGGCGATGATACCGAGTTGCATGAGGGTCGAATTGACGATCCCTTCGCGTCCGAGGATGACGATCCATGCGAACGTACGCACGACCGCACTGGTCAGTTGCGGCAGTATGATGAGAAAGATCAGCAAAGGTTGCCACCGGGGCGAAGCACGGCAGTAGGCAAGCGCCAACGGAAAGCCCAGCACGGCGCACACGACTGTCGATTGAACACCAAGCCACAGCGTGTCGCGCAGGATTTGAACGCTGAGCGCGCTGGAGAACATCTCGACATATTGGTTAAGCCCAAGCCGCGTCATCGACGCGTCGGAGAAGAGGCTGATCAAAAACAAGAGCCCGAGCGGGAGCACGAAGAAGACCAGGAAAAGTGCGCCGAGCGGAAGCACGAGCTGCCATTCGCCGCGCGGTATCCGCGGCGTCCGTTGAGCCAAGCCGAACTGAGCCGGCTTGGCGTGCACGGTCCTCACGCTCACCGGCGCACCAGTTCGCTGAAGGTCTTGATCCAATCGGTGCGATGCTTGTTGATCTCCTCCCAGTTCTGGATAGGGTTGTTCAACAGCGCATCCGGCGTCGCGCCGACGACTTCGGCGATAGCGTCCGTGAACTTCGCGTTCTTGTTGGTGGGCACCAGGAAGAACGGCGCCAGTTGCAGCTGTTCCTGAACGGGCGCCGACATCGCCATATCGATGTATTTGATTGCGGCCGCGCGCGCCTTGGAGTTCTTGACCAGGTGCATGCTGGTGCGAATGAGCACGATTCCGCTCGCCGGGCGCACGAAGGCAACATCGACTCCCTTCGAGGCGAGCAGTTGGGTCGCATTGAAGTAGCCGGGCGCGATATCGATCTGGCCCTGTTGGAACAGTGCAGCCAGCGCGCCGGGACTCGGCGCGATCGCGCCGACGCTCGGAAGAAGCTTCTGAATCGCTTCGAACCCAGGCTGCACATTGCGTTCGCTGCCGCCGTTGAGCTTGGCGACCTCCACAAGGAAGGCCGTGCCGAGACTGCTTTCGAGCGTGGTGAGGCCGACGCGTCCCTTGTACTCGGGCTTCCAGAGATCCTGCCAGGACGTTGGCGGGGTTTTGATCTTCTTCGGATTGTAAGCGATGCCGCACAGTTGGACCGTTACCGTCGGCCCCCACGGCTGACTGCGGAACGGCTCTCCAAGATCGGCGTGGTTCTTCGCGTCGCCTGCCGGAAACTGTTCAAAGATATTGCGTGTGGCGGCCTGCAGCATCGGCCCCTCGTCGAGCAGCGCCACGTCGAGCGGAGGATTGTTTGGCGCAGCGACGATCTTGGCGACCTGCTCGGTCGCCAGCATCGGGCTCACGACCACATCGGCCTTTGCCGCTCGCGAGAACGCAGGGACCAGAACCTTGCGATATGCTTCGTCGAAGCTACCCGGATAGGCGGCCGCAACGATCTCGTCAGCGGCGCTGGCCGATCCCGGCGAAAGGATCTGGGCGCCAAGCGCGGTTGCGCCGAGAGCGGATGCTTTCAGGAAGTTCCTGCGCGAAAGTGCCGACATTGTCATCTCCCCTGGGATTATCTTTGTGTTTCGAACCGCAATCGGCGGCGTCAATGCTTAGAGAAAATAGCGGTGGCGACTGGTGAAATGAGACCGAGCGAAACGGAGGCGCCGACCTTCTCCACGGCGCTTTCGGCGTTGCGGGCCTCGGTAACCTTCACACGTTGCCCGTCGGCGAGCTCGACCTCGTAAACCGTCATGCTGCCGAGCGGAATCGCGACGCATATCTTGCCGCGCAAGCATTCGCCCTCCTCCGAGCCGGATCTGGCAATGCGAATGTTTTCGGGACGGATCGAAAGCACGCTGTCTCGATCGGCCGGGATTGCTGCTCGATTCGGCACCTTCAGCGCGCCCGCGCCTTGCAGCTCGAAGCGAGCCTCCCCGCCGCTCGCAACGCCAAATCGCCCCGAAAGCAGATTAGTAGTGCCGACGAAAGTGTTGACGAAGATCGTGGCCGGGCGATCGTAGATCTCAACCGGCGTCGCGAATTGTTCGACGCCCCCCTGCTGCATGACCGCAATGCGGTCTGCCATGCTCATCGCCTCTTCCTGATCGTGGGTGACAAGGATCGCCGTGATGCCGAGCTCGCGCTGAAGCCGGCGGATCTCGATCTGCATGTCGAGCCGAAGGTTCTTGTCCAGTGCACCGAACGGCTCATCCAGCAACAGGATGCTCGGCTCTACCGCGAGAGCGCGCGCAAGCGCCACGCGCTGCTGCTGGCCACCCGAAAGCTCGCGCGGATAGCGCTGTCGCATCGGCCCTAGATGGACGAGTTCAGTCATCGCGTTGACCATTTCGACGACTTTGGCGCGCGCTGAACCTCGCGCCTCGAGTCCGTAAGCGATATTCTGCTCAACCGTCATATGCGGGAACAGCGCATAGTTTTGAAAGACGATTCCGACCCCGCGTCGATGCGGTGGAATTTGCGTAATCGACGCGCCGTCAACCAGGATCTGGCCGCTGGTCGGGGCAACGAACCCTGCGATGATGCGAAGCAACGTGGTTTTGCCGCACCCTGAAGGGCCGAGCAACGCGATCAACTCGCCCGGAGCAATGTCCATCGATACTTCGCGTACCGCAGTCACGCTGCCGTAGTGGTGCGAAATCCTGTCGATACGAACGGCATGTCCGCCCGTTCTCATGGGACTCGAACTAGCCGGCTGGCTTGAGCTCATTTCGCTTCGCATCAGATCCCCCTCCAAGGCTAATCGCGCTGATGATCAGGCCGGATGCGCCACCTTGCCTTCGCGCCGCGGCGATTGACGAAGCACTGGATCGCTGAAGAGACGCCCCCACGGCGCGAGAGCCTCACAACTCTCGCCTGCGACCTTCAGCGACTTCCAAACCGTCGTCGCGATCGAATCATAGACAGGAATGCCGAGCGACCGTTCCAGCGAAGCTGCAATCGAACTGCCGCGCATGTTTGTGCATACGATCGCGACGGCATCGCATCCTTCGGCTGCCACCTCATTGACGGCGGCGGCGATGCGATCCTCGCCAACGTCTGCGAACGAATAATTGTCGCTCAAGCCGAGATGTCGTTCGGCGCTACACGTGATCCCGACGCTCGCCCAATTGTCGCGAATGCGTTGCTGCACATCGCTTGTGTAGGGCGTCACAAGACCGATCTGCCGCTGACCGGTCCGTTCAAAGATTTCACGAAATGCCAGCACCGAGGTGCAAGCGCGAACGCCTGTCGCGGCCTCGATCCGCTCGCAGAGCAGCTCATCGCGATCAAAGCCGAGCCAGCTCGCCGAGGTGCCGTTCCACGCGATCACATCCACTTTCGCATGTGCGAGGAGCTCGGCAGCGCGGAGAATCTCGTCGTGGTCGAATTGACCCAGCGCCTGCTCCGAAAGCGCGATCTCGGTCACCTTGAAACGCGAAAAATGCGCGCTGACGTTCGGCAGCGGCGCGATCATGGCGCATGTCGCCGGCTCAAGCACCGTGTTCGAGGAGGGAGTTAGCATTCCCAGACGCGCCATCGTCTTCCCGCATTTCGTAGTGCATCGCTCGGGGAGTAATTGTATACATGCTCCAATATTGAATGCAATAGTAATATTTGCATACAATATTTTGATGCGGTATAATTCCTGGGTTCGACTGCGATTCGCCCATGGTTGAAAAAATCCCTGTTTCCTCGCCGCATTCATTGCCGACCATGCGATCGGAGGGAGCGGCTACGTCAGCGCGCGACAGCGATCCGGCCGGCCGTCACGCGCGGTCGATCCGTCGGGCATTGCACGATGAGGCGGCTGCCGCCCTTCGACAGATGATTATCGAGGGCTCCCTTCGCGCTGGGGATCGCGTTCCCGAAGAGCAGTTCTGCCGCCAGCTTGGCATTTCGCGGACACCGCTACGGGAAGCTTTGAAGATTCTCGCCGCCGAGGGCCTCGTCGAACTTCGTCCAAACCGCGGAAGCGTTATCGCCTCCGTTCAGACCGACGAGATTGAGGCCACATTCGAAGTAATGGGCGCTTTGGAAGAGCTAACCGGGATGCTCGTCTGTGCTCGAATTTCGAATGTTGAAATCGAGCGAATTGCCCAGCTGCATGAGCAGATGGCAGAAGCGTTTCGACGCAGTGATCGCGCCAGGTATTTCGCGCTCAATCAGGACATTCATCAAGAACTCGTGCTGGCAACGAAGAATCCGATCCTGGCCACGAGCTACCGGGCCTTCGCCGAAAAAATTCAACGCGGACGCTTTCAGGCCAACTACGACCCCTCGCGATGGGAAGAATCGATGCGCGAGCACGAAGCCATCATGCAGGCGCTACGAGGCCGACGAGCCGAAGAGTTGGCGCGCCTCCTGCGCGAACACAGCGATCTGACCGGTCGCGCCGTGGTTTCCCACTTGCGCGCTGTCAGCGGCTGACCAGACGCAAGGGTTTTGCCCATCAACGGGCCCGTCGAACTGGTAGACCGCATCCCGCCACGCGTCCGAGCATGAGTGGCGGCAGCCCCCCTGGAACGAGGGTCGGACGGTTGCCCATTCGCCGGTTGACTCGGCGAGGCGCAGCGATCAGAAAAAATCCAATGAATTGATGGTCGGAGTGGCAGGATTCGAACCTGCGACCCCTGCTTCCCGAAAGCAGTGCTCTACCGGGCTGAGCCACACTCCGACTGAGAACGCGGCTTATAGCCTTGCGCTTTCGCCACCGCAAGAAGCGGAATTAAGGAATTTATCCCTAGTGAATCTAGCCCTGAAAACCCAAATCCTGGCTGCCGGCGAGGCTGCGGTCACCGCCGCGGCGCGCGCCCTGGCCGGCGGCGGGCTGGTCGCCTTCCCCACCGAGACCGTCTATGGCCTGGGGGCCGACGCCGCGAACCCCACGGCCATCGCCCACCTCTATCAGGCCAAGGGTCGGCCCGCCTTCAATCCGCTGATCGCGCATGTCGGCGACCTCGCCGCCGCCCGGAGAATCGCGCGGTTCGATGCGGCGGCGCTGCAACTGGCGGAGGCCTTCTGGCCGGGCCCGCTGACGCTGGTGCTGCCGAAGACCGAAGGCTGCACCGTCGCCGATCTGGCCACCGCTGGTCTCGACACGGTGGCGGTGCGCGTGCCCGCGCACGCCGTGGCACGCGATATCCTGCGCGCCTTTGGCGGCCCCGTGGTGGCGCCATCGGCGAATCTCTCCGGCCATGTCTCTCCGACCACGGCGGCACACGTGGCGAGCGATCTTTCGGGAAGGATCGATCTGATCGTCGATGGCGGCCCGGTCGAGGTGGGCGTCGAGTCCACCATCGTCGGCTGCTTCGAATCTCCAATGCTGCTGCGCCCCGGCGGGGTGCCGCGCCAGACAATCGAGCGCGTGCTCGGCTGCGCGCTGGCGCACGCCCCGCAGGACGTGGAGAGCGACAGTGCCCAGCCGCTCGCGCCCGGCATGCTCGCCTCGCATTATGCGCCGCGCACGCGCGTGCGGCTCAATGCGGATCGCGTCGCGCGCGGTGAAGCGCTGCTGGCGTTCGGATTGCACCGATTGCACGGAGCAGATGACGCGGTTGCGATCATGAATCTTTCCGCCAACGGCGATCTCGATGAAGCCGCCGCCAATCTTTTCGGTTATCTTCGAGCTCTCGATGCGAAGAGAGCAACGACCATCGCCGTGATGCCGATCCCGAACGAAGGATTGGGCGAAGCCATCAACGACCGACTGCGCCGCGCGGCGGTGGGACGAGCATGATCCCAAAAAGTGGTACCGATTTTTGGACAAGATCATGCTCAAGAAAAGAGACTGAGAAGGAAGAAGACGTGAACATCGTCCAGCAAGCCATGCCGCCGCTGCCGAGCGAGTTGATCGCAAAGTTCCGCGCCATCGTCGGCGACAAATATGCGGTGACGGATCCGGCCGATATCGCGCCTTACACCACCGAGGAACGCGATCTGTTTCGCGGCCGCTCGCCGCTGGTGCTGCGCCCGGGCTCGACTGCGGAAGTCTCCGCGATCTGCAAGCTCGCTAGTGAACATCGCATCGCGCTGGTGCCGCAGGGCGGCAATACAGGCCTCGTCGGCGGGCAGACGCCGCACAATGGCGAGGTCGTCGTTTCGCTGCGCCGCATGGACAAGATCCGCGAGGTCGACACCGCCTCCAACACCATGACCTGCGAGGCCGGCGTGATCCTGCAGGTGGCGCAGCAGCGCGCTGCCGAGGCGGACCGCCTGTTTCCGCTCTCCTTGGGAGCAGAGGGCAGCTGCACCATCGGCGGCAATCTTTCCACCAATGCCGGCGGCACGGCCGCGCTCGCCTATGGCGTCGCGCGCGAGATGGCGCTTGGCCTCGAGGTCGTGCTCGCCGACGGCCGCGTGCTCAACGCGCTGTCGAAACTGAAAAAGGACAACACCGGCTACGATCTGCGCAATCTCTTCATCGGCGCCGAAGGCACGCTCGGCATCATCACCGCGGCGACGTTGAAACTTTTTCCGAAGCCGCATGCGGTCGAGACCGCCTATGTCGGCCTGAAATCGCCGGCGCAGGCCTTGAGGCTTCTGGAGATCTCGCAGAACGAGGCCGCTTCCAATCTCACCAGCTTCGAGCTGCTGGCCGCCATCGCCGTCGACTTCTCCATCCGTCACGGCATCGACGTCCGCGATCCCCTGACCGGCAAGCATCCCTGGTACGTGCTGATGGAGCTGTCATCGCCGCGCGACGACGCCCGCGACGCCCTGGAATCGATCCTGGCCAAGGGCATGGAACAAGGCATCGTCGATGATGCCGTCATCGCCGCCAATTTGAGCCAGCGCCAGGCGTTCTGGAAACTGCGCGACGAGATGTCGGCGGCGCAGAAGCCGGAAGGCGGCTCGATCAAGCACGACATTTCCGTTCCCGTCGCCACGGTCCCCGCCTTCATCGAGGAGGCCAATGCGGCGGTGGTGAAGCTGATCCCGGGCTCGCGGCCGGTGCCGTTCGGCCATCTCGGCGACGGCAATATCCATTACAATGTGAGCCAGCCGATCGGCGGCAACACCGCCGACTTCCTGGCGCGCTGGCACGAGGTCAACAAGGTCGTCTTCGACATCGTGCTGCGCATGGGCGGCTCGATCTCCGCCGAGCACGGCATCGGCGTGTTGAAGCGCGACGAGTTGCCCGACGTGAAGGACAAGGTCGCCATCGAGCTGATGCGCAGCTTCAAAGCGCTGCTCGATCCCAAGGGGATCATGAACCCGGGCAAGGTGCTGTGAACGCGCCCGCCCCTGTCGCCGCGCTTGCCATTGCCGATATCGCCGATGCCGATGTCGAAGCCGTCATTGCGCTGTGGCAGCGCTGCGGTTCAACGCGCCCATGGAACGATCCCGCCGGCGACATTGCGCTGGCGCGGCGCGATGCCAACTCAACGGTGCTGGTAGGCAGATGCGAGGACGCCATCGTCGCCTCGGTCATGGTCGGCCATGATGGCCATCGCGGCTGGGTCTACTACGTCACGGTGGATCCGGACCGGCGCTATCATGGCTTTGGCCGGGCGATCATGACGGCTGCGGAAGAATGGCTGCGTGCGCGCGGCATCCTGAAGCTGCAGCTCATGGTCCGCAAGGACAATGCCAAGGTTCACGCGTTCTACCAATCGATCGGCTATTACAACCAGGCGACCGTGACTTTTGCGAAATGGCTCGATGGGCGCGATCCGACGCCTTGAGCTAGCTTCGTAGGCTCACGTGAAGAGACGTTGGGCGGGCAAAGGCGCGCTTGCGCCGTGCCCACCTCAACATGCACGCTGGTGAAGGTGGGCACGCTACGCTTTGCCCACCCTACGCATTGACTAGAAAAGGTTTGCATGACCATTTCCGATCGCATCCGCGTCAAGGACATCCGCGCGCTCTCCAAGGGCCATTTCACGTTCAACGCCGTCACCTTCGACTGGCGGCGCGAGAGCGGAGAATGGCAAACCCTGCAGCGCGAAGTGCTCGACCGCGGCGATGCCGCCACGCTGCTGCCCTATAATCTCGCCAACCGCACCATCGTGCTGGTGAAGCAGTTCCGCTACCCCGCCTATGCCAACGGTTACGACGATCTGCTGATCGAGACCGCCGCCGGCCTGCTCGACAACGCCTCGCCCGAGGAGCGCATCCGCCTCGAGGCGGAGGAAGAGACGGGCTACCGGCTGCACGATGTTCAAAAAATCTTCGAAGCCTTCATGAGCCCCGGCGCGATCACCGAAAAAATCCACTTCTTCGTCGCCGAATACGAGCCGTCGATGCGCGTCAGCGACGGCGGCGGCCTCGCCGATGAAGGCGAGGAGATCGAGGTGCTGGAGCTTCCGATCGACGAGGCGCTCGCCATGATCGCCGATGGCCGCATCGCCGATGCCAAGACCATCATGCTGCTGCAATACGCAGCGCTGCAGATTTTTCGCTAAGCCACCACTTGCGTCGCCCCGGCGAAGGCCGGGGCCCATAACCACCGCTCGCAGTTATGCGAAGTGCTGGGGCCCCAGCGAATTCCAACAACACAAACTGGTGGTTATGGATCCCGGCCTACGCCGGGATGACAGCGGAGTGTTGGGACGGGGTAGCGCGCGCACTCACGATCAAAACAAGCTCCCCTGCCCGTCATCGCCCCCGCCTGCCGCGGCCTTCCGTGCCGCCGCCCGCTTCGGCTTCGGCGCCTCGGCCGCGCGCTGCTCGTCGGTGATCGGCAGCACCAGTTGCGCGTCGTCATTGTCGGCGGAATTGACCCGCGTCGAAATCTCGTGCCAGGCGAACTCGCCCTCTTCCGGTCCCGTCAGCAGCGCCATCACGCCCTCGGCGGAATCGGAGGAGCAATCGAGCCAGCGCTCGAAGGCGTCCTCCGCGATCGTCACGGGCACGCGGTGATGCAGCACGGCGAGATCGGGACTCGCCGGCGCGGTGACGATCGCGACGGTGTCGACCTCCTCGCCATTCGGCCCGACCCAGGTCTCCGCAAGGCCAGCGAGGCCAAGCGGTTTGCGGTCGTGGCGGTAGATGAAATAGGGCCGCTTGCGGCCTTGACTGACATGCCATTCGTAGTAGCCGTCGGCCGGGATCAGGCAGCGCCGCCGGCGAATGGCGTTCTTGAAGGCCGGCTTGTCCTGCACGCCCTCGCGGCGCGCATTGATCACAAGCGTGAACTTCCTGGGATCCTTGACCCAGGCCGGAATCAGCCCCCAGCGCATCAGCCGGAAATGCCGCGCACTGCGGTCCAGGATCACCACCGGAACCGGCTGGGTCGGCGCAATATTATACCGGGGCGGGAAATTGGGCTGCTCAGCGTAGCCGAATACCTGCCGGATCGCCGCAGGCGGCGATGTGATCACGAAGCGTCCGCACATTCGGCAATCCAGATAAGCACTCGTTCAGACCCCTTTAACTCCAAACGTCAACACTGCAACAGATGAGTTCAGCGGCCTCCCCATCCGCGCGATCCAAGCTTCCGACGGGCATCGACGAGGCCCGCGCGGCGCAGCTGCGCGCGGCCAACATCAACCCGCGCACCGGGCTTGCCACCGACTACCTCAATCATTTCAACGAAGCCATCATGCTTCTTGAGATGATCCCCGACATGCCCGAATGCGCCGAAGATTTCCTGCTCTGGTGTCCCCTGTCCTACGCCGAGCACTTCACCGCCTCCAATTTCAGGGCACGCGACCTCGCCATCGAGTCCTATGAGCAGGCCCATCCCGCCGTCCGCGGCGAGTTCGACCGCATCACGTCCACCATGACCTCGATCCTGACCGCGGTGGGCGAGGCCATGCGCGAGGTCCAGCAGGACAAGAGTCGCGCCAACCTTGCCGAGCAGGCGACCGGCTGGGTCAAGCCGCTGGTGGCGCTCGCTGGCGGCATCATCAATGGCGGCAGCGAAGCCGACATCGACACCATCATGGCGGGCTGAGCAGGATCCGGACCCCCAAGGCCGCGTTAGCGCAGTGTGAAGCGGTTTTCCCGGCAGCAAACGCGAAGCGTTTGCGCGGAGATCATGCTCCAACAATAAGCTAGGGTGAGATGACGATTCGTCATCTCACTCTAGAGCCGCCGTGACCCCCATCGATCATCCGCAGCGACCGCAGCTCGCCGTCAGCGCCGCGATCTTTCGCGATGGCCGCGTACTGCTGGTGCGCCGCGCCCGCTCCCCGGGCAAGGGCTTCTACTCGCTGCCCGGCGGCCGGGTCGAATTCGGCGAATCCCTGCATACGGCGCTGCACCGCGAGGTCGACGAAGAGACCGCCATCAAGATCGACATCATCGGCCTCGCCGGCTGGCGCGAGGTGCTGCCCTCGGCCGGCGGCGACGGGCACTACCTGATCATGTCCTTTGCCGCCCGCTGGAAGGCGCTGGAACCGGTGCTGAACGACGAGCACGACGATTTCAAATGGCTGAAGCCGGACGAGCTCGGCGAACTCAAGATGACCGGCGGTCTTCAGGAAGTGGTTGAGGCAGCCTGGCGGATTATTTACGGGCAGTAGCAGGGCCTTATGCCTTGCTTCTAGCCCAATGCAGGGGCATATCGGGCTTGGTTATGCCCAAGCACCTTGCCGCCATTTTCCTCTTGATTTCGGCCGTCCTGATCGCCCCCGCACGGGCGCAGGATGCGCCCGCGCCTTTCGACGGCGACCTGCAGCGGCTGGCCGAGATCCTCGGCACGCTGCATTATCTTCGCGGCATTTGCGGCAGCAATGAAGGACTGAAGTGGCGCAACGAGATGCAGGCGCTGATCGATGCCGAGACCCCGTCCGGCGACCGCCGTGCCCGCATGGTCGCAGCCTTCAACCGCGGCTATAACGGCTTCCAGCAGACCTACCGCACCTGCACGCCGGCCGCGACGGTGGCGATCCGCCGCTACATCGACGAAGGCGCGAAGATTTCCCGCGACCTGACTGCAAGATACGCGAACTAGGGGTCTACCGATAAGTTCGCCAGTCCGCTCTGCCCCAATAGGGACCGAAGAACGGACATCGATCCATGTCGGCGATGAGCCGACGGGACGCGACAAAACACGTCACGTCCCGCAAGTAGTGGCGAATTGGTGCTCGTGACGTTAGACCTTCGCCAACGCGTCGAGCTTGGCGCGAAGATTGTCGATCGCCGGTTTTGCAACCGTGGCAGCGCCGGGCACCGCCAACACCTTGTCGCTCATCTGATTGATCGCCGGGGTGGCCGCGGCAACCTGCTTGGCAAGCGCGCTTCGTGCTTCCGGCGAAAGCTTTGCCGCCTTCGCCGTGACACCATCCAGCTGCGCGATGGCATCGTTGATCTTCGGCATGACTGCCTGCGCGCTGGCGTTATCGGTAATGGTTGGTAGTGCAGCCTTCAGGCTGTCGATCGACGAGTTGACCTGGCTCCCCAGATTTACTCCGTCAACGGTCAAATTCGCAGGCGCCATGCCTACGGTTCCGGTTTCAGTTGCGGTCCGTGCCATGGGGGGTGTCTCGGCGACCGTCTGCTGAGCCGGGCGCTGAATCGCATACCAGCCAAGACCGGCAAGCACGACCAGCGCAGCCAGCCAATACGGCCACTGCGCCCTGCTGGCGGCAGCACGGGCGTTTTGACTTGCCCCAGAGGCTACCCGTTCGGAGGTGTCGGCAATCCGGCTTCCTGCAGCGCTGGCCGCGGCCATTCCACTACGTGCTCCGGCTTCCGCCTTGTCGATCAGACCTGCTGCGCCGAGTTGATCGGCGAGCCCCGGCGGGATCGCCGCCATGATCTGATCTTTCTGTGAACGCAGAAGCGATGCGAGTCCGTTTGCATCCAGCCCGGCGTCACGCTGCTGCTTACCGAGCGCACCCAGCACAAGCGGGCCTACCAAGGCGAGTAACGATTTGCCGCCGCTATTGCCCGCCCCGGCAAATCTGCCGATCGCCTGGGACATAGCATCCATGGTTCGGCCACCGAACAGTCCAGTCAACATGTCCGAGCCGGTCTGGGCCAACCCCTGAGCGCCGGAGTTGCGCCGCAAGTCCATGGGGCTGCCTTGCTGCTGCGACAACAGTCTGGATAGTTGGTTGGCGCCGCTAGGGGTTCCGACCAGATCGGACAAACCGGCCAGGATTGTCGGAATCGTCGCTCCCGCGGCCTTCTGGGCCGCGCTCCGGTCTATACCAACGAAGGATGCAATTTGCGCAATGACGTCAGGAGTCAGGAGTTGCGTCACAACTGAGTTGAGATTGATGGCCATAGCGATTTCTCCACACGTTGCAAAACGAGTCTGTTTGTTTGGCTCCCCATCTGCGAAGTCGATACATCGCTGGACGCGAGCCCTTTGTGCCGGACGTTCACTCGCTCTTCCGTCAACGACAGGTCGGACCACGTCTTCGGATATCCAATCACCGTGCGGGAGGACTTAACAGCTGGTCGGAGTCAATCAATCGTGAGACGGTACGCCCGTTGCGGATACGTCAACCTGGCTGTCGCTCAATTTGCAGAGGCGCCGCGGTTTTCATCGTATTGGAACAGGCCAACGCAAATAGATTGTTCTTCGCTGACTCAGCAGGACATTCAGAAATCACCTCAAGACAAGAGGCGTGATCCAGTGCGGAAGCTGGACTTGAACTTGGACTTGGACTTGCACTTGGGCTTGCACTTGATTGCAGCTTCAACATTCGTCGATACTGCATCAACGAGGGCAACAATCCGATATATCGTCAAACGCAAGCCATGACTTCATCGCGGCGCATATCGGCTATACAGCCTTCAACCGACCAGTTGCTCTTCCCATTGCAGATGAGCGGCTTCCGCCCGAAAACAACAGCCAAGAGCAGCCATGGACACCATCTTCTTCGACCTCGACGGCACGCTGACCGACCCCAAGCCCGGCATCACCGGCTCGATCCAGTACGCGCTCGAAAAGCTCGGCCGTCCTGTCCCCTCGCAGGATGAGCTCGCCTGGTGCATCGGCCCGCCGCTGCGCGCGAACTTTGTCCAAATGCTCGGCGGCGAGGAAGACGCCGACCGCGCCGTGGCGTTTTATCGCGAGCGCTTTGGCGATGTCGGCCTGTTCGAGAACAGCCTCTATCCCGACATCAAGGCGACGCTGGCCGCACTGAAACCCCGCGCTCACTTGTTCGTCGCCACCAGCAAGCCGCACGTCTTTGCCGACCGCATCATCGACCATTTCGGTCTGCGTCCCTATTTCGAGCACGTGTTCGGCTCCGAGCTCGACGGCACGCGCGTCCACAAATACGACCTGCTTGCCTTCGCCCTCGAGCGCACCGGCACCGATCCCTCGCGCGCGTTGATGATCGGCGACCGCAGCCATGACATCGTCGGCGCCAGGAAGAACGGCATGGACGGGATCGGCGTGCTCTACGGCTACGGCAGCCGCGAGGAGCTGATCGAGGCCGGCGCCGCGCATCTCTGCGCCACACCGCGGGCCATCCTCGACCATCTCACGGTGGATCCCGGCTGAGGCCCGGGCTTTAACTGCAAACGGAAGAACCGCGTTAACCTTTCCTAAAGAACTGCCCTATTCGCGGCGGAACACCGTGCTACACACCCTTTCGCCGGATGCGTTCCGCCCTGGAGCGCGTCAAAATCCGTTGAGTTCAATGAGCCTTTCTGCGCCCTATTCCGCCGCCCGCGATCCCTTGCCTGATCACGAACAGAAGCAGGCGGCGCTGAGCTACCTCAACGAGGCCTGGGCCGAAGCCCGCCACGACGGCGTCGACGGCGATTGCCTGGCGCAGGCCAGCATGTTCGCGGCCCTCGCCGAACTGGTGTCGACCTACGGCGAAGACGCCGTGGCCAAGTTCGCCGAAGGCCTGCCCTCGCGCGTGCGCAACGGCGAGTTCTCGGTAACTCTGGCCAAGCAGTAGCATTTGCTGATATCGCGCCGTGGACTGCGCCCTCATGCCGAGGGGGCGATGGCGCGCGTCTCGCTGGATGGCTGCCTGCGACGTCGCCAGTTTCCTGTCGCCAATTTCGAACCAGGGTGTGGGGCTCCGGCGACTAACCGTCGCGGGTGAGCCTGTCTGAGCCAATTCGACCGGGATCACCCTCAGGGGGCCATCCAATTCGGATAAAGAGATGTGCCGGCTTTCAACAGCCGCCAGCGGCGGCGAGAAAGGCAAGCATTCCGATGCGACGCGAATTTCTCATTGATCAGATTTACGAAAGTTCCTTTGTCGGCGAGAACTGGCCTACGCTGCTCGACGGGCTCGCAAGATACTCAGGCGCCATCGGCGGCTTCCTGTTTTCCTTCGATCCGTCGGCCGGCATCCTGCGCAGCGTCACATCGGACAGTTTCCGCCAGCAGGTCGATGACTACGTCGCAGGCGGCTGGATACTGCGGGATGCCCGAACCAAGCGCATGTGGGCGGCGAACTACGGCGGCTTTCTCAGCGAAATGGATGTCTTCACCGGCGAGGAGCTGGAGAACGATCCCGCCTACAAGGCGTTCTACGAGCCCCGCGGAATCGGGCGGTCGATGATCACGGCGATCTTTCCGCCGATGGGACCGACGCTGCTGCTCGGCGTCGAGCGCAGCTATGCCGACGGACCGACTTCGCGCGAGAGCGTCATGCTGCTCAACGACATCCGCCCGCATCTGGCGCGCGCCGCCCTGATCGCCTCCCGCCTCCAGTTCGAGCGCGCCCGTGCCGCCGCGGAGGTGCTCGGGGCGATCGGGCTTCCGGCGCTGGTGTTTGGCCATGGCGGCTATGTCATGGCTGCCAACGACCTCGTTCAGAAGCTCGACAGCACCGTCCGCTGGCTCGCCGCGGATCGCTTCGCCCTGGCGGATGCGGGCGCCGAACGGATGCTCCGCCGCGCCATCGAGGCGCTGGACAGGCACGATACGGCGCCGCGATCATTCGCCGTGCGGGATGAGAACGCGCAGGCAGCCATGGTCGCCCATGTCGTCCCGGTCCGCGGCGATGCGCGGGATATCCTGGTGCAAAGCACCGGCGTGCTGATCCTGACCCCCGTCACACGCCCCAATGCGCCGCCGGTTGAGCTGATCCAGTCGCTGTTCGATCTGACGCCCGCCGAAGCGAAGGTCGCGCGCGGCCTCGCCGCCGGCGAGACGCTCGAGGAGATCGCCACCGCCAACAACCTCTCGCGCAACACGATCCGCAGCCAGCTGCGGGGCGCGTTGGAGAAGACCGGCAGCCGGCGGCAGGCCGAGCTCGTCGCATTACTGGGCGGCTTCACGCTGCGGCCGAAATGACACACTCGTTCCGGAAAACCGCATCGATTCATCCATGTGGATGAAACACCGACTCCGCACGCCCGGTAGGATTCGGCTGCATCGTCGTGGGTCCCGCGGCGAGAGGTCCGATCGGTCAAGCGAGGCTCAGACGTGGAATTGCAGACGAGACGAATGACGACGTTGTGCGTTGCCGCCCTGCTGGCCGGATCGGCAGTCGGCACGCAGGTAGTCGGCGCCGCGGCGGCCGATCTTCCGGTCAAGGCGCCGATCGCAGCCCCTGCGTTCATCGACTGGAGTGGCGCTTATATCGGTGTACATGCAGGCTACGGCGGAGGCATGACGGATTGGGCTCCCAACCCACACTTTCCCGCCAACGGCTTCCTTGCAGGTGGGCAGATCGGCATCAACAAGCAGATCGCAAGCCTCGTTTTCGGTGCTGAGCTGGAGGGATCGTGGACAAACATCGGCGGCTCGCGGATGTTTACAAGCGGCAGCATGGGTCCGTTCTTCGGTGGTATTGCGACAGACACAAACAATTCGAGGATCGACGGTATGGCGACCGTCGCCGGTCGCGCCGGGCTTGCCGCCGATCGCTGGTTTGTGTTTGCCAAGGGCGGCCTGACTGGAGCATGGGCGAAACATTCCTACTCACTTGCCGTCAGTAACTTTACCGGCGACTCGCTGTGGCAAGACGGCAGTGCGCGCGAGTTTCGTTTGGCGCCGATGGTCGGCTTCGGCGCAGAGTACGCACTGGCTGGCAACTGGTCCCTGAAGGCAGAATACGACTTTATCCACTTCGGAGCCCGGAGCCTGCGGTTCGCCGGCTCCACCATATGGAACGGCGTTTCGTCGCCAGACACGTCAACCACTTCGATCACCCAGGATGCCGTCCATCTCGTAAAAGTTGGCGCGAACTATCGCCTCGGCGCTGCGCCGGTCGACCCAACATACTCGCCGGTAAGGCCCGCCTCCGGCGCCGGATGGACAGGCGCTTATGTCGGTGTGCAGGGCGGGTATGGCTCTGGTCGCACGGAATGGCCGACGTATCTCGGCGCGAACAGAACTCCCGATGCAAAGGGTTGGCTCGCCGGCTTTGATGGCGGCGTCAACGTGCAGTCGGGTGTGCTCGTGTTTGGCGTCGAGGGCGAGTGGATGTGGGCCGGGATTGGCGGCAGCCAAACCGTCACCGGCTTTGATCCCTATTTCCTCGGCCCAGCGGTGAGCACCCTGAGAAGCTCCATTGACTGGCTGGCCATCGCAAGCGCGCGGGCGGGTTTCGTGGTTGGTGAACAGCTTCTGCTCTATGGCAAGGCCGGTATCGCGATCGCCAGCGAGCGACACTCGGTCAATTCGCTCGTGACCAATTCAACGGACGTGGTCAGCTCGGCCACGAGCGGAAGAGCCGTGCATTCCGGTCTCGCCGTTGGCGCAGGCGCCGAATATGCGCTCGGCGGTAACTGGTCCGTCAAAGGCGAATACAACTACATCAGGATGCTCGCGCAGTCTCATACCCGGGCAGGCGTCTTGACACTTGTCGGCCCAGCATCGGATCAGGGCCCTACCACCACTAAGGACAGGCTTGGTCAGGATCTTCACCTGTTCAAGCTTGGCGTGAACTACCACTTCAGTGCAGTGCCCGGTGTCGTCAGCGCGCGGTATTGATGAGGTTGGATGGCCCGGAGTGTTGCAAATTCAGCACGACGGGCAAATCAGTCGGAATCCCGTCAAGCCCACGGATGAAAAATATTCCGCTTTTCAGAAGTAGCAAATCGGTCTATATTTGACCTCAGCCCGCGCCTCATGAGGGACGATACGCGATCGTCACGTAGCGTGGCGCGGGTTGCGATGGACGCTTGCTGCGTCAGCGCGGTGCAAGCCGTGCGGACGAAAACGCGGCAGCGTACGGCAAAGTCGTGTGGTCCTGGCGCCGCGACCCTGGCGTCAAGCTGCTGGTAAGGCCCACGCAGCGACGGTGGCAAGAAAGGCCGCTCACCGGGGAGAGCACGAAGTAAGCCGTAAAGCCATTGCGCGGGGAAAGCCGGGATGTCTCGGCTGTACCTGTCAAACCCGTGTGCGTTCTACCACTACCATTGCACACGGCGATGCGGGCGCAGTCGGCGCCCGGCTTTCCCTACGCCCTCTGTCAGAGAGAGGGACAACGAGATGGCAAACCTCAGGCGATTCCGCGCCGTGAGAACGAGAGCGGATGTTCGTCATCAACAAGACTGTCATCGCCCGGCTTGACCGGGCGACCCAGTATTCCAGAGACGTCCGTGATTGATCCGAGAAGCCGCGGCGTACTGGGTCACCCGCCGGAGCCTGTCATCGGGCGCGCATTCGCGCGACCCGTTGGCGGGTGACGACAAACGGGGACTCACGCCTTCAACGTCTCCAGAAACCGCACCGGCTCGCCCTGCGCCGGCGTCACCACCTCACCCTGCCACATCACGCGCTTGCCCCGCACGAAGGTACCGACCGGCCATCCCGTCACGCGCACGCCGTCGTACGGCGTCCAGCCGGCCTTCGAGGCGATCCATTCGTTGGTGATGGTCTCGCTGCGCTTCATGTCGACCACGGTGAGGTCGGCATCGTAGCCGGCGGCGATGCGGCCCTTGCAGGCGATATTGTAGAGGCGCGCGGGGCCGGCACTGGTGAGATCCACGAAGCGAGCCAGCGAAAGCCTTCCCGCGTTGACGTGATCCAGCATCAAGGGCACCAGCGTCTGCACGCCGGTCATGCCCGAGGGCGAGGCCGGATAGCTCTTCTGCTTTTCTTCCAGCGTATGCGGCGCATGGTCGGACCCGAGCACGTCGATAATGCCCTGCTCGATGCCCATCCAGATGCCTTCGCGGTGGTCGGCCGAGCGCACCGGCGGGTTCATCTGCGCCAGCGTGCCGAGCCGCTCATAGCATTCGGGCGCGGCCATGGTGAGGTGATGCGGCGTCGCCTCGCAGCTGGCGACGTCCTTGTGATCGCGCAGATATTCGATCTCCTGCTTGGTCGAGATGTGCAGCACGTGGATACGTTTGCCAGTCTCGCGCGCGAGGTTGACCAGGCGCTGCGTCGCCATCAGCGCCGCAGTCTCGTCGCGCCACACCGGGTGCGAGCGCGGATCGGCCTCGACCCGCAGCGGCTTGCGCTCGTTGAGGCGGTACTCGTCCTCGGCATGAAAGGCGGCGCGGCGGCGGATCACCTGAAAAATGCGGCGCAGGCTCTCGTCGTCCTCGACCAGGAGCGCACCGGTGGAAGAGCCGATGAACACCTTGACGCCGGCACAGCCTTCGGCGCGTTCCAGCTCCGGCAGGTGATTCACGTTCTCGCGGGTGCCACCGATGAAGAAGGCGAAATCGCAGTGCATGCGATGCCGGCCGGCCTTGATCTTGGCGGTGAATGCCTCCTCGGTGACCGTCAGCGGGTTGGTGTTCGGCATCTCGAAGACAGCGGTGACCCCGCCCATCACGGCGCTGCGCGAGCCGGTCTCCAGATCTTCCTTGTGCGTCAGCCCGGGCTCGCGGAAATGCACCTGCGTGTCCATCACGCCGGGCAGGATATGCAGCCCCCTGCAGTCGATCACCTCGGCGGCGGAATCCGTGTTGAGCCCGCCGATGGCGGCGATTCTCCCTCCTGTGATGCCGATGTCGCGGACGCCCTCGCCGTCCTGATTGACCACGGTGCCGGATTTTAGAATGGTGTCAAAACGCTGATTCATCGGTCCTCATGGGTCCGCTTTGACTGTCGTGCGGGCCTTGTTCGGCGCACTCTAGCGACTTAACTTCGCAGGGGATATTGGCTTAAAACCTATCCCCAAAGGAACTTGGAAAAAGAGCTCTCAAGGGTATGAAAGCAGCGTTTTTGCCCGATCGCGGCGTCGTCAAGGTGAGCGGCGAGGATGCGCGCAACTTCCTCAACGGTCTGGTCACGACCGACGTCGCGCAGGTCAGCCCGGGCCTCGGCCGCTTTGGCGCGCTCCTGACGCCGCAGGGCAAAATCATCGTGGATTTCCTCATCACCGAGGCCCCTGCGGGCCATGGCGGCGGCTTCCTGCTCGATGTGTCGCGCGCCCTGGCGCAGGGTCTCGCCGACAAGCTCAAATTCTACAAGCTACGCGCCAAGGTCGTGGTGGAAAACCTCTCCGACACCATGGGCGTGCTGGCGGCATGGGACGGTGAGCCCGCGATGAAGCCGGACCTTGCCTTTGCCGATCCGCGCCATGCCTCGCTCGGCTGGCGCATCCTCGTTCCGGAAGAGTTGAAGCAGAAGGTGGCCGAAGTCATCGGCGCCGAGCTTGTTGAAGCCGACGCCTATGAGGCGCACCGCATCGTCTCGGGCGCCCCGCGCGGCG